>Ga0114129_10001944_pt1 | contig 28299 bp, 30 predicted proteins | sample RhiMetdeltSRZDD1_FD_80071 | JGI IMG/M metagenome (GOLD analysis project Ga0114129, IMG submission 80071) | Populus rhizosphere microbial communities from Tennessee, USA - Rhizosphere MetaG P. deltoides SRZDD1 (version 2) (version 2) | ecosystem: Host-associated > Plants > Roots > Rhizosphere >... | reverse complement strand
CCGCGATGGGTGAGCTGGCGGTCCATCTTGTCGGCGATCGTGCGCTCTTGCAGCATGACGACCACATGGTCCGGCCGTTCCGGCAGTGGTGCCACGTGCAGGTCGACGAGGCGCTCGCCGGGATTGCGCGGCGTGCCGAGATCGACCTTGTACTCGTTGACCGCCGCTCCCCGCGCGCGCACCTGATCGATAAGTGCGAGCAAGGGGCTTCCGAACGGCACGAGGTCGCCCAGTCGATGACGGCGCAGAAGCGGCAATGAGGCTTCGAAGAATGATTCGGCGGCGGCGTTGGCGTTGGCCACGCGTCCGTCCGCCGAGACCATGATGACGGGATGTGGCAGCGCGTCTAGCACGGCATCCGCCGTGCCAGAGGGCAGCGTGGGCATGGGCTCGAGTCGGCTCATGCCGCCATCCTCGCGGTCCCGCCGAACGCGTCGTAAGCCTCGGCAAGATGGCGGTGAACGAGGGCAGGTTCGTCCGCGGTCAGCACCCTCTCGCGGTGGGCCTTGAGCATGCCTTCTGAAGCGTCCGTCGTCTCGGCAGCCGCGTTGAGGGCCCAGCCGAGATGCTTGCGCGCATGACGCCGGCCGATGGCGCGGCCGTGGTGCGAGAGCATGGCATCGTAAAGCTGACGGACGATGGCCAATTGCGTGGCGAGCGGCGGCGCACTCTCCTGCCGGCCGCCGGCCAGGCGGCGGCCGAGTTGACCCGGCACCCATGGGCGTCCTTGCGCTGCCCGCCCCACCATGACCGCGTCGGCGCCCGAAGCCGCCAAGGCCGCAACGGCGTCCTCGTAAGTACGGATGTCCCCGTTCACCACGAGTGGAATCGAGATGCATTCCCTGACGGCGCGCACCGCGGCCCAATCGGCGCGGCCTTTGTAGAACTGGCAGCGCGTTCGTCCGTGCACCGTGATCAGCCGCACGCCCGCGTCCTGCGCCCGGCGGGCAAGCTCTGGCGCGTTGATCGAGCGGTCATCCCATCCCAGGCGCATCTTGAGGGTGACCGGCACCGTCACCGCGCCGACGGTCGCATCGATCAATGTCATCGCATGGTCGAGATCCCGCATCAGCGCGGACCCCGACTGCGCGCCGGTGACATGCCGGGCCGGGCAGCCCATGTTGATGTCGATGATGGCGGCGCCGGACGCTTCGGCGATCCGCGCGCCCTCACCCATCCAGCGCGCCTCGCACCCCGCGAGTTGCACCACGTGGGTATCGAGGCCACGCCCCTCCGACCGCAGCAGCGCGTCGGCACAGCCCTCGGCCAGTGCCTCGCTCGCGGTCATTTCGGAGACAACCAGCCCGGCGCCAAGGTCGGAGACCATTCGCCGAAACGGCGCATCAGTCACACCTGACATCGGCGCTAAAATCACCGGAGATGACAGGGCGAGGCTGCCAATGGTAACCGGCTGTCGGCGAAAAATCGTTGGCAACACAGCTATTTATCGTCCTTGCACACGAAATAGGCGACAATCTCAGACTGCATAGAGTTTAGCCAATCTCGCCCAATGCGCAAGTGTTGCACTGCAAAAAATCCCCAGCGGGGAAAAGATCGGAAAGTGCAAAACAAAACCGCGGTTTGCCGCCGGCACGGGACCGGATAAAGCCGTGGCGCCACATGGTGTGCTTTGGGATTGCCGGACATGACAATGAAGGTCGCCGCTGTTGTGGTCGCTGCCGGTCGCGGGCTCCGCGCCGGAGGCAACGTGCCCAAGCAATACCGGCGCATTCTCGGCGAGCCGGTAATCCGGCCGAGCCTTGCGGCCTTCGCGGGGCATAGGGGCGTCGCCGCGGTCCAGCCGGTCATTCACGGCGATGATGCCGCCCTCTTCCAGGCGGCAGTCGAGGGCCTCGACCTGCTGCCCTGGGTGCATGGCGGTGCGTCCCGGCAGGCATCCGTCCGCGCCGGTCTGCAGGCACTGGAGCGGCACCGGCCGGAGCTCGTACTGGTGCACGATGCGGCGCGCCCGTTTGCGTCCGAGGGGCTCATTACCCGGGCCATCGTCGCCGCCGGTGCGAGCGGTGCCGCAGTGCCGGTGGTCGCGGTCGCGGACACCGTCAAGACTGTCGACGCCACCGGCAGCGTGACCGGTACGCTCGACCGGACGCACCTGCGCATGGTGCAGACCCCGCAAGCCTTTGCCTTCGCCGCCCTCCTCGATGCGCACCTCCGGGCTGCCGCGGCGGGACGCGACGACTTCACCGACGATGCCGCCCTGGCCGAATGGGCAGGCCTCAAGGTCACCACCTTCGAAGGTGAGGTTGGAAACGTGAAGCTCACCACCGACGATGATTTCAGCCGCGCCGAGATAACCAAGCTCGCGGCGTTGAGCGATGTGCGCACTGGCTTCGGCTTCGATGTCCACCAATTCGGCGAAGGCGATCATGTCGTGCTCGGCGGCGTGCGCATCTCCCATGGGCGTGGCTTGTCGGGCCACTCCGACGCCGACGTGGTCCTTCACGCGCTCGTCGACGCCATTCTTGGCGCGCTATCCGAAGGCGATATCGGCGTGCATTTTCCTCCCACCGATCCGCAATGGCGGGGGGTCTCGTCGGACCGCTTTTTCGCTTTCGCCGTCGACCGGGTGCAAGCGCGCGGCGGGCGCATTGCCCATATCGACGTCACCATCGTCTGTGAGGCTCCGCGGATCGGCCCTCACCGCGACCAGATGCGTGCCCGGATCGCTGAGCTTGCCGGCATCCCGATCGACCGAGTGGGCGTAAAGGCGACCACGAGCGAAAAAATGGGTTTCACCGGTCGTGGCGAAGGCATGGCGGCATTCGTCAACGCCACCGTCCGCCTGCCCTGGAGCGGTTAGATGGACCAGGAACTGGTCGCGCGAGCAACCGAACTGCTCGATCTGTGCCGAACGAAGAGACTCAAGATTGCCGCCGTCGAGTCGTGCACCGGCGGGCTGGTGGCGGCGACCCTCACCGAGATCGCCGGCTCCTCCGACGTGTTCGAGCGCGGCTTCGTCACCTACAGCAATGCGGCGAAGGAGACGATGGTCGGCGTGACGCCTACGACGCTCGCGCGTCATGGGGCCGTTAGCCGGGAGACCGCGGAAGCCATGGCCAAGGGCGCGCTGACACACGCGCCAGTCCATCTCGCGGTGTCGATCACCGGAATCGCTGGACCAGGAGGCGCGGTGCCGGGCAAACCGGTCGGACTGGTGCATTTCGCCGCCGCGTCCCGCAGCGGACGGCTCGTCGCGCGCGAGCGCAACTATGGCGACATCGGCCGCACCCATGTGCGCCGCGCCTCGGTATTGGAAGCGCTCGCCATGCTGGCGGAGCTTGCCACAACGGACACAGCGTCGGCCGGTTGAAGATCGCGTTGCACGCCGTGACCAGCAGGATGATGCTCTCCGAGGACGAGGGCTCCAGTGCGTCGGTCCCCGCTACTTCGCATAAACCGTGTCGGCGCGGCGCTCGAAGGCTGCGGCGAAACGGCGGAAGGCGGCGTCGAACATCGTCCCCATGAGCAGGCCCAACGTCCGGCTCTTGAAATCATACGAGATGAAAAACTCGACGTCGCAGGTGCGATCCCCGGTTGTGTGAAAGGCCCAGCGATTTTCCAGTCTGCTGAACGGACCATCGAGATACTCGACCAAAATCTGAAGATTGGGCCGGTCGAGCGTTACCCGGCTGGTGAAGGTCTCGCGGATGAACTTGTAGGCGACGGTCATGTCCGCGACCAGAATCTCGACGCCTTCCGGCTCGGGAATGCGCTGGCGCACCCTGAGCGACCGGCACAGCGGCACAAATTCCGGATAGCGCTCCACGTCCGCAACCAGGTCGAACATGTGGCCAGCCGAGTGCCCCACGCGACGTTTGGTGGAGAATTGCGGCATCAATCGACTCCGACGGCTTTGCCGTAGCCGTCGCCACCGATCGCCATCGACAGGCGCACCGGGTCGTCAGACGCCACCGAGCTTGGCCTCCCGCGCCGCTTTCAATCGCGCGAAATCCTCGCCCGCATGATGCGAGGAACGCGTCAGCGGGGACGCGGAGACCATCAGAAAGCCCTTCGCATAGGCGATGGTCTCATAGGCTTTGAACTCATCGGGATGCACGTAGCGTTCGACCGCATGGTGCTTGCGCGTGGGCTGCAGATACTGACCGATGGTGAGGAAATCGACGTCCGCCGCGCGCAGGTCATCCATGACTTGGAGAAGTTCGTTTCGCTCCTCGCCCAGGCCCACCATGATGCCTGACTTGGTGAAGATCGTGGGATCGATCTCCTTGGCCCGTTGCAGCAGGCGGATCGAGGCGAAGTAGCGCGCACCGGGCCGCACCGTGAGATATTTCGACGGTACGGTCTCGAGGTTATGGTTGAAGACGTCGGGCTTGGCCGCAACCACCCTCTCAACCGCGCCGGTCTTGCGCAGAAAATCGGGCGTGAGCACCTCGATTGTCGTCGACGGGCATTGCGCCCGGATCGCGCGAATGACGGCCGCAAAGTGGGCGCCGCCGCCGTCGTCGAGATCATCGCGGTCGACCGAGGTCACCACGACGTGCTTGAGGCGGAGCTTCGCGGTGGCGTCAGCGACCCGCGACGGCTCGCCCGCATCGAGCGGATCGGGCAGGCCGGTCTTGACGTTGCAAAAGGCGCAGGCACGGGTGCAGGTATCCCCCATGATCATGAAGGTCGCGTGCCGCTTGTCCCAGCACTCACCGATATTGGGACAACCGGCCTCCTCGCACACGGTGTGCAAACCATTCGCGCGTACGATCGCCCGGGTGTCGCCATAACCCCTGGATACGGGTGCCCTCACCCTGATCCAATCGGGTTTTTTCAGCACCGCCGCGTCGGGGCGCTGGGCCTTTTCCGGATGTCGCGGTCTGTTGGTGGCGTCGAGCACGACGGTCATAGCAGCCTTACTTACGGACGCGCGGGAGCCGGCGCAAGCCGCCCGGGCTTCACATCGGCCCTCCCGCTCTGCCGGCAGGTGCCGGGCATTTCCAGTTGACCGCGTTGACCGTCACGGGGAACCGGCTGGCAAGGCGGGGAATTATCAGCCACCGAGGCATTGGTGAGCCAACGGAGCGGCAGTGGCGCAACAGGTCGATTTCACACGCATCGATGAGGGCGTGGTGACACGGGCTTGCCAGGTGCTCGATCTCCTCTGCCGTCGAGGAATGTCTGTCGTCACGGCCGAGAGCTGCACCGGCGGTCTCATCGCTACCGTCCTGTCCGAAGCGCCGGGCGCCAACGAGCATCTGCACGGCGGATTTGTCGTCTACACCAAACCAAACAAGACCGCGGCACTTGGCGTGCCAGCGGACGCGCTGGCGCGTGAAGGCGCTGTGTGCAGGACGGTTGTATGTGCAATGGCGGAAGGCGCGTTGCAACGTTCGCCCGCGGACGTCGCGGTCGCGATCACCGGCGTGGCCGGACCGGAGCCGGACGACGATGGCAATCCGGTGGGCCTTGTGCACCTCGCCGTTGCGCGGCGCGGCTTTCCTCCGCTGCATGAGGTGCGCAATTTTGGCGATGTCGGCCGCGCCGCAGTGCGGTACCGGGCAGTGATGGCAGCCTTGGAGCTGCTCGAACGGGTGCTGCGATACGAAGGCCCCTCAACGTCCACGATCGGGTGACGACCCGTGTCCCGTTCGACCGGGCGTGGCGTACGACTCCCGAACGAGAGTCGCTCGTCGCGGTCGCGGTCCCCCTCAATCGTGACGGTAAGGGGACTGCGCTCACTCTGAAGCACGACCAATCTTCGACGAGGCGGCCCGTGATCGCCACCGCCGCGGCTGGAACGAAACGCTCGACAAGCTTGAAGCTGACGCAGGGCGCCTGACGAGCGCACGACGCGGCGGCGACGTCCGCGCGCAACTCAGTCCGGTTTCTCCATGGTGAAGCCGACCTTGAGCGTCACCTGATAGTGCGAGATCTTGCCGTTTTCCACATGGCCACGCGTCTGCACGACCTCGAACCACCGCAGATGCCGGATCGTCTCGTTGGCGCGGGTGATCGCGCTGTTGATGGCATCCTCGATGCTGGTCTCGGACGAGCCCACGAGTTCGATAACTTTGTAGATATGGTCCTGCATGCTGGTCTCCTGGCGTCTTTGACCAAACACCTGCGCCGACATAGAGTTCCGGCCAATCGTTCCTGCCGGGACCTGTCATGCTCACCCGTCGCGCCACCCTGGCCGGCCTCGCCGCGCTCGGTTTTCCCTTCGCCGCCGATGCTCAGGGCTTTCCAAGCCGGAGCATCACCATCATCGTGCCCTACCCTCCCGGCGGACCCGTCGATGCATTGGCGCGCCTGATCGCACAGGAGAGCGCGGGCGATCTCAATCAACCGATCGTGGTCGAAAACCGTCCCGGTGGATCGGGCGTTATTGGCACCCAGGCGGTAGCGCGCGCCGAACCCGACGGCCACATGCTCGTGCTCGGCACCAATCAGACCCACGCCACCAATCAGAGCTTGATCAAGAACTGCCCTTACGACGCGGTGAAAGACTTTGTTCCGGTCGCCGGCATTGCCGCCATGCCCCACGTGCTGGTGGTACGCAATAGCTTGGCCCTCACCAGCGTAGGTGACGTGGTGGCGATGGCGAAGGCAAAGCCGGGCAGTCTCACGTTCGGATCGACCGGAAACGGCTCCGGCGCCCATCTCGCCGGCGAGTTGTTCAAGACCAAGGCTGGCATCGACATGTTGCATGTGCCCTTCAAGGGGCTTTCACCCATGCTCACGGAGTTGCTCGCCGACCGCATCGACATGAGTATCGCGCCGCTGCCGGGACTGATCGGGCAGCAGATCGAGTCCGGCACCATCCGTGCGCTCGGACTGGCGCGGGCCGAGCGCGTGCCACAGCTTGCGGCGGTGCCGACGTTCGCGGAAAGCGGCGTGCCGGGGGTCGAGGCGGATGCGTGGTCCGCCTTGTTCGCGCCGGCGCGCACCCCCGCTCCGATCATCGAGCGGCTCTATCTCGCCATCGCCACGGCGCTGTCGAAAGACGCGGTGCGCGCCGTGATGGCGAAGCAAGGCATTCCGGCAGCCTTGAAGAGCCCGGCGGAGGTCGCCGCCATGCTTCCGGCCGAAGTGCAGAAATGGGCTGCGGTGATCAAGGCATCCAATCTGGCGATGGACTGAGGCCGCCTCTCGGATGACCTAAGAGGTCAGGTCGCAACAGGCAGCTCGAAAAAACGCGCGGCATTGCGCCAAAGAATCTTCTCTTTGTCGGCCGGTGAAATCGCAAGTCCGCTCACGATATCGATATGTTCCTTGGGATCGATCGGCACTGGGCCGTAATCGGTCCCGAACATCACACGGTCGACGCCAAACACGTCGACCGCTTCGCGCACATGCGGTGCCCAGAACCCCATCGTGTCCACATAGAGCATGGCGAGATAGTCGCTCGGGCGGCGCTTGCAGCGGATCACAGCCCGTTCCGGCATGCCGTCGCAGCCGAGCCGCCACCCGAAATCGAGCCGTCCCATGACCGGAAGCAGCCCCCCGCCCATATGGGCAACCGCGATCTTCAGGCGGGGATAGCGATCGAACAGGCCCGAGAGGATCATACGAGCCAGCGCCATGGCGGTATCGAACGGGCGCCCAACGAGTTCGTCGAGCTTGTATTGGTCCATCTGCTGCTCATGCCCGATCGGAACTCGCGGAGGATGGATGAAGATCGGCGCCTGCCGATCCTGCGCCCATTCCCAAAACGGGAAGGCCGCGTCCGTGTCGAGGAACTGGCCATGCCAGCTCGACGTGATCAGGAGACCTTTGAAGCCCAGCGACCCCAGGCAACGCTCTCCCTCGGAGATGTGGCTGGCTTCGAGCGGATTGAGCGTGCCCAGGCCCCAGCTTGTCGCCGGTGCCCGTGCCACGATTGCGGCGTTCTGGTCGTTGACGTGCTTGACGACATCGATCGTGGGTTTGTCCGAGATCGCCGTGATCACCTCGGCTGCAAATGGATTGCTGATGATCCGGCCCGTGATGCCGGCCTTGGCACAAATCTCCTGCTGCAGGTCGAAATCCGACATCTCACGATAAGACACGGCGGGCAGACCGCGATAATTCGTCACCGCATGTTTGCCCGCCGGGATTCCTCGCAGCGTCTCCGCGACACCAAAAGGATCGTCTCCCGTGCGCGTAACGCAGTGGGTATGGATGTCGATGATGGGGGACACGATGGCGACGGGGCCGTTGATGGAGCCCGCTCCGCTCTCTTCAAATGTTGAGCGCGCGCCCGTAGGCGTCGAGCACCGCCTCCTTCATCATCTCGGACAATGTCGGATGCGGGAAGACAGTGTGGATGAGTTCCTCCTCGGTGGTCTCGAGATTCATCGCTACTACATAACCCTGGATCAATTCCGTCACTTCGGCGCCGACCATATGGGCGCCGAGCAGAGCCCCGTTCTTCTTGTCGAAAATCACCTTGACCATTCCCTGGTCCTCGCCCAATGCAATGGCTTTGCCGTTGCCCACGAACGGAAATCGGCCGACGCGAATGTCGAGTTTCTTCTCCTTTGCCGCCTGTTCGGTGAGGCCGACCGAGGCGATCTGCGGCGAGCAATAGGTGCATCCCGGGATCAGGCGTTTGTCCATCGGATGGGAATCCAGGCCCTTGATCGCTTCGACGCAGATGACGCCCTCGTGCTCTGCCTTGTGCGCAAGGAGCGGCGGCCCGGCAACATCGCCGATGGCGTAGATGCCCGGCACATTGGTACGGTTGAGCGCGTCCACCACGATGGTGCCGCGTTCAGTTTTCACCCCGACCTTTTCAAGGCCGAGATTCTCGATATTGCCGACAACGCCTACGGCGGAGATAACGCGCTCAACGGTGAGCGTCTGCGTCCCGCTCTTGCCCTCGATGGTCGCGGTGACGCTGTCCGCCTTCTTCTCCAATCTGGCGACCTTGGTATCGGTCAGGATTTTGATGCCCTGCTTCTCGAACTGCTTGCGGGCAAACGCCGAAATCTCTGCGTCCTCCGCCGGTAGAATCTGCGGCAATATCTCGACCACGGTCACCTCGGCGCCGAAGTTGCGGTAGAACGAAGCGAACTCGATGCCGATCGCGCCCGACCCGACCACCAGAAGCGATTTCGGCATGCGCTCGGGCACCATCGCTTCGAAATAGGTCCAGATCAGCTTCTTGTCCGGTTCGAGCCCGGGCAGGACGCGCGGGCGTGCGCCGGTGGCGAGAATGATGTGCTTCGCCTGATAGGCGTCGGGCCCGAGCGCGCCTTTGGGCGCCTCTGTCTTACTTGCCTTGACGATGACCTTGCCGGGCGCGTCGATCACCGCTTCGCCCCAAATGACCGTGACCTTGTTCTTGCGCATGAGAAAGCCGACGCCGTCATTGAGCCGCTTCGACACCACGCGCGAACGTTTGACGACGGCGGCGGGATCGTAAGTGACGTTCTCCGCGGAGAGGCCGTAGTCCTTCGGGTGTTGCATGTAATGGTAGATCTCGGCCGAACGCAGCAACGCCTTGGTGGGAATGCAGCCCCAGTTGAGGCAAATGCCGCCGAGATAATCCCGTTCGACGATCGCGGTCTTGAATCCGAGCTGCGCCGCGCGGATCGCGGTGACATAGCCGCCGGGCCCCGAGCCGATGATGATGATGTCGAACGGATCTGGCACTTGTATCTCCACAATTCACAGGCGCGCGTCTGCAACCGAGGCGGGTGCGCCCCGCCGACAGCTGGCCCTATTGAACGACCAGCTTGAGCTCTTCAACCATCGGCCTGACCTTGGCGATCTGTTCGCGCAGCATGTCGCGCATTTCCGCCTGGCTTGAACCAGATGGCTCCGCGCCCACCTCCAACATGCGCTTCTGTACTTCCGAATGTTTCGCCGCCGCTGCGATCTCCTGATTCAGCCTGACGATCACCGGCTCCGGCGTGCCCTTGGGCGCGAAGAAGCCGTTCCAGCCTCGCAAGTCGAGATTGGGAAAGCCGAGCTCCCGCACGCTCGGAACCTCCGGCAACGCGGCGGAGCGGGTGGTCACCGCAAGCGCCTTGAGGGCGCCCGACTTCACATGTTGCAAGGAGCTCGAGAGCTGGTCGCCGCCGAACTGGATCCGGCCGGACAGCATCTCCTGCACCAGCGGAGCGGCGCCGCGGAACGGCACGTGGTCCATCTTGATCCCGGTGTCGCGTTTGAGCACCTCGCCCATTAGGTTCATGATGCTGCCCGGTCCGGTGGAGCCGTAGAACAGCGGCTCTTTGGTCTGCTTAGCGTATTCCACGAAATCCTTGAGATCGCGTGCCGGCACCGAGGGATGCGCCAACAGCAAGAGTGGTACATAAGCTCCGACCGCGATCGGCACAAAGTCCTGTTCGATATCGTGACGTGAACGTCCAACAAATTGCAGAGACGAGGTGGTGGTGGTGAACGTGATATTGTGAAACAGGAGCGTGTAACCGTCGGGAGTCGCCTTGGCCACCTGATCGGCCCCGAGCGAGCCGCCGGCGCCGCCGACATTCTCCACCACTACGGTTTGATTAAGTCCATCCGACATGCGCTGCGCGAAAAGCCGGGCCAACATATCGGTCGTGGCACCGGCCGGAAACGGCACGATGATGCGGATGTTCTTGGTCGGAAACCGTTCCTGGCTTCGTACAGGGGCCGGCACCGATGCGATCGCGAGCGCTGCGGCGGCGACGAGCACGCGTCGCGTCATGAGCCCCGCCGATGGACTTTGACGTCCCGGCCGCGCCGACTTGGCGCTGGTGTCACCGTTCATGATCTCCTCCCTTTAGCTCTCCTGCTCGATCTTGCGCGGAGGCCTTGTTGCGCTTTCACTGTTGGGCAGTTTTCACGCAATCGTTGTTCATGTCGGAGAAAAGCCGGTCGGCCGGCTCGAACAGCTTGTTGAGTTCGACGGGCGATACCTTTGCCGCCTCGCGCACGACCTTGTCGAGATCCCATGAGAGCTGGGTGTATTGCTGTCGCGTGGGCTCGTCCCGCAAATTGGCCAAGTAGGTTCCAAGCGCGGCAAACTTGCTGACCGCGCTGGCGGCGTCGATCTGTGCCGCGGCTGCGCCCGCTGTTCCTCCCGCCCGATCACTCCCGGAGTTCTCGCTGACAAGGCGGGCCCGGAACTTGACCTGAAAGTAGGCGTCGATGATCTCCTTGCAAGTGCGCAGATATTCGGTGCGGCCGAAATTGCGCTGGATGATATCGACGAATTTCCCGTTGAGATAACCGTTGTAGATTGAGGTGACGAGCGAGAGCACTGCGATGAACATCGGGAAGTAGGTCACCAAAGCGGTTCGAATTGTGACCTCGCGCTCGCTCATCGCCTGCCGCTCACACCACCATCATCACCGGATTTTCGACCAGAGCCTTGAACGCGCTGAGAAGCGCGGCACCGAGCGCACCGTCGACGGCACGGTGGTCGGTCGCAAGCCCGACAGTCATGAGATGCGCGGCCTCGATCTTGCCATTGCGCACGATCGCCCGCTCCTCCCCGGCGCCGACCGACAGGATGGTCGCGTGCGGAGGATTGATGATGGCGTAGAATTCCTTGACCCCGTACATGCCGAGGTTCGAGACCGCGCTGCTGCCGCCTTGATATTCTTCCGGCTTCAGCTTCCGGGCCCGCGCCCGCGCCGCAAAATCCTTCATCTCGTTGGAGATGGCGGAGAGCGATTTCTGCTCGGCCTTGCGGATGACCGGGGTGATCAATCCGCCGGGGATCGAGACCGCTACCCCGATGTCGGAGTGCTTGTGTCGGAGCATGGCGCCTTCGGTCCAGGTCACATTGGCGTCCGGCACGCGCTGGAGCGCAAGGGCGAGCGCCTTGATGACGAAATCGTTGACCGAGATCTTGTAGGCCGGCTTGCCGTCGTTGTCCTTGCTGGCGGCGGCGTTGATCTCCTCGCGCGCCTCCAAGAGCCTGTCGATGTTGCAGTCGACCGTAAGGTAGAAATGCGGGATGGTCAGCTTCGCCTCGAGCAGGCGCCGCGCAATGACTTTGCGAATGTTGTCGTGCGGGACGACGTCATACGAACCCGGCTCGAACAAGGCGCGGATCTTGTCGTCGGCGGGCACCTGCACGGCGAGCGGCGCCGCAGCCGGCGCGATGGCGGCCGCCGGGGCGGCAAGCCCTTGGCCTGACTTGGCGGCTTCGACATCGCGCGCGATGACACGGCCGTGCGGGCCGGAGCCTTTGATCCGGCCGAGATCGATGCCGGCATCCCTAGCCAGGCGGCGCGCCAGCGGCGAAGAGAATACCCGGTTGCTGCCACGTTCCGTGGTGGCGGCCTCGTGTTTCGAGCCCGACGCGTTCGCGCCCCCCACGGGACGAAGCACCTGTGCTTGCGCGCCCTTCGATGGCTCGGTCGCAGCAGTTCCCGCCGGCCGCGTCTGCGCGGATGCGGTCGGTGCCGCTGCGCCTGATGGCTGTCCCGCGGTCGCCGCAGGCTTGGCCGTTGCTGCTGTGCCCTTCCCCGCTCCCGCTGCTGCCGTCTTGACGTCCTCTCCCTCTTCGGCGAGGACCGCGATGAGTTGGTTGACCGGCACGTCTTGCGTGCCTTCCGGCACCACGATCTTAGCGAGCGTGCCCTCGTCGATCGCCTCGTATTCCATCGTGGCCTTGTCGGTTTCGATTTCCGCAATCACATCGCCCGGCTTGACCTTCTCGCCTTCCTTCTTGAGCCACTTGGCAAGATTGCCCTTTTCCATGGTGGGCGACAGCGCAGGCATCAGAATATTGACCGGCATGACAACTTCTCACATCGCCTAACTGATCGCGCTGGTGGTGCCGGGATCCGTGGGTGCATCCATCTCGGCATCGAACATCGTGCGGATGCGCTCAAGCGCCTCGTCCTCCGTCAGCTTGGTCTCCCTCGCGAAGATCCGCGCCGCGTGGCGGGCCACGTCGGCGATCACCATGCCCCAGGCCTGCGGATCGTCGAAGGCGCGGCGCAGCGAAACATGCAGACCGCCTTCCACGATCGCCGCGCGCAATACCTCGACCCCGCCGTGCTCGAGCGCGGTCGGCGGGACGTGGAGTGGATCGAACGTCGCCATCAATTCCTCGCCTTACATCTTTGTGACGAAGCGAAAATCCGGTTCGCCGTGAGACCGCGTCAACTCTGGCCGATCGGTCCGACCGTGCTCGTGACCTCGGACGGCGACCTCATCTCCGCCTCGAACGCGGAACTGATCCGCGCGAGCGTGTCCGCCTGCGGAAATCGGTCCTGGTGTGCATAGGCATGCGCAACCTGGCGGGCGACCTCGGCGAACAGTCGACCCCAATCATTCGGCTCGTTGAAGACCGGGCGCAGCGTCAGGTGGAGTTCGCCTTCGATGATGGCGCAGCGCAGGACCTCGAATCCGCCACGCTCGTTCGCCGCCGGCGGGATGTTCAATGCTTGATAGGTGTTGTTGCTCATGACATCCTCATCGGTAGCAGACCGTCTTTGCCGCCGCGACCACCTCCGCGACCGATGGCAGCGCGAGCTTCTCCAGATTGGCGGCATATGGCATCGGCACGTCCTTGCCGGTGACGCGGGTCACCGGTGCATCGAGCCAGTCGAAGGCATGCTCGGTGACGCCCGCTGCGATCTCGGCCCCGACGCCCGATTGCCGCCAGCCCTCCTCCACCGTGACCACGCGGCCGGTCTTCTTTACCGACTCGATGATGGTCGCCATGTCCATGGGTTTGAGCGTGCGCAGATCAATGACCTCGGCGCTGATATTCTCTTTGGCCAGTTCCTCAGCCGCCTTGAGCGCGTAGGTCATGCTCATCGACCAGGCGACGATGGTCACATCGGTGCCGGGCCGCGCAATCCTGGCCTTTCCGATCGGCACCAGATGATCATCGAGCTTCGGCACTGGAAAGCTCTGGCCGTACAGGATTTCGTTCTCGAGAAAGATCACCGGATTGGGATCGCGGATCGCGGATTTGAGCAGGCCCTTGGCATCCGCCGCGGTATAGGGGGCAATCACTTTGAGGCCGGGGATATGCGAGTACCAGGCGGTGAAATCCTGGCTGTGCTGAGCGGCGACACGAGCGGCCGGTCCGTTGGGCCCCCGGAACACTACCGACGCGCCCATCTGGCCCCCCGACATGTAGCGCGTCTTCGCCGCTGAATTGATGAGGTGATCCATCGCCTGCATGGCGAAGTTGAAGGTCATGAATTCGATGATCGGCTTGAGGCCCGCAAACGCCGCGCCGATGCCGAGACCAGTAAAACCGTGTTCGGTGATCGGCGTGTCGATCACGCGCATGGCCCCGAATTCCTGCAGGAGGCCCTGGGTGACCTTGTAGGCGCCCTGATATTCGGCAACTTCCTCGCCCATCACGAAGACAGACTTGTCGCGCCGCATCTCTTCCGCCATGGCGTCACGCAAGGCTTCGCGCACCGTCATGGTCACCATTTCGGTGCCTTCGGGCACCTCGGATTCCGGCAGCGCCGCGGGCCGCGGCGGCGCGGATACAGCAGACGCGGGCGGCGCCGGGCTGCGTGCGGTTCGCGCGGCCGGATCGTCATCGGTGGGCGGTGATACGGATTCCGCGCCCTTGGCGTCGAGCGCCGGGTGTTCGGCCTTGTCTGCTTTGGCCGTCGGCGGCTTGCGTTTGGCACCTTCGGCAATCACCGAGGCGTCCTCGCCTTCCCCCAAAATCATGGCGATGGGGGTGTTGACCGCCACATCGTTGGTGCCTTCCGGCACCAGGATCTTGCCAAGCGTACCCTCATCGACCGCCTCGACCTCCATGGTCGCCTTGTCGGTCTCGATCTCTGCGATAACGTCGCCGGATTTGACCGAGTCGCCCTCTTTCTTGTGCCACTTGGCGAGGTTTCCCTTCTCCATGGTGGGCGAGAGCGCGGGCATCAAGACTTCAATCGGCATAGACGCATCACCTGTTGGCGGCCTAGCGGGAAACCCGCGCGAGATTGGTCGCCACCGATGTCGCGGCTGCGGCGACTGTGAGGCAGGCGAGGAAAGCGACGAGCGCCTTGTTTACGGAAGCAGCGTGCGCCGGCGGCATGCCTTTGAGCCGGCCGAGCGCGAAGGGCCAAGCCACCACGGCAGCAATCCGCGCGGGCGGTGCGAGCCGCGGGCGGCCGCCCTCGGCGGCAAGCGCACGCAGCGTCCGCGCATAGAACCAGCCGCCCGCAATCCAGCTCGCGAGCGCGCCAGCGAGCGCGAGAATGGCGACGATCGCTGCGAAGAGTGCCATGTCCTATCCGGCGTATACATCGGTCCAAAGCTCGGACGCATCGGGTTCCGAGTCGTTGGTGGCGAACTCCGCCGCCTCGTTGACGACGGCGCGCACCTGGGCATCGATCTTCTTCAACGAGTCCTCGGTCGCAAACCCCCTCTTCAGCAGTCGGCTGCGCACCTGTTCGATCGGATCGTGCTCCGTGCGCACCTTGTCCGCTTCTTCCTTGGGCCGATACTTGGCAGGATCGGACATGGAGTGGCCGCGGTAGCGGTAGGTCAGCATTTCGAGAATGATCGGGCCATTGCCCTCGCGGCACCACTTCACCGCCTTGTCGCCCGCGGCCTTGACGGCGCGGATGTCCATGCCATCGACCTGCTCGCCGGGAATGTCGAAGGACCGCCCGCGCTGACTCAAGTTCGTGGTGGCCGACGCACGCGCAACCGAGGTTCCCATGCCGTATTGATTGTTCTCGATGACGTAGATCACCGGCAGCTTCCACAACTTGGCCATGTTGAAGCTTTCGTAGACCTGGCCCTGATTGGCGGCGCCGTCGCCTAAATAAGTAAGCGAGACGTTGTCATTGCCGCGGTATCTGTTGGCGAAAGCGAGACCGGTTCCGATCGGGACCTGGGCGCCGACGATGCCATGCCCGCCGAAGAATCCCTTCTCCACCGAAAACATGTGCATCGAGCCGCCCTTGCCCTTGGAATAGCCTCCACGCCGGCCGGTCAACTCCGCCATCACTCCCTTCGGATCCATCCCGCACGCCAGCATGTGGCCGTGATCGCGGTATCCCGTGATGACCTCGTCTCCTGGTTTGATCGCGAGCTGCATGCCGATGACGACGGCCTCCTGACCGATATAGAGGTGACAGAAGCCCCCGATGAGCCCCATGCCGTAGAGCTGCCCGGCTTTCTCCTCGAAGCGGCGGATGAGCAACATATCGCGATAGGCGCGAAACTCCTGCTCCTGGTTGAACTCGGGCACCTCTGCGACATGCTCGGCGGACGCCCGGCGCGGGGCGGCGGGCTGGGCCGCTGGTTTGTTGCTGGCAACGGCCATTTTTCTCCTCGGGGGTGGGCGATACGTCGGTGAGGCGGCCGCTTTCCCCATAGCCGAAATCACCGCAGGGCGGAAGCGGATGGGGGCGCGGGCGCGTCCCTTTGCGGCAGGACATAAGCGGCCGGAACCGGATTGGCAAACCGGCGCACAGACGCAGGGAAAGGCGATCAGGGTTGCTTGAGGCGCAGGGTCAATTCGCGCGGATCCGCGTAGTTGAGCAGTGCCCGGGCACGCTCATCGAGCATGTCGGGATCGATGCTGTCGGGCCGCAGCAGCGAGACGCGGCGTTCCCAGGTCCCACGTTCGGCTCGGAGACCCGCAAGCTCGCCTCTCAGTTGCGCAATCTGCTGGTCGAGATCCTGCTTCGCCCGCAGCCCGCGATTGCCGGAATAGGCATTGACCCCAAAATAGCCGATCACCAGCGCCGCCATGGTATAGAGCGCCAGCGCGTTGAGGACCGTGCGGAACCGCTTGCGGGTGACCATGCCCGGGACCATGCCGCCCCGGCGTTAAAACCGCTTTAATGCGGCGGAATCCGCGCTCCGGAGGCGGCCCCCGACATCACTTTTCGTTTGGGAATCAGCGCAACGCCTTAAGCGCCGCGCGGCCGCCATATTTCGCCTGGTCACCCAGCTCTTCTTCGATGCGCAGCAGCTGGTTGTATTTCGCGGTGCGGTCGGAGCGCGCGAGCGAACCGGTTTTGATCTGCCCGCAATTGGTGGCGACGGCGAGGTCGGCGATGGTGGTATCTTCCGTCTCCCCGGAGCGATGCGACATGACGGCGGTGTAGCCGGCCTTGTGCGCCATCTCCACCGCTGCCAGCGCTTCGGTGAGCGTGCCGATCTGGTTCACCTTGACCAGGATCGAATTGGCGATTCCGCGCTTGATACCCTCGGCAAGTCGCGTGACGTTGGTCACGAACAGATCGTCACCCACGAGCTGGCACTTGTCGCCGATCAGGTCTGTCAGCATCTTCCAGCCGTCCATGTCATCCTCGGCCATGCCGTCCTCGATGGAGATGATCGGATAGCGCGAGACGAGGTCGGCCAGATAGTTCGCCTGCTCCCGTTTCGACCGGATCTTGCCCTCACCGCCATAGTGATAGGCGCCGTCCTTGAAGAACTCCGTGGCGGCGGGGTCGAGCGCGAGCATGACGTCCTTGCCCGCGGCAAAGCCTGCTTTCTCGATCGCCTTCACAACGAAATCGAGGGCCGCATCGGCCGACGGCAGATTCGGAGCGAAGCCGCCCTCGTCGCCCACATTGGTGTTGTGGCCGGCCTCCTTGAGCGCCGCGCGCAACGTGTGGAAAATTTCTGAGCCAGCGCGGAGTCCCTCGGCAAAGGAGACCGCCCCCACGGGCATGATCATGAACTCCTGGAAGTCGATTGGATTGTCCGCGTGCACACCGCCGTTGAGGATGTTCATCATGGGCACCGGCAGCAGGCGTGCCGAGGTGCCGCCGACATAACGGTAGAGCGGCGCGCGAAGGCTCGCCGCCGCCGCCTTGGCCGTAGCAAGCGAAACTCCCAGGATGGCGTTGGCCCCGAGGCGGCTCTTGTTGGGAGTACCGTCAAGGGCAATGAGCGTCTCGTCGATCTTGACCTGCGCTTCGGCGTCCATGCCGCCGACGGCGTCGAAAATTTCACCGTTGACGGCATCGACCGCCTTGCGCACGCCTTTGCCGAGATACCGTTTGCCGCCATCGCGCAATTCGACCGCCTCATGTGCGCCGGTTGAGGCCCCCGAGGGGACGGCCGCCCGGCCTTTGGTTCCATTCTCGAGCACGACATCGACCTCGACGGTCGGGTTGCCGCGGCTGTCGAGGATCTCGCGGCCGATGATATCGGTGATGGCGGTCATGGGGGGTCCATTGGATCGCGGGGTTGGCGGGGCTTCTACAGATCGACAACGCCCTTGTCATGCCCCGTGAAAGCAGGGCATCCAGAGCCCTGCTTTCAGCCCGCAAGAAGGGGCGCGCGGTCTGCCGGACGGGAACGAACAAGATGGCCAGGGCACTTCGTCATCTCGGCAAGCCGAGCCGCCTCCCCGCCTCGCCCGCGTCGGCGGTGCTGGACCGGGTCGCCAACCCGCATCCGGACACGAACTACGTTGCCCGCTTCACCGCGCCCGAATTCACGACCCTCTGCCCGATTACGGGACAGCCTGATTTCGCACATCTGGTCATCGACTACGTGCCGGGAAAATGGCTGGCCGAATCGAAGTCGTTGAAGCTTTACCTCGCGAGCTTTCGCAATGTCGGCGGCTTCCATGAGGATTGCACGATCGCCATCGGCAAAAAGCTCGCCGCGCTGCTCAAGCCAAAATTCCTGCGCATCGGCGGCTATTGGTATCCCCGCGGCGGAATGCCGATCGATGTGTTCTGGCAGACCGGCAAGTTACCCGCAGGCGTGTGGTTGCCCGACCAGGGCGTCGCGCCTTATCGCGGACGAGGCTAGGTCGAACGGGAGCCATCGCTGGCCGCAGGGTCATGCTCCACGCGATCCCGCAACGACTGCCAGCAGAGCTCTCATTTCCTGGCCAGGATCGCGCGCGCGCATGATGCCACCCATGACGGCGATGCCGGCGGGTCCGGCCGCCAGCACCTCCGCCGCCCGCGTGACATTGAGCCCCCCGATTGCCAGAACCGGTACCGGAGCCGCCCGCGCGATCTCGGCCAGTCCCTTGCGGCCGATCTCGGGGCCATAGCCAGGCTTGCTCGGCGTCTCGAAGGCGGGACCGGCAATGGCATAGTCGACCACATCAGGATCGATCGCCTCGGCCTCGGTCACGGTGTGGAGCGAGACGCCGATGAGACGCTCCGGTCCCAGCAGCGCACGGCTTGCGGCCGGGTTGCCGCCCGCGGGCAGGTGAACACCATCGCTGCCGCAGGCCTTCGCCAATGCGGCGTGACCGTGGAGCGTCAGGCGTGCGCCGTGCCGCCGCGCCATCGGCAGCAGGGTCAAGGCCAGCGCGATTTGATCCTCGTCCGAAAGATCCTTTTCTCGCACGCTGACCCAGCGGCAGCCGGCCGCAAGCGCCGCGCGCACCACATCGACGAGCGGCAGGCGAGCCTGATGCCGGTCAGTGACGAGCAGCAGCGGCGGGTCCGGCAGCTTCATGAGCGGTGCGCCGCGCCAGAGACAGCTACGTGCCGACGAGACCGAATTGCGGGCTCGACGGTTCGGCGTGGGCGAGCTTGGGTATGCGCCCGGCGAGACGGGCCAACCGGCCGGCCTCGACGGCAGCGCGCATGCCCTTGGCCATCGCGACCGGATCGCGTGCCTTCGAGACCGCGGTGTTGAGCAGCACCGCGGCACAGCCGAGCTCGAGGGCCAACGCGGCGTCAGAGGCGGTACCGATGCCGGCATCGAGCACCACCGGCACCGGCGAGCGCGCGCAGATCAGCTCGATCAGATGCGGATTGCAGATGCCGAGCCCCGAGCCGATCGGGGCGCCGAGCGGCATCACGGCCGCGGCGCCGGTATCCGCAAGCTTGCGACAGACCACCGGATCGTCGGTGCAGTACGGAAGAATAATGAAACCTTTGCCCACCAGCGTTTCGGTGGCGCGTACGAGCTCTTCGGTGTCGGGATAGAGCAGTTCCCGGTCGCCGATCACCTCGAGCTTGATCCAGTTGGTCTCGAGCGCCTCGCGCGCGAGCTCGGCGGTGAGGACCGCATCCTTCGCGGTCTGGCACCCTGCGGTGTTGGGCAGGAAATGCACGTGCTTCGGGATGACATCGACCAGGCTTTCATCGTCGCCGGCGAGACTGATGCGTCGGATCGAGGCCGTCACCATCTCGGTCCCACTCGCGGCGATGGAATCGAGCATGAGCTTGCGGTTCGGGTAGCCGGCGGTCCCAAGGAACAGACGCGAGCCGAATTCGCGACCGGCAATGATCAAGGGGTCGGACATGTCGATACTCCTCAACCGCCCTGGCGGGCGCGCACGATCTCGATGCTGTCGCCAGGGTGCAGCGTGGTATGCGGCCAGGCCGCGCGTGGCACAATTGCGCCATTGACGGCAACCGCAATCCCGCGCTGGCCGGTGTCGACGGCTTTTTCCTCCAACAACGCGGCGAGCGTTGCCGTGATGAGCGGCTCGTCCTGCCCGTTGACCCGGATATTCGCCTCAGCGGCGGCATGTGTCATTGCAGCCTCCTTCATTCCGCAGCCGCACGCAGGGACCCAAATCGTTCGATGCCGAAGGGCCGGATCGCCGGATCGGCGGCACCTTCGAGCACGAGCTGCGCGATAGCATCAGCGGTGACCGGGGTGAGCAGAATCCCGTTGCGGTGATGGCCGGTGGCGTAGATGAGCCCGTCGATCGGCCCGGTCCCGAGGATCGGCGCATCATCGCGGCTCCCCGGTCGATGACCGACCCACATCTCATCGATCGGCAGTTCTTCGACTGCGGGCACCACCCGCCAAGCCGCTTCGAGCAGGGTGAGGATGCCGCCGGCGGTGAGCGACGTATCGTATCCCTTCTCCTCCACAGTCGCCCCCACGAGCAGGCGGCCATCGAGCCGGGGCACGAGATAGGCGCCTGGCGCCCAGACCACGTGGGTCAGAAGCGGCGCAGCAGGGTCCATGCGAAGCGCGAGCATCTGGCCTTTGATCGGGCGCACCGGCGGGCGCAATTCGGGCGCGAGCCCGTCGATGCTCCGGGACCATGCCCCGGCTGCAAGCACGACGACGTCGGCTCCCACCTTGGTTCCGTCGGCGAGGATGATGCCGTCGACGCGCCCGGCGTCGGACGAGATCGTCTTGACCTCCTGATGCTCCCGGATCCTGGCCCCGGCCGCCTCGGCGGCGATGCGCAGGGCGGCGGCCAGTTTGCGATTGTCCACTTGGGTGTCTTCCGGGCTGAATACCGCACCCGCGAGTTTGCCCGCCAGATGCGGCTCGCGGCGGCGGGTCTCTGCCGCCGAAATCCATTGCAGAGGGAGCCCGAGCTTCTGCTGGAATGTCAGTTGATGACTTAGCCGTGCCTGGTCGTCGGACGTCAAGGCGACGACCAGCGTGCCTTCCGGGCGCAACCCCACATCCACGCCGGATGCCTGTTTCAGCTCGGCGGCAAAAGCGGGCCAGCGCGCCTGACTGACACGACCGAGCGTGACAAGGGCCTCTTCGCCGGGCTCGGCCTCGGCGCAGGCCGCGAGCATCCCCGCCGCCGCATGGCTTGCGCCAGCACCGGACACCCCCTTGTCGAACACCGCGACCGATACGCCGCGCGCGGCCAGCCGCCAGGCGATGCCCAGGCCAATGACGCCAGCGCCGATGATGGCGACGCTAGGCTTGCTAACATTGCGTGCTGGGCGGTTCGGCACCCGGCGGCTCCCTTCGCTGGAATGACCCAGACAGGTTCGTTGGGTTTGATCTCAGCCGCGTCGCCGCGGCACCCCAGGCCGTAATGCTCATGATGGGGTTTCTCGCGGCATTGCACAAGACTGTTCCCGGCCGGTGTCCGTGCCGCGGAAGCGCGGCAGTCCCACTCAATGGACGGTCGGATGGCGCAGCAGCCGCGAGCAAACCAAGCCCACCGTCATCACCACCGCCGCGCCAAGGAAAATCGTCGGCTCCGCCCCGCCGTGGGCAAAGCCATAGCCGTAGATCACCGGCCCGACAGCCTGACCGAGGTAGAAGAAGCACGAGTGCAGCGACGCGGCGGCCCCGCGTGCGGTCTGCGAGAGCTCGGTGACATGGACCTGGATGCAGCCGTGCAAGAGGTAGAAACCGAACCCGAACACGGCGTAGATGGCGATCTGCCAAACCCACGGGAAATGCAGTGCGATGAGGACGAGGCCGGTCGCGGCAAGGGTGCCGCCAGCGAGCATCAGACGGCGCTCCCGCACGCGCGCAATGAGAGCCGGCACCGAGAGCGAGTACAACACGCCACCGATTGCGAAGGCGGCGATCAAGAGACCTGCGATCGATGCGCGGGTCTCGCCGATCGCCAGGAGGAGGAGCGCGACGTAAGGGAACAATCCGTGGATGAAGATCGCTTCGAAGAACACCGAGATGAAGCACACCTTCGCGCGGGGATCCGCAAAAATGCTGCGGAAGTTGGCGATCACCGCGGCGCGGTTGAACGGCGCGGGCGGCGGCGTGACCACACCGCGGAAGGCGAAGTACGCCGCGATGGTCACGATCGATCCGAACGCGCCGAGAATGGCGAACACACCGCGCCAGCCCAGGTAGTCGCCGATGACGCCCGCGATCGACGCGCCAATGAGGTTTCCCGTGAGCCCGACCGCCAGCAACCGGCCGATCGCCACTTGGCGCTGATGGACAGGGACGAGATCGCCGACCAGCGCCATCGCCACCGGAAACACCCCGCCGGCCACCAGTCCGGCCGCGACCCGCATGGCGACCAGCAGCGGAAAGCTGGTGGCCACCGCGCAGACCAAGGCCGAGATTGCAACCACGAGCAGGCACAGATTCATCAACCGCGTCTTGCCGAAGAAGTCCCCGGTAACGCCGAGAGCCGGCTGCACCAAAGCATAGGGGAACGTGTACGCGCTCGACAGCAGGGCGGCCGTGGCGACATCGATGCCGAGACTCTCGGCAATCATCGGGACCACGGGATCGACCGCCCGCGTGAACAAAGTCTGCGCAAAAACCACGAGCGCGACGATTTTCAGTACAGGCGTAATGACATAACTCGCTTTGTTATCAGTCGCTTGTCAATTTTTCTTAGCAAGTTTGTCGAACTCGATCAGGCGGCGCAAAAGACTGTCTAATTGCTTGAGGGGGATCATATTCGGGCCGTCGGAGGGTGCCTGGTCGGGATCCTGGTGGGTCTCGATAAAGACGCCGGCGACACCGACCGCGACTGCCGCGCGCGCGAGCACTGGCACAAACTCCCGCTCGCCACCGGACGAGGTGCCCTGCCCGCCCGGTTGCTGCACCGAATGCGTGGCGTCGAAGATGACTGGCGCGCCGGTGGTGCGCGCCAGGATCGGCAACGCGCGCATATCGGAGACGAGCGTGTTGTAGCCGAAGGACGCGCCGCGCTCGGTCACCAGCACGTTCGCATTGCCGGCGGCGGTCACCTTGCCAACGACATTCGCCATGTCCCATGGCGCGAGAAACTGGCCCTTCTTGATATTGACCACACGCCCGGTCGCGGCAGCGGCGACCAGCAGATCGGTCTGCCGGCACAGGAAGGCGGGTATCTGCAATACGTCCGCGACTTCGGCAACGCGCGCGCATTGCGCCGTTTCGTGCACGTCAGTGAGAACAGGCACGCCGAATCGTTGCCGGATGTCGGCGAAGATCGGCAGCGCGCCATCGAGCCCGATACCGCGATTACTCTTGGCGCTGGTGCGATTGGCCTTGTCGAACGAGGTCTTGTAGACGAAGCCGATCCCGATCTTGCCGGCGATCTCCTTGAGCCCCGCGGCCATTTCGAATGCATGATCGCGGCTCTCGAGGGCGCATGGCCCCGCGATCAATGCAAGCGGCAGCGCATTGCCGAAGCGCGCAGCGCCGACGGCGACGATCGCATTGGGGGCAGGCTCGACATTCATGGCGGCGGACCATGCGCCGGGCGTACCGACGGGTCAACCGAAGCGAGTTCGCCCGCGACATAAGTAGCGCGAACAGCGCGATCGTCGCCCAGCGTCATCAGCACGGCCAGCGTCTCCGTGATCGAGCGCGAGCGGCGGTTGCGAAAGGCCAGGAGCGGGGTCGCGTTCGGATCAAGCACGACCATGTCGGCTTCATGGCCCGGTGCAAGCGTCCCGACACGGTCGTCGAGCGCGAGCGCCCGCGCACCGCCCAGCGTGCTCAGAAAAAACGCTTCGATGGCATCGATCGGGCGGGTTCGGAGTTGCGCCACCTTGTAGGCTTCACCCATGGTCGCAAGCAGCGAGAAACTCGTGCCCGCACCGATATCCGTCCCCAGGCCGACATGCACAGGGCGGCGTGGGTCGCGCGCCGCGCGCAACGGAAACAGGCCGCTGCCGAGAAACAGGTTCGACGTCGGGCAATGCGCGAGTGCGGTGCCGCTGGCATGGCAGCGCTCGAATTCCGACTCGTTGAGATGCACGCCGTGCGCGAGCAGCGCGCGCCGGCCGGTGAGGCCGTAGTGGGCATAGATGTCGAGATAGTCGCGTCGTTGCGGAAACAGCTTCATCACCAGCGCAATTTCGTCGTGGTTCTCCGCAATATGGGTCTGCATGAAGGTCCCGGGGTGCTCGCGCCAGAGCGCCCCTGCGAGCTCCAGCTGCTCAGGGGTGCTGCTTCCGGCATATCGCGGCGTAACGGCGTAGAGGCAACGTCCGCGCCCGTGCCACTTGTCGATCAACATCTTCGACTGGTCGTAGCCGGAGCGAGCGGTATCGGTGAGCGCGGCCGGTGCGTTGCGGTCCATTAGGACCTTCCCCGCAATGAGCCGTAGGTTGCGCCTTTCCGCTTCCGCGAACAACGCGTCGACCGAGCCCGCATGCACTGAGCAAAAGACGAGTGCCGTCGTGGTCCCCTGCCGCAGCAGCTCGTCGCAGAACAGCTGTGCGGTCTCTTGGGCGACCGCCGGATCGGCAAAAGCCTGTTCGGCCACGAAGGTATATTCGTTGAGCCAGTCAAGCAGCTGATGTCCCTGCGCGCCGATAATTCCGGTCTGCACATAGTGGACATGGCAGTCGATGAAGCCGGGCGCGATCAGGCACCCCGAATGGTCGGCGACGTTGGCGTCCGGCGGCAAGGCGGCTCTCAGCGTGGCATAGGGACCGACTGCCTCGATGGTGCCGCCGCGGCAGATGACGAGACCATCGGGCTCATGCACGAAGGCCGTTCGCGGGTCGGTGAGAAACGGGTCGTCGCGGCAAAAGACCAGCCCCCCCCGCAAGGCGCTGAGCGGACCGCTTTGGGCGGGCGCTTGCATGGAGATCGTTACTGGAACACGAGCGTCGCGCCCATCGCGATTTGCGGCGCGACAACGGTTGAACCCATACGCGATGAAGCGGCCACCCCGCCCTTGTTCAACGCCGCCTCCAGCGCAGCGCGCTCGCGCACGCGAAACTGCAACGCAGCGAGCCGTGCGCCTTGGGAAATATCGGGGGGCTCGGTCCCGAAATGGCTCCGAAAGGCCGCCGGATCCATCACCTTGATCTCTCCGCGCGGGGTCGAAGCGCTGACCCCGCTCGACGTCGCGTGCAAATCGCGCACGCCGGTGAACGCGGAGAGGAAAATATGATGGTCGCTCGGATTCTCCGCGACCAGGACGACGCTCGCAATCCCGCTCGCCGTATTGGGATGCTGCTGAAATACCGGATTCCAGAAGTTCTCCGGCAAGTGGTGTTGGCAGACGGCAAAGCCGACGCCGGGGGCTCCGGCGTCGCGGGCGAATGCCAGCGAGAAGGCGACCTTGACCGGCGCGCCGTCAGGCCGGTTACCCTCCCGCTCGAACGTCATCACCTCGGACGCGGCAATGCCCGACGACTGGAACAAAGCGGCATCCGCCGCGGCATCGTCGCTCTCCAGCAGCAGCAGCGACAGCCCTTCCTGGTTCGACAGGAACGACTGGTTGAACCGGCCGAACAGGTTTGAAAATCCGTCGGCGCCAAGTTTCGCCGGCTCCGCCACGGTGAGCAGTTCGATGAAGACTCCGGGAAACTGGACGAGGCGATTGTGGGTACCCCACGAATGGCGGTTGCGCTCACCGACAGTGAAGCCCAGCCGACGATAGAGTTCGGCCGCCTCCTCGAGATCGCGCACCGCGTGGACAATATGGTCGAGACCGCGCGGCATCGGTGCGCTTTCACTTCACCGCCGAGAACGCCGTCGGCTGCAGGAACATGTTTCTGATCGAGGCCACAATCGGTCCATCGCGCTCGCTTTCGGCGCGCTTGGTCAGCCATTCCGGGTCACTGGCGAATTTGTTCCATTTGGTCTCGCGCTCGGCGAGGGATTCCCAGGCCAGGAGATAGTGCAGATCCTGATTGCCGCCGTCTCCTACCAGTACGGTCCAGAACCCCGCTTGTCGGATGCCGTGTCGCTGCCAAAGCTCAAGGGTTGTGGTTTCAAATCGCTTGAGCAGCGCCGGCAGCCTTCCGGCCACGCAATGATAGATCCTCAGCTCATAGATCATGGTTGTTCCTTAATTTCCCGGCCTATTTGTTTGATTTCACCGGCAGCGGCATCGCGACGCTCAATTCAGATTCACTCGGAGACGCAGAAAGTGTTTTGCGTTGGCCTGCATCGTCCCGAACGTCCCCGGACTTCTGTCGCCAGGGCACGCGGCGAAACGGGGCATGCCCCAAACGAGTCCTATCAAAAAACCGAACGGCTCGGCGACTTGGTTTCGGCGACTTGGTTGGTGCATTCACCCCGGCGCTGCCGATCGGTTAACAAAGCGTAACGGTGCGCCAGGGCTGGTCGTAGACAATCGACAACTCTGTGATCCCCAGCACACTTCGCATTAACCTGCTTCCCCTATAGTTCCGTCACAATGGATCGATGGGCATCGCTAGCGGGCCGCTACTCAGGCGCCACAGCGGAAAAGGCCGTGCCGTTCCCGCGCGTTGCCTGTCGATCCAAAGGTTATTTCGGAAGCGGCGCGCCTCCGCAAACTACCGCGCGCCCTCTGGGAGTTGCTCGAATTTGGCCTGTTCGCCCAATGCGGATGGCGCTGACTGCCTGCATGTCGTAAACCGGCCAGGACGTTAGCGCATTGCCTCCGCCGTCCCGGCGTTACACCAGCCGGCTCTGGTCGACCGCTGCACCAATGAAGGACGAAAAAAGCGGGTGCGGCTCGAACGGCCGCGACTTGAGCTCGGGATGGAATTGGACCCCAATGAACCAGGGATGATCCTCATATTCGATCATCTCCGGCAATAGCCCATCGGGCGACATGCCGGAAAAGCGCATCCCGTGCTGCTCGAGGCGACCTTTGTAGGCGGTATTGACCTCGTAGCGGTGACGGTGGCGCTCGGAAATCTCGGTTGCGCCATGATAGATTTGCGACACCCGGCTGCCGCGCTGGAGCAGCGCCGGATAAGCGCCGAGCCGCATGGTGCCGCCGAGGTCGCTGCCTATTCCGCGCTTGTGGAGCTCGTTGCCCTTCATCCATTCCGTCATTAGCCCGACCACCGGTTCCGGGGTCGCTCCGAACTCGGTGGAGTTCGCTTCGTCGATGCCGCAGAGGTTGCGTGCCGCTTCGATGACGGCCATCTGCATCCCGAAGCAAATCCCGAAATAGGGCACCTGGCGCTCGCGTGCGAACTGCGCGGCCTTGATCTTTCCTTCCGTCCCACGCTGGCCGAAGCCGCCCGGCACCAGGATGCCGTTCACATGCTCGAGGAAAGGCGTCGGATCCTCGCGCTCGAACACTTCGGATTCGATCCAATCGAGATTGACGCGCACCTTGTTGGCGATGCCGCCGTGGGACAGCGCTTCGATCAGCGACTTATAGGCGTCCTTGAGGCCGGTATATTTGCCGACGATGGCAATCGTCACGTCGCCTTCGGGATTGCGGATGCGCTCGTTGATGAGGCGCCAGCGGTCGAGATCAGGCTCGCTCTTCGGCTCGATTTCAAAGGCCGCGAGTACTTCGCGGTCAAGCCCGGCTCGGTGATAGGCCTCGGGCACGGCATAGATGTTGTCGACATCCCGCGCCTCGATCACGGCGCTTGGACGCACATTGCAGAACAGCGCGAGCTTGGCGCGCTCGCTCTCCGGGATCGGTCGATCGGAGCGGCACAGCAGGATATCGGGCTGGATGCCGATCGAGCGCAGTTCCTTGACCGAATGCTGGGTCGGTTTGGTCTTGAGTTCGCCTGCACCGGTGATGAAGGGCAGCAGCGTCAGGTGGATGTAGATGGCGTGGTGGCGCGGCAGATCGTTACCAAGCTGGCGGATCGCCTCGAAGAACGGCAAGCCCTCGATGTCGCCGACAGTGCCGCCGATCTCGCACAGGACGAAATCGTAGCCGTCGTTGCCCTCCCGGATGAAGTCCTTGATCGCGTTGGTGACGTGGGGGACCACCTGAATGGTGGCGCCGAGATAATCGCCCCGGCGTTCCTTGGCGAGAATTTCCTGATAGATGCGACCGGTGGTGATGTTGTCCTGGCGGGTCGCTGGGCGGCCCGT
>Ga0114129_10001943_pt1 | contig 28301 bp, 24 predicted proteins | sample RhiMetdeltSRZDD1_FD_80071 | JGI IMG/M metagenome (GOLD analysis project Ga0114129, IMG submission 80071) | Populus rhizosphere microbial communities from Tennessee, USA - Rhizosphere MetaG P. deltoides SRZDD1 (version 2) (version 2) | ecosystem: Host-associated > Plants > Roots > Rhizosphere >... | reverse complement strand
CACCTCTTTCATGTTGTGGTATTGCTCGCGCACTTCAAAATCGGCCCTGGCGCCGGGAAAACGCTTCAGCGCTGCATCGAGCTTTTCGCGCAGCAGGTTTTCATATTCAGCCAACTTAGCGGTTATAAAATCGCGAATGATAAATTCAACGGTTATTTTTTCAGGAATGCCCGCCATACGAACCGGATGCACAAAACCATTTCTTTTTTCAGTGGCTTCGGGCGTCAATTCTTTGGGCAACGAATCCAGAAAAGCAGCGGCCACTTTTATAGCATTCACCAGTTTATCTTTAGCATAGCCGGGATGAGCAGCAATACCATGAAAAGTAATGGTAACGCCATCGGCCGAAAATGTTTCATCTTCATAAGCTCCCAGTTCACCGGCATCGAGCGTATAACCAAAATCGGCGCCCAGCTTTTTGATATCAACTTTATCAACTCCCCGGCCAATCTCTTCATCGGGCGTAAACAGGATCTTTATGGTGCCGTGCGGCACATCGGGATTCGATAAAAAATAATTCGCCATATCCATGATCACGGCCACACCGGCTTTATCATCGGCCCCCAATAAAGTAGTGCCCGACGCCGTAATAATATCATCTCCTGTTTTTTTGCGCAAATAAGGATGATCAACCGGCGAAATGATTTGGGTAGGATCATCGGGCAACACAATATCGCCGCCATCGTATTTATGATGCACCAGCGGTTTTACACCAGTGCCGGTGCAATCGGGCGCCGTATCAACATGCGAGCAGAAACAAATAACAGGTACTTTTTTGGGGGTATTGGCAGGTATAGTAGCATATACGTAACCAAAGTCATCCAAATGCGCATCGGTAATGCCCATATTTTGCAGCTCCTGCACCAGCACCCTGCTTAAATTTTTTTGTTTTTCGGTAGAAGGAATGCTGGTCGATTGCGGATCGCTTTGCGTATCTATCTGCACATATTGTAAAAACCTTTCCTTTACGGTAAAACTATAATTGGTAAACATGTAAACAGTATTTTTGGCAATATAAGAAAAAAGGCAACGAGGCAACGAGGCATAAAGGCAACAAGGAAATCTAAAACAAATGGGCATAACCAATACTTCACCGATTATAAAACAGGGATGGATGCGTGCGGTGATCTTTTTACTGGCCTTTTTTGCGTGCGCCCTGCTGGCGGCATTTATTGCAGGCTATGTAACCGTGTTGACCAAATCGCCTGCTTCGGCCACCGTTACAATTTCGTTGTTCATTACCGCTATATTCGCCATTCTGTTAACCATTGTATTTACGAAAACCATCAACAGGCAACCGGTAAACAGCCTGGGGTTTCAATGGCACGGCTACCAGCACCATGCATTAACCGGCATTTGTTTAGGAGTGGCCCTGCTGGGCGCCGGCTCCCTGGTATTGTTTGCTACCGGTAACCTTGAGTGGAACACCATTGCTTTTCCTGCTTCAGATATTTTTATTGCGCTTGTTTTAATGGGCGTGATCGCCCTTGCCGAAGAATTGGTTTTCAGAGGTTATATTTTAAACAACCTGATGCAATCCATGCATCCATGGGCGGCCCTCACCTGTTCGGCCGTGCTTTTTGCGGTGGCCCATATCAGCAACCCGGGCATCACTTCGGTTGCAACGGTTAATTTGTTGCTGGCGGGCCTGTTATTGGGTATTAACTACATCTATACCCGTAATTTATGGTTTGCTATTCTTTTTCATTTCAGCTGGAACTTTTTTCAGGGCCCTGTACTGGGATACGAAGTGAGCGGATTACCCCTGCGAAGCATCTTACAACCTGAACTGAAAGGCCCGTGGTGGTTAACCGGTACGTCATTTGGCTTTGAAGGTTCGTTCATTGCTACCTGTTTATTTATGGGGTCGCTGATACTATTTTATACAGTATATACGGCCCAATATGGTAAGCCGGTGGCTGCCACCCAATAACATATTTGTAAATTCCGCTAATTCTTTCTACCTTTTTAATCAACTAAAGCTATGCTAGTATGAAAAAATTAGTTATCGGCGCCCTCGTGGGCGGTATTCTGATGTTTTTATGGCAGTTTCTTTCGTGGACGGTCATGAACCTTCATAACAACGCCTATCAGTACACTCCAAAGCAGGATGCGATTTTAAGTTTCCTAAGCTCTCAAATTGAAAAAGACGGACAGTATATTATGCCGAGCCTTCCGGCCAACGCCACTTCCGAAGAACATGAAGCGGCCATGAAAGCAGCCCAGGGGAAACCAAACGCGGTGGTCATGTACCATTCCTCGATGACCTATAACATGGGCTCTAACATTATTCGTGGATTGATAGTAGATATACTGATAGTAGCCTTTTTTTGCGCCATCATCAGCCGAATGAACGCATTGAACTTTACAGCTATACTCATTTCATCTTTATTCGTGGGCATGATCGTTTTCTTCAATGTGCCCTACACCAACCACATATGGTTCCGTGGGTTTGATTTAATGGCCTATTTTATCGATAGCCTGGTGTCGTGGGGCCTGGTGGGAATATGGCTGGGATGGTGGTATAGCAGAAAACCGAAAGCCTAAAGCCGATGTCGGAGGTCGGAAGTCTGAAGTCTGAAAAAACCGAAGTCAGAAGTCAGAAGTCGGAAGAACCCGATTTTCTTAGCTAATGATTATTTCTTTCGCCCTTCAATTTCTATCTTCTGACATCTGACTTCCGACATCCGGCTTCGGAATTACTTTGCGTGCTTCTTCGCCACCGGTTTCTTTTTTACAGCCGGTTGCGCTGCTTCCTGCGCAGCCACTTCATCGGGGTATACTGTCTTTGCTTCGGGAATAGGCAAATTGCCGAAGATGGTTGGCATAATATTAATTACATTTTCCATTGAATTATGGCTTACATCTATAAACTTCCATGTAAGTCCGTTGTCGGTTGATTCGCCTACCAGGTACGAATAGCTTTTTACTCTGCCACGATCTTCAGTAAAAGTTTCGCGAGCCTTTTCAATAACGCATTGCCATGTATCAGCGCTGTTCATGAGGGTAACCATGGCCGTTTTTTCGGGCCGTTCATCCCCTTTAGGCTCATGGTGGTAGTGAATTGCTACCACGTGTTCCTGAAAACCATTCTTTCCCCCATAATACTTAACAGCACTTGGACAGGTTAAGCTAATGTAGGTCGGCCATTCGGCATAAAAATTTGCTTTTAACAAACTGTCGGCAAATTTCAACGCCTGTCTTTTAGCAATAGCTGAATCCGATTCGGGTAAAGGCTGCTCCTGAGTGGGAGCCGGCATGGTTTGAATTTGTGAAGAACCTGAAGCTGACTGGTCCTGGGCATGAACAATTCCAAACAAACAAAAAAATAGTGCGCACCCAATTGTGCGTTTGGGGGTCATTATCATAAGGTATAGACTTTGCGCACAAAATATAAAAAAATTGCGGCAGGCCAAATATGGGTAAACTCCTATTTCGAAGGATGCGCGAGGCATTCGCTAAAAAAACTGGCAGCTAACAGGTGGCTATGGAAACTGCCAACTGCAAACTGCCAACATGAAATAACGTATGTACAAATATTATAAAACTGCCTATAAATTCTACTTTATGGCATAATAATGCGCGAAGCAGGTGCGCCAATTTCAACCAGTTCAATATCAAAAACCAGGTCTTCGCCGGCGAGCGGATGATTGGCATCGAGCATTACCGTTTCTTCACCGATTTCAGTGATCACAACCGGAATAACATGTCCTTCAGAATTCGTCATGTTCAAACGCTGACCAACTTCCAGCTCCATATCTTCAGGAAATTCACTGGTAGGGAAGGCAACGATCATATCGGGATTTTTAGGACCATAAGCTTCTGCTACGGGAATTTGAATGGTTTTTTTAGCGCCAACTACCATTCCCATTACACCATTATCGAACCCGGCAATCACCATTCCGCTTCCTACTTCAAACTGTAACGGCTCACGGCCGGCAGATGAATCGAACATAGTGCCATCAGTTAAACGGCCGCTATAATGAACTTTTACAGTATCGCCGCTTTTTACTTGTTGCATACAAACGTTTTAAATATAAAAAATTAGGGAGGAAATCGCGGCATTTCTTTCGTGTAAAAAATGAATAAATGAGAAGAAAAAAGAAGCCCAATTCCCTGTTGCTGCAAAGTAACATTAATAATTTGGGGCAGCCAATAAAAACTTTTTGTGAAATTTGCCGTCAAAATGGTAATAAACCCTGTGGGGTTTTGTCCAATTTTTTCCCAACAGAAATGATACACTATGTATAAATTACCATGGTTGTTAACAGTGGCATTGATTGCTGTTTTTACCGTTTACGGACAGCAAAAAAAGACCGGGCAGCCAATCAATACCGGCGCCGAACGAATGGATGTATATTTACCGCTGCTGAAGGGAAAACGTGTAGGCATATTCGCTAACCAAACATCTGTGGTGCAATCGGTAAATCTTGTGGATACACTGGTAAAGCGGGGCATTGCCGTTAAAGTGATCTTCGGACCCGAACATGGCTTCCGCGGAACGGCCGATGCCGGTGAAAAAGTGGGTAATTACATCGATGAAAAAACAGGCATCCAGGTAGTATCGTTATACGGAAGCAAACGCAGGCCTTCGGCAGAAGATTTGAAAGAGGTAGATGTGCTGTTGTTTGACATACAGGACGTAGGCACCCGGTTTTATACCTATATTTCATCGTTGCAGGAATACATGGAAGCAGCCATCGAAAACAACAAACCGTTGATGGTGCTCGACCGCCCCAATCCCAATGGTTTTTATGTAGATGGCCCGGTGCTTGACCCGAAATTCAAATCATTTGTAGGTATGCAGCCTATACCGATAGTATATGGTATGACGATGGCCGAATATGCCATGATGCTGTTACGGGAAAGATGGCTCACTAAAAATCCAAAATTCGATTTTGTAAATATCGATGGAACGCCAGATAAACGGATTCCGCTGGAAAGTCAGGTTCCGCCGCAACAATTTTCACTTACAATTATTAAATGTGCCAACTACACCCACAAAAGCAAGTATGTATTGCCGGTAAAACCCAGTCCTAACCTGCCCGACATACAATCCATTTACTGGTACCCTTCTACCTGCTGGTTCGAAGGCACTATTTTAAGCGAGGGTCGCGGCACGCCAAAACCATTTCAGTTATTCGGACATCCTTCGTTACCAAAGGATTTAATTTCATTTACTCCGCATAGTGTACCCGGCGCCACCAATCCGAAATTAAAAGACCAGCTTTGTTACGGATGGGACCTTAGCGGAACACCGGAAGAAGTATTGAAAAAAACAGCTGGTAAAATACAGCTGAAGTATATTCTCGAAGCCTGGCGCCTGTTCCCGCAAAAGGATTCATTTTTTTTGAAAAACGGCGCATCGTTCAACCGCCTTGCCGGCAATGATGTGCTGATAAAACAAATAAAACAGGGATTATCAGAAGATGCTATACGCAAAAGCTGGGAACCGGCCCTGAGTAATTTTAAGAAGATAAGAAAGAAGTATCTGTTGTATGCTGATTAGTTGACGAGTTGAAAAGTTTATAGATTAATAAGATAAAATGAATACACCACTTAATAAACCACGTATTATATTCATGGGCACCCCTGAATTTGCCGTTGCTTCGCTCGATGCATTGGTAAATGCAGGATGTAACATTGTATCGGTAATTACTGCACCCGATAAACCGGCAGGCCGCGGCATGAAAATGACCGAAAGCGCTGTAAAGAAGTATGCCTTTGAAAAAGGGTTGCCGGTATTGCAACCGGTAAAACTGAAAGACCCGGAGTTTATATCAGCATTAAAAGAATTACAGGCCGATCTGCAGATAGTAGTTGCATTTCGTATGTTGCCCGTAGTGGTATGGGATATGCCGCCCATGGGGACCATCAACCTGCACGGATCATTATTACCGCAATACCGGGGCGCAGCGCCTATAAACTGGGCGGTGATCAATGGCGAAAAAGAAACAGGCGTTACCACCTTTAAATTGAAACACGAAATTGATACCGGCGATATTCTGCTACAGGAAAGCTTTGCGATCGGTGATGATGATACAGCCGGCGAAGTACATGATAAAATGAAAGAGATTGGTGCGCAGTTACTGGTAAAAACTGTTGAAGGCCTGGCGAAAGGCACGTTAAAAGAAATTCCGCAACAGTCAATTGCCGATAAAGGGACCATTAAACATGCGCCGAAAATATTTACAGAATCGTGCAAAATAGACTGGAACAAATCATCTGCAGAAATTTATAATCTGATCAGGGGTTTATCGCCCTACCCTGCCGCTTTTACGTATCTGAACGATAAAGTGCTGAAGATATACAAAGCGAAAAAAGAAGAAACGGCTACATCAAAGGAACCGGGCGCCATCGATACCGATAAAAAAACATATCTGAAATACGCCTGTAACAACGGCTATATTCACATTATCGAATTACAACTCGAAGGAAAAAAGAAAATGCCGGTGGAGGAGTTTTTGAAGGGATACCGGTTTTGAAATTAAGAGCTAAAAGAGCCCTTCGACCCGCCGATAGTCGGGCTTGCTTCGCTAAGGAAAAAGAAAAAAGAGACACGTTGAAATCTAATTTCTCTTTGTCTCTTTTTTATCCTTTAATCTCTTAGCTTAAGCTTAATAGGTCACATCTACATAAAATTTCCCCGTTTCTGCGCCCAGTTCGGCAGCAGCGGCGTCGCTGAGGCGAACGGTTAATCCAACGCTTTCGCGCATTTCGGGCAACTGGCCCAGTACTTTGGCAAAAACGCTTTTATTGGTAGAGCTGTAGGTAACTTTTACAATGGTGCCCACCGGTACATTATTCATCAGGGCATAATACTTACCGTCTTTCCATCCGCTGGTGCTTCTGAAAACACCTGCATTGCCTGCCGTACTTTTACCGGTGCTGCCATACATGGTTTTGAAATAACCGCCTTTATACCCGCCATAATTTCCTTCGGCACTGGTTTGAATAACCGGGGTAGAAGTCTTCGACGATGTTTTGGGCATTTCTTCGGTAGCGGGCGGAGGTGTACTGATATCTTTTTTAACTTCTTCTTTTTTAGGTTCTTCTTTCTTTAGCTCTTCTTTTTTGGCCTCTACCGGTTTGTCGGTTTTGGTTTCAGCCGGTTTTTCAACTTTGGTTTCGGCGGGCTTTTCATTTTTAGCCACAGGCGCCGTAGTGGTACCAGCCGGTGTAGTTGTTGTACCTGTAGTAGCGGCCACGGGCGTGCCTGTAGGCGGGATTATTTTCTTTAACCCATTGGCAGCCAGCGGTGAATGCATGGTTTTTACTTTCAGGTACCCTACTATCAGCTTCATACCGGCCTGTAGCTGGTCATTTGTTACATTATTCCATTTTTCAAGGGTTTCAACCGGTATTTTATTATGGTTCTGACTGATGCGGTACATCCATTCCTTTTCCTGCACAATGTGATACACCGGAACAAAAACCTCATCGGGCTTTCTTTTTCCGTCCTGCGAAAAATTCAAAGCGTTCAGGGGCACTTTTAATTGCTGCCCCACGTACATCTTATCCATTTTCACATTGCTCAGGGCTGCTATATCTTTTGGGGTCGCATTGTAAACGCGCCCTACTGAATACCAGGTTTCCTTGGGTTGCACTGTATGTATCAGGTAAAGATCAGGAGAAGCTCCCTGCACAGTCAGGTCAGATTGCGACCACACGAGTTGTGTGAGCAATATTAACGCGGTAAAAAAAACGCCTTTGATCTTCAACATAGGTAATGCATTTCTAATTCGATGCAAAGATGTAAAATATTTTATAATCAACCGTTTTCATCTCTCTTCAGTATCCGCCAGCCGGCCGGATAATAATTATTGATCCTGTTCTGCAGCACCTTTATCCATCCCAGGTTATACGGTCCGTACTGCACTAAAGTCCATCCTTTATGCTCAGTTGATACGCTAACTTCGTCTTTCCGTAAATATTGTATAGCCTGTTCCTTTTTTAACGATACTGCAACAATTGCATCGCTGATAAGGGTGCTTACAGCCAGTGCATGATCGGGTATCAGGTCGGTACCGGCTATTTTACCAATGGCTGTTCCTGCACGTCGCACATAAATAGTATCTGCAATTGTTAACAATTCTTTTTCCAAAGCGGCCGGAAAAGCCAGCAATTCATCATGCTGCTGCTTCCATAATTGTACCGGTTTTGATTGTTGCAGCCAGGGTTGAACAATGGCCGCTTCATTTTTAGAAATCTTTTGCAATAATGATTTCTTTGGAGGCCGCAAAGTGGCGGTATCTCCCTCCTGTTTGCGAAAGCAACTGATAAAAAAGCCTTCTCCCTTTATTTTATCGGGGAAAAAGCGATAGCCATGGGCCTGGCGCTTAGTGCTGATCGTTTCAACTATATTCCACGATGCATCTGTTGTTAGCTGCATGCTTTCGGTATCAAATGTATCCATCAGCCAGTCGGCAATATCTTCGTCTTCTTCTTTTGAATAGGAACAGGTAGAATAAATAAGTATGCCGCCTTGTTTTAAAGCAGGCCAAACATCGGCGAGTATGCGTTGTTGCCGCTGGTAGCATAGCTGCACATTCTGTTCGCTCCATTCACCAATGGCTTCGGGCTCACGGCGAAACAGGCCCGATCCCGAACAGGGTGCATCGATAACGATCACATCAAAAAAATTGGGCAGGCGTGCAAAAGAAGCAGGGTCGGTATTGGTAACAATTACGTTGGTACCACCCCATTTTATGGTATTCTCTTCGAGAATGGCAGCCCTTGATTTGATCACTTCGTTGCTCACCAGCAAACTGTCGGCACTGATGAGCGATTGCAACAAGGTCGATTTGCCGCCCGGCGCTGCACACAGATCAAGCACGCGCAACGGTTGTGTAGTATCAATGGTTTGTTTCAGCGCCTGCTCAACAAACATGCCCGAGGCTTCCTGTACATAATAGGCGCCGGCATGTAACAAAGGATCGAATATAAATGAGGGGCGCCCGGCGAGGTAGTAGCCGTAGGATGACCAGGGAACTTTTTCGTGAATGGTGAATGATGAATGGTCAATGGGCGACTTAAACGGATTCATTCGAACAGAAGTCACCTGTTCTGCGCTTTCATGCACCTGTACAAATGCTTCTTTTGAAAAGCCTTTGATGCCGGTTAATGAATCAAGAAATTTTTGAGGAAGTTGCACGCCGCAAAGCTATGAACAATCCTTAGACTTCGGTCAGAATCCTTCCGACTTCGCTCAGGATTTCCGGAGTATGGCTTCGACTACGCTCAGCCCCGATAAAAAATGGCAGAACAAAGTTTCCTCTGTTCTGCCTCATTCATGAACATAACCAACCTGATGTACTAACCCTGACTTAACATTATATTACATGTACCGGCGTAAATCCATCTTCGCTCAGGGCCGGAACATAATTTTCTAACATTAATTTTTCTATAGTTCCTTTTTGTTCTTTTTTGCGTTTTGACCGTTCGATCCAGCGATCAAAAATGGCATAGATCACCGGCACAATGATCAGGGTAAGGAACAGCGAGCTGATCAATCCGCCGATAATTACCCAGGCAAGACCATTTTTCCATTCTGCACCGGGGCCCGAAGCAAGGGCAATGGGCAGCATACCAAACACCATGGCAATGGTTGTCATTAAAATCGGACGAAGCCTTGCATGGTTTGCCTGTATAAGCGCTTTTAAGGTTGTTTCGCCGGCTGCTTTGCGGTGATTGGTAAAATCAACCAGCATGATGGCATTCTTACACACCAACCCGATCAGCATGATGATACCCAGAATGGTGAAAATGTTTAATGAATTGGCGGTTAACGCCAGTGCAAGCAGGGCGCCGATAAACGACAGCGGAACCGAAAATAATACCACCAAAGGATACACAAAACTATCGTACAATATCACCATTACCAGGTAAACCAGTAAGATGGCAGCCAGCATCGAAACACCCAATGTACCGAACCCTTCGCTTTGATTTTCCATATCGCCGCTCCACACATAACTTACACCGGCCGGTTTATGTAATTTTTCAAAGGCAGCCTGCCATTCTGAAGCCACAGTACCCGAAGGGCGGCCTACTGTTTGCCCCTGAACAGTTACTGAAGGACTTTTATCTCTACGCTCCAGCTGACTTGGGCCAGATGATTCGTTAATGGCAGCGAACTGCGATAACTTAATATGCTCTCCTTTGTCATTTACAAATTCAAGGTTGCGCACATCATCAATGTTCGAGCGGTTGAAACTGTTATAGCGAATATTGATGTCGTATTCGTATTCGCCCGCTCTGTACTTTCCATCGGTATTACCATTGAAAGCCGTTTGCATGGTGGCGCCTACGGTTTGAAGCGTTAAACCCAAACTGGCCATTTTATCTCTGTTCACCTGTACATTGATCTCGGGATTGCCCGATTCAACGGTGAGCTTTGTTTCGGCAGCGCCCCTGATCTTTTTCAACTCGTCGTGCGCTGCATTGGCAAAAGCCATAGCGCTGTCTAAATCAGGCGCCATTACTACCAGTGCCAGCGGCGCATTATCGGCCGTACCTAATATATTGATCGGCGTGGTTTTTACCTTTGCACCCACCAATACGTTTTGCAATTCTCTTTTTATTTTGGCTGCATACACATATGAATCATCAGTGCGCAATTCTCTGCCTACCAGTTTTACACGTATCTCCGATTTATAGGCGGTGCTTTGGCTGCCGGCCATACCTTCACTCGTTTGCCCTACAGTAGTGATCATATCAATTACCTCGGCCTTTTTGCGCAAATATGCTTCGGCTTTTTGTGTTACCTGGTTTGTTTGTTCAATCGAAGCATCTTTTGGCAGCTCCATTTGCACCAGGAATTCGCCTCTGTCGCTCTTGGCAAAAAACTCACCTCCTACAAAACCGCCTGCTACCATATACAATGAACCCACAAAAAGAGCCACCACGATGGCCAGGGTGATCCGTTTATGATTCAGCGACCACTTCAGTATACCGGTTACCCAATGCGTGAAAGCGGTAAGTCCTTTTTCAAAACCCAGTATAATTCTGCCAAAGAGGCTTTTTGAAGAAAGGTGCTCCAGTTTGCCGAATCGCGATGAAAGCAAGGGCACAATGGTGAACGACGACAACAGCGAAAGCAGGGTGGCGATAATTACGGTTACACAAAACTGTTTAATGATGTTCGACACCAGACCGGTACTCATAGCAATCGGTAAAAACACCACCACAATTACCATGGTTATGGCGGTAACAGTAAATCCTATTTCTTTGGTAGCGTCGTAAGCGGCCCGCACCCGGTTCTTACCCATTTCCATATGACGGTAAATGTTCTCCAGCACCACAATGGCATCATCGACCAGGATACCTACCACCAGCGAAAGCCCCAGTAAACTCATCAGGTTAAGGGTGTAACCCAACAGCGACATGCCGATAAACGTGGCGATCAGTGAGGCCGGAATAGATACCATTACAATCAAAGAGTTTCTTATGCTATGCAAAAAGAACAGCATTACAAAAGCCACCAGCACTACCGCCAGCAACAGGTCGTGCACTACCGATTCGGCAGCCTCGAGGGTAAACACGGTGCTGTCGTTCGCAATGTCGAGCGTTAAATTGCTGGCCGCATAATCTTTTTGAAGGATCTGTATCTTCTTTTTGATCTCTTCGGCCACGGCTACCGCATTGGCATCTGATTGCTTCACGATCTGTATGGCAATAGAGTTCTTTTGATTCACCCGCGATATTTTCTCTACCTCTTTTTGCGCATCCTGTACATCGGCCACATCCGACAACCGTACAGCAATTCCATTACGTGATGTAAGCACCAGGTTTCGCAGCTCGTTTACATTTTTATACTTGCCCGATAAACGAACTGTAATGTTTTGTTCGCGTGTTTGTACATTACCGGTAGGGAAATCGAGGTTCGATCCAAGTATCATTTGCTGCGCCTGTGGAACCGATAAACCGTATCCTTTCAGTTTGTCGGCATCGAGACTAACCTGTATCTCTCTTTCCTCGCCACCTACCAGGTTCACCTGCGCCACCCCGTTTACCCTCGATAAAGCAGGACTGATGCGTTTATCGACCAGGTCATAGAAAGATGTTTCATCCATTTTAGCCGAAGCTGAAAGCGTTAATATAGGCAGATCACTCAGCGAAAATTTATTCAGTGAAGGCGGATCAATATCATCGGGCAGGTCTTTTAAAACCGCATTGATCTTGCGTTGCGCATCGTTCAGCGCATAATCGGCATCGGCCCCGCTGTTCAAATTAATCGTAACCAGTGAAATATTTTCCATTGATTTCGATTCAAGTTTTTTGACATTCTCCAGCGAAGCCACCGCATCTTCAATTTTTTTGGTAACGGTATTTTCTACTTCCGACGGAGAAGCGCCCGGATACACCGTGGTAATGGTTACCGCATTGCTGTCGAACTTAGGGATCAGTTCATACCCCAGTAAAGTATAACTAAACAAACCGCCCAGCGTAAGTATCGTAAACAGTACGATCACCAGGGATGGCCGTTTTATGGAAATTTCAGCTAATTTCATCCGTATAATTTTTAATTTTATTTTTAGTCGGATGGAACTTCGCATGATAAAATTTTCATTGTTCTATTTATTAATGAAAATTTTATCATGCTCGTTTCATTTTTGAATAATTTTGATGTGTGTTCGGGCACTATTTAATTACACTCACATTACTGCCGTCAACAAGATTAATCTGTCCACTGGTGATCACCAGCGCACCTTCGTTCAAACCATCCATCACTTCTACCTTTTCACCCATAACACGGCCTGGCGTAACCGTTTTTAACCGGGCAACACCGTTCTCGTTCACAAATACCTGCCGGCTGTTTACGCTACCCACAAAAGCGGTGCGGGGCACCATAATAACAGCATTTTGATTGGGAAAATCGAATACGGCTGTTCCGTACATCCCGGCTTTCAATTGATTGGCGCTGTTATTCGTTATCAGAATTTCTACAGGGAAGTTCAATGCCTCATCGGCTTTCGGTGCAATAAAGGTGATCTTACCCGAAAATATTTTATCAGGAAATACGCTTGCCTTTACTTTTACTGTTTTACCGATCTGCAGATAAGGTACCTGCGCTTCGTTCACGGCCACATTCAGCTTAAGCGACGACACATTTACAATATCGAACAAAGCTGTGCCGGCCGCCACAACAGTTCCCGGCTCAATATGGCGTTTGTTTACAATACCGCTGATGGCAGCCCTGATATTGGCATCGCCGAGGTTAATGCGCGACTGATCGAGTTTGGCCTTTGCATTTTCGAGGTTCAAACGTGCCTGATCGAGTTGCTGCTGTGTTACACCACCTGTTTTATAAGCATTTTCGTATCGTTGCACATCGGCCTGTGCCGTTTGATAACCGGCTTCGGCATTGCGCATGTCGACCGACAGCTGATCAACACGAATAGTGGCTACTATTTGTCCTTTTTGTACATAGGTACCTTCATCGGCCAATACCTGAACAATGCGGCCTGCTTTTTCAGCAGCAAGGCTTAGTTCCTGTGCAGCTACAAAATTTCCGTTAGCCACTACATCCAGATCGGGTATGGCGCGTATGGTTGTATCTATACGAACCACCACAGTGGCATTTGTTTGAGCTACGACCTTTGTTTGTTCTTCTGATTTCTTTTTGTTGTTCGAAAGTACCATGGCGATGGCTCCGAAAGAGGCAATTATTACTACGATTGTTACAATGATCCTGATGATCTTTTTCATGTGTTAATTTTTATTGATTTTTAGCCACATGGAATTCGACATAAAATATTCATCGCTGCACATATAATAGCTCGAAAATTTTATGTCTCATTTCATTGTATGTTAGTTTAAGAGTGATTTTAAATTTCCCTGTGCTTTTATCAATTGAATTTCTGCCAAACGATAATCAAGCAAAGCAGTGGAATAGTTATTTTGAGCGGTGGTTAATGAGTTTTCGGCATCGAGCATGTCGGTTAAAGGAGCCAGTCCCTGGTTGTAGTTATTTTGCGTATTGCGATATACTTCTTCGGCCAGTCCCACATTATCTTTCTGACTGTTCAGTGTAATAATGCTGTTGCGAAGCTGTGTTCTGGCATTTTGATAAGTAAGGTTCAGCGACAGCTCGGTATTCTTTATGTCTTCATGAAGCTTTTTTATATCAATTTCATTCTGCCGTACTTTCGAACGGGTCGAAAATCCGTTGAACAGGGGAACCTTCAGGTTCAACCCAACCGACGCATAATCGAACCAGTTAGCGTTTTTGCCGGTAGGGAACGAATTGCTTATACCCTGGTAGCCATAGTTACCGCTAAGCGACAGGGATGGATAATAAGCCGCGCGGGTGGCTTCTTTCTGCAATTGCAACAGCTCTTCCTGTTTTTTCAGCACCTTGTAATCGCTCAGGTTCTTTACATCGGGAACGTGATCATCTAATGACAACTGCGGACGAATATTCTCTAATGCAGAAGCCGGAATTTCGATAGGCGTTTCAATAGGTAAACCCATATAAAACTTAAGTGTGTTTTCCTGCAATTCAACTGCATTGATCAGTTGCTGGTGTTGCGCCTGCAGGTTCGACAGGTTTACGGTGGTTCTGTCGAGATCGATCTTTTTCGCCAACCCGTTTTTATACTGGCCTTCAATTATATTTTTGATGCGGGTAGTAGTGGCAATATTGCTGTCGGTAACCACCAGCTTCTGACGTTGCACCAACACCTGGTAGTATTGGGTGGCCACCTGTTCAATTACCTGCTCATTGGTTAAGCCTGCCATTAACTGATAATATTGCTGCGTGGTTTTCGAGGCTTTTAAAGCGGTAAAAACCGATTTATCGAACAGGGTCTGCGACAGTGAAACCGAGGCGGTGCTGTTCCATTTTTGTCCGAACGCTACCAGAAGGGTTTTACCCGGCTGCCCTACAATTTCACCCGGCAAAGCGCTTTGTTGTAAAATAGGATTATAGGTAAGGCCGCCATTGGCGTTTATTTGAGGAAGGGCCTGCGATTTTGCCTCGTCAATTTTATTTTGACTGTTTTCTTCATCAAGCCTTGCCTTAACGGCGACTGCTTTGTTCTTCAGCGCGTATTGCAGTGCTTCTTTCAGAGAAAGCGGCTTTGTTTGTGCTTTTGCCACCGACAAAACGCCCACTCCAGCCACAAGCAAAACCAAACGTTTGGCCAAACTGCTAAGCGATTGAATGTGTTTCATGAATTGCGTATTTTTTTGAGCTGTTTAACTTGTTTATACCAGTGTGTTTTTTTCGGCTGCAGAAAAACTGTATCTCTTTAGTTCGTCTTCAAGCCGCGGAATAGCGCCGGGAGCGATAATTCCATATAAGAACATGTACATGGCCTGCCTGAATACTTCATCTTTTGAGTAATCGTTCACCAGTTCGGCGGCGAATTCAAAGTCTTTCTTTATGTGCTGTTGAATAAGGCTCACTATCAGTTGCGGGTGAAGACTACCGCGGAATATACCTTCTACGATGCCCTGCTCCAGTGATATCAACAGTTTTTGACGCATGACGCTGTTGATTGAATTGAGTATGTATGCATAATCAACGGGGTAGTGTTTATACAGATCTGCAAAAAAAACGGGACTGATCTCTTTGCAGAAGTTTATGTTGACTTTCATGTACGCAAGCACCCGTTGCAGGTTATCTGTGGTGCCCTGATCGGCGTTAGCCATATCGCTGGCAAACTGATCTGCTACCCGCTCACATACATGTTGAACCAGGTGATGTCGTGAATCGAAAAACCGGTACAAGGTTTTTTTCGATACCGCCAACCGGGCTGCAAGGTCATCCATAGTAAATGGCTGAATACCGTGGCTGGTGAATAATCCGTAGACCGTATTTAAAATGATTTCGCTCATTAAATTTTCGACCATTTTGGTTTATTGGTCAAAAGTAATATGACTTTTCGACCAAACAATACAACTGGTCGAAATATAATGTTAAGGAATTGTGAAAGCGGATAGCTTTAGTACGGGATTTTATAATCAGCCATTAGCGAAATATCATATAAACAATTGACAAATAATACAATAGTAGTTAATACGTCTGAAACGTTTTATATGCCCGGGGTTTCCGGGTATTTTGGCCCGGAAGGATTGTATATATTTGTATAAACACAAAAAATCGACCATATATGTCGAATAGTCAAAATTTGAAAGATCCCATCAGAGAAGAGATCCTAAATGGCGCCAGGGATTTATTCGAGCGATTTGGTTTCAAAAAAACCACTATGGAAGATATTGCCCGTGCGATCGGCAAATCGAAAAGTGCTCTATACTATTATTATAAAACAAAGGAAGACATTTTTGAGGCGGTTGTACTGCGTGAGGTAGATGATCAGCGGGCACAGGTAATTGAAGTAGTGAAAAAGGTAGAATCGGCATCAGATAAGTTTCGCGTACTATTTATCAGCATGCTCGAGGGGATAAAACAAAAGGCCAACAAATTCTCCATTATGAAGGCCGAAATAAACGAAACCCATTTCCTGATTGAAAGTATTCTTAAGCAACGCGATTCATATGTTGAGGAACTGCTAAAAGATATTCTTATACTGGGCATCAGCCAACGGGAAGTAAAAATGATGAACAATGCCGAAATGAGTTTGTGGGCAAAAATGGTTAACATTATCCTGAGGTCTATGGGAAATAAGATCTTTTCAGAAGAAGAATTTAATTTATCCGAAAATCAATTGAGTTTTCTGGCCGATACGCTGTTTTGTGGGGTAGCGGGCAAGCATTAACAGCGGGCGAAGCATTCACCATTGACCATTCACCATTCACGACCTAATCCAGCTCAAACGCCAGTTTGCGTAATTTCTTCAGCCCGGCATCATCGGCAAACTTTTTATCGAGGTCTTCGAGTTCGTTATCGGCTATTAAAGGGTTATAACCCAGTTGTGCAAGCGTAACCCTTGTTTGGTTATTCAAAAACGACATCAAAAACATCACCCCGAAATCATTTTGGTGGGCCTGAGCATACAATTCAAACTGGTCCCTGCACTTAATTACCGTTAATAAATATTTTTTGTAGTTGTCTTTTGTGATGGTTTTTGCATTAGGCAACGATTTCATTCTTTCCAGTTCTTTGGCCGAAAAATAAATTAATCCAGGCCGTTTGATGGTATCGCTCTCAACAAACTTCAGGGCCGCCTTTAAATCAGCATGCTGACTATTTGCATCTGCCATATCGGGCTCGGCAAACGACACACCTGGCTGCAGCGTATAAAATATATTAACTGATACTGTTTCGGGATTATCCTTGTTTTGGGAGATATAATACAGTGCATTGTTCTTGTTTACAACCTTTAATACGGTGGCGGTATCGGCATAGGTTAAATCGTGCAATGCGTAATCTAACTTCTTATTCGAAAAAATATTATTGCTGAAATTGTATTCAACAACCAGAATGGGGTCGAACGAAAAAGTATACCACTTGTTACTCAGTTGCGTTTGAGCATTGACCGGCGTAAGCCCTGCAGCAAACAGCAGGGCCAAAAGAAGGTTTTTCATATGGGCGGGTTTAAATAATAGGGGAAGCGCTCTTTTATTTCACTACTTTATCCTGTTTGAATTTTCTTTTAGTTATTAAATTACCGCGTACATCATAAAATTTAAACTCCCCTTCCCTTTTATCATTCAGGTACCGGCCGGTTTCCTTAACGGTGCCATTGGGATTGTATTCCGTTAATAAACCATTCCGTTTTCCGTCGCGGTATGCAATCACTACTTTTGTGCCGCCGCCTTCAAAATAACCTTTGTACATATCAACTTCTCCGCTCGTATCGCGATGGGTAATTTCCTTAACGTTTCCATTGGGATAATAAACGGTACTGTTGCCTACCATTTTTTTGAAGTCAACAACAGAGTCGGTTTGCAATAAATTACCTGTTTTGGTACTGTATCGTTTTACCAATTGTTCTTCGCCCTTCTTCTTAAAAAAAGTTTCAACATATAATTTGCCGTCTTTGAATGCTTTTTCAACTCCTTCGGAAGAGTCGGCATTAGTAAACTGATACTCATACGTTAAGTTCAGTTTGGGCTTCGATGCGTCGTCGACTTTCTGAATCGAACCGCCCTGGCCTTTGGAGATCTGGCAGCTAATAAGAAGAACTACTGCAATACGCAGTGCTGAGTAAGTGGTTTTTACTATCATAGTATAACGGATAATTGCGCTAATATAAGAGCATTTTTTTGTGTATGCAAGTTGGTGAATGGTGAATGGTCAATGGTGAATATCTGCAGCCCCGCAAGACTCTCAGGTATTTAAAATCAATCAAATACCTCCGCATTTTCCTGTGCGCCATCCAATGTCCAATAATTCCAGGTACCCACTTCGTTTCCGTTGCGGTAATACCCTTCCGCCGCTTTTATACCATTTTCATGATAATCAATCCACAAGCCCTCTTCGGCCCCATGTTCATAATTGCCTTCGCTTGCCAGATTGCCATTCTTATGATAACGGCAAAACAGCCCATGTCGTATCCATTGTGTTTTATCTTCCGACAAATACCTCATATATCGATATTGAACTTCACCGGTTTCGTACGGAATTTCTGCTACCTGAAGTATAGCCTCCATAGATGTATTGACTTTAATAAAGGGGACCTTATTTTAACAAACCGATCGCTTCATTTACCTGCTGTGTGTAAGCCTGCAGCGATTGTGTTGCAGCATCAATATTTTCCTGCGCTTCCTGCCAGTGCCGCTCTTCTATGCCCTCCCGGATGCCCGGCAATGTTTTTACGCCATAGCCGGTATAAAATCCGGGCGCATATATCTGGTGCTGGTACCACGGGCGGCGCGGCAATCCTTTATCATTTAATAATTTTCTTTCTGATTTATATAATATCGCATTCAGCTGCTGCTGTTTGGCTGCGGGCAATTTAGTGGCGCCAGCATACAGTTTCTGAAATTCTTCTACACTGCTTTTCAATTGCACCAATGCATTTTCCAAATCGCTGAAATTTAAAAAGGGCACAGGCTCTTTGGTCGCAGGAGCGTAATATGTTTTTTGCGGGTCTTTAACCAGATCGAACATTTTTTCTTTGATCATGCGGTTCTGAATCTCTGTTTGCATGCGCATGTTTTCGATCATCGTTTTTATTTCACCGGCATAATCGGCAACGGTTTTATAAAAGCTATTATAGTCAACCGGCAATACATCGGCATTCGCCAGTCGCATGGTAGCCCTGCCGGCAGTTTTTGATAAAGCCACACCATATTGAAAACCGGGATCTTTAAAGCGGGTGAACAAATCGTATGAATCAAAAATAGAATGGTATTCACCGCCACTTCCTTCGCCACCAAAACCCAGATCGAGGGTTGCTATACCGAGGTGTTGTAAAAATGGCGTGTAGTCTGACCCAGCGCCCAAAGCCGATAATTTGATGCTTTTATTGCCAATTAATTTAGGGCGATTAGCCTCGGGCGATGTTACCAGCGATTGCGCATATTTGCGTTCACTAATAGTAACGCCTGTTTGCGGATCGATCACTTCATTCATCACTTCATTAAAAAACGGTTCCAGCGTATGTGAGCCGCCGGCGCCAATAAAACCACGACTATTGCCATCTGAATTGATATAGGCTACCGCTTTTTGCTTCAATTCGTCGGCATGATCTTCAACCCACTCCGTAGAACCTAACAAAGCCGGTTCTTCGCCATCCCAGGCACAATACACCAGTGTGCGTTTGTTACGAAATCCTTTTTTAGCCAATTCGCCAATAGCACGCGCTTCTTCCAGCTCGGCCACCATACCGCTGATGGGATCGGCAGCGCCATTTACCCATCCATCGTGATGATTACCACGGATCACCCATTCATCGGGATACTGTGAACCGGGCAGTTTGGCTATTACATTATATAATGGTTTCAGGTCCCAGTTAAATGCCAGTTGCAAATGCACTTTTTCTTTACCCGGACCAACATGGTAGGTGATCGGTAAAGCACCTCGCCAGCTTTGCGGAGCTACCGGTCCGCCTAGCGATTGCAATAACGGCAACGCATCTTCGTATGAAACAGGCAGCACCGGTATTTTCATAATTGTTACTGCGTCTTTTCTATCGACCCGCTTCGCATCTTTGGTTGCACCGGTACCGGGTGTAAGCGGATCGCCTGGATACACAGGCATATCCATTACCGAACCACGTTGCACCCCATCGCTGCGGCGAAAAGGGCCCTGCGGATATACATCACCCTGAGCATAGCCATCATCCTGGGGATCGGAGTATATAAGACAACCAACAGCGCCATGCTCGGCCGCCACTTTGGGTTTAATACCACGCCATGAACCACCATAGCGGGCAATTACAATTTTTCCTTTCACGTTAATGCCCATGCGTTCCAGCTCTTCATAATCGGCCGGAATGCCGCGATTTACAAATACCAGTTCAGCCGTAACATCGCCATCGGCAGAATAAGCATTGTAAGTAGGCAATTGCTCGGCTTTTTGACCGGAAGTTTTGTCTTCTTTCAAAGCCGGTTCTTCGAGTTTGGCTTTGTAAGGTTTGCTGCCAAGCAGTTCGAGCACTCGTATTTTGGGTGTAGGGAATAAAGGATAATAGGTAACGATTTCGGTTTGATAACCCCATTGCTTAAACAGGTTGGCCATGTACCCGGCATTGGCTTTGTCGTGCGGCGAGCCTACATGGTGCGGATGCGCGGTAAGCGACTTCATCCACTCATCCATGTTGGCTGCTTTTATTTGAGCATCGAATTGTTTTTCCCAGCCAAGCTGGCGGGCAGCATTGGAATCGGCAAAACCCATGATCTTCTGGGCCTTTGCTCCGGTAATAACCAATAATACCACCGATAGTGAAATAATGGATTTTCTCATGTGCTGTATTTTATAATACTGAATATCGAATGTAGAATATTGAACTTCGAAATTCAACATTCGATATTCTACATTTATTATTTATAATGGGGCAATCAATTCAAACAGGGGAATAGAACTGTAAACTAATGCGGAATATCCAAAAACAATTCATCCGCAGGGGGATTTTTTTTGGCACTAAGGTTCTTTACGAGGGCAACAACAAAGAAAATATGGCCAGTAGTCGGGCAGGCTACGCTCAGGATGCTTCAGCGCCTTTACAAATTCTTAATCTCCCCAATTAAATCCTGCAATACTTTTTTAGCATCGCCAAACAGCATAGATGTTTTGGGTCGAAAGAAAAGCTCGTTTTCGATACCGGCATAACCAGGCTTCATACTGCGTTTGTTTACGATCACATTTTTAGCCAGCTCAACATCAAGAATGGGCATACCATATATAGGCGATGCGGGATCACTTTTAGCGGCGGGGTTCACCACATCGTTTGCTCCCAATATCAGCACAACATCGGTGGTTGAAAATTCATCATTGGCCTGTTCCATTTCGAGCAATTTTTCGTAGCTCACATCGGCTTCGGCCAGCAGCACGTTCATATGCCCCGGCATACGACCGGCCACGGGGTGAATAGCATACTTTACAGTTACGCCTTTGCTTTCGAGTAATTTCTCCAGCTCATGACAGGCATGTTGCGCCTGCGCTACTGCCAGTCCGTACCCCGGAACAATCATTACTTTATTGGCATAGCTCATTATTACGGCCATATCGCTCAATGAAATTTCTTTGTAAGCGCCCTGTTCTTTTTGGGCGCCGGCGGCTGTTGCGCCGCCTCCGAATGACCCGATCAATACATTTTTCAGTGACCGGTTCATGGCCTTACACATGAGTATGGTCAGCAATGTACCGGCAGCGCCAACCAATATACCGCCTGTTAACATTACTTTGTTGTTGTATAAAAACCCTCCGCAGGCCGCTGCCACACCGGTAAATGAGTTCAATAACGAAATAACCACCGGCATATCGGCGCCACCGATAGGCATTACAAACAGCACCCCATATATCAGCGCCATGCCAACGGTGGTATAAAACAATATATGTGAATAACCGATGTTATATTGAAAGGTAAATACGGCAGCCGACAATACAACCAACAGCATCAGCAGGTTTACAATATGCTGTCCGCGAAATGAAAAGTCTTTAACTTTTCCGCTCAGTTTGCCCCAGGCAATCATACTACCGGCAAACGACACACTACCAATGATGGCGCCTGCAATGATGGTTAAATAATGACCGGCCTGAATAAAATCACTCAGATATGCGCTGTCAACAGCTTTGTACGATTGATAAATATGATCAAATTCCACAGCAGAGATCAATGCGGCGCAGGCGCCTCCCATACCATTGAATATGCTCACCATTTCGGGCATGGAGGTCATCTTCACTTTTTTGGCCGCCAGTGTTCCAATAACACCTCCGATCAACAACCCACCAAATATCCATGGATAATTACCCAGCTTTTTGCCATCTTCTTCGTACAAAAAAATGGTACCGATAATGGCGATGGTCATACCCGCTGCGGCCACGAGGTTTCCGTTTCGTGCCGTGGCAGGGTTCGATAACATTTTTAAGCCGATGATAAACGTAACCGAACCTATTAAATAGCAAAGGGTGAGTATACTTAATTCCATAATTTAATATTTTTCGCAAAGGCGCTAAAGCACAAAGCACACCTTACATTTACTTAGAACCTTTCTTTTTTGACTTAAACATTTCCAGCATACGGTCTGTAACAACAAATCCGCCCACAACATTCAGCGTTCCCAATACCACGGCCAAAAAACCGAGTGTTAAGGCAACATAGTTGCTGTGTTCCGCCTTGCCCATCACAATAATAGCACCGATGATCACCACACCATGAATGGCATTGGCGCCACTCATCAGCGGTGTATGCAGTACGCTGGGAACACGGCCGATCACCTCAATACCCACAAAAATCATGAGTATAACGATGTAGATCATTTGCTGATTATCGGCAATCCAGTTTAAAATCGCTTCCATATAAAGAGTTTAAAGTATAAAGTTGAAGGTATAAAGAGCGTTTTCACATTTTCGCATTTGCACATTTGCACATTATTTCACTCTTTCATGCACCACTTCGCCGTTAAACGTAATACAACAACCTTTCACCAGGTCATCTTCCCAGTTGAGGTTGATCTTTGCTTCCTTATCAATGATCAGTTGTAAAAAGTTCAACAGGTTTTTACCATACAGTTTACTGGCATCGGATGGCATGGTGGCCGCCAGGTTACCATTGCCCACAATACTTACACCCTTATATTGAACGGTTTCGTTATTTTTTGTAAAGGGCGTATTGCCACCGGTGGCAGCAGCAATATCAATGATCACCGATCCATTGCGCATCGCCTGCAGCATTGGTTCGGTTATTAATACCGGCGCTTTTTTACCCGGGATCTGAGCAGTGGTAATTACAATATCGGCTTTGGCAATGCTTTCGGCAATGCGTTGCTGCTGGCGCTGCTGGTAATCGGCCGATTGCTCAACCGCATAACCGCCTGCCTTCGATGCATCGGCGGCGCCTTCTACCTCAACAAACTTTGCCCCCAAACTCATCACCTCTTCCTTAACCGCCGCACGCGTATCAAATACTTCCACCACAGCGCCCAGTCTGCGTGCTGTTGCAATCGCCTGCAGTCCTGCTACGCCTGCGCCTAATATCAGCAATTTAGCCGGTGCAATGCTGCCGGCTGCTGTCATAAACATGGGAAAATATCGACCGTAGGTATTGGCTGCCAGCAATACGGCCTTATAACCGGCGATATTAGCCTGCGAGCTCAATACATCCATGCTTTGCGCACGGGTAGTGCGGGGCAGCATATCCAAACTAAAGGTAGTAACGCCCTGTTTGGCCCATTGCTGCATCAATGGCACATTATACATAGGCTGATAAACGCCGATAATTATTTTTGACGACAGGCTGCCTGCCTCGGGAAACTGCTGAATAGATACAAGTATATCGGATGATTGTAAAACTTCTCCCCTGCTTTTAATAACTGCACCGGCATTTATGTAGTCCTGGTCGGAACTGAAAGCTCTTTCGCCGGCGCTCTGTTCAACAAAAATGGTAATCCCTTTTTTGGTAAGGGCAGTTACAACTTCGGGCAAAAATGATACGCGGGTTTCGTCGGTTGGTTCTTTTAAAACTCCAATCGTCATAATCAGGTAGTAGTTAGATGATTCAAGGTAAGAAAAATTTAAGTTATGAAAGACGCTACGAAAGATTGGCGATTTTATTGTGTGATGATTTTACCGCCACGATTAACATTGAATTAACCTAAAACCGGATGGTAAAATGCTGTTTTACCTTAAACTGATCGCTAAAAAAAACCAGTCCGATAAAAAACAGATCGATCGATAACCGTACAGATCTATGTTCCTTTACCTCTTCCCAGGCCTTTTCCATATCGGCGCTCCAGTGAATATCGTCGAAAATCACCATTGAATCAGCATGCAATGAAGGCAACAGCTGGTTAAAATAGCGTACGGTAGGCTCATAGCGATGATTGCCGTCTATAAAGGCCATATCGAGCGATGGCTCACCGGCTATAATGCCGGCCAATGTATTGTCGAAATTACCGGTTACCTGCTGAATAGACGACAATTGTAATGCCCTGAAATTTTTTTGTGCACGGCCGGCAATGGCGGCACTGCCTTCGGCAGTAATAATGCGGGCATTTGTATTGGCCATGGCCATATAGGAGGTGCTAATGCCAAGTGAGGTACCTAACTCAAGAATAGTTTTCGGCTGGTAATAATTTACGATGCGAAATAACAACTGCGCCCATTTTTTTGATTTGGCGGCATGCCGCGCAATGGAAGCAATAGATCGCTGGTTTGTTTTACTAACTGTTGACCCTGCACCAAAATCCTCCACTTCAATAACTGATTTATCGTGGAGTAATTGTTTTCGCAAAGCCTCTACCTGATCGTAGGCATAAAAGTTTCGCCTGTCGTTTAATACGTTTTTTACAAAGTCGTACACAAACGGCGAATGAATACCATGCCCCTTTCCATTGGAAGCGGTGAGATAATAAGTGCAATATTTTTTTGTAAGGTGAAAGGGGGAATACACTGGGAAATATTGAATATTGAATGATAAACGATGAATTTCGAAATAAATACCAATCGAATATAGAATGTATTTTACTTCTACATTCAATATTCTACATTCGATATTCTACATTTTTCTCTGCCACACCTGAAAACTATATGCGTACGCATGTTTTTCATCGGCGGTAAAATCGAGTTGTGATAATAACTGCCACTCTGTTTCGCTTATTTCAGGAAAATAAGTATCGCCTTCTATCGTAGTATGTACGCGGGTAAGGTAAATGCGTTGTGTTACCGGAAGGGTTTGCCGGTAAATTTCTCCGCCCCCGATTATAAATGCTTCTTTGGCATCGGTTTCTGCTGCTGCAGCCATTGCTTCTTTGATATCGTGTACCACAAAAACTCCTTCGGTTGCCTGGTACTGTTGCCTGGTAATAATGATATTGGTTCTTCCTGCCAGGGGTTTGCCCAGCGATTCAAACGTTTTTCGTCCCATGATCACGGGCATACCCCAGGTAGTATTCTTAAAAAATTTCATATCGTTCGGCAAAGTCCAAAGCAATTCATTATTTTTTCCGATTGCATTATTACTGGCTGCGGCTACCACCTGGCTTAGAATCATAGACAATATCGAATATCGAATGTTAAATAAATAATTTTGAAGTTTACTTCCTCAGAAGGTTATTTGCTTTAGCAGTTTCAATGCTTTTGACAAAGATTTTTATTAATTGATTTACTTCATCATAAGCACTATCAACTTTAGAATGTTTAATCAATGGCTTCTCTTTTATGATTCGCAAATTAATCCTTGTTTCACGAAGTTCTTTCAAAGCCATTTTCATCTTATGCATAAAATCGGCTCTCGATTCTGCGGCCTGTGCTTCTCCATACATTAAAGCCGGAGCAGTACCACTTTTGGATAATTGGTGTTCAAGATTACAACCTGCCCTTGAACCTGGCATCATATCACAAACTTCCAGAATCAAACATGCAAACGCTACCAACCTGTCTTCAAGATCAAATTTTTGCTTGTTAGTATCCATATTAAGAGAAATTTTGTTGTTATTCTCATTCTGCATTCCTCTTAATACTTCACCATTATTTCTGCAACGTTAATGAAATTCCAATATTTGGTTTTTGTTTTTTACTTCTACATTCAACATTCATCATTCGATATTGGATATTTTATACAGCTACCGGCGCTTTTATCGCCGGATGATGCTGGTAATGTTCGAGTGTGAAATCTTCGAACTGAAAATCAAAAATATTTTTTACCGAGGGATTAAGCTTCATGGTTGGCAATGGATACGGCATACGGCTTAACTGCAGATTTACCTGTTCCATATGATTGCTGTAAATGTGCACGTCGCCGAAGGTGTGAATGAATTCGCCCGGTTCAAGATCGCATACCTGGGCGATCATCATGGTGAGCAAAGCATATGAGGCAATATTGAAGGGAACTCCCAGAAACACATCTGCCGATCGCTGATAAAGCTGACACGAGAGACGAGGCCTTCCCCCTTCCCCGCCCGGAGCCACATAAAACTGAAATAATACATGGCAGGGCATGAGCGCCATATTTGGCAATTCGGCCACATTCCAGGCACTCACAATGAGGCGGCGGCTATCGGGATTTGTTTTGATCTGTTTTATCACATCACTGATCTGGTCGATGGTTGTTCCGTTGGCCCCGGTCCAGCTGCGCCATTGTTTTCCATATACAGGTCCTAATTCGCCCTGCTCGTTGGCCCACTCGTCCCAGATGCTCACACCATGATCTTTCAGGTATTTGATGTTGGTTTCGCCTTTCAGGAACCATAGTAATTCATAAACAATACTTTTAAGATGTAATTTTTTTGTAGTTACAAGGGGGAATCCCTTTTGCAGATCGAACCGCATCTGGTAGCCAAAACAACTTACGGTTCCGGTACCCGTACGGTCAGATTTATAAATGCCGGTATCTTTTATGTGTTTTAATAATGTCTGGTACTGCTCCATGGCCGCAAGGTACGAAAACTGTAATGTTGAACGGAACGGGCTGGTTTTATGGGGACAATCTGTGAATTTGGTGAATTATACCCCGCCAATGTCCTGCGATAGCCTAAAATACCGTTTTTTGACGGTTGTTAAAACAACTTCAAATAGATAATTTTAATTCCCTCCCTATTGATTTTATATCGCCAATTTTTCCATTAACCATTTCGAAATAAATACCATCCTTATGCTCTTCTTATCAAATAAGTTTACATTTTTTAGAGGTCAGAATAAATTTATCAGGATTGTTTTATTATCGTTTGCAGCCACCACGTTCACCTGGTTCGCCGGGGTTTCACAGGTGAAACGGACATTAAGTCCAATCGTATTTCAAAAATATGTAAAGCCCGGTAATATGGTGAAAGTTCAAACTATTGAAGATGGCAGTGTTAAAAAAACAGATAGCGCCACTGTGAACAACGTTCAGGTTCCTGCAAGCAGCAAAACAGTGATATCTTATCAAAAGAAAATTTCAGCAATAGATAACGATTCCTACAGAAAGTTCAGATCCGTCTCTTCAACTGCTTTAGCACAGAATGATATACAAATTGTTCCTGAACTGCATATTGAAACAAAGGGAACGCAAAACGAAGACATTGTATACAGAATTGTATTTTCGCTGCAACAACCATTGCGGTATAATGAATCATCGAAGAAATTCATGGCCCGGCTGGGCTTTTTCCTGTTGGGAGAACCGGTAACCAATAATACAAGCATTAAAGAACCTGTGAATATTGAGGTAGTATCGAATGAATTAGCGTCAATTAATCCCGATCACCTGCAGATATCGCATCTGAATTTACCATCAACCAATATTGATATAGTTGCCGATGAAGTGACCGATTCGGCAAAGATCAAAGTTATTACAGCCTCCAACCCCGAAGGATATACGGCCTACCTTCCCGTAAAACCAATGCTTGAAATTTTTACCAACCGTTCAATACTTCAGGGTTTTGGTATTCAAAACATTCCCGTTTCAGTTCGGTTTATCGGTTCAAACTCGTCTCAATCGGTTAAAATTAACTTTAGTGTAGCAAAAGGAACGGTAAAACCAGAATCTTTAAACGTTAATTATAATAAGCCCTCTACTATTTATTTGCGGTCAGAAGGCATTGGCAACGCTATACTTTCAGCAACCTCAAATAATATTCAATCAAATTCTTTAACATTTACCTATGTATTTCCCTGGGTGTTCTTACTGGCATCCATACTTGGCGGTTTGCTTGGCGGATTGACCAAGTATTATCTTATCATTCAGGCAAAAAAATTTTCGGCGAAACCAATTATTGGCGGAATCTTAATTGGGCTCATATGCGCTATTGCTTAT
>Ga0114129_10001942_pt1 | contig 28306 bp, 22 predicted proteins | sample RhiMetdeltSRZDD1_FD_80071 | JGI IMG/M metagenome (GOLD analysis project Ga0114129, IMG submission 80071) | Populus rhizosphere microbial communities from Tennessee, USA - Rhizosphere MetaG P. deltoides SRZDD1 (version 2) (version 2) | ecosystem: Host-associated > Plants > Roots > Rhizosphere >... | reverse complement strand
TTCTCATTCGTTCTTTTACAAGAATCTTGATGCCTTTGCCCATTACTGACCTTAACTCCGGTTTTAAGTTTTACCGAACCGACCTCGCCCAGCGATATATGGCGGTATGCCCAGATTCCATGGCTTTCAGTGACGTGATAACGCTGGTGTTCTTAAGCGAGCATAATCTGGTCTTGGAATATCCTATTCAAGTATCCGCACGCCAGGCTGGTCAGAGCATGATTAATACCTTTACTGCTTTTGAAACTGTGATTCAAGTCCTCAATATTGCCCTGATGTTCAATCCCTTAAAGCTATTTTTGCCTATATCCGCATTATGTATACTCGCGGGTTTCGGTTGGGGTATCCCATTTGTCCTGCTGGGGCGTGGGGTGAGTGTAGGTGCAATGCTAGCCATTGTGACTGGTCTCCTTTTCTTTGTATTAGGGTTGATTGTCAGTCAATTATCCGCAATTCGCATGGAACGATTGCGTGATCTCCCCCGAGTGGATCACCTAAGACATCTTAATAACTAGTATGGATACATCTGCCATCCCTGAAATTAAAATCGAGTATTCGGGAGATCGACCCGATAGCTTTGAGGTTGTCAGTGTACAAGACAGCTGATCTCTTCACTCAAAAGCATACTGTAGTCCATTTGAATCTTAAGAAGATTCAAATCCTCTTTCGTCTTCTGGCAATTGGGCTTGGCCTATTACATGTTTATGCTGCTATTACAAGCCAGTCCATGAATGCCGATGGCGTTAGTTACCTGGACATTGGCGATGCCTACTTTCGTGCGGATTGGGTGAACGCGATTAACCCGGTGTGGAGCCCGTTGTATTCCGGGATCCTTGGATTTGCGAACTTTGTCATTCGGCCCTCCATCCCATGGGAGTTCCCACTTGTCCATCTTGTCAACTTTATTATTTACGTGATCGCGCTCAGCAGTTTTGAGTTTATGTGGAGTAGGGTCCGTACACAGGAAGCAGCAACCGAGTCTTATACCATTTCCGACGTCTGGTGGTGGACTTTGGGATATCTGCTTTTCATCTGGATTTCGCTTAGTTTGATCGAAGTTTGGGCTGTGACACCGGACATGCTCATGGCGACGTTTGTCCTGCTTGCCGCTGGCTTGATTGCAGAGATTCGCTTGGGAAGGGATAGCCTGCGGCTGTTTCTGGGCCTGGGTGTGGTCCTCGGGCTTGGATATTTGTCCAAGACCTTTATGTTTTCCACCGCGCTCGTCTTTCTCGTGTTGGCCTGGCTTGTGCAGCGATGGACATGGGCTTCCTTCAAAAAGATCTTGCCAGCGATTGGTGTGTTTCTTCTTATCAGTCTGCCATACATTGCAATCATCTCGAATGCAAAAGGCAGACCGACGCTGGGTGAAGCCGGGACAGTGACCTATGTGCGTCATGTAATCGGTATTCCGTACCCACACTGGCAGGGCGATCCAGCACAGAATATTGTTCCCGCTCATCGATCGCGTCTGATTCATCGATCGCCAGCAGTCTATGAGTTTGGCGATCCGATTGGCGGAACCTATCCCATTGCATTTGATCCCTCCTATTGGTACGAGGGCCTTACCGCGCCAATCAGCCTGCAGCGGCTTACAAGCCCGCTGCTTGCAAGTGGGAGTTATTATCTTGAACTCTTCCTGCACAGGCAGGGTGTGCTTTTTGCCTGTGTGATTGCTCTATATGTCATGGATCGGAAAAGAAAATGGGCCTTTGCTGAGATCCTCCGGACATGGGCTTTGGCCATTCCGGCGATCATTGCCTTTGGTTTATATGCGTTGGTATTGGTCGAAGATCGTTATGTCGGTGTTTTCGTATTGTTGCTCTGGGCTGATATCATTGCTAATATTCGCCTGCCTGCGATGCCGAAGGGCCCTGCGTGGCTCAATACCCTTAGTGCTGTTGCTGCATTTGGATTGCTGTCAAATATTATTCTCTTTAATCTGGATGGATTTGCTCGTCTAAATCCAACCATGAATGCCCGTTTTGTGGAATCTCCCGCTCCACCTGCTGGTCCGGTTGCCGTCGCCCAATCTCTTCACGAGCTGGGAATCCAAGAAGGTGATCGGGTGGGGGTGATCGGGTACGCGTACGATTCGTATTGGGCCCGGCTTGCCAGGGTAAAGATCGTAACTGAAATGCTCGAAACAGATGCAGAGCAACTCTGGCGCGGAGATAAGACACTTGAACAAAGTGTGTTACGGGCCTTTGCCAGTGCTGGAGTCAAAGCGGTCGTGGCTGAGTATGTACCTCAATACGCCAATGTATCGGACTGGCATCAGGTTGGAGACAGCAATTTTTATATTTACACATTTACGGAATAAACATGCCATTCAACGCGACAGAAAAGTCTGAATGGATTTCATCGAGCTCCATTCACACCGTCAGGCTTGAAAAGAAGCCTGTACTGGAAGACATCAGCATCGTCATCCCCACATTAGGCAGACCTATTCTGCAGCAAAGCCTGTTCTGGATACTTGCAGGTAGCGCCTGGCCCGGGCGTCTGATTATTGTGGAACAAGGTTGCAATAAGGATGTAGTGGATTGGTTAAGACATGTGCAGAACTTGGGCATTCGCGTCAATCACCTCCTTTCGGATCAACGTGGACGTTCGGCGGGAATCAACCGTGGGCTCGAACAGGTGACCTCCCGTTTCGTAGCAATCACCGATGATGATTGTTTTGTAGAGGCCGACTGGCTGGTTAACATGACAAGCAAGCTGCGGCTGCACCCGGAAGCGGTTATCACAGGGCGTGTAGAAGCCGCTGGTGAGGGGGTGAGTTTTGTGGTCACATCCACAACGCCTGCAATTCAGGATCGTCCTCGGATCAAGTTTGATTCGATGTCGGGTGGCAACATGGGGACATCCCTTGCAAATTTCAAGAAAGCGGGATTATTCGAGGAAGACCCTGTCATGTCCACTGCCGAGGATGCCGAGTGGGCATACCGCGCCTTGCGCAAGGGCATTTCCATTCGTTACGAGCCGTCCGTAGTTCTCGCGCATTTCGGCTGGCGCGACACTGGGAAACGCGTCGACCAATATCGTGATTATGCCTTGAGTCATGGCGGGTTTTACGGGAAGTATCTGCGCCGCGGCGATTTGTTCATACTGACGCGTGCGACAGGGCATTTGGGGCGTGCATTGCGATGGTGGATGCGCGGGACTGTTGCAGGAAATGCAGAGCTTGCGATGCTTGGTAAGTCATACTTTCTTAATTTGCTGCCTGGTATCCGCGCAGGGATGCGCTCGAAGATGCAGCCGGGCACACTAAAGTAAGAAGTAAGCCCTCTCTGCGCCTCTTCGCATGGAAACACGCGAACGTTATGGTGCTCCTCGACCGGAGGATTCATGAATAATGATGCGGTCTCATATAGCTCTATTTCGAGGACCGACAAATTCATTGCTGCCGGGTTGGCGATATTCACGATCGTGATATTGCTGGCTACAGCTCCGCAAATTGGTCTGACGTGGGATGAGCCCACCTACCTTGTGGCTGCGGAAACGTATCCAGCTTGGTACGGTGAATTGATCCGTCAGCCATCCTATGCCCTGTCCGCGGAAGGCATATTAAAGTATTGGGAACTTAGTCATGCACATCCGCCGCTAAGCAGAGTATGGTCCGGGTTTGTCTGGCTGGCAGCTCGTCATATTTTTGATGATTTAACAGCCCATCGTTTGGGGAATATCCTGATCGTGAGCATGCTTATTGCACTGCTGTATCTTTTGGTAGGCCCGCACTATGGGCGCACAGCAGGGCTCATTGCTGCAATTGCTTTGCTTACCATGCCTCGGTTCTTCTTTCATGCCCATCTCGCCGCACTTGACACACCTGTCACCGCCATGATCTTCGCGGTGATGTACACCTTCTGGCTTGGCCGCGATCAGCATGGGTTTAAGTGGACACTTTTATTGGGTCTTGTATGGGGATTGGCACTGGCAACAAAAATTCATGCATTGTTCATTCCAACCATCGTACTTCCTACCTGGGTATTCATTTTTCAACGGCGACGTTATCTTGTTATTCGGCTTATGTTCATGGGCTTAATTGGAGTTGGATTCTTCCTACTGAGCTGGCCGTGGCTCTATCATGATTCGTTGAAACGTCTGACAGAATATGTGGGGTTTATGACTACGGACCGTTTGCCCGTGGAACAGTTTTATTTTGGTCAACTATATACTCCGCCTCCCTGGCATTTTCCATTTGTCATGACCCTTATTGTTGTACCATTTTCGCTGATTCTTCTGGCTATGATAGGAGCGATTTCCCTGATGAGACACCGGAAAGATCGGCCCTTTGGTGGATTACTCCTTCTGGGAATATTTGTCTGCCTGGTAATATTTACCACTGGCCTTGGCCAGGTGTTTGATAATGAACGATTTATGATGCCAGTTTTTCCTTACGTTGCAATACTGGCCGGAATTGGGTTTGCCCGTCTTTTGCCTGTGCTTGAGCGGCTCCTGGCGAACCGAGGAATACGATTGCAGAGATATCAAACTGTCCCGCTCATGGTCATTTTGGTCTTTTTGCCGCATGTTTTGATTGCTTACGATATTTATCCCCATTTACTTTCCTATTATTCTGAGGCAATTGGCGGAGTCTATGGCGCCAAATTGCTGGGGATGGAAACCACATATTGGTGTGAGACATATGTGACTGTCTTGCCATTTCTAAACAGTCATGCAAAGCCCGGCGCTGTGATTAACGGGGAGTGCCAGGACGTACTTCTTTATTATCAATTCCATGGCAAGTTACGGTCGGATCTGCAGATTGCTAATGGTCCCGATGCCATACCTGCATTTCCAGGCGTTAAACTGAACCCAGATACCTTTCAGGAAGCAGATTACGTGATCATCCAAAATCGTCAAAGTGGACATTACTGGGCTTTACGCAAATGGATGCAGGCACGCAAACCAATCTATCAGGTATCGTACCGGTGGCTTCGGCTGATCGAAGTGTATGCTCATTAGATTTCCTTTTGGGAGGGTACTGTAGCAATCATGGGCCACGATACGGATGAAAGGAAAGAGGATAGCGAACATTGGCAGGGAATAAATCTGCTGGAGGCCTCACTGCTGATTTGCTCGCGAAACAGGCCGCAGCTTCTTTGGGATACGATCCAATCGATCCTACAAGGCTACGAAATCCCCGCCGAAATGATTGTCATTGACCAGAGCAATACACCCGATCCAGTATTATCGAGCTTTCGGCCCGAACAACGGTGCACATTCCGTTACGTATGGAGCGAGAGGAAAGGTGTGAGTTTAGGTAGAAACATGGCCATCGACATGGCCAGCCATCCGATCATCGTCATCACCGATGATGATATGTTGATGCCGCCTTCTTGGTTTGGCATATTGGTGCGGGCCCTGGTTGTTGCTGCACATCAATGTGTCATCACAGGACAAGTTTTGGTTTCGGATCACGCGAGTGATGCCGGCTTTGCTCCTTCTATAAAGGAAGATAAACACTCCATCATCTACGAAGGACGGGTGAATCGGGATATTCTCTATACAGGGAATATGGCCATCTACCGCTCGGCGTTTGAACATGTCGGTAACTTTGATGAGCGCCTTGGGCCAGGAACGTCCTATCCGGCCGCAGAAGATAACGATCTTGGCTTCCGCCTGCTTGAGGCGAAGTACAAAATCATATATGAACCTCAGGCAGTGCTTTATCACCGCGCCTGGCGTTCAAAAGAAGAATCCCTGCAGTTGCATTGGCAGTATGGCTGCGGACAAGGGGCGTTTTACGCCAAATACTTTAGCCTAAGCGATACCCATATGGTCAGACGGATGACAAAGGATCTGGCGAAATATTTCCTGCGCTTTCCCTATCGGATTTTATTTGATCGCCCTCAGGCAGAGCGAGATATTTTTTTCATAGCCGGACTTTTGCGGGGGGCCGCACAATGGACGATCCAACAACGAAGCAATAAAACATGATCGATTTAAGTGTTGTCATCCCGACCTATAACCGTTCGGTGCGTCTAAAGTCCTGTCTGGAAGCACTAGCTCGTCAAACACAATCTGCCAGCGATTTTGAGGTGATCGTGGTGATTGATGGCTCGACGGATGATACAGTCGAAACGTTGAAAAAACTTAACGTCCCCTATTTATTGCGCACAGTCTGGCAGCAAAACAAGGGGCAGCCCAGCGCTCTTAACGAGGGAATAAAACAGGCCAGTGGTCGTTACTGCTTGTTTCTGGATGATGATATTATTGCCGATCCTCAGCTTGTGGCTGAACATTTAGAAGCACAGCGCGAACATGAAAAAGCTGTTGTTGTTGGTCAAATCAAGCTTCAGTTGCCTGCGCATGCGGACTGGTATGCCATTGCATTCGCGCAGGGTTGGCGGGATCACTATGATCAACTAAACAAGAGAAATACCGGGTTGACCTGGGAGGACTGTTACAGTGGAAATATGTCTGCTCCACGCGAGTCCTTGCTGAGCGCTGGAGGTTTTGTTCTTGATATGATTCGTGGTTATGATGTAGAGTTGGTCTATCGGCTGGAAAAGCAGGGGCTCTCGTTGCTCTATGTCCCAGGTGCAGTTGCCTGCCAGGATGAGCAAAAAGGTTTCCATGAACTAAGCCAGGATGCAGAAAATGCCGGGAAAGCCGATGTATTGAACTACCAGCAAAATACGCAATTGCTCTCACAGGCACTGGCATCATTTTCCCAAGGTAGCTGGCGAAAATTGCTGTTGCGGCGATTGCTGCTGGCAATTCGCATTCCACCTCGAGTCCTGGAACAACTGGGGCGAGGATTAAAGAATCCTGCCCATAGGTCCGCATTGTATGGTTTCATACAATGGCTTTGTTATTGGCGAGGGGTAAGACAGATGGTGGGTAAAACGGGCCTTTGGCAGCAATTGACATCTGGTGTTCCGATTCTGATGTACCATGCCATTGGTTTGCCACACGAGCCGGCGGGGCCTTTTGTAATACCTGCAGAACGTTTTTCTCGACAGATGAACTGGCTCAAAAAAATGGGCTACCACCCAATTCCTTTAAAACAATTCCTGGACTGCCAACAAAACTTTCGTCTTCTCCCTCCGCGCTGTGTCGTAATTACGTTTGATGATGGATATGCGGATAATTATACACATGCTTATCCCATCCTTCGTCACTACAACATTCCCGTCACAATTTTCCTCGTGAGTTCTTATGTGGGCCTTACCAACGGATGGGATCAGAATGGCCAACTGAGTGGACGACCATTGATGTCCTGTGCACAAATCCAGGAACTGATATCGCAGGGCGTGCACGTTGGGGCCCATTCCTGTACCCATCCCGAATTAACGGCTGTTTCATCAGCCCAAGCGGAGGAAGAGATAATTGGCTCTCGCCAGCAATTGGAAAGCAAATTAGGAGTGTCCATCGATTTCTTTGCTTTTCCTTATGGCAAATATGATCCATCGATCCTGGCAATCATGCAGCGCGCAGACTTTCTTGCTGGTTGCACCATCGAAACTGGTTTGAACACGCTTATTACTCCTTCCTCGAGGTTACGCCGCACGGAAATCCAGGGAACGGATTCGCTGGCTCGCTTGTGGTTGGCGTTATGGACAGGAGATGCAGAGGCATTATGGTGGCACAGAAAACCAAATCGAAGGAGTCCATAAGTAACAGCTCTCATAAAGTGACAATCGAAAAACCATGAATCCACAAGCTCAAAAAGACATGCCTGCTCCATTGCCCATCACATTCCACGAAATCGTAGCGGAAATTGTTCAATATACTGACTTACCAGAAGCAGAGGTCGAGCATCGCGTCTGGATGCAAGCACTGGAGCCAGGTTGGAATGTAATACAAGACGCACAACGATTTGGGGTTATCCCCTTTCAATTTGATGACAAAATGACTCGCCTGTACACGGAAGGCGACGGCTTCATTTTTGATTCCCTCGTTTACTGGTCGAAGCCAAGTAGACGCCTCTGGATACAACATGCTCTGGATCGCATTCGAAGGTATGTGAATCAGATCGGTGTGCCGCTCTCAAAACTCAAAATATTGATGTATGGCGATGGGCCGGGAAACGACTCACTCTTCCTGGCAAATACTGGCTTGACCGTCGATTATTATGAGGTGCCCGGCAGCAAAACCTATAATTTCGCTGTAAAACGATTCAAACAACACGGGGTCTGGGAGCGAAAGATTCGACCCATTGATGATTTTCGAGCATGTTTACAGGGTCAATACGACGTTGTTCTGTCCTATGAGGTTCTTGAGCATCTACCCAAGCCGATCGAGGCTATTCAGGATATTTACGCAGCCCTCAAAATGGGAGGAATCGCGATCATAACAGAAGATTTCGGCGATTTAGCTGGTTACTTACCTACCCATCTGCAAAGTGGAGCCAGGTATCTTGGAAGGGCTGCATTTCTGTTTTTGAAGCATCATATGGTCTTATCTTGGTATAGCACGGACGAATTATTCAAGCCGTATGAGTTCGTCAAAGTACAACAGGTTTCTGCCAGAGATTGGATCGGACTCGTGCAGGACTATAACGTCCGAAGCCTCTATCTATCCAAATTTACAGATTTATTGTCACGCCGTCTTAATAAATTGCCCTATATCAGGTTTCGGCGACGTGGTTAACGAAACCAAGCGACCCAGTGTAGTACGCCATGTGTTACTTAGCAGCTTGAGCAACTATCTTGGCAAATTGATAAACTTAGGGTTGTGGTTTGTCCTAACCCCATTTATCTTGAGCCAGCTTGGTGATCAGGCATATGGGTTATGGGCATTGGCTGGCTCAGTGGCAGCGTATGGCTTCTTATTTAATTTTGGCATTACCGATGCGATAACCAAATATGTGGCTGAATATCACGCCAAAGGCGAGAATGGGCGCAGCCAAGAGCTTATTGCTACAGCCCTATGGGTAAACACCGGCTTGGGACTTCTGCTGATTGCTATTAGCGTTCTGCTAGCGCCCTCGTTTTCTTTTGTCTTCAACATTGCGGCGATAGAGCAGACGACAGCCATGTGGCTCTTTCTTCTGGCTGGTGTGGGGGTTGCGATCACCATTCCTTGTACAGTAGCGCCGGCTGTACTGCGCGGGCTCCAGCGATTTGATCTCCTCAACCTGATTGGAGTGACTGCCACTCTCGTCACGGCTGGGGCAACTGTTATGGTCTTACTCCTGGGAGGCGGCGCTATTGGTCTGGCTATGGTAGGGATTGTCGTCACTCTCCTGATACAGCTAATAAGTATTTGGGTCATTTACCGCATTGCGCCTGAAATGCGCTTTGGGTGGTATGGGGCCAGTCGGTCGGATTTGAGAATACTGATTTCCTACAGTTCATCGCTTTTTTTTATGAATCTGGGTGGGTATCTTGAAAGCAGGTCGGACGAAATGGTGATTGGCGGCTTCTTACCAGTGAGTGAGGTAACTCCCTATAATCTGGCACGTCGATTGAGCGCATTGCCCCAATCTCTCACCGAACAATTCCTCACACTAATCCTTCCGATGGCATCTGAGATTCATTCCAAAGACGACGCGGCGCGATTGCGCTCGTTGTACATGATCAGCACACGTGTTACTTTGGCGATTTTTCTTCCCATTGGCCTGATCCTGATTGTCCTGGCCAAGCCCATTCTTATTCTCTGGGTTGGAATAGCCTATGCAGATTATTCCTACCTGATCCTGATACTTGTCGCTGCCAGCCTGATAGACACGAGCACATGGCCAGCTGGTTTTGTCCTTCAAGGCATTGCCAAGCACAAACCACTGGCGATGATGACGATTGGGGCCGGCGTTGCCAACCTGGCCCTATCAATCCTGCTGGTCAACCGTTTGGGTTTGATAGGGGTAGCCCTCGGCACCTTAATCCCTACGCTTATTGTTTGTATTGGGTTTGTGACTCCCTATGCCATACGTGTAATTGGGGTCAGTGCGCGGGAAATGTATACCAACGTACTTTGGCCCGCAATATTTCCGTCCATTCCAATGTATATAGTGATGCTGGTCCTCCGGGAATTTACCCATCCTTCATCGTTCCTCCTCATTTCGATCATAGCGGCTGTTGGTTCATTGAGTTACCTGGCTATATACCTTTTTACAAGAGGAAATGAATATGAACGGGATCTTACTCATCGCATCCTGATCAACATTATTAACCGAGCCAAACTTTACCTGAAACTGCCCGAATGGAGCAATAAGTAGGCCTATGTTACGAAAATCCTCAACCACTGCAACACCCCAAATAGACAAATTATCAGACTATACAGTCGGGCTTCCTGCTTTGACCCTGGTTTTTCTCGTCACAATTTTCATTGCCCTGCGTATCTGGCATGTTACCGCCTATAGCCTATGGGGAGGAGAGGCATTCACAATGATCGGCTCCAGACAGAACTGGAGCGGCATGTTCTCCTATATCATCGCCGATATCGTACATCCTCCGCTCATTTATATATTGCTGAAACTATGGATTGGATTGGGTGGTGAATCTGTGCTATGGCTCAAGCTATTGCCTGATCTTTTTGGTATCGCCATGGTAGTCCCTTTTTTCCTTTTATGCGGCGAACTGAACTTGAAGTCATCGGAGACGTATCTGGCATTGTTGCTTATAGGCGTGAACGGATATCTCATTCACTATACCCAGGAACTACGCATGTATAGCATGCTGGCGTTCTGGTCGCTTTGTTCCTTCTGGTTGTTCGTTCGGTATTTCAAATCGACAGGCACTGGAGTTAGAGAATTACTGGCGCTTACTCTTGTTAACCTGCTGGCGATTTACAGCCACTACTATGGCTGGCTGGTTGTAGGCACGGAATTGCTGTTTCTGTTGATCTGGCGACGAAACGTAGCGGCATTTAGCCTATCACTCGTTTTCCTGGTGATGTGTTTTAGCCCATGGGCCTATTTCGTGATCCGGGCGGCGAGATCCATCGGGGGACTTGAGCGAAATTTGGGCTGGATTCCGAGGCCCGACATAAATGACCTCCTCAGTTTCTACGCAACGCTCATCGGACCCATCGGTTCACGTTATGTGAAGCTTCTGGGGCTGATCTTGTTTAATGCACCATTGCTGCCTTGGATCTGGCGCACCATCCGTGGCGGTCTTAAGCCCGAAAACGAGGATGCCGTTTCACTCTCATGGCTTTCAATTCTCGCCTTCCTGCCCGTCATCATGATATACCTGATCAGCCAGAAATATGATCAAGCCCTGTGGATCGACCGTTACTTTATTTTTGTTGCTGCACCGTATCTGATCCTGGTATCCATTGCAATCCATCGTTGGCCGCACAAATCGATGCGCAATGTATGGATTCTATTGATCGCGCTCTGGAGTGTCGCCGCAGGGGTTATTGACCTGAGGACCAACCGAATCGCCTGGTCGGGACCTCAATTAGGAAGCCGCCTGGATTGGAATTCCATGGCTCATCAGATCTCAGAAGCAGAATCCGGACAACAAGGTCCGATCAAAATCTATACGGTACCTGTTTTTTCCAAAGGGCAGCTGACAGGCGATTGGGCAATTTCCACGTCGCTTGATTACTACTTTGATTCGATCCACGATGAGCGATTTGAGATGGTATATGTTAACGATGTGCAAGGAGTTGTTGATAGCGCAGAAGATGGTCATTTTTGGATTGCCTATTTCGATATCATAGACTGGAGACCACCTTATGTTGTAAAGATGTTGACCGAGAATGGCTACTCTGTAGGCGAGGCAATTACTTACAAACAGCTGAACAATCAGGTTATATTGATACCGGTTTGGCATCGATCGGCTTCCGGTCTACCAAGGCGAAACTAGGAATTCCACTAGAGCATTCCATTTGATCCGGGATCCCTTCACAACTGAATAATTCACAAGTCACAGGAGCTGGATGATACGAAGCGCTTCACTGAACTTAGAAGGTTGGAGTGGAAAAACTCTTCTCCTGACCATCATTTCTGCGACCCTGTTTTTCGGGATCCTGGAAATAGTGGCTCGCCTGGATGCCTTCCAGGCTCAGCTTACGGCTCCTCCCATGGGATCCGGCCATTATCAATTGGGGCAGAAGCTGGCCTATCTGGACCGGGAAATTCAGAAAAATGGCCGCATGGACTGTATCATGATTGGCAGTTCTATGGTCGATGTGGGCTTTGATCCGCGAGCGTTTGCAAGTGGGTACAGGGAAATCAAAGGACAGGATATTCGTTGTTTCAATTTCGGTATTGACAGCTCTTCGGCAGCCAGCACGCGTGCGATTGCCAGGGTCATGCTGGAGGATTATCATCCGCGACTCCTGATCATTGGAACAGACGCACGCGATTATGTCGTACCGCCCGATGCACTAGAGATCGCCGTTCTCGTGGACACCCCTTGGATCAAGTATCGATTAGGGAATCTTTCCCTGGATGGCTGGTTACTGGATATATCCTACTTTTACCGATATCGCCAGCATCTTAACCGTCTGTTGAGGTTTAATTATGAGGGAACGCTTCTAGAAGCGTCACACCAAAATGAGAGCCTTCTTCCCAACGGATATACACCGCTCGAAATGGTTAGTCCTGAGGTCAATCAACCACCCGACCCAAACAACGATTCGTATGAAGTGCAGTACTATAGCCGTATTTTTTCCTCCTATCAAATGATTGACACAAATCTGGATGCATTGGAACAGACACTCGCATCCAACAAATCTGAGGTCCAGATCCTGGTTGTGGAAATGCCTGTTTCAGACGGTTATTACTATTTCTTTGGAAATGGGAAGAAGGATCAAAGGCAGTTTGTCGATGCTATTAACAGGCTGGCGGCCCGTTATCAAATTCCTTTCTGGCAAACCGGATCGATGGATCTCATTTCAAATGATGAATGGGCGGATTACAGTCATTTGAATAGGCGTGGAGCGGAGCATTTTAGTGCCTGGCTAGGGAGCCAGGTGGCACAGGCCGAGATCCACAAAATGCTCCGCGTTTTCGACGAGTAAATACCTAAGCGAAGATGCTCATTTCATCAATGCGTTTTCTGTTGTTTATTGGCGTGTCTCTTGGGGTATATCATTTTCTACCCCGGCGGCTGCAGCAATTCTGGTTACTGCTGATCTCGTACGTGTTTGTTGCTTTATGGGATTGGTCTTTTACCCTGGTGCTGGCGCTGTGCACGCTGGTCAATTATGCATTTGCCCTGTTGATCGATCAAACCATAGATCAGAGACGACTCTGGCTTTGGGTTGGGGTTGGGTTAAATGTGTTCCTGCTGATATTTTTCAGAGCTGCAGATTTCTTTTTACCCGCGTTTACCGCGCTGGCGGGGAATTTCGGTCTGCAGACACCATCAGAAGGTTTACAGATCCTGATCCCTCTTGGACTCTCTTACTATGTGTTGGGCAATGTGTCGTACCTGGTGGATGTTTATCGTGGACAAATGAAGCCCGAAGGGGATTTCTGGATTTTTGCACTCTACGTTGCCTATTTTCCAAAACTCATCGCAGGTCCCATAGAACGTGCCCAATCCTTCCTGCCTAAGCTGGCACGGCCTCGATTGGTCGATATCCAGGTCCTTGCACAAAGCACGCTCTTGATCTTTGTTGGGCTTTTCCGCAAGCTGTTCATTGCCGACATCCTGATCGCCTCGATATTGAAGGATGTCTATAGCTTGCCTGCGAACTATACACCAACTGAGTTAATGATGTGGTTGATCATATATTCGTTTGCAATATACAATGACTTTGCAGGGTATACGAACATTGTACGTGGGGTTAGTGGATTATTCGGGATCGATCTCAACCCAAACTTCAAGACTCCCTACTTCTCGCGTAGTTTTGCGGAATTCTGGACACGCTGGCATATTTCCCTTTCAGAGTGGTTGCGCGACTATGTTTATTTCCCGCTGAGTCGCGCTCTGCTACGCCGTGACTCACGCAGACAAAGCTTTGCCAATCTGGTCCTACCACCCCTGGTAACCATGATGATTAGCGGACTGTGGCATGGCTTTGGGCTGCATATGCTTCTATGGGGCGGGTTACATGGCGCTTATCTGACCGCGGAGCGCGTATTATCCCACATACACCCTGGGCTCATATCACAGGATCAGCCGCTGTCCCGGCAGATATTGTCCATGGTGGTGGTTTTTACCTTTGTGATCCTGGCCTGGGTCCCCTTCCGCTGGGAATTGCCGGCGGCGTTCGAATTTTGGCGAGCTTTATTCAACTGGAGTACTTTTGATATTCGGTATCGAAGAATGCTCCTTTTGCTTCCGATGCTCTTCCTTTCTCTGGCAATTGACTTCCTGCAGTACTCCAGGAACGACGAATTCATCTTCTTGAAATGGCCGCGACCCGTGCGGGCGGCGCTCATGGGTGTGATGGTGGTCCTGGTTGTCATTTTGACCAGCGACGACTTCAAGCAGCCATTCGTATACCAGGCATTCTAAGGATTATTTTTTTGATGCGCAAATATGCAGGCAACAGCAAAAGGAAATCAGGATGAGGAGCAAAGCATGACCGAACTGCTTCGCCGCTTTGCAAGTCGCTACCTGTCACGTGAAACCCGACGGCGACTCTCCCGATTGACCGTTTGGCCGCCGGTTGGCTGGGTACGCTTTGGTCATTTGCGTCGCGTAAAACCCTTCACGAGGGATTATGGAAACAGTCGCGGACTGGAAATCGACCGTTATTATATCGAAAAATTTCTTGCTGAAAATGCAGGTGATATCTATGGCCGTGTGCTGGAAATCAAGCATAATACGTATACCAAAACGTATGGGCAGGCTCGGGTCACAAAGAGCGATGTCCTGCATCCGGTGGAAGGCAATCCCGATGCCACGATTGTGACCGATTTGACAAAAGCCGATCACCTGCCATCGGATTGTTATGATGCGATCATATTTACCCAGACCCTGCAGGTCATCTACGATATCCGTAAAGTGATTGCCACGTTGCACCGTATCTTGAAACCCGGTGGTGTTCTGCTCGCTACTGTTTCAGGCATGGCTCAGATCAGCCTCGATGATTTTGATCGGTGGGGAGAGTACTGGCGATTCACTTCGTTGTCCGCGCGTTTGCTTTTTGAAGAAGCTTTCTCCGTCGGAAATGTCAGCGTACATCCGTATGGAAATGTACTGGCGGCAATATCCTTCCTCCAGGGTTTGGCTGTGGAGGATTTGAAAAAGTGGGAACTTGATGCAGTGGACCGCGCATATGAAGTTTTGATCGCCATCCGCGCCGTCAAGGCGGGAAATGCGGAATGAGTATTCCGGGCATCAAGACCGCGAAGGTTTTTTCGCGCTGGTTACAAGCTCGCTTCCTTGGTGGCGCACTGATATTGGGATATCACAGGATTGAGCGTTTAATACATGATGAGTACGAAGTCTGTGTGACGCCGCAGCATTTTGCGGAACAGATGGAGGTATTAGGTAGACATGCCCATCCCGTCAGTCTGCGCGAATTGGTGCAAGGCTTGAAGAAAGGTTCGGTGCAGCCCAGATCGGTCGCTGTAACGCTCGATGATGGATATGCCGAAAATCTGTATCAAGCCAAACCAATTCTGGAAAAATATGCAATTCCTGCAACGGTCTTTGTTTGCACAGGTTACAGGGGGAAAGAGTTTTGGTGGGATGAGCTTGTTAGGCTGGTTGCATACACAGAGGCGGACTTGGGTGCGCTTCGCCTGGAGGCCGGTGGAACTCGATTCGTATGGAACCAGCCCAAAGGGAGTCTTGCAGCGGTGGCGAATGTCCGAACGATGTTCCATAAGGCGTTATATCGCTTTCTGTTCGCCCTGGATGTCGAAGAACAAAATCATGCTATGAATACGATCCGCAGCTGGTCAGGTGTCGCGCCCATCGAAACAACAGAACGTGCAATGACCTGCGAGGAACTGATTCGAATTGTCGAGCATGGGTTGATCGAAATCGGGGCGCATACACGGCATCATCCGATGTTGCCACAGCTTCCACTGGATCGGCAGAGGGAGGAGATCGTTTCGAGTAAGCGGGATCTGGAGGAATTGCTCAACAGGCAGGTGGATGGTTTTGCGTATCCGAACGGTGGAGAAACGGACGATACAAAAAGGCTCGTGCGCGAAGCGGGCTTTGCGTTTGCATGCACGAGCCTCCAGGATGTCGTCAGGCCCGCGCACGATTTGCACGCGTTGACACGCTTCTGGCAAAGGGATGTGGATGGCGAAAAATTCTTACGGGCCCTGCATTTGTGGATGACGGGGGCGTGGGCGTGAAGTTCAACTCCATTCAATTTCTTGTATTCTTTCCTCTTGTCGCGATGGCGTTGGATGTTGCTCTTGGGCGCGAGTTATCTCTTCTACACGAGTTGGAATTCAAAATATATTGTCGTACTTTTGGCAATGACCGCCATTGGATATGTGAGCGGACGTTTACTCGAGCAGCAGACGCACCCAACGACGCGGCGCTTCATCCTCAGTCTGAGCCTGCTCGCCAGCCTGAGAATTTTGTTTTTCTTCAAGTATTTCGATCTGTCGAATCCTGCCCTCCATGCCGTGTTTGACCAAGTGGGAATAGGGTATGGTGTTTATCTCGTTTTACCTCAATGAGATCAACCAAATATATTGATTCCAAGCAACAATATAGCGAAAGGAGTGAAATAACCGCGGTATGAAATTCAAGACATCTTTACCCCTTGCTTTATCCTGGTCTAGCCTGTTTCTGCTTACCTTCCTCATTGCTTACCTGTATATATTCAATGAATGGTTGTTCGCCGTCACAAAACCATCCTATATGAGTAACTTGAGTTTCATACGGCAGCTTCAGGTTTACCTAACAACCAGCGCTCTCCTGACTAGCCTATGTTTCTTCGCTTTGCTACCGTTGTTAGCCTTGGGAATGTACCCTGCATTGAATCGCTACTCCAATTTTCTCATCCAACTTGGTGGTTTGCTGCCATCGGTGATCAGCGCCGCACTGATTCTCATCATGATAGACAACTTTACGTATACCTTGTTTAGATTTGGTATTGTCTTGACTGAGGGTTGGAGCCGGGGTCTTTACGGAGCGGGTTTTGTTGTGATATTCATAGTGTGCTACGTGAAGATGCTCAAAACGATGGTCAAACTGAGTCTGCAAATCAAGGCTTGGCGAATACCCCTGAATCGAATCTTTAGTTTACTGTTAACTGTCTTGTTCCTATCCATTGCTGTTCTGATTTTCCAAAGGCAAATGGGAACTATATCGCTCTTAAGTATAAGCAAGGAAGACGGCGAGGAGCGGCGCCCACACATTCTGTTAATCACTAGCGATGGCGTCAATGCGGACAATATGTCAGCTTATGGTTATGTGCGTGAAACCACCCCAAACCTAAGTCAATTGGCAGAAGCGTCTTTAGTTGCAGAAAATGCCTACTCGAATTCAGGCAAAACTACTGGCTCAGTCATATCCATTTATACTGGTAAATATCCTGCCAAAACACGATTGATTGCATCCTATAATATTTTAAGAGGAGCTGATTCTTATGAACATCTACTGGGAATCTTACGCTCAGTGGGATACAAAACCGTTCAAATAACTGTTCCGCTTTACTTGGACGCTTATGATTTGAACTTAATGAATGGTTTTGATAAAGTAATAACCGGTCGTGGGGGACATAGCCAATATCTAAAATTGATGAAAAAAATCTTACCAAATGATAATGCACTTTTCGCCGATGATACCGCTAACCGCATAATAGATCGTATCCGGCACATCTTATTTATTGAGAGGATGACAAATCCCTATCGCGAGGTGACGAAGTGGTCTCAAAGATATTCGGATAGTGAGCGACTTGAAGCATTGGGGCATGAGATCCAAACTGCACAACAACCGCTCTTTGTCCACGTCCACTTGATGGGTACCCACGGTCCAATGTTTTACCCGGCCGAACAATTTTTTTCAGCCAATCAACCGGCCGAGTCTCAGGAAATTTGGAACGTAGATTTTTATGACGATAGTATTCTTGAATTCGACAAGGAAATTGGTGACTTGGTAAATCAACTGAGGGAGGATGGTTTACTGGATAATACCATCCTTATTATCGGAAGCGACCACGGCCAAGAGTGGAACCAACTCAAACGGGTCCCTTTGATAATTCATTTCCCCAATGAGGAATATGTCGGCAGAACCCAGGTCAACGTACAAAATCTGGATATCGCGCCTACGATTCTCGATTACATAGGTCTGGATCAACCAGATTGGATGGATGGTACGTCTCTAATTGATGGCGAACTTGAACAACGGCCGATCTTCGGCGTGTCTGCTATTAATCCTGACGAAATCTCCATTGTTAACAACACGGACGGTGAGGCGAAAGTAATTTCCAGCATTGACAACTTTCGCAACATTAGCCTGATTTACTGCCAAAAATGGTTCAAACTTGATTTCACGAAAACGAGTTGGGAATCTGGCATTATTGAGGGATCTACCACCACCTGCTCTCCCAGTAGTGAGATCAACGATGAACAAGCCTTCCAACAAATTGTCACCCATCTCCAGAAGTATGATTTTGATGTCTCTAGGCTAAGCCACTTATCACACCCATAAATAATATTACTTGACTCGAGTTGCTACCTAACAAAATCCATGGGGTATCTGCTACGGTTGCGGTTACCACACCAAGAAAGAAGCAACCCCATACCCAGCCAAATTGTAGCCATACATAGTATTTGTGACGATATTTTGAAAAGCTTGAATCATTGTGAGGATAAACAACGCCCGATGAGCAATGCGGAGATGATGACCACCTCGATTATGTCAGCTTTGTTCATTCGTGGCAATATGGAAAAGTCTCGGGTGTTCTTGCAGGAGCATTATTATGTTCCAAAGTTGTTATCGGAAGGCCAAACCCCAGGATTTTCATATCCCAATGGACAATCAACTTGTGATGCAAAACGAATTCTTCATGACCTTGATTTTGAATCCGCCTGCGCGCGCCCGCAAGATGTGGTTCGACCGGGCTGCGATATATGCGAAATACCCCGCTTCTGTCAGAGGGATGTGGATGGCGGAACATTTTTACAGGCATTGCATTTGTGGACGAAGAGTAGGGGAGCGTGAAGTTCAACTCCATTGAATTCCTCGTGTTCTTTCCTTTCGTCGCGACCGCGTTTTTCCTCATCCCGCATCGCTGGCGTTGGACGTTGCTGTTAGGCGCGAGTTATTTCTTCTACGTCAGTTGGAATCCAAAATATGTTGTCGTGCTTTTGGTCATGACTGTCATCGGGTATGTGAGCGGACGTGCGCTCGAGCAGCAGACGCGCCCAACGACGCGGCGCTTCATCCTCAGTCTGAGCCTGCTCGCCAGCCTGGGAATTTTGTTTTTCTTCAAGTATTCCGATCTGTCGAATCGCGCTCTCCACAGCGTATTTGACCGATTAGGAATCGGGTATGGTGTTTATCTCGTTCTGCCGCTTGGTCTCTCCTATTTCACGTTCCAGACCCTGAGTTATATTTTGGATGTATATCGTGGCACCATCCCGGCAGAGCGACACGCCGGGATCTATGCCCTGTTCATCGGTTTTTTTCCACAGTTGACGGCAGGGCCGATTCCACGTGCGAGTCAACTGCTTCCTCAATTCCGAACGGTTCACTCACCTGATTACGAACTGGTCGTCAGTGGGCTCCTGCGGATGACGTGGGGATTCTTTAAGAAACTAGTCATTGCGGACCGGCTCGCTGTTATGGTCAACACAGTATATGGTGATCCTACGGCTTATACAGGCACTGCCTTAATTTTGGCTACCTACGCGTTCGCTTTTCAGGTCTATTGCGACTTTTCAGGCTATGCGGACATTGCGATCGGCGCGGCGCGGGTGATGGGTTTCACCTTGCAGGAGAATTTTCAACAGCCGTACTACGCGACATCCATCCCTGAGTTTTGGCGGCGATGGCATATCACGCTCTATAACTGGCTTCGAGACTATGTCTTTTATCCGCTCAGCCGTGCCTTGCGGCGGAGCGGGTTCGCCTCGGACCAACTCCTTGCGCTTGCACTCCCGCCCATGCTGACGATGCTCATCAGCGGACTCTGGCATGGCATAAATTGGACGTTCATCGTCTGGGGTGCGTTGCACGGCACCTTCATGGTTATTTCTGTTCTGTGGAGTAGAGCAAACCTGTCTTTGCGTTGGCCGTTTTCCTTCCCGCCCCAGATCCTGACCGGACTTAAGATTTTCTTCACCTTCAACCTGGTCTGTTTGGCGTGGATATTTTTTCGTGCGAACTCGATTTCAGATGCGCTGTATATCATTCAACATCTTTTCGTAACTGCAGAGATCAATGCATCCTTGTACGACCTGATGCCTTCTGGCTGGTATGACTGGTTGATCGCCATGCTGGCAATTTTCCTAATGGAAGTGGTTCACTACAACCAGCGCAAATATGGCAGCGTGCGGGAAGTGGTCCGACGCCAGCCGGTCTGGCTGCGCTGGTCCGTATATTACGCGCTGATTGTGGTTATCTTTATGTTTGGGAAATTCGGGGCGGGCGAATTTATCTACGCCCGCTTTTGATACCATGCGGAAATTCTTCGCAAAAGCATCTACTTTTCTTCTGGGAATAGTTCTTCTATTCAACATTTCCGGTACGCTCGCAGACCGGATCGCCCCATTAGAGGACTGGCGGATTGAACATCAACAACGGGTTGAGAGCTTGCAAGCGAGGCGGGATGTGATCGAGGCGGTTACACTGGGCAACTCGCACAGCGACTCGCTCGATTACTCGGTCTTGGGAATCGAGGGACAATCCATGGCATTTGCCGCCGCCGACCTGTTTGAGATCGAAAAATATGCAATGTATCTGGCGGCTGAACTACCTAAATTGAAGACTGTTTTTATCGCAGTCTCCTACTACTCCTTCAGCTGGGATAACGCGGCTTTTGAACCGTACCGCACGAGAAGGATCCGCTATTATTCAATGGCGCCAGTATGGTCGCCCATTCGAGGGGATGTGTCGAATTATGTGCTGGGCAAACTGGAGTCTTTTACCCATATTATGAGCGAAGTTCGTTCGGATCACTGGCTGGGTGTTTGGGCCAACCTGGAACGTAATGTTTCTCTAGAAAATACAAGCCCTTATGATGGTGTTCTTACTACGTCTGCGTGGGGAATCTGTCCCCACTACACTGCAGAACAGCTCGAGCCTCATGCCCTGCGAACTGCCACACGAAACGTGTCAGACTCCCTGCAGATGGCAATTGTTCATTCACGGCTTGAATCAGAGGCTTATAGTGCGCTTGCCCGCACGATCGAGGCATTACAGGCAAAGGAGATTCGCGTCATTCTATTCACTCCTACCTACTATGAAAAGTACAATAAGTATTTTATAGAGGATGGCTCCAGCATCATCGAAGATATGAAAGGAATGCTCGATAGGTTACAACAAACCTATCAGGTGGAGTATTACGATTTTTCCAGAGACCGTGAAGTCGTGATTCATCCCGAGCTATTCTACAATAGTGACCACCTTGGCGAATGCGGGAAGAAGGTTTTTTCCGCAAAGTTGTTGAAGGCAATGAGTGACAATACTCAGAAATGATCCCATGAACACCTCAGCATCCGCATTCCATACCGTGATTGTTGTCATTCTTACATACAACCAAAAAACCACAACGCTCGAGTGCCTGGACAGCCTTTTGGGTAATGAGAACATGCCGTTCAAAGTTCTCGTTTGGGACAATGGCTCCCGCGATGGGACGATCGAGGCGGTGAACGAGGCGTTCCCTGATGTGTTGACCCACTACAGCGAGTCTAATTTGGGCGTTGCAGGCGGACGGAATGAGGCGGCCCAACTGGCCATTCATGAATTCGGGGCAACTCACATTTTATTTCTGGACAACGACATCCTCGTGGAACGAGGATTTGTTACTGCACTCTACGAACCCTTCACAGCTGACCCGACGATTGGGCAGACTCAGTCCAAGCTGCGGTACATGCATGACAGGACGCTGATCAACGACGGCGGGGGCGCCCGAATTAGTTTTGTCTTTTGGCGCGTCGATCCCGTTGGCGTTCGTGAACCGGATCGGGGGCAGTATGACACGCCGCATCCCTGCATCGCATGTGGAGGGGCAATGATGGTGCGCACAAATGTCTTTGAAAAATTGAATGGCTTCGATCTGCGCTTTGGTCCCTTTGGACCTGAAGATCTCGATTTTTCGCTGCGCTTGCAGCGCTCTGGCTATAAGGCCATGTATATTCCGCAAGCAGTGGGATATCATCAGGTCAGCCATACATTTGGCAAGGGATATAGCGAGGAATATGCACGGCACAAGTTGCGTCACTGGCTTTTGTTCATGCGCCGACATGCAAGCATTTGGCAGAAGATTGCCTTCTACCTGTTTGGTGCGCCGATTTTGGCAATTCAGGTCTTCCTCCGCGAGGCGCGGCGAGGGAATTTACGAGCCATTCGTGGCTTGATCCACGGATTACTTCTTCCGCAAAGGAAATAATGTAATGACGTATCGTAGACGCATTGGCATGATCGCAACGGACATTTCGCAAAGACCCTGGTTCAGTTATGCACTTCTGTTCCTGATCACATCACTTGCGGCAGCATTTCGTTTCTACAAATTGGGTGTCTGGAGTTTTTGGATCGATGAGTTGTTCACCATCGACCATGCAACAGCACACTTCAGCACACCGCAACTAATCCTTGACAACATTCCACCTGTGCGAAATTGGGTACCGGTCTCTGTCATATCGGCGGCCCAGGTGTTACGTGTCCTGGGTGTAAATGAGTGGAGTGCCCGGTTGACATCGGTGCTGATGGGCACCCTTTCTATTCCGATTCTATACTTTCCTACCCGACGAATCTTTGGCGATCGGGTGGGCCTGATTGCATCACTGCTCATGGCAGTTTCACCTTGGCATATCTTCTCGTCACAAAATGCGCGGTTCTATACATCCTTATTATTGTTCTATTCGCTGGCAGTGTTTGCCTTTCACTTTGGGCTGGAACGAAACAAGCCTGGTTATATCATGGCCTTTTGCTTTCTTCTCTATTTGGCTGCGTCCGAGCGGTTGACTGCACTATTCATCTGTCCGGTTATAGCAGCCTATGTTGTTGCACTGTGGGTCTTCCGGTTTGAACGGCCTCCCGGGTTGCATCTCAAAATATTGTTGCTGATCGGATCACCTGTTCTTGCAGGCGGCCTCATCGAGGCCTATAGCTGGATAGCCCATGGAGAATCGAAATTCTTTGCTGATTTCGGGTGGTTCTTCCAATATCATGTTGACGATCCGTTTCGATTGCTCGTGTTCGTATGCAACAATTTTGGCATTCCACTCATGGTGATGGCGGTTTTCAGCGGATTTTTCCTGTTTCACAATCGAAGCAGGCCCGGCTTGTTGATGCTGATGAGCGCCATCGTGCCTCTGCTGATTTTGATGCTTGCAAACTTTTTCATCTTCACGAAAGATCGCTATGTATTCATGACATTATATAGCTGGATCATTCTGGCTGCTGTTGGAATTAATGAAATAATGTCTATTCTGAAAGGCAATGTTGGTTGGCTGGCAGCAGGTATCTTTTTCGTGCTATTCGTGCATGCTGGGAACGATCTGCTACTGTACTATACAGTAAACCAGGGAGACCGGCTTCCATGGAAATCGGCATTCACAGTGGTTCAAGAACGGGCTGATGAGCAAGATAATGTCGTAGCGTTCTGGCCTGAATTCAGTCCTTACTATCTCAATCACGATATCATTGCCTATAAAGATGTGGATCCTGATACTGTCCTTAAGAGCGGGAAAAGATATTGGTTTGTAATGGATTCCGAAACAATTTGGACAAATGACAAGATGAAAAGCTGGCTTGAACAGAATGCAGTTTTGATCGATGTTTGGTATTTACGGCGTCCTGAAAATAATTTCCTGCGAGTCTATTTCTTTGATCCCAACCAAACGACAAACCCATGATAAATCTATTAGAACTATTTACACCTTTGTCTGGAAGCTCCTTTGAAAAATAGATTCAATCTGGTGGCTATTTCGACAGCAGCTAGCGTCCATGAACAACCTGTAGTCTGTTCGGCAATCATCCCGACAATCGGTCGTTCCTCTGTGAAACAGGCGGTCGAGAGTGTCCTAATGCAGAAGCTCCCCTATGGAGAACTCGAAGTGATTGTCGTTAACGATTCGGGCAGTTCCTTGTTGGAGGCAGCCTGGCAAAAGGCTGGGCGGGTCACGATTATCAACACCAATAAACGGGAACGGAGTGTTGCGCGAAATACAGGAGCAGCAATGGCCCGGGGAAAATATCTTCATTTTCTGGACGACGATGACTGGCTGGCTCCAGACGCGTATCCACACTTGTGGGAGCTAAGCCAGTCGAGTCATGCCAAATGGTTGTATGGAATGACACAACTCGTCGATCGTCAGCATCGTCCGCTGATCCAACTCAGGCACAACCTTTACGGAAACAATTTTGTCCAGGCGATGTCCGGCGAATGGATTCCACTGCAGGCCTCCTGGATCGAACGGGAGACCTTCATGCGGATCGGCGGATTTAACCCACTTCTGGCAGGACCCGAGGATATTGACCTGCTGCGACGTCTTTTGCTTGATGAGGAAATTGCTGAAACACCAAATATGGTTGCATGCGTCATCATGGGGGGCGAAGGAAGCACGACGAATCATGCTCGTCACCCGCACAGCAGCCGCCGGGCACGTGAAGCCATTCTGGAGGCAACAGGTGCTTACAGAAGAATGGTTTCCTCGGCTGTCAATTCATTTTGGCGTGGACGGATTTCAAGAGTATATCTAACATCCACGATGTGGAACCTGCAACATAGGCGTCTCTTCACTGCCATGGGTCGCATGTTATTTTTCATTGTGGCGACGCTACAAAGCGGGCTCAGTCTGTTCTCCAAGGATTTTTGGCAGGCTTTGATCTATCCCTACGCCAGTGTCACGTTTGAAGAGGGCCACCAGGAAGCGAAAAGGAAAAAAATCGCTTGACTGCGCAGATCTTTTTCTCCTACATTATCCCAACCATCGGGCGTTCCAGTCTGGCGGTCGCGGCAAACAGCGTATTATCACAGGATTTCACACAGGCGGATTTTGAAATCATCGTTGTCAACGATTCCGCTGTCCCGCTACAATTCGCGGACTGGCACGACTCGCCGCGGGTCAAAATCATCAATACCAACAAATGTGAACGCAGCCTTGCCCGCAACAGTGGCGCAGCTGTTGCCAGAGGTAGATATCTAGGTTTTCTGGATGACGATGATTGGATACTGCCCGGTGCACTCGATGCCTTCTGGGACCTTGCCAACCGCCATCCAAATGCCGCATGGTTATACGGCGGGATACAGATCGCGGATGAACAACACCAGGTACTGGCAGAGATCAATTCCAAGCTTTCAGGGAACTGCTTTGCTCCTATTATGGGAGGTGCATGGGCACCGATCCAGGCCTCGCTGATAAGGTCCCAAGCCTTTTTTGAGATTGGAGGATTTAACCCATTCATCTGTGGCACGGAAGATGAAGACCTCTGCCGACGCACCGCATATTATGGAGAATTTGCCAACACACCGCACGTGGTTGCCTGTTTGTTTCGTGGCCAGACATGGAACACATCCACAAATTACCTGCGCGCTCCGGAGGATACGAAATACTCACGTGACTTAATCCTCTCCAAGCCTGGAGTTTTTCAACGATTGAGTGCTTCCGCCCATTCAGGCTATGCATGGGCTCGGATTCTGCACATCTATTTGAGTACGGTGGCCTGGAATCTGAAGAAGAAACGTTTTTTTACTGTCTTGAGTCGTTTATTCTATAGCTTTGCTTTATTTGCACGTTCGATCAAATATCTTTTTTCTAGCGATTACTGGGCAGGTCTAAGGGCGGATCATGTGCCTGAAACACTCCATTTTGTTATGAAAAATTATGATCGCAAAAATCGCTCTAAAGAGCTTAATCTAAATTCTGGTAATTGAAAAATAGCACAAGGAGGCTTCAATGAAAGTATTAGTCACAGGTGGGGCAGGGTTTATTGGATCGCATGTGGTGGACACTCTACTGGAGGCTGGACATCAGGTTGTGATCGTTGACAACTTATGGGAGCACGGGGGAGGGAAGATGGAGAATGTGAATCCCAAGGCCAGTTTTTATGAGATGGATATCCGTGACGCCGGCCTGCAAAACGTCTTTGAAGAAGAGCGACCAGACGCCATTTGTCATTTGGCTGCTCAGCACAGTGTCAAGATTTCGACCGACGATCCCGCCCATGATGCCAGCGTCAATATCTTAGGCCTGATCAATCTCCTGCAAAATGCCGCCCGATCTGGAGTGCGTAAGATTATCTTTTCCTCATCAGGTGCTACCTACGGTACGGTGGAGAAGATGCCAGTGGATGAAAGTACCACCCAGCATCCTGAATCACCGTACGGCACCACAAAAATGGCGAGCGAATACTATCTCCGGTTCTGGAAGAATATGCACGGGCTGGACTTCACAATTCTTAGATATGGCAACGTCTACGGACCGCGACAGGATCCGCTTGGAGAGGCGGGGGTGATCGCCATTTTTGCTCGTCAAATTCTGCTCCATGAACCTGTTCGCATCGATTGGGATGGTGAACAGCAAAAAGACTATGTGTATGTAGGGGATGTGGCTCGTGCAAATCTTCTAGCCTTGGAGGCCGGGAGTGGAGAAGCCTACTGTATTGCTTATGGGGAAGGTACGTCCGTTAATGCTCTCTATGAGGGACTGGTGAGCGAAATTGGCCATCCGGTTGAGATCAGAAGAGCGCCGAAACGCCCTGGGGATATTTATTTGACCTACTTCGATTGCAGTAAAGCCCGCCAGGAATTAGGCTGGGGAGCGAAGGTTGGTCTGGAAGAGGGTTTGCGCTCGACGGTAAATTATTTCAAGGAGAGTTTAGGTATTCCCGGACAGCCTTGAAACGCGGCTCAAGATCAGCCAGGCTATCTAATCATCCAAAGGCTGCAGATTCTGCCCCCATCACTCACGAAGACCACGAGCAACTCGTGGTCTTCGTTTTTAACAAGATCTGTACGTAGAGCATCGCACCTGATTTTCCAACAGCAGGTCGAGTAGGACCCGGTCCACCTGATAGCCCTTCATTGATTCCAGTCTGGCGCCGGGTCGTCCGTGCTCGATGATTCCGAACGCTCCCTGGAATTGCCACAGCGCATATCCCCAGCCGAATTCTTTATAAACGGCCATCATGTCTGCCAGCCAGCGCAAGGCAATATCATTCGGTGTGTGCTTGAAACAGCCAAACTCCCCGATGTGGATTTTCGCACCGCGCGTTTCCACGTCTCGCCACCATTTGTAGGAATCGCGCAGAGCGGCGCGATCCCACAGGCGGCCCTGCCATCGGAGCCCGGGGTACCTTGGCTCGGGCGCGAAAGTATGATCTGACCACCAGTTCGCTTTGTGATGGCTGATTGGCATCGGATGGTAGCCGCGTCCGCTGTGGGTCACGCCCAAATTGGCGAGCTCAGGCATGGCCAGGTATCCACCTCCGAGCCCATCAATAATAATCTCTCGATCCGTGTCAAGCTCTCGGATCGCGGCCACTGTGCGCCGGATCAAGGCGGCATGATTCCCGCGAGTCATGCCATGTTCTCCGGGATTGGGAGGTTCGTTGATCAAGTCGAAACTGAGGGAGTCTCCCGGTTCAGACCTGTAACGTTGCGCGAAGGTTTCCCACAAAAAGACGAACGCTTCCTGAGGGGTTTCGTCAAGCCAAAGGTTGTGGCGTTCGAGGTCGTTGCGATTGGTGCAATATCCCGGCGCCCGGTGCAGGCTGAGGGACATGTGGATGCCGCGCGCCCGGCAGGCTTCGAGATAATGATCGATAGAGCTGAAAACAGATTCATCCGGATGGAAGTAATCGCCGTCGCGGGTCCAAAAACGATAGTCCACGGGGATACGGACAAAATTGAATCCAAATTCAGCCAGGAAGTCCAAGGCCTTCTCATCGACTGGCTGAGGTTTGTGACCTGGGCTCCAGGAGCACATCCACTGGAAATTAAAGCCATAATATCTCATAAGTCGGCGATCATACCAGATAGTTTGCCTTGCCCTCCTGTGGATATTGGGCCATGCGGATGCTTGAACCCCAAACGCAGGATGCGTATATAATGCATTGAGAATCTGCCGGATCAAGGATGTGATATATGCAGGATGTTCAAGAGTTTGTGGCTCCATTGATCGAAAATGTTGAACACGTCATTATTGGCAAGCGCCAGGCTATCGAGTTTATTATGGTGGCACTGTTGTGTGAGGGACATATACTCCTTGAAGATGTCCCGGGCTCCGGCAAGACTATGCTGGCGCGCTCAATTGCGGCGAGTCTCGGAATCAACTTCAAACGCATTCAGTGCACGCCCGATCTTC
>Ga0114129_10001940_pt1 | contig 28311 bp, 16 predicted proteins | sample RhiMetdeltSRZDD1_FD_80071 | JGI IMG/M metagenome (GOLD analysis project Ga0114129, IMG submission 80071) | Populus rhizosphere microbial communities from Tennessee, USA - Rhizosphere MetaG P. deltoides SRZDD1 (version 2) (version 2) | ecosystem: Host-associated > Plants > Roots > Rhizosphere >... | reverse complement strand
GTCACCTGGCGCAAGTGTCCGGAGTCGAGATCCACGGTCCAGAGATTCCACGCGCGCGGGTGCTCGGGATCGGCGCGTACAAATGCGAGCGATTTGCCGTCCGGAGACCAGCTGGGAAACGCCGCAAAGCCTTCGCCGCTTACGCGCCGAACGTTGCTGCCGTCGACGTCCGCGACGTAGACCGCACGCTGCTGCTCGCGATCCGAATCAAACGCAATCCGCGCCCCGTCCGGAGAGGGACGCGCGTGAAAGTTCCTGAAGTTCTCGTCGACGACGCGGACGATCCGTAGGGTGGTGGCAGGCGAACGGGCCCCTGCCCGCACGACATCATCCGTGTTCTCGTCGTCCTGATAGAACATCGCGGCTCCGAGCGACGCAAATGCCGGCGACCCGGCTGCGTTATCAGGCACCATGCCGTCCGGCTCGCGCGGGCGAATGGGTTCAGCGACGGGCTCTGGAGGCGGCGTCGTGGATGACTGCGATCTTTCGGCAGACTGAGGGGTCTCAATCGTTGCATTGGCCGGTTCGGTACCTCGATCCTCGGCCGCGTTGGCCGCGCCGGACGTTCCACCTGACGAACTGTCGGACGCCTCGTTCTTGGAAACAGTCGTCGCCGGCGGCTGCCGGTCGGGTAACGTGCCGACGCCGAGCCAGACAGACGCGATTACTCCGGCCGCAACCGCAGATGCGAACGCGAACGAGGCGAGCAGCCGCGTACGTCTCCGATGTGGCACCGTCGAGACATCGACGGCTGAATCGGTGATCACGGTCCTGTCAGCCGGCGCGCTTTCCTCAATCCGCGGCAGCGGCTCGACGACTTTTTCGACACGCGCGGGTTCCTCCGCGGCTTCTTCGGCGAACACGGGCTCGAGATCGTCCAGGGTAATCAGCGCAATCTCGGGCGCGGAAGGACTCGTCATCACCGCCACTGACTCAGGCGCCGGACTGGATTGCGACGCCTCTTCCAGCATCGGCCAGATGCTCCGAACCACGAGGTCCTGATCGAGCCCAGCAGCGCGCGCGTATCGAACGAGCTGCGTGCGGCCATACAGGCCATTGGGCCAGTTCTGGAGATATCCCCATTCGAGCTGCCTGAGGAGGGACACCGGAATGCGGCTGCGTCGAGAGATCTCCGCAAGAGGTAAACCGGTTGCGCGGCGTGCTCGACGGATTTCCGAGATGCTCACCTCAGAGGTGTCAAGCTTCGGAGTTGCTTTCGCCGAGGTCCGCCGGAAATCACCGAAATGAGGGCCGCTGGACTCCGAATCCACAGCCGTGGCAGGGCGTTCGGTCGGCCGAGCTGTGATTCGATTCGAGTCAATCGCGGCCGACGCCCAGCTTGCGACCAGATCAGCAATGGCTTCGCCGCGATCGGCAGCCGAGAATCGGCTCAGCGCTTCGGCAAAGCTGTCAAGAGACGGCCATGGCGGAAGATTGCTGCTCCCAAGCGCGCGTGCGATGACCCTGCGAAGATCGGGCGGCACCGGATCGTCACCCCTGGCGTCTGGGGTCGGCAGCAGCGACTCGAGGAGCTGCGCAACGCGCGCCACCGGTCGACTGCCCGCAGCGACCGGTCCCTCGATCGAAACTGCGCCGGTCGAGGCGAGGCGGATCACATGCGGGGACGGCACACCGGGCAGTTCGCCGGCCGCGAGCTGAACCGTCAGCTCGCGAACGATCGTCACAGCATCGATGGGACGCAGAAGAATGCCGACTGCTGAAAGATCAGCTAGCGAGATGCGAGTGTCGTCTTGGAGCATTCCGACGACGGCCTTGCCACTTTCCTGCCATCGAGAGGCGCCGTCCGGAAGCTGCAATTACGATGAAATCGACGAGCAAGTACGACGTCAGCGGTAACCGTTTACACGCTCATCAGCGAAATTACACGGCTCGACATTTCCGGAAGGTCCCGTCGAGCCGCGAACCCACCTTCTACGGTCGGGCCGGGATCTCAAGTCTTCGAGATCGAGATTTGAATCATCTTCCGGAATTTGACCGGCTTGCCGCCAAGGGTCGCGGGCTGATACTTCCACTCGCGTGCGGCGGTTAGCAGCAGCGCGTCATAGACGGGGTGCATCGAGATGCGCACGGACGCGGACGTGACACGGCCCTGCTCATCGATGACAACCTCGAGCAGACCACGATTGCGGGCCGAAGCCGTCACCGAGGTCGGGACGCGTGGGACTTCCTGCTTGATGATGACGGGGGCCTTCACGTTCTGATCATCGCCGCCGAAGATGCGCGGCGCGGAAGCATGCGACGACGCCGGAGTCGCGGCGGCCACGGGACTCGGCGACGGCGGCGGCACAGCGGGCGCCGGTTCTTCAGCCTTCGACGCTGGCATGGGCGCGGGTGCTGCAGCAGCGGCGGTCAAATCGACGAAGCCCGTGACCAGGACACGAAGGTCACCCAGCCGTCCACCCATCTCGGGATCGTCGAGCAGACCGAGCAGTCCCTGGAACTGCTCGCGCGCCTGCTGGTACTCCTTCCGATCGAACGTCGCCTTCGCTTCGGCATACCGTGAGCGCGCGATGTCGGGCAACAGCTTCTGACGCACTTCCGTGAACGCCGCGCGCACTCGCGGCGACGCCTCGGCCTCGCTCGGGTGGTACGCCGGATCCGCGGTGATTACTGCCGCAATCGCCGCTTCGGCTTCCGTGCCACGCCCGAGCGCCAGCAGGCACAGCGAACGATATTGCTCGACCGACTTCAGGTCGGAGCCGCTGGCCGGCGGCCTCAACCCGTTGAGGACAGCTAATGCTTCGTCGTAACGCGCCGACGCATACAGATCGCGCGCCGCCATGAGGGGATTCTGCTGGGCTGTTATTGCCATAGTCATGCTTCCGGCCAGCGCGGCGATCGCAACAAGTCGTTTTTTCATGTTCATATCCCTTTGAGCCATCGCTCACTTCATGTCGACGCTGAGCCGAACCGGTGCTGCAAGAGTCACGGAGACTGCGTGACGCTTCTCGCCGAGCTGCGGATTCCTGAAGACCACCTCGTGAGGTCCGATGGGCACGCTGAGATTTCCGATGGGAGTTTCACCCACGCGCTGGCCGTCGATCCAGACCTCCGCCCACGGCGAAGCGTTGAGGTTCACGACACCGTTCGGGAGATCGATCGAAATGGCGGCAATCTTCCCCGCTGCGACCTGAATGACGCGTGTGGTTCGGTACCCGAGTGTGTCGTTCACGATCTCGATTTCATGGCGACCGGCGGCCATCATGACTCGATCGCTGTCGCTCGTGCCGAGGAGTCGTCGGCCTTCGCGAATCTCCATCGTCACGGGCGCTTTCACCGCGACCCATCCCGACACCGGACCCGAGCTGGCTTCGACGCCGGCGATTGGCGCGACGAACGATGCGGTCGCACCGGCCTGTATAGTCACGGTTTGTTTGACCGATGCGGCACCCGCCTGGAGGACCACTTCATGATCGCCGGGCGTCAGCTCCGTCACCGTCGTTGGGGCGATGCCACGATCGACGCCATCGATAATCACCTTGGCGCCCGCGGGCTGCGTCTGCACGCGCAGCTGCCCGGTTGATGGCGTGTCGGCGAACTCGAGATATTGCGAGACCTCAGAGCCCGCTGCGACATTGATTGGAATGACGCGGGGAACACCACGGCCGCGGAGCTCGAGGATGTGCGCGCCAGGCGCGACGGAGAGCTTGGCCGGCGTGAGGCCGCGTTCGACGCCGTCAACCACGACTTGCACGCCCGCCGGATTCGACTGCACCACGAGCGTACCGGTCGAAGGCGAGGCGACGGTCGAGCCGCGGAACAACTTCGACGCGAACATCGCGATGCCACCCAGGAGGACGACAGCGCCGATTGCAGCCGCCAGACGCTTCCATGAGCCCGACATCGCCTTACGGCTCTTCGTCTTCGGTGACTTCGGCGCGGTTTTCTCCTCGTCGAACAGGGACTTCGAATCGGGCGCCGCGTCGTTGATCAGGTCCGCTGCCGAAATCAATTCGGTGATGTCTCGGATGAGCGGGGCAGGCATTTCCGCGTCCGAGGTCTCAGGCGAGCCGGCTTCCGCGGGCGTCGCCGGCGCGGACGCTGCTGCCGGACTCGGCGTCACAGTAGCGGGCGCGGCCTCTACCGCCGGCGTCGTTGCGAGGGGCGCCCTAGCAATCTGACCCGCCGAAGCTGGCCCGTGCGTCGGCGCCCCGGGCGCGAGCGGCTCGACCTGCTCGAAGCTGGCGCTTGTGGAAGGTGCGAACGACGAGAATGATGGAACTGGTGCCGGCGTTGGGGTGACCGCGCGCCGCTGCGCAGACGGAGCGACAGCCACTGGACGCGCCGGCGCTTCGCTCGGCGCGGGCTCGAGCAGCGCAGCGATGTAGCGCGACAGGAATGTTTCGAGCGCGACCGGCGCCGGCACGTACAAAGAGTCGTCGCCCACCACCTCTTCCAACGCGGCAAGCGCTTCCGGTGCAGACGCAAACGCGCGACGTGTATCGATCTGCAGCGCGCGCGACAACCACTCGCGCAGTGCAGATGAGAGTGGCTGTTCCTCGCCCAGCGACGTCCGCTCGCGAGCTTCGTTCACCAGCGTCGCAAGATGATGCGGGAATTCGTCGGCGCCGAGGGGACGCCCGAGCACGAGTGAGAGCGCGACGACGCCGACGCCGGTCACGTCGGCGCGGTGGTCGAAGCGCGGCATGCCCGCGCTGGGCGGCATCGCGACGCGGAACTCCTGCCAGAGTCGGTCACGGCTGAATTGCAATTGATCGATTGCCGCCGCCATGACGTGCTCGACGATCACGAGCCGAGCGTGCGGTGTAACGACGAGCCGTTCGGGAGCGATCAGGCCGTGGGCGACTTCACGCGCGTTCTCGTGCAGGAGCGCGACCGCGGGAACGAGCTGACGAATGAGGCACAGCGCCGCGTTGATATCGAGTTGCAGCTGCCGGTCGTGGGCCACGCGCAGAATCTCCGAGAGGCGCGTGCCTTCGACGTGGTCCGAGACGATCGCGAGACCGGGCGCAGGAAGCTGCACGCGATCCACGCGGCGAACGCGACCGTAGTACGCGTGCCGGAAGTTGGCGAGCCGCGCGGTGCGCTCGCGCAATGCGAATTCGAACGAAGGCACAGCCGTCAGCGCGGGTCTGATGCGAAGAATCTGCAGCAGCTCGCCCGTTGCGGCGTCTGCCGCTACGACGCGTTCTCCGAGCCCGTCGCGGAACAGCGGCGCTTCAGGCCGTTCGGTGGCAAGAGGCACTGTAGTCATGGGAGCAGGCGATCTCCAGCGCGAAAGGATTTCGATTCCAGGTTTCGACCGACGATTTCAGCATCCGCGGTGCAACCGATAGACCACGAACCGCACACAGCCACAGATTCGCCGTAAGTGGCTGTGCGCATGGGACTCACAGCTCGGACGCCGGACACTGGGTGCACATCGGGCTTTACAAATCTGTGCGCCAAATCTCAAATCCGTAATCGCGGGCGAGGGGTCAGACCCCCAAAGTATGGGCCCGCCCAGAAATGGGGACGCCGACGCGGCTTACCCACACTCCGCGATTGGGTCAGACCCCCGCAGGATGCTGAACAACGCATCGTGAAGGAAATGGGAGATTCACCAGCCTGCTGGGACGAGGGCGTTGCATCGACGGCCGGGCGGTGGAATCGACGGTCCGCTCTCGGTATGCTGTCTGGCGTACTTCGGATCAACTGATCGCTTCATGACTTCCCAGCAATCAAGAGAGGATGCGATGACGTTTTTTCCCCGGCGCAGGCCACTGCCCGCGTGCGCCGCAGCGGCGATGGTCCTGATGCTCGTTCCCGTCGCCGCGCAGCCCCCCGCCGAAAAGATCGACTACGACGCGATCTATCGGATAAAGGACGAAGGTTTTGCTCGATCGAAGGTGATGGAGATCGAGAGCTGGCTGACCGACGTGTACGGACCGCGGCTGACGAACTCACCGAACTATCGGAAGGCAGGTGACTGGGCGGTCAAGCAGCTTTCGGAGTGGGGATTGGCGAACGTGAAGCTCGAGCCTTGGGGTCCTTTCGGGCGCGGCTGGTCGAACGACAAACTCTACGCGCAGGCGCTCACGCCAACGCCGTTCCCGATCATCGGCTACCCCAAAGCATGGACGAGCGGTACGAACGGTCTGATCTCGGGCGAGGCGATCCTCGCCGATATCCAGAGCGACGAAGACTACGCGAAATTCAAAGGGAAGCTCCGGGGCAAGTTCGTGTTCATCACAGCGCTGCGCGAGGTGCTGCCGTCGTTGACGCCGCTCGGTCACCGGTACACGGAGACCGAGCTGACGGATCTCGAATCAGAGACCGACAGCAGGGGCCGCGGCGGGCGTGGCGGCCGAGCGGGTGGACCGGGACCTCAGGGTGGTCCTGGCCGCCAAGCCGGCCCGGGCCGGCAGCAGTTCGGCGGATCTTCGCTCGCGAAGCGAATGCAGTTCTTCAAGGACGAAGGCGCGCTCGCGGTCATCGACGCGTCAGCGCGCGGCGATGGTGGAACGGTGTTCGTTGGTGGCGCGCAAGGTGTCTCACGGGATCCAGGAACGGACGCGGGACTTCCTCAGGTGACCCTCGCAATCGAGCACTACGGCCGTCTCGCCCGCGCGATGGAGAAAGGCGTGCCGGTCACGCTCGAGATGGACATCAAGAACACGTTCTCCGACGACAACCCGCAGTCGTTCAACGTGGTCGCCGACATTCCTGGCACCGACAAGGCGGCGGAGATCGTCATGCTCGGCGCGCACTTCGATTCCTGGCACGCTGGAACGGGAGCCACCGACAACGCTGCCGGATCCGCAGTAATGATGGAAGCGATGCGAATCCTCAAGCAAAGCGGCGTCAAACTTCGTCGAACGGTCCGACTGGGTCTCTGGGGCGGTGAGGAGCAAGGCCTGCTCGGATCGCGCGCATACGTGACCGAACACTTCGCGAACCGGGCGGACATGGTGCTGAAACCGGAGCACGGCCGCTTCGCCGGGTATTTCAATGTCGACAACGGCACGGGCGCGATTCGGGGCGTGTATCTGCAGGGCAACGAAGCCGTCGCGCCGATCTTCGAAGAGTGGATGAAGCCGCTCCACAATCTCGGGATGACGACGCTGACGATTCGAGACACGGGCGGTACGGATCACCAGTCGTTCGACGCGGTCGGCCTTCCAGGCTTCCAGTTCATCCAGGATCCGGTCGAGTACGACACTCGGACGCACCATTCGAACATGGACGTGTACGAACGGATCCAGGAACCCGACATGAAGCAGAACGCCGTCATCGTGGCGGCATTCGTCTACAACGCGGCAAATCGGGAGGAGAAGCTTCCGCGCAAGCCGTTGCCTCGTCCGCAGGGCGCCGGACGCGGTACCGGGACGGCAGGCGGACGATGACAGGCGCGAGGTTCACGGTTCCCGGTTCACGGTTCCCGGTTCCAGGTTCGCAGGTCCATTGCGCAGAGCCCGAATCGGAACCTCGGAACCAGGAACCGGGAACTTGAGAACCGAGAACCGAGACCCTCACCGTCGGCGCCCGGCATCGTGGCGCTCCGCCGCGATCGCGTTCGCGGGATTCCTCGCGCTCGCTGTTTTCTGGACGTGGCCGCTCTCGGCCAATCTGTCCGACCGGATCGCGCACGATTCCGGCGATCCGGTTCTCAACACATGGATTCTCTGGTGGAACGCACGCGCGCTGCCACTCACGTCGGCATGGTGGAACGCGCCGATGTTCTTCCCGTTGGCCGGCGGCCTCACGCTGTCGGAACACCTGGCCGGGATCGGGGTCATCACGACGCCGATTCAACTCGCCGGCGGCTCGCCAATCCTCGCGTACAACATCGCACTGCTCGTGTCGTATGCCTTGTCCGCATGGTTCGCGTTTCTGTTGGTCCATCGTCTGGCCGGATCGAGGTTCGCCGGTGTGTGTGCCGGCCTGGCATTCGGCTTCGCACCGTACCGCGCTGGTCAACTCGCGCACATTCAGGTCGTGACCTCGCAGTGGATTCCGGCGATGCTCCTCGCGCTGCACGCGTACGTCTCGAACGGCAGTCGCATCTGGCTCGTCGCATTCGCGGCTGCATGGATGACGCAGGCACTCTCGAATGGGTACTACCTGCTTTTCGTGCCGGTTTTGGTTGCGCTCTGGATTGTCTGGTTCGTCGACTGGCGCGCGTCGCCCGCTCGCGGCTTCATGATCCTCCTCGTCTGGATCGTGTCATCTGTGCCGCTCGTGCCCGTGCTGCTGAAGTATCGTCAGGTTCATGACCGCCTGGGGCTTTCGCGGACCGCAACCGAGATCGCCGGATTCAGCGCAACTCCCGCATCGTTCTTCCATGCGCCTCCCCTTCTCGCATTCTGGAGCTCGTCCAACGTTTCCACACAGGAAGACTTTCTCTTTCCCGGCGTAACGGCATTCACCCTCGTCGCGGTGACGATTCTCGCGATGGTGGTTCGCCGGCAGGTTCGCGACGAGGTCAGCGCGCGATCGCCTTTGATCTTTTACGCTGGGGCGACTCTTGTGATGTCGGTCTTCGCGCTCGGACCTGGCGCCGAGAGTGACGGTTTCCTGCGATGGCTTCGACCGTATCGGTGGCTGAGCATGCTGCCCGGTTATGTGTCGCTGCGCGTCCCTTCCCGATTCGCCATGCTGTCGTCGCTGTGCCTCGCGGTGTCGGCCGGCCTCGTGATCGCGCGAATTCTCCGGCAATACGGGGTCAGACTCCGGGCCTCGGATTCCCCCGTTCGCCACACGGGGTCAGTCCGCGAACGTCGGATGACACAGGCCGTCGACCGCGGTCACACCCCGGATGTCGGAAGACGTAATCGCACGGCCGGTACTCTCCGAGTAGCGATTGTGGGTTGTGTGATCGTGGCTGGGCTCGTCGTAGATGGGCTGCCGCTCGCAATGCCTCTCGCCACTCCTCCGCCTCGCGTCGTCGTTCCGGCACCCGCTGACGCACCGGTCATCGAGCTGCCTCCAGACGATGCGAGAGTGAATGTGGCGGCGATGTATCGCGCGATGTTTCATCGACGGGCGCTCATCAACGGATACTCGGGACACGTTCCGCCGCATTACGCAATTCTCTCGATTGCGCTCCGCCGCGGGGACACATCAGCACTTCTCCACTTCGCCCGCGGTCATCCACTCTTCATCATCGTCAACGATCGCTTCGATTCGAACGGCGAGTTCCGCGGCCTCGTGGAGCGGCTGGCCGAGGTCGAACGCATCGACGCGAGCGGAGCGGGAACCCTCTTCCGGCTACCGGCGCAGCCGCGGCAGCAAGCGGTCGGTTCAGGACGCGCGTGGCTCACTCGTTTTCGGGAGCTGGAACGTGAAACCCTCGAGATCGATCTCGGCGAGAATCGAATAGTTCGCGCGATTACCTTCGCGTTGCGCTGGCACTACGCCGAGATGGGCGAGCGCCTGGCGATCGAGGCGTCAGAGGACGGACACGAGTGGCGGCAGGTGTGGCTGGGCTGGATGGGGGAACCGGCGGTTGCGGCCGCAATCGAGGATCCGCTGCTCGTGCCGGTACGACTCCCGCTGGCAGACATTCGCACGCGGTTTCTCCGGATCCGTCCAGCACCCCGGTGGCTGGCGCGCAATCTCGAGGTGTTGGGGCCCTGACTCGAGCATCGTCTGCAGAAAGCTCATCCCAGGCCAGATGACGTCCATCCCCGGGACCCGCTCGAAAACGAATCACCCCACTAATAGCCGCGAGTCTCTCGGGGCGAATATATGATGGAAAGTCGTTTGGCTGCGTCCTCTGAAACAGAACCAGCGTCTAATGCAGCTATATGAAAACAGCTGTTCTGCATACGGTCATCCGCACACTCGTCGGGGTCACGATTCTGATGGGATCGGATGTGGCGTCCGGTCAAGCTCATCGCGCGTCGGTTCGTGGCCACGTGACTGATCGTTCCGGCGCGCCGCTGCCGAACGCCGAAGTGCGCGCGACCAGTGACGACACCAACGAATCGCGACGGGCAACAACGGACGAGGGGGGGCGGTTCGCGATCCCCGAGCTCGCGGTGGGCGCCTGCCGGATCGAGGTGGCGCTCTCGGGTTACCGCACATTCACGAGCCGGACCGAGTTGGTGGTCGGTCAGGATCTCTGGCTGGACGTGGCGCTGGAGGTCACGATCGCACAAGGCGTGGAGGTCCGGGCCCCGTTCGTCCCCATCGATCGTGACTCGGCCGCCATGGCGACGTTCATCGACCAGCGGCAGGTGAGCGGCCTGCCACTCGATGGACGCAATTTCCTGGAGCTCGCGCTGCTTGCCCCTGGCACAGTGCCGGCGCCACAGGGGTCGGCAAGCTCGGTCCGCGGGGACTTCGCGTTCAGCGTCAATGGCGGGCGTGAAGACGCGAACGCGTACCTGCTGGACGGCGTCTACAACGTCGACCCCAAGCTGGGGACGTCGGGGGTCCGTCCGGCTGTGGACGCAATTCACGAATTCGCCGTCCACACGTCAACCTACGATGCCTCGTTCGGCCGCAACGCGGCTGGACAGGTGAACGTCATCACGCGCTCGGGATCGAACGGGTTGCGAGGCACGGCGTACGAGTTCCTCCGCAACGGCGGACTTGATGCGCGGAACTTCTTCGCGCCTGCCAACGAGCCGGACCCTGACTACAACCGGAATCAGTTCGGCGCCTCGATCGGTGGCCCGATCGCCCGCGATCGAACCTTCTTCTTCGCCGACTACGAAGGCACTCGGCTTCGCGAGGGAATCACGCGCGTGACCAACGTTCCCACGATCGCGGAGCGGCGCGGTGACTTCTCGCAATCCCTCTTCGCAGCGCCCGTCGACCCGTTCTTCCGCCAGTCGTTTCCGGGCGCGCAGATCCCGGCGTTTGCCATCAACCCGATCGGCGCGGCGATTGCCGCGCTCTATCCGGAACCAAACCGCAACACGCCGTTCGCCAACTTCGTCTCCTCGCCCACCCAGCGCGACGACGTGGACCAGTTCGATGTTCGCGGAGACCACGCCCTGGGCGGCGGATCGAGGCTCTCGGCCCGCTACAGCTTCAGCGATCGTCGACTCGCCGAGCCGTTTGCCGGGACGAGCTTCTCGACGGTACCCGGATTTGGCAACGACGTGAAGCGGCGCGGGCAGAACCTGGCGGTTTCCCACACGATGCCGCTCGGCGCCACGCTCGTGAGCGACATTCGCTTCGGCTACAACCGGGTTGCGATCGACGTTCGAGTGCAGAACCCGAACATCAACAATTCATCCGTCGACCTGCCGTCGCTCGCAACGAATCCTCGCGACGCAGGCCTGAGCCTGATCTCGGTCGCAGGTTTCTCTCCACTCGGCCAGGAGTACAACAATCCGCAAGCGAGCACGTCCGATACCTTTCAGATCGGCGAGACGGCAACGTGGACCAGGGCGTCGCATCTCGTGAAGTTCGGCGGCGAGTGGTACGGCGTGCGCCAGTCGGCGTTTCGTGACGTGCAGGCACGCGGATTCCTGAATTTCATCGACCAGGCCTACACCGGCAACGCGCTCGCCGACTTGCTTCTCGGTCTCCCCGCGTTCACCGGCGGCGCGCGCCTCGACAATCCGCAGAATCTACGCGCACATTCGTGGAGTCTGTTCGCGCACGACGACTGGCGGATCCATCCATCCGTGACCGTCTCCGCCGGCCTGCGGTACGACTACGTGTCTCCCCCGGTCGACAAGGACGATCGGGCGAACCTGTACGATGTGGCGTCCGGGCAGGTCGTCCCGGTAGGCACCGGCACCATGCCGCGCGGCGGCTACGAGCCCGATCGCAACAACATCGCGCCTCGAGCGGGCTTCGCGTGGACGCTCGACCGCGCTGCGCGCACCGTGCTGCGAGGCGGATATGGCATCTACTACAACCAGGGAGCGCTCGCGACCTCCGAGGGTCTTTTCTTCAACCCGCCGTACTTCAATCTGAGTGTCTTCTTTCCCAATCCCAACCTGCCGCCGCTGACGCTCGCGGACCCGTTCCCATCCTCCTTCCCTGTGTTCATCCCGCAGTCTGCGACGGCGTACCAGCGCAATCTCCAGACGCCCTGGATGGAGCACTGGAACGTGAACGTGCAGCGGCAGCTTGGCGCAACGCGGGCCGTCGAGATCGCGTACGTCGGCTCGCGCGGGCACGACCTGATCTCCGCGCGAGACGCGAATCAGGCGGCGCCAAGCACGCGGATTCCCAACCTCCGGCCGAATCCGCTCTACGCCGACGTCACCCTGATCGAGTCGCGTGCCTCGTCGAAATACAACGCCCTGCAGGTCAGGTTCCAGCAGCGCGCTTCCGAGAGACTATCGTTCCTCGCAGCCTACACCTTCGGGAAGTCGACCGACGATGCGTCGGGGTTCTTTACGAGTGCAGGAGACCCGAATTTTCCGCAGGACAGCCGCAATCCGGCCGCGGAGCGCGGCCGATCGAGCTTCGACGTCCGGCATCGCCTGTCGGCAAGCTTCGCTTACGCGCTGCCATTCGATCACAACGCATGGCTCGCCAACTGGGAAGTCCAGGGGATCATCACGCTGCAGAGCGGACGGCCGTTCACGGTCGCTCTCCGTCAGGACCTCGACAACAGCAACACTGGTCGATCCAATCTTGGATTCGGCTACAACGACCGACCGAACCTCTCGGGCGATCCCGCTCTCTCGAATCCGACCGCCGATCTCTGGTTCAACACGACAGCCTTCACCATGCCAGCCTTCGGCACCTTCGGCGACGCAGGACGTAACATTCTCGATGGCCCGGGCTATCAGAACGTCAATCTCGCGGTGATCAAGTACGTGCCGCTCGGCCAGACCGCACGGCTTCAGCTCAGGGCGGAGGCTTTCAACGTGTTCAACCACACCAATCTGGATCTGCCCGATGCGTTCTTGGGATCGCCGACGTTCGGGAAGGTTCTGTCAGCGGAGAGCCCGAGACGGATCCAGTTCGGTGTAAGAGTGGTGTTCTAGCAGGATGCTGAATGGGAAATGGGAGATGGCAAATGGGATTCGGCCATCTCCCATTTGCCATTTCCCATCAGGTCGTCTTCTCAGCGGCCTCGCAGGTTCACTCTCGGCGGAAACGCATCCGGACGAGCCCGACGATCACGACCGCCGCCAGGATTCCCACCGTCAGCCATTGGAGGATTGGCGAGGGCCCCGGACCGAACTGACTCCGCCGCGCGCTCTCTCCCAGCGGAACGCCCACAGCCATCACCGCGCCAATCAGCCAGTAGCGCCACTTCGCCATCTCGCGCGCCCATGTGAGTCTGGCGACCGGATAGAGGACGAACCACCCAATCGAAGCCACGAGGAATGAAGTCGTTGTCGTGCCAGGCGGCAATTCAACCAACAGGGTCGCCATGACGAGCGCGCCCACCAGGAAGAAACCCACCGCACTCAGAAGCCGTGTACGTTCTGTCATACGTCACCCGAAGAGGCCACCGCAGTCGCGACCCCAACGCCACGCTTCGGCGAGAAACTCCCACGCGATGCTACCGCCGCAACCTCCGCCGACACAACCGATGTAGCCTGGACCGCTCAAGAGGCAGCCTCCGGCCGCGATGCCGCACCGGACGAACGAGCGATCGAGCGCCGTTCGCAACATGCAGTTGGCGGGAAGGTGCCTGCCCCTGCCTACGCAATCACACACAGTCGGCGCCGAGAGTTGTCGAACACCCAGCGCCGCCGGGACGACGCCTTCACGCGTCCGAATGTCGCGCCCTTCGAAGTCCCGAGCGTCGGCCCAGCGCACCTGGGTGTACTCGGAGCTCACGTCGAGCTGGTTGTCGAGGGAGTACCACTGCCCCGAGTCGTAGTTCTCGAAGTACGCATTCCCCTCCCACGTGCTGTTGTCGCCATCGTCCCACGCGCTCCAGATGCCGAGTCCGTTGATCGGTTCGTCTCCATTGGCCCCGTAAACCTGCGCCGAGACGCGGGGGACGAAGAACTCCCAGATCCTCTGCGCCAGTGACTCGGAGCCGCGCGTATCAGTCAGGATCGTCACCGTCTCGAGATGGCGATTCTTGTACCCCCGCTTCGACAGCCGCTCGGCGCTCGCATCCATCGCTTTCGCGAACCGGTGATCGCGCGCCCGCTTGACCTGGACGAAATCGAGCGCCGCCGCCCCGACGTACGTTTCGATCCGTTGATGCCCGAATTCTCGAACGAGATCCGGCTTGGCCGTCGGCCGTTCGTCGAGCATCCTGGTCACGCCCGCACGCTCGGCACGCGAGCTGTCCGCGGCGCAGGGGACTGGCACGAGCCACGCTGCAACAGCGGCCGTGCATGCAGCGACGACACGGGAACCCTTCTTCAGATCCTTCATGACACACACTCCTCCTTCGTCGAATGCCGCCTGTGTTGCGCGAGACCACCGCGCTGTTCAGGGGTTCTGCCTGTGGTTGGGCAGAGGCTTGACGCCACCTCAGGCAACGACAATGCCCCTCGGTCGAAAGCAGGAGATGTCGGTGGAACTTACGGCGCGGTTGGCACTTCTCCGCCGTCGGTCGCAGACGGCAGCACGCCGACGCGAGCGGAGGCGCGACTCGGTCAACTCACGTGGCGTGTCTCTGCGAAGTTTGGTGTGTAGTGGCGGCGGAACTCAGGGAACCGGAGCTGACGCGGAACCCCGGAAGTTGCGCACGTTCGTCAGCTTCCAATCGCGAATAGATGCTTTTGTCCGCGGATGTAAATTCGGCCGTTCGCAATCGCCGGCGACGAGTAGACGGGCTCGTCGACGGAATTCGTTCGCACGATTTCATGCGACGGCCCCGCCTTGAGCATGAAGGTCTCGCCGTCCTCGCTCGTCATCGCAACGAAGCCACTGTAGGCGACAGGCGACCCCATGAAGTGGGTGGGCTTCGGAACGCGGCCTCCTTCGTACAGGACCTTTCCCGTCTGCGGATTCAAGCAGGTGACGATGCCGTTGTCGGTGAGGAGGTAGAGGTAATCGCCGTACAGAATATTCGAGAGCACGTACCCCGTTCCTTTGCCGTACTCCCACGCGACTCGCTTGTCGTCGGCGACGGTACCCGGGCGGATGGCAATGACTTTCTTGACCGGAAATCCCGCGGTGACGATCACCAGGCCGTGCCCGACGAGCGGCGTGTGAATGGCGTTGCTCGCGATGCCCTTCGCACGCCACAGCTCCTTTCCCGTTGCCGGATCGTAGGCCACGATCATCTCGCTGCCGTTCGCCACGAGCTCCGTGCGTCCGTTCGCCTCGACCAATACGGGAGTGCCCCAACTGATTTCAACGGATCGCTTCGTCTTCCAGACCTGCTTGCCGGTCTTCTTGTCGTACGCGGCGATCACCGAGTTCTGTCCGGTGTCTTCGTCACGCTGGACGATCACGAGGTTCTGATAGAGGACCGGAGACGTGCCGGTGCCGAGGCCGAGGGTCGGAAATTTCTCTACGACTTTCCACGCCAGCTTGCCCGAAAAATCGTATGCGTACAAGCCTTCCGGTCCGAAGTACGCATACACCATCGTGCCGTCGGTCACCGGAGTCGGCCCCGCGAAGCTGCTGCGGCGATGCCTCGCGTCGTAGACCGTCCCTTCGTACGCGGTCTGTTCCCACAACGTCCTGCCGCTCCGGGCATCGAGGGAGATCACCCTGAACGTGTGCTTCTTGTCCGCCGCAGTGCTGTCGGGATGCATCCACTCCTTGCCCTCAACCGTGTGAATCACCGCTTTCGCGCCGGCGACGACCTCCCCTTCGATGACGGCCGTAACAAAGACTCGATCGCCCCAGACGATGGGCGAGGAATGACCGGACCCCGGGAGCTCCACTTTCCATGCGATGTTGGTGGCCGGTCCCCATTCGGTCGGCAGTTTCGTCTCTGCAGAGATGCCCTGACCGCCGGGTCCTCGCCACTGCGCCCAGTTCTCGGCGGCGACCCTCGACGAACTGATCGCGAACAGGGCACACAACGAAATAGGCAGAAGAGCGCGATGGCAAGTGAGGCTCATTCCGCGGATTATATCCAGCGCTTCCGGTCCATCGCGTGCGGCGGGACCAACGACCCGCAGGGCCGGACGAACGCAATCGACGGTGTGATTGCGGCGCGCAGCGGGCGAACCGTTGGCGCTGTTCCAATCAGCTGATGGGCTTCAGGGGCAACGGGCCCAGCCCGCGTCCGGCTGGCTATTGTTCCCGTCTTCTCCTGTGACCTATCCTGTAGAGACTTATGAAAGCGCCATCCTTTCGTCGTCTGTTTTCCGTAGTCGCGATTGGGCTGCTCGTTCCGGCTGCCGCGCTCCTGCGGGGCGCAGATTGGCCGGACTGGCGCGGTCCTGCCCGGACCGGCGTTTCAAACGAGACGGGCCTGCCATCGACCTGGTCACCGGAAGGGCAGAACCTCGCATGGAAAGCACCTTACGGCGGCCGGTCAGGACCTGTCGTGTTTGGCGACCACCTGTACCTACAGAACACTTCCGAGTCCGGCGAGCTCGAGCAGGAACGGGTGATGTGCTTTCAGGCCGACACCGGGAAACTTCTGTGGGAGCACAAGTACAACGTGTTCACGAGCGACGTGCCCGCGCACCGGATTGCGTGGTCCTCGCCGGTGGTCGATCCGGCGACGGGGAACGTCTTCGCGATCAGCGCCAACGGCCTGCTGATGTCATTGAACAAAGATGGAAAGGTGCTCTGGGAGCGTTCGTTCGCCGAAGAGCTCGGCATGTGGACGACCCACGGCGGCCGTATGTCGACACCGATCATCGACGGCGATCAGGTCATCGTCAGCGGAATCACATTCGCCTGGGGACAGCTCGCCGGCGGCGCGCACCGCTTCATCTCGGTCGACAAGACCACCGGGCAGGTGCTGTGGGTCAGCTCACCCGAGGGGCGGCCGACCGACACCATTTATGCGAATCCATTCGTGGCGGACGTCAACGGCACGCGGACGTTCTTCTCGGGCGGATCCGACGGCGCGATGCTTGCGCTGAAGATTTCGACCGGCGAGAAGATCTGGAGCTGGCTCGTAAGCAAGCGCGGTCTCAACACGGCAGCGCTGATGGTCGGGCCCGACGTCATCGTCTCGCACAGCGAAGAGAACATCATCAGCAACGAGATGGGCATGCTCGCCGCCGTTCCGGCCGACACACGCGGTGAGCTGGCGGACAAGGACGCTCGATGGCTCGTTCGCAACGTGCAGGCCGGTTACGCATCGCCGGTGAGCGACGGCGAGCGGATCTATGTCCCCGACAACGGCGGAATCCTGCTGGCGTTCGAGGCGAAGACGGGCAAGCGGTTATGGGAGGAGAACCTCGGCACGATTCAGAAGTCATCGCCGGTGCTTGCGGACGGCAAGCTGTATGTCGGCACCGAAAACGGGAAGTTCTACATCATTCGGCCGCATCCCGATAAGGCAGAAGTCCTCGATTCCGATCAGCTCGACGAGGCGGTCATCGGATCGCCGGCGGTCGCGCGCGGGCGCGTGTACGTCGTGACGATGGGTTCGTTGTACGCGATCGGACCGAAAGGTGCACCGCGGACCGGCACGGGCAACGGGCGGCAGGACGCGGTGGTTGGAACCTCGGGAAGCACTGGCGGTACGCCCCAGGTCCCTCGGGCTGGCTCGGAACAGGCGGGGACGTCGGCATCCATCCTCGTTACACCCACCGAGGTCATCATCGAGCCAGGTAAGCCACTTGCCTTGACCGTGCGCGCGTTTGATGAAAAGGGGCGCGCGGTGGCAAATCCCGGTCAGGCCACGTGGGCGCTCGAGAACCTGAAGGGCACGATCGAGAACGGCCGCTTCACGCCCGACACAGAGAACGTCGCGCAGGCGGGCGTGGTCAAGGCTACCGTTGGCTCGCTCACGGCGGCGGCGCGCGTCCGCGTGATCCCTCCGCTCCCGTGGACGTTCGACTTCGAGGACGGCCGCGAGACGCCCCCGCCACAGTGGGTGAACGCCACTGGAAAGTTCGCCGTTCGTGATCTCGATGGCAGCAAGGTTCTCGTCAAGCTCGCGGAGAACGACTTCGCGTTCGCGAAGCGCTGCCGTCCGTTCTTCGGCGGGACCGAGTACAGCAACTACACGATCCAGGCGGATGTGCGCGCGATGGAGCGGCGCCGTCAGCGCGGCGACATCGGTATCGTCGCGCAGCGATACGAGCTCGTGCTGTTCGGCAACCAGCACCTGGATCTGCAGCCGTGGCAACCGGAGACGAAGCGCACCGTGCACGTGCCGTACTCGTGGGACGCCGATACGTGGTACACGATGAAGCTGGAAGTGCAGGCGCTCGATGGAACGAAGGTGCGCGTGCGCGGCAAGGTGTGGCCGAAGAGCCAGCCCGAGCCGCAGGCATGGAACATCGAGCGCGTGGATCCGATCGGCAGTCTGAAAGGAAGTCCCGGAATCTATGCGGACGCGCCGTCGCGCGTCGGCGGAGGGTCGGAGCTTTATTACGACAACATTAAGGTGTACGCGAACGCCGGCCGGTAGCTCGGTAGCAGCGCCTGCGGCCGCGGCGAGCGAGCGAAGCGAGTGAGCCGCAGCGCGCGGGGGTGGGCCCGCGCACTAAGAGAAGATGCTCCCTGCGCCAGATGCCACAAGCCAGCGGCGCGAGCGAAGAGCGAGCGCCGGCAGGTCGTGGGGGTGGGGCCCCACGACAACTAAGAAATGAAGACCCAGTCCTATGAGAAAGATCATTGCAACAATCGGCGTGATATCGGCAACGAGCCTGGCCCTGATCGCACGTTCCGATCCGGGCGTCGGCGACTGGCCCATGTGGGGTGGGACACCCGACCGCAACATGGTTTCGAACATGAAAGGCCTGCCCACGAGTTGGGACATCAAGACGAAAAAGAACGTCAAGTGGGTCGCCGAGCTCGGGTCACAGGCGTACGGCAACCCGGTTGTCTCGCAGGGCATCGTGCTCGTCGGCACCAACAACGAGTCGATGAAGGACCCGACCATCAAAGGGGACAAAGGCGTCCTGATGGCATTCAAGGAGTCCGATGGCCAGTTTCTCTGGCAATCTGTGCACGACAAGCTCTCCTCGGGCCGCGCGAACGACTGGCCGTATCAGGGCGTCTGCTCCTCGCCCCTCGTCGAGAACGGCGTCGTGTACTACGTGTCGAATCGCGGTGAGCTGATGGCGCTCGATCTTCAGGGCTTCCGTGATGGCAAGAACAACGGCCCGTTCACTCAGGAGAAGTCGACGAAGGAGACCGACGCCGACATCATCTGGAAATACGACATGATGGACGAGCTCGGCGTGCTGCAGCACAACATGGCGAACTCGTCACCCGTCGTGTACGAAAACCTGATCTTCGTCAGCACCTCGAACGGGCAGGACGAAAGCCATGTGAACGTGCCATCGCCCAAGGCGCCGGCGATCATCGCCGTCGACAAGACGACCGGAAAGCTGGTCTGGGAAGACAATTCAGTCGAGGATCGCATCCTTCATGGCCAGTGGTCCTCTCCCGCTGTCGGCAAGATCGGCGACGTCGTCCAGGTCGTTACTGGTCAGGGAGACGGGTGGGTGCGCGGCTACGAAGCGAAGACCGGCAAGCAGCTCTGGGAATTCGACATGAACCCGAAGGATTCCGTGTGGCCGAAGACGCGCAACGAGGTCATCAGCACGCCGGTGATCTACGAGAACGTCGTCTACATCGCCAACGGCCAGGATCCGGAGCACGGCGAAGGGGTCGGGCACCTCTACGCGATTGACGCAACCAAGCGCGGAGACATCACAGAGAGCGGGCGGATCTGGCACTACGACAAGATCCGCCGCTCGATCTCGACCGGATCGATCTACAACGGCATCCTCTTCTACTCGGACTTCAGCGGCTTCCTGCACGCGCTGGACATCAAGACAGGCAAGCCGTTCTGGACTCACGACATGTTCGCGGCGATCTGGGGATCGCCGATGGTCATCGACGGCAAGGTGTACCTCGGCGACGAGGACGGCGATGTCACCGTGCTCGCGGCGGATCGGACGAAGAAGCTGATCGCCGAGAGCAACATGGGGAGCTCGGTCTACTCGACGCCCGTGCCTGCCAACGGCACGCTCTTCATCGTCAATCGAAACGAGCTCTTCGCGCTGGCCGAGTCGTCGGCGACGACCAATGGGAAGTAGCCGCTGCCCTATCTCCGGAATTCGATGGTCAGGTCGGGATCAACGTACGGACGTCTGACTCCAGTACGGGGGTCAGACCCCGGAAGGGGGTCAGAGTTCGGTACGCTGCGGCTCCTCGCCATCGTGGTCGCTCTCGGGATCTCGGCGGCGGCCCAATCCCCATCAACAGCTCCCGCTGATCGCTGGACGCAATTCCGCGGGTCATCCTCCCTGACCGGCACGTCCGAGGCCACGCTTCCTCCGATGCTCAAGCTGCTCTGGACGTACGAAGCAGGTGACGCCATCGAATCGTCAGCAGCCATCGCGGACGGCGTCGTGTACGTCGGCGCGCAAACCGGCGAGCTGCACGCCGTCAGCCTATCCGATGGATCACTGAAGTGGAAATACAAGGCGTCGGCCGACGGCATCGGTGAGTCCTCCCCGGCCGTCGCTGGCGGTCTCGTCTACATCGGTGACCTCTCCGGCGTGCTCCACGCGGTCGAGGCGGCAAGCGGCAAGCCCGCCTGGACGTTCAAGACGGGCAGCGAGATCAAATCGTCGCCGGTCGTCGCCGGTGACAAGGTGCTCATCGGCTCGTACGATTCGTATCTCTACGCGGTCGGCGCGAAGAGCGGCAAGGAAATCTGGAAGGTCCGGACCAACGGCTACGTTCACGCGACGCCAGCCGTTGTCGACGGCGTCGCGTACGTGACGGGATGCGACGAGATGCTCCGCGGCATCCGAATCTCCGACGGCACGCAGATCCTCGAGCTGTCGTCGGGCGCGTACACCGGAGCGTCGCCTGCGATCGCCGAGGGACGTGCGTATTACGGCACGTACGAGAACGAAGTGCTCGGCGTGGATCTCAAGGCGAAGAAGATCGTCTGGACCTACAAGCATCCGGTGCGCAACTTCCCCTTCTACTCGTCCGCGTCGCTCGTCGGCGACCGCGTGATCGTCGGCGGACGCGACAAGATGGTTCACGCGATCGATCGCCGCACCGGCAAATCGATTTGGACGTTCGCGACGCAAGCGCGCGTCGATTCCTCGCCTGTCGTAGTCGGCGGGCGCGCCTACGTCGGATCGAACGACGGCAAGCTGTACGTCCTCGACACCACGAGCGGCAAGAGCATCTTCGAGTTCGAAGCCGGCGCTCCGCTCTCTGCATCTCCCGCCGTGGCCGCCGGGCGGCTCGTCATCGGCTCGCAGGACGGCAAGTTGTTCTGTCTGGGCTGACAATCCGTCGTGTCGCGGCGCCTCACGTCACAGTGCTCGAAAGTCGAGTGACTGCACCTTTCACGAACTCACGGCCACGCTCGAAGCTCACAACGCTCGCGACGAACACCGTGTAGACCCCAGGGAGCAGCGCCGCCGCGCCGTAACCGCCAGTTCGCTGAGGTCGTCGCGATCCGTATCTGTCCAGTGCTGCGATTGGCGATGCTGACCTGGACCGGCCAGCGCGGCTCCTGAGGCGTCCAGTACGAGGCCGGTAAGTGTTCCAGTAGGTGCTTGGGCGTTGGCAGATCCAACCGCCAGGAGCAGGGAGAGAAGCGCGAGCGCTGGAGCCTTGCTCATACTGTCATCCGAGCTCGCGAGGTCTGAAGTTGGCGCCTCACGGGTTCAAGCCCGAACGCCTGAGGCGAACGCGCCGGAAACAGTGCGGAACAGCGGAATGAGGCCGCAATTCTAGGACAATTCGAGTCCTTCGTCCATCGGCCGCTCGCCTCTTGTATACGTCGATGCGAGAGTCCTGCCGATGAAGCTCTCGGCCCTCGCCCTCGCTGCGATCATGCCGTGTGCGTACATCTCCTGCTTCGTCAGCGTTGACCCGGTTCCAGTTCACGCTCACACTCAACGGCCGGTTCGAAGCAAGTGGACCTCCCTCAGATCCGCTGCCGCTCGATCGATGGGGCCTCCGCGCGCGGTTCGACTGCCGGCCGGTATGCCTCACGGACCATTTCTGAAAGTGCGAGCGTGATCGCCACGACGACCGGCCCGAGCACCAACCCCAGGATCCCGAAGACCTGCAATCCGCCGAGCACCGAGAAGAAAATCAGTAGCTCGTGGAGGCGCGCGCGCTGGCCGACCAGGCGAGGCGAGAGAAAGTTGTCGATAGAGCCGATCACGACGATGCCCCAGCCGACGAGCACGAGTGCCTTGATGTACGCGCCCGACAGGGCCAGATAGATGGCAGCCGGCACCCAGACGAGAAACGCACCGGCCATGGGAATCATCGACAGCATGAACATGACAACGCCCCAGAGCAGCGGCGACGGCAGCCCGAGGGTCCAGAAGATCAGCGTCCCCAGGGTTCCCTGAATCGCCGAAATCACGAGGACGCCGTAGATTGTGGCGGCAATCACCTCACGCGTCCGCATCGTGATTTCGTGGGTCTGCCCTTCTCGTAGCGGCATCATGTCGTAGAACGCCAGCCGGATGCGCTCGCCATCGCGGAACAGGTAGAACATCGTGAAGACGACGAGCACCATCTGCACGACGGCGCCAACCGCGCCGCCGACCACAATCAGCGTACTGCTCGCGAGCGCAGCGCCCCACGTCTGCATGCGCTGGGCGAGGAACCGCTGGGCGGATCCGCGATCGAAATCGACGTCGACGTAGGTACGCAGGCGATCCAGGATCCAGCTGACGCCCGGGATGTGCAGGTTCGGATCGGACAACCGCTGCACGCCGGCCTGAAGGCTCGCCGCCGCCCCGGTGAGCTCGCGGACGACGGCAATCGTGAGGAACGTAACCGGCAACAGGATCAGGAGGATGACGAGCAGCGTCGATAGCACGGCCGCCACCGTCGGCCGCCCCATCCTCGCGCGAATCTGCTGGTGCATCGGATAGAACACGACCGCCAGCACCGTCGCCCAGAGCAGCACGTTGAAGAACGGCTGCAACATCAGCCAGCAGATGTACAGTGCGATCGCGAGGACGAGCAGTAGCGCAGCTAAGCCGGCCACGGGGTTCACGGTTCAAGGTTCGCGCGGAGACTCGGGATCCGTGGGTTCCTCTCGATACCAAACTTGTGCTGGTGCCAGTACGGGTACGGCTCGGGAAGTGCGCTGACTTCGTCGAGCCGCGCGACTTCGTCCGCGGTCAGACGCCACGTCCCGGCGGCCAGGTTATCGCGCAACTGATCCGCGTTGCGCGCGCCGATGACCACTGTGTCGACCGCCGGCTTGTTCAGAACCCAGTTCAGCGCGACCTGGGACGGAGAAACGCCGCGCTGCGCTGCGATGTCGGAGAGCACGTCCACGATCCGATAGACGCGCTCGAGATCGACGGTACCAGGCATGTCGATCTGGTTGAGACGACTCTCGGTTGGACGAGCGTCGCGACGGAACTTCCCCGTCAGAAGGCCGGCGTGCAACGGACTCCACGCCATGATCCCGACACCCTGATCGAGGCCAAGCGGCACGAGCTCGTGCTCCACGTCGCGTGAGACGAGCGAGTAATTCACCTGCTGCGTGATGTAGCGGACGAAGCCCTCGCGTTCGGACGCCGCGAGCGCCTTCATCACGTGCCAGCCGGAATGGTTCGAGCAACCGACGTAGCGGACTTTCCCCTGCCGCACGAGATCGTCGAATGCTCGCAGGCTTTCTTCCACGGGCACGAACTGATCGGGCTCGTGGCACAAATAGAGATCGAGGTAGTCGGTCTGCAGGCGCCGCAGGCTGGCTTCGCAACCCTCGAAGATCCGCTTTCGCGAGAGGCCCAGGTCGTGCGCGCCCGGTCCCATCTTCTGGAATACCTTCGAGACGAGCAGAAACTGCTGTCGCCTCCCCTTCAGGACCTCACCAAGTACCTCTTCCGAGCCGCCGTATGAATAGACGTCCGCGGTATCGATCACCGTGACGCCGGCGTCCGCACACATGTCCAGCATGCGTGCCGACTCCTGCACGCCGAGGTTGCCCATGTGCCGAAACCGATCCCGACCGCCGATCGTCATCGTCCCGAAGCTCAGGACGGATACGCTCAACCCGCTCCTGCCGAGAAACCGCTGTTCCATGCGCGCAGCACCTCCGCTTTCCACTGCCGTTCCCGCCGTCTTTTTCGACCAAGGATCGATACTCGACTGGTCTTTACCGCACAATCCTCACCGTCACGTCGAAGCGACGATAGTTCGAATACCTTGCCGTTCCGGTGATCTCGACTCCATCAGGATCCTCGTAACGCTCGCGCATTTCGACCGGGACCCAGAGAGCGAGATGCCTGTCGTGACCCCACGTCACGGCGACCTCCGTCTTGAACGCCTCCGCAGCGAACACACTCCGGACGATGCGGCCGTCGCCGGGCGCGATCCACAGCTGCCCGTGCACAGGCACGTCCTTGCCGCTCGTGGTGCGAATCAAGGTGCCGTGGCTGCGCTCGTGGAACTCGATCACCCAGACATTCTCGCGGCTGTCCGACACTTGCGCGGTCTCTTCGCGCCGCTTGCTGAAGCGGAACCGGTGCTGATGCTCCGGATGCACGAACTGCAGCGCGGTCGTCGGGACGTTGAAGTCGCGGTGCAACGACCCGAGATTGTAGCGCGCGCTCTCGGCCGCGAGCAGGCGCACCTGGGGGAGGACGGCGAGCGGCGCATCCCTGAGCACGCGCTCGAGCCGGCCTCCGGCTCCTTGCACCGGCGCGCCATCCACCGACAGAACGTCGCGGAATCCCTGCCATTCCGTGCTGTCAGCGAGCTTCACGAACGCAATCTCCGAATGCAACGCGCGCTCGCGGACCCCGTCGCTCGACGGTGAAACGAGCCTCTGCGTGTAGTCCTCGTCTGCGACGACCGTCGTGAGCGACTCGCCGTAGCGAACGACGTACTGTCCCGCGCGATCGAGCACGTCACGCAGCGACGGCGCCGACGTGGGTCGTACCGGCGCGGCGGCGGCGGCACAGAGACTGGAGACAACGAGCACTGTAGCGAGCAACGGTCTCACGCAGGCGTCTGCCCTCCCTTTGCCTTTTCCCTTTCACTGTGGTCGCTTCGACGTCCTGAGGTACACGTACGGCTGACGATCGATATCATCCGCGATGAGCGAGTAGATCACATCGCGAGCCGCACGCGCCCGCTGTATGTGATCGAGATACTTTGCCGCAGCGATCTTTTCTGCTGCCGGATTCTTCTCGTGATCGTACGCCTCGAACGCTGCGCGCTGGCGGTGCGCAATGAACAACATCACGAACGGGGCCAGTGGCGAGGACGGATTGGGCTCGAGGTACTTCTCGGCGTAGGCGGATTCCGCGACGGGACCGTCGGCGTTGCCTTCCCACTCGAACGCAATTGGCGCGTCGGTGATGAACTCGATCGCCAGGCGGGAGACGTCGGGGACCTCGACGAGCGACACAATCGCCCGCTCGAGGGCTCGCTTTCGTGCGTCCCGCGCGGCTTCCTCGAAGGACGACGAAGAGATCTGGAACGCGGACTTGAACGCGGCGCGACGAGTGAGGAATCGGCTCAGGCGTTCCCGGAGAGGGTCTGGCACGGCGGCGATGTCACCAGAGGTCAGCGCTCCTGCGCCTTGCGCGAACACCGCACGATACAGTGCACCTTTGAAGTCGATCTCTGGGTGCGCCAGCGACGACTGCGCATGGACCGGCGCAGCCCCGACCAGCAACAAACCAACAACCAGCGCTCGCATTTCGGTCATCGCCTGAATGACAGGAGATAAGAAGTTCAGGAGCCATTGTGTTTTTCTTCTAATCTTCTCGTCTCCTGTTGCCTTGTGGTCCTGGATTTTATGCGCTCCTGAACTCTATTCGGGGAGTTCCTCCCGCTTGGGCTCGGGCAGGCGGAAACTCGCGACCACACCGCCGACGTACACGATCAGGCCAACAAGAGCAGCAGCGTACGCCAGTTGCCGGCCCGGCGACCCCGACAAGGAAGTTGCGAGCCGCGGCGTCACCCACGCCGCAAACGTGCCGATCATGCGCCCGCCGACGTTTGCGGCGAAGCTCTCGCCAGTTCCTCTGAGATGCGTCGGATACATCCGGGGAAGGTAGTTGCCCCAGAAGCTGAATTGGGACACGGTGAACAGACCCGCGAGAAAGATGCCCCACTTCGCCCAGGCCAGCGTCGCATCGGCTGCGAAGAAGAACACGACTGGCACGACGAAGAGTCCCGGCAACTGGAAGATCCACAGCAGCGCCCGACGCGACACGATGCGAACCGCGAGGATTGCAAGCAGCACGCGGCCGATGAGTCCACCGACTTCTTGGTACCACTGCACGACGCTGACCGCCTGCTGCTGGGCAGCCCGGGGCAGCGCCGCCACCTCCGGTATCGACGGGACAATGCGGGGCATGTGCTGAATCGCGCCGAACGCCGCACCGAAGCTGCACGCGAACATGATCGTGGTCACGATTGTCGTGCGTCCGAACGCTGGAGCGAAAAGCTCGCCCAGACTCGGGCGCTTCAGCGTGCCGGCCTGCTTCTTCTCGCGCCAGATCGGCGATTCCGGCAGAAACGGCCGGATCACGATCAAGGGGATTGCCGGAATGATCCCGGAGATCAGCGTGTAGCGCCACGGAGCGTGAGCGCCGTAAATCGCGGGCAAACCGTCGGCGTGCGTTACGCACAGGTAATACACCCAGGTGACCAGCAGACCTCCGGCCGATCCGAACGCCTGCGTGTATCCGAGCACCCGCTCGCGCTGCTTCGCGTCGCCGAAGAGCTCGGCGAGCCAGGCCGTCGCGGCAACAAACTCGATGCACACGCCGACAAACGTCACGCATCGGAACGCCAGCAGCCAGTACACGTCCGTTGCATAACCGGATGCGAGCGTCGCAAACGCGTAGAGCAGGATGCTGCCCGTCAGCACACGTCGCCGGCCGAGGAGATCCGTCAGATATCCTCCGAGCAGGCCGAACACCCCGCCGAACACCGCCGGAACGAAGAAGAGGAAGCCGACCCAGTCGGCGTACTCCGGCGTCCCTGGTCGCGCGTGAATCAACTCGCCGAGCGCCGGCCCGACGATGAGCGGCAGCATCAACAGGACGTAGGTGTCGAACGCGAATCCAATGGCCGCAATGATGCAAATCAGCCATTCAGTCGCGGTCAAGCCCCTTGGCGTGGCCATGTCTGTTCTGTGCATAACGCGTCGATGGATTAGAGTCTACTTTATTGCTCGCTCGCAGCCGGGGTTCGGGATTCGGGGTTCGGGATTCGGGCATTCGATTCGTTCCAGTGGATACTCGCAGCGAATTGAAAGCGATACGAACCCCGAAACCCGAACCCCGAGCCCCGGCATCGTCAGCGAAAATGATTCCCTTCGACTTCGTCCCAAAGACCAGAGTCGTGTTCGGTGCGGGCTGTCTCGCGCGACTCGGCCATCTTGCGCGCGAAATTGGTTGTCGCAAGACGCTTCTCGTCGCTGACGCCGGTGTGGTGCAGGCCGGGCACGCGGCGTCGGCGGCAAGACTGCTCGAAGCGGTGGGAATCGAGACAACGGTGTTCAGTGATTTCGGCGAGAATCCTGATAGCGCGATGGTGGAAACCGGGCGGGCCTTTGCAGCGCCGTTGTCGATCGACTCGGTGATCGGATTAGGCGGTGGGAGCTCGCTCGATTGCGCCAAGGGCATCAACTTCCTGCTGACCAACGGCCGCGCGATGGCTGACTATCGTGGATACGGCAAGGTCACGCGTCCGCTGCTGCCGATGATCGGCGTTCCAACGACGGCTGGCACGGGAAGCGAGGCGCAGAGCTACGCCGTGATTGCCGATGCATCGACGCACATCAAGATGGCGTGCGGCGATCCGTCGGCAGCCGTGCGCATTGCGCTCCTCGATCCCGAACTGACCCTGACAGCGCCGCCGCAGGTCACCGCGATGGCAGGCTTCGATGCCATCGCCCACGCGGTCGAGACGAGCGTGACCACGAAACGCACGACGCTCTCCGACACGTTCTCGCATCAGGCCTGGCGGTTGTTGACCGGCGCGTACGAACGCGTGCTGGTCCACCCCACGGATATCGAGGCACGCTCGGCCATGCAGGTCGGCGCGTTCTTCGCGGGCCTCGCGATCGAGCAGTCGATGCTCGGCGCGGCGCACGCGTGCGCGAATCCGCTGACGGCCCGATACAACCTGACGCACGGTCTCGCCCTCGCCATCCTCCTTCCGCACGTTGTCCGGTGGAACGCCACGGTGGCGAGCGAGCGCTATGCGGCGCTCCTCGGCTCGTCGAGACGACCGTCCGGCGATCAGGGTGCCGGCGACGCACTGGCGCAGCGGCTGGACGATCTCGCGGCAATTGGAGGAATGAACCGGCGGCTCGAGGACGTCGGCGTC
>Ga0114129_10001939_pt1 | contig 28313 bp, 21 predicted proteins | sample RhiMetdeltSRZDD1_FD_80071 | JGI IMG/M metagenome (GOLD analysis project Ga0114129, IMG submission 80071) | Populus rhizosphere microbial communities from Tennessee, USA - Rhizosphere MetaG P. deltoides SRZDD1 (version 2) (version 2) | ecosystem: Host-associated > Plants > Roots > Rhizosphere >... | reverse complement strand
GGCAACGCGTCAGTTGGCGAGAGTGCTAGAAGTGCTACGAGGCGCGACGTCGGTGCCTTGACGACTAGCCTAGTTCTCGAATAGCCAGCAGACATGACGGACGAACAGCCCCCCGACGTTGTTCAGATCAACGGCGCGACCTTGAAGGGCGCCGGTTTTACAGAGTCTGGTCTCAAGCAGTTTACGGTTACAGCGATCGAGTACACGGTCGCACTATTCTCGCGGGCGCTCAAGCTCGGTGAAGCAGACAAGGCTCCGGGAATGCAAGCGGAAGTGGGCCATGAACACGTGCGGGCAGCAGCACATTCGATGGCTCGTTCCTTTGGCACGCCGAGGCGATCGTCATGGTCCATCGCTGGACAGATAGTGGAATACCTCGCCACGGCCGTCGCTGGTGTGGGCGGTGGCCACCTAGGCAAAACGGAGGGCACAGTCGCGTTTGGCATAGGTCTGTCCGTTGCGATTGTCTTGATTACGGTTCGGCTAGCCCGAAGTCGCGAGGAATAGCGTTTGGAACCTCGCCGTCGGATCATCTACACGGACGCGGCCAAAGAACGACGCGCGCGTCTCATAGATGAGGTCAGTGCCAAGCTCGAGTCGATCCTGGTCGAGCGCAAATTTGTTCCGGGTGAAGATGTTGTTGAGCTTACGGCATCCGACGTTGACGAGGTCGCCCGCACGCTAGAATTCCACTTTCGGGATAGATACGAACAGCGTGCCAGGTTTCAGCAACTCGTCACCAGCTCGTATCTTGCGATCGGTGTTCTCCTTGTAATAGCGGGTCTGTTCCTCGAGTACGTCCAAGTTCTTCTGGAGAGTCCAACGCAACGACTGTTAGTGGTCATGGGGATGCTCATGACTGCAATGAGCATTGTGCTCCGGTCTTCGATGCGAAGTCGCGCGGCGCGTTATGAGCGCCTCCGCGACACACTCCATGTGATCGATGAGCGTGCAAGAGATCTACCAGAATCCGCAAGAGATCCCGTGCTGTCAAGGGAACTCGATAGCTTGGCACGTGAGGCGAAAGCGGCCGCAGACATGCCTCTGCGCGCCGATATCGGGACTATCGATACCAGTGAGCGTGGAGTGCTGGAGGGGGCGGCGAGAGCGCCGAAGGCGGCGCTGATGCTTCTGGGGTCGGATATTGAGCGTGAACTGCGTGAGCTGTTGGCCGCAACCGGCCAGTTAGCCCTACGCCGCTACACCAGTGTCCCGCACGAAATCGCCCGCCTTGAATTGCCAGGTCACCTCCGGGAAAGCGTGGTGCAGTTTTGGGCTGTGCGAAGCAAGCTCGTTCATGGCCGAGATGCAGGACCCGATGACATCGCGCGTGCGATTGACTCGGGACTTCTGATTCTTAACGCGATTAGGGCGCTTCCCCGAGAAATCAACGTCGTCCACCATGCAGGTACAGCGGTCTATGCCGACGTCCAAGGCCACATCCCTCGGACTGGCGTAAAGGCTCTCATTCTGGAGACGACCGGGACGGACGGCACAAGGCGCTTTAGAATTTTTCCAACGACTCGAAATGACTACGTCAAGGGGCAAAGAGTTGCGTGGGAATGGAGTGGCAAGAACATCTTTGGTGAATCGTGGTATCTGGATCCTGATGGGGACGATATCAAATACGCATGGTCGGAGTCGATGGAGTTTGTTGGGCGCGCGTTGGATGAAGCTGCGCATGCCGATACGTCATCGTAGTCAGCACCTGATCGTGATCCGCGCCTCCCGAAGTTTTGGCTTGTTCTCATAGGCTCTCCTTAGAAGGCGAAGAGCGGTGGCTCTGCATACGCGACCGTCGACTCAAAGAATGGTTTGCGGTCTGCCTCAAGATGATTGGCGGCGACGCACTCAACGACACCGTGCAGTCCGCGTCAGCACCACGTCTGATTGCCAGGGCAGGTCAGCAGCGCCTCAAGACATTCGGTCAAGTTCAAGTCGAGCCGACGCGGCGGACGCTGGCCGATGTAGTCGGTCCACAGCCATGCACCGATTGATGAAATCAACCAACTGTGCGTCTTCTGGGCGTCGCGGTAACAGTAGCTCTGGCTTGGTAAGCATTCGAGCAACTATCGCACCCTCCGGGCCAGCGTCTTCGTAGGGAGGGCGTCCTTCATAGCAGTGAAACAAAACGGTGCCGATACTGTAGATGTCAGCGCGTGCATCGAGGCGCTCACCTTTTAGCTGCTCGAGGGGCGCCGAGTGTTTGCTGCCCAGAAACACGCTGTGTGCTGTGAGCTGGCGCTCTGACTCAAGTGCAACGATGCCAAAATCAAGAAGCTTGACCCTTGCCTCGTCGATGTTGACCAGCATCACGTTTGCTGCCTTGACGTCGCGATGGAGTGCGCCTTGTGAATGCAGGGCGTCAATGCCATCGAACAGCTGCCTGCCAATAGACAGAATGGTGCTCATGCTCTGGGCGCCGCTATTGGTGAGATGCTGCTTCAGCGGCGTCCCTTCGACAAGCTCCATGACCAGAAACGTATGCCACGGTCGACTCGGCGAGATCACGACATCGTGCACGCGAACGAGGCTCGCATGTTGCAGCTCGGAAGCAACAGTGAACTCGCGCTGTATCCGGATGGACTCGTGGCTGGACAAGATATTCGGGTTATATACCTTGACCGCCACGGATGCCCCCTTCTTCAAGCGAATTCCAGCGGGCGCTGTGACAACCTGGGCCTTCCATACCGTTGCCGAGAACCCATGACCTAGGCGTTGTTGCAACCGATAGCAGTCGAGGACAGTGCCGGGCTGTAGCTGTTGGCCACGGAGTGGCCGAAGGGTAGATCGCGTTCGTGCGCGTGCATTTGCGACCGCCTTCGAGCTTGGAGCACGAATAGGTACCTGAATATCGGCTTCCAAGCTGGTAAGTTCGGCGGGCAGCGGTGCGGGGTCCCCTTCATAGGCTTCAAGCTGAACAACATGGAAATGCGCGTTGGCGGTGTTGCGTAGCCCGACGATGCGAACATATCTCGCACGTATCCATTCGTTCGAGGGATCGACGTGAAGGACCTGCCATCCAATAGCGCCACCTTCTGGAGTTTCAAACAACGTATCCCAGACCTTCTTGTTGGGCGACGTAGCTAAGCAATAGTGATAGCGCCGGTCCGCAATGGGCCCATCAGCATTCAAGCCTCTTCCGTCCCAAAGAAGAAAACGAATGCAGCGCAGATTGTGTTGAGTTCCGAGGTCTACCGTTAGCGTTCCGGGCCAAGTAAACCAGGCGAACCCAAATGATGGCGTGTAGCCGGTGGTGACACCGTCCGTTGCCTTCCGTGGGTTGTGGACACTTGGCTCGATAACGCTTTTTCCGCGAGCAACGTTCACGGGCTCGCCGTTCGCCGGGTCCCGCTCGGGGCCGCCCCAAGCCGGACTTGCCTTGGCGATCTTTCGTCCCTTTGGGGTTACCGATCCGGCATATGTAAACTTGTTCCGTTGCTCCAGGTAGATGCAGCCCTCGGTCTCAAGATCCCTGAGATCTGTATCGTCAAGCTCTGCGGTCGCATTCCTCGAGCCAGAGCTGCCACGAACTAGCAGGCGCCATGGCCCGTTGGGCTCTCTTGCCGCTACGAAGGTGCCGTAGCCTGCGTAGTATTCGCGAACGAGCACCCTGAGGAGCTCAACTTGGCGCGACTCAAGGTCAGACGACATGTCGTCGATAGTCTATCGGACGGTCACCCACTATGGGACCGCGTCGTCGATCGCGGGCAGGTCAAACGTATCCTAGGGACGCGCTGCTAACGAACCGTTGGCATGCTCGGCCACGGAACTGCGAGGACACTTGCTTCGGACACGCTGTTCCAGGTTCCTTTCGTTGCGTCGGTGTTGCCGTGGCCGACGTGGCGGAGCCAGCGGGCCGGCTGGTCGGAAATGTCGAATATCTCCTCTGCGGGAGATTCACCGCGGCGGCGCTTCTTGACCGGCTGGTTTCTGAAGCTCCTAGGTCGAGCCTCAGCGCCCATGCCTATAAGACCCCGGGGAAGAGTTCGCGGACGGGAACAAAGGCGCGATTCGTTTCAACGGCTCGCCGGGCCTTACGCACGATAACGTCCCGAAGATCCAGCGTTCCCTCGAGTACATGGTGCAGATCGAGGCCGTCCATACAGATGATGCAGGTGGGCTTGCCGCGCATGAACGCGTCGAGTCCGTCTGGTGAAAAACCCGTGTGACTGATGAAAAGGCCCCTCGACCACTGCGCGCGTCCGCTTACCTTGCCGGCGAACACGAGCAGGTCCTCGTGTGTTGCCCACTTGTTCTCCCATTTCGCCTCAACGAGGTAGGTATCTGCCAACAGCTGAAAGCTCCCATCGATCTGCTCCCCCACAAGGCGAAAGGACCCACGGGGGGCGAGGTCATACGTAAGAAATAAGTCGTTCAGGAATCGTTCGAACGCGAATCCCCGTGGTTTCGGCGGTAGGGCCAGAACCTCCGCATACTGCGGCCTTAAGGCGGCGATTTGGGACGCAAAAGGTGTCGTCTTGTCTCCAGCGGCCGCTTGCGACTCGCCGAGTGTCGCCGCTGGGCTCGCGGCCACCAGGACGCCGTCCGCGCCGAGTTGATAGCTAGCGAACGCGAGCACTTCGTTGAGCCGCTTGCGGCGGGCCTCGAAGATGGCTACCTTGCCCGTATATCGCACTGGCGCCATCGCAGACTGGATAAACGCCACGATGTTGTTGCCGCAGTTGTCGCGCTTCTGTCGCGACAGCAGCGCCTGGCCCAAACGAATTCGCTTCGTGTGCGTTGGCGATGGGTCCTCGATTTGGCATTGATCGAGCAAGCGGCCGATCTCGCCGCCGGTTAGGCCCTCGGCAGTATCGCCCAGCACATCACACACGCGCTCCAGCACAGCGGCGTCAAACATCTTGATTGGAGCCACCTCCACCTCCAGGCATTGGGCAACGGCGACGGAAGAATATGACGACGCGTTGTCGCCGTCGCAACGAGTCGGTGGGCCGTGGAAACATCGGTCGAGTTCCCCGTGTGCCACCCATGATCGTCGCCACCGCAGTGTTGCGTTATTCGGGCCAATCCGCGGGCTTAGTCTTGAAACGCCGCGGTCGCGGCTCGGGTGCGTCGCGCGGGCCGCCGTCCCACTTTGGCTGTCGCTGCGCGAGCTCCAACTGCGCGAGTGGCACTGAGAGGTGCTCCACCGTGTCGATGTGCTGGCCACGCACGCGGAGCATCTCTCGGTCGTGAGCCTCATAGAAGGGTGCAACGGCCAACGAGCCGCCAAACCGTCCAGTGTTCGCCAAGATCACATTCGCGAAGAGAAGGCGCATAGCAGCATCGGACAAGCCATCGAACGTCGTCAAGTCCCTGTTGTACGCCGGAATGACGAGATGGAGGACGTGCCCCTGAAACGCAACCAGCGTTTCCACGGCGTAAAGGTCGTAGCAAATCACAGCGCCCAGCCGACCGACCGTTGGGTGATCAAACACGATGAAGTCGCGTGTCCCCTGGAAGCGGATGTCGTGGCGGGTAAGGAGGCCGTGCTCCGGAACGGATGGATGATGCTTACCTACCCAAAACGCTCGCGACAGTGCGGCTGGGTGGCGTTCGGCAGCTGGAATCGCTACAAGCGCAGCGTTCGTTGCCCAGCCGGACTCCGAAGCGTATTCCACCCCAGCCACGACAACTGCGTTGTGCGCCTGCGCGAGCCGCCGCACCGTGCGAACGTACCGCCTTGGGATGGCCAACTCGGGGAACACCACGAGTCGCGGCCTGATGCCGTTGCTGTTGGGCTGCGGCTCACTTGCCGACGCTCGCACCGCACGAAGCGCGCGCCACAGCCGAGGCCATGCCTCCTCTGTTACAAACTCGTCATTGAAAGCAATGGTTCGCTTAGCGAACGACCACGCGCGCTTTGAAAGAATGTCGAGATCTAGTTGGACGACGGTTACGTCAAGAGATTCCCCCAGCGCGGTCGCAGCAGCGGGCAGGCCCGCATCCAACACATACAACGTACGGTCCTCGCTCCGCGTAGCCTTCGCAGCGAGGTGGTCGCTCAGGGCCCTGAGGCCGACGCGCGCCGCCCGCAGCAAGGACGCAGGAGTCCCTGCGTCAGCCGGTATTCCGTACTGCCGAGCATACGCTTCCCGCATGCGATCGTTCATGGAGCGGAGGTGAGCCGACGCGCAGAGCATCGCCACGTCCGTCACCAGGGCATGCGACAGCGCTGGACCTGTCTCGATTGCGTCCCACACCGACGCCAGTATCAGGCGGGAGCGCGTGCCAACCCGAGATAGACGTCGAGCTGCGCGGAGCCCGGAAGCGACGGCAACGCCACATAAGCCAGCGGCGACGCCTATGTCGTCCAAGGAGCGTTGCTGCCTCCGCGGGACCACGTAGAGCGGATCTCGTAGGTTCCGGCGATACTCAAGCTGCGGCAGTGTCGGGGCTGTCGCTTTCGAAGTCGCGGCGAGGATTGCGGCCCAGTCTCGGGAACTAACGAGTATGTTGTCAGGCGATAGGTAGACCGCATCGTCCCTTCCGAACAGTGTCCGCGCGTGTTCCAGCACTCCCCGCACCAGTGCCACCCGCGCTGCCTCCTGCAGCGCCTGCCCGGGCTCGTCGGCTCCACCCGTCAGCTCGTCTTGCGGCCAATGCTCGCGCTCAAGAATTGCGCGCAGCGATACCGTCCAGGGCGCGTCCTTTGCGACCGTCCTCTGCTCTAGGACAGAGCGGAAGAATGGTCCGTAGGGTGCTCCCGCCTTCGCACCCAGGCGGGCAAGGACGCGCTGGCCACGCTGCTGAGCAGCAAGGGCCCATGCGAGATCAGAGATCCAACCAACCGTACTTGCATCCAGCGCGTACTTTGGCGACGTCCTTGTTGCTGCGAGGAGCCGTGACAGTAGGGGGAGCCGTGCCCGCGTTTCAGGAGCAAGGAGAACCCACTCGCGCAGAATGCGGTGCTCTACATCGTTGATAGGTAGCCTTGAGCGGAGGACGCGCCCCGCGAACGCGTCGAGTGCATGGCGAGCGGCAACCGCGCGATGATCGCGACTGGTGGCATTCGTCGCCCATGGCATCAGGCCAACGCGCACGAACGTCCGGCGGTACGGCTCTTTCCTTGAGGGGCGCCCAAGGCCGGAGAACGCGTGACGCGTGACTCTTTGAACGGACAGGCGTTCGAAGAGTCGCCACCAATTCGCCGCCTGCGCCTCGAGCCCCGCTATCCACACGTCAGCTGCCTGCAGTTGCGTTCGATCGCGGGTCGAGGCCGTACGAAGGGACTTAGCCACGCCCCGAAGCCAGTTGAGTCGCCGCTTCAGTCTCGTGTCGGCGGACGGCCAGACCCCTCTCGGCGGCCCTGTAGCGGCGCGCGCAAAGGCCGCCCTGCGCAGCGTGTCCTCCGCACATGACGCCAAAGCAGACCAGGCGCGCATCCTCAGAAAGGACAGCAGCGATGGCTTCAGTGCCACAGCAGGTCCCTCTGCGAGTCGCCAGTCATAGTCATCTGAAGCCGGTGGCCGTCCGGATAGAAGTGCGCAAAGACTCTCCGTGTCGCCGGATCGTCGACCGTAGGTGTCTGTAAGCTCGGCCGCGGCTGCGGAAGCACGTATCCAGCGATCCAAAAGGCGATGCTTGTGTGGGTTTCTCACGAACGAGCCCATGATTTGGCGGACTACCTGCTCTGTACGGCGTTGGAGCCGTCGCGTCGTACCGTCCCGGACACGCAAGAGATCGGCCGTTACTTGTCGGAGGCGCGCACGCAGTTCGCTGCGCCCGATCGGCCCATCGTGCTTGATCCGTAGCGCGAGTTCTTCTTTGTCCCGAACTAGCTGTTTTAGCTCCAGTGTTGCGGCTGGCGACCAGATCGGCGTCCGCTGAAGCTGTACGGCGGTAAAAGCCTCCACAGTGTCCGCGCGAATCTCCTGATGGTCATGCGCGGCGTGCGCGAGGTCGGCGAGATCCAGGATGCGCGCGTCAATATCATTTTCGTCTAGCAGGTCAACGTCCTCGTCCGCGCGATGCGACATCCGTTGCAAGGCGGTAGATACGAATTCTTTTCGGTCCAAACGGGTCACGGACCCCTCGGCGCGCCATCGGTGCAACCAGTTGTCGCCTGACCGTTTTGGGTCCGGAGGTAACTTCTCCAGTTCGCCGCCTTCTCTAAACCACTTCATGGGACGTTTCTGGCCGTGCTCCGTGAGATGGTCAGTAAGTTCCTGCAGCACGTCCGGGCGCATCTTGTCGTTGTTGGGCCTGAGTTGATGCTTCCGCAGCAGCGTGTCGTGGTGCGCCATCCATCTGCAAAGGACGTCCCGATCATCGGCAACGATCACATAGTCGTCGACGTAGCGCAGCACCGCCACGTGACCACGAAATAGGCCGGCCAGACCCGCCTCGATGTCACGATCGACGGCCATCATGTAGACGTTGGCGAGAAATCCGGACGCGATAAGCCCGACCGGTAGGCCTCCCTCTACTACGCGTTCGGCCTGAAACGCCTCTAGGCCCGACGCACTGATTCCGCCAGCGTCCTCGTGGAAGCGTAGCCACCGCCTGAGTACAGGCGCCCACAGTCCGAGATCAAAGCCTTCCAAGCCCGTCAGCTCACGGAGGCAGCGCGAATATACGGCGTCGGTCCGGACGCTTGGGAAAAACTTCTGCAGGTCGAGTCGCGCGAACCATACGCGCGACGTTTCATCGGCCCGAGGCCTCCAGCCGTCCACGAGGTACGGGAAGGGAAAGTAGCGCAGATCGACCGACCGCCGCCTTCCAGGCTGAGGCGCGCGATGCCACACCTGCTGATGCACTTCGGCTTTGGCCTTCTCGAACGCCCTCACTTCCTGCTCTCGAGGGTCGTCGAGCGATTCGTCTCCCAGCATGCGCTTTACCGTTAGGTTCGAGTAGCGACGAAATGGCTTCCACGCCTGCGCGAAGCCGAGGTAGAGGGCCGGCGACTTCAGGCGATGGTCGTCCCACAGCCACGTGGGTTCGTTGTTGGAAAAGCGAACGCGTGGGCGGTGAAGACGGTAGCCAAACGACCACGACGGCATGCGGCGATCAAGTAATGGGCCGATCGCCTGTACGATCGCAACCCACGCCACCTGGTACTCGAGAGCAATGGAGTGGTAGACGCGAGCCTTGCCTTCTCCCTTGGGGATCGGCACCACGCGGCACGGCACGCTACCCGGGCCCGATACAAGCAGAGATCTCACTTGGTCTAGATGCTCATCGAGAGCAGCATCCCATCGCGCGAACTCATCGCGATCGACTAGCCCCTCGTAGTCCTCGAGGGCCTGTCGAGCGCGAAGGTACGCAACGTAGAGATTGTCCGGATTCAGCAGACGGCTATAGCAGTCCACCTGCTCGCGTCGCAAACACCACCTCACGAAGGTCTTGCGTCTCGCTCAGCGCGGAACGAATCCTACCGCTTCTGTGCGTTGGGCTCAGTCGGGAAACGGCCGTCGAGCGCATCTTGCACGATCTTCTCAACGTCGCTGGCGAACTCGTTCTCGAGCATCCAGCTGAGGTATTCGGGCGCCTCGGACGCAAGCGTCTGAAGCGACTTGCCGGCATGACGGCCGAATGTTACCCGCGGCATCCCGTCGCGCCATGCGATGCGACCGTCTCGTGTCAACCAATCGGGCGGTTGGTTACGGCAGTATTCATCAAGCTCGCCCACGTCACTGGGCAGCTCATACCGGTCGAGCTGCGATGCCAAGACGGAGATGGTGGCTTCAATGTCTGCACCTGCCCGATGCCCGGTATGGGTGCGCCCTAGGTAGAGCTTGACGGCTGCTTCGAGATCGCGCTTCTCGTTCAGGTGATATATCCGCATGACGTCGACAACACGCACTTGATCGACGTCGTAGACGATGTTGACGCGCGCGAATTCGCTTGCGAGCATTCGCAGGTCGTAACGCCGAAGGTTATAGCCGGCGACGTCCCGACCATTGAGTGACTTGAAGATCTTGGGGGCCAGCTGTCGAAAGGTTGGAGCCGACGCCACATCTGCATCACCGATCCCGTGAATGCTAGTCGCCGCAGCTGGGATTGGGGCCTCTGGGTTGACGAGCGTCTGGAAGCGCACGACGCGACCCTCGGGATGAAGGGTAATCGCCGCAATCTCGACGATTCGATCTGTTTCGGCGAATGGACCCGTGCTTTCGAGGTCGAGGAAAGTCAACGGCCGATCCAGCCGTAGGCGGGTCGCAAGCTTCTTAAGGACGCTATCGACCGGCTCAGTCACCAGCGCAGTCTACACCGGCGCCCTTGGCGACGTTGTGCCTGGCGGGCTTCGAGGCGGCCTCGAGCGCGGCTGGACCCGCCTCGACACGGCGGGCTCCGAGAGGATGTTCAGCACCTCACTAAAGGACCGCGACAGCCGCCATCATGAACACGACAAAGACAGGCCAGTTCAGGCTCGAACGATCGTCGGCTATGTCAGTGGCCGCCGGATTTTGATACGCCAGTGGGGAAGAGGAACTCGACGGTCACGCCACCTTCCGGAACGACGGTCACGCGCTCGGTGGCGGCGCCCAGCGTCGGATGGCGGGCCTCGATCTCGTAGTCACCGGCGGCGAGACCGCTGATGGTGAAGTGGCCGTCGGAGTCGGAGACGGCAAAGTAAGGACTGTCGAGCACGGCGACGTACGCCTTCTTCCAGGGATGGACGGCGTCGCGGATCGGGATGAAGACTTCGGCCTGCGAGAAAGTCTGCGTGGCCTCTCCGCCCTTCCGCGGCATGCCGATGTTGAACTCGGCATTGACGGTCGCGAGCCCGTGCACGTTCTGCAGGGTCGCGTCGCTGTTGCGGAACACCAGTGGCTGTCCGACGCGAACAGCGACGACGGTCGGTTCGAAGAGGCAACTGCGTTGGTCGAGGACCACCGGCTCAGTGGCGACGGCGGCCGTCGAGGGTTCGATGCCTTTGACGCGCACGAGCACGCCGCCGAGGCCGCCGTCACGTGTATCGAAAGCCGGGCGCCTCAAGATCCCGTCCGGAAGAAGGCCGGCGCAGAAGGCATCGCCGTGCATGCGGATCTGTTCGATCTCGGGCGCGGGGCCGGTCCAGCGCACGATGCCGCTCAGGGACGGGCCGACGGCCGCCCTATTGTGCTGAAGGTCGCGCTTGATGACTGGGCGAGGAGTTTCGCTCGTCGGAGGTTCGGTCTGCGCGAGCGTGTGGGCCCCGCTTGATAACAACAGCAACGTCGACAGGGAGAGTGTCCTCGTCGCACGAAGCGCGGGCATGCGGTTGACTGTATCACTCCAGTCATCGGTGTCCGACGTCCGTACGGTCTCCGCCGATCGGACAGCTCCATTCGGCATGGGCCAAGCGTCCACGATGATCGCGCCGACCAGCTATCATTCACGCGCGATGGGCAATCGGAACCTTCGCGTCGGTGGAGTGATCCTGCTGGGTGCACTCCTTGTCCCGGACGCAGTCGCGTTCATGTCGGCGTCGCCGGTGGCTGTGCAACCGACCGAGTACGTCTCACCCCGGGCAACTTGTCGGTTCCACGTCGCGCCAAGCCAGCGCAACGGGGCCGGGGCGGCGGGCTATCGGCTCTCGTGTGAAGGCGCCGCGGGTTGGGCCGGAGAGCATCCGTACACGTTCCTCGACGCCGCGGTCAGCGACGACGGCTGGGTCGCCGGCTACGCCTACTCCTTTGGTGACGAATCCTGGCTCAACTGGGAGAGGCACGACTTCAAGACGGAGCAGCACGATGTTCGACTGGTTGTGTTCGACCCATCAGGCCGGGAGCGCGTGGTGCACCAGGAAGCGGTCCGGTTCGTGTACTACGAAGACGACACGGATCCCGTGCCCCATGTCAGCGGACTCCTCTTCGACTTCGAGCGCGACCGTCTCGTGCTGCGAGTCTTGAACGGCAGGTCGGTTGAGTCGTGGTGGCCCTTCCGCGTATCCGACGGTGAGGCGCTGCCTCACGTGGATCCACAGGGACAGGGGTCCTACGAGCACGGGTGGTTCCGTAACGCGAGCGTCGTATTCGGCACACCGTTGACGTTGGCGCAGTTGGAGCGCCGCGGAAACGAGCCACGGTGCCGATTCGCGCTGATCGAAACCGATTCGGGATCGACAGTCTGGACTTGCGACGCTCCTGGCGACGAATGTTCTCCCGAGGCCGTGACGATCGGTGCGAACAGCGCGTTCGAGATTCGGCTCGGCCAGACATCGGAGCGTGTGACCTTCCGCATCGCACCAGGAGAGTCCGAGCTGCCGGTCTGGCAGGTACACGAAGTGGGGCGGCACGCGTGGGTGCAGCCCACCCCGGTGCCCGATCCCTTCGACGGCCTTCCGATGCCTGAGGCAGAGAAGCTAGGCGAGATCGTTCTCACGGGCGACAAGCCATCGCCGTTCCCACACATTCACGGCGTCCAATCGTTCGATATCGACGACCGTGGTCGTTTCGGCTTCCTTCGTGATGGAGCACTGGTTCTTTTGGGCAAGCACGGCGCGTTGCTGCACGAGGTTCGGCTTGATGCGGCCGATCAGCGCGCACACGTTAGCGCGGCCTGGGCGGCTGATGACCGATGGGTCGTGATAGTTAACTCGGCCGACCAGGCGCGCGCGTTTTTCGTGGACGCGCCCAGCGGCAAGGTCACTGCGCTTGCGACGTTCGCGGATGTGGAGATCACGGACGTCGCTGGCCGCCGCGGCCACGGCTTCGCTGCCCTCACTAAGCAGAAGCCGACCGTCGCCGGCGCAAAGCCGGTATGGCGGACTTGGCTCTTCGACGTTACCGGCAAGCGCGCGGGAGAGCTCGCGGGCGAGGTGTATCCCCACTTGTGGCCAGGCGTCGAGCTCTCGGGCGGGCAACGTGTCGTCAAAGGCGAGATGGACACTCTGGCCGTCTTCGACAAGAGGGGGCAAAGGAGCCACTCGATCTCTCTAGAGACGGCTTGGAAGCGGAAGCCCGAGTCCGTTCATGAGATCGGACCGGACTCAGACGGTGGCGTGATCGTCAACGAGTCGCGCTGGCTCGAAGGCAAGCAGCAGCTCCACAGGATGAGGGCCGATGGGTCGGTTCGCGCGGTCCTGGACGCCCGTTACTCGGACGGCAGCCGCATATTCGATGTGTCGTCGCCTCAGTCCGACTCGAAGGGCCGCATCTGGATCAGTGACGGTGAATCGCTGCTGCGGCTTGGGGACGACGGCAAGGTTGTGGATGTGCTGGGTCCGGAGACGTCCGGCCTGACCCTGGGCCACCTCATCGACGCGAAGGTTGACGGGATGGGGCGCATTCATGCGCTCGACCGCCGCACGGCGGTCTTGCACACCTTCGATCGCGAAGGCCACCACCTGGGCACGTGCACTCCCGGCCGAACGGGTCTCTTCGACGGCGGGCTGGTCATTGGACATAACGGCGAGGTCTGGATCCCTGATGGTTCTCAGGAACCCGTCTACGGCCGATTCCTCGACTGCTCGGATGCAACGCGCCGCACCATCGAGATACCGCCGCGTCTCTCGCCCATCCATCTGCTATCCGCACATTCGTTCTGGTCCGAAGGCTTGATGCAGCTGGAGCTGGTCGAGAACGATCACGTCCAACTCATCCAGCGCGGCGCTGACGGTCGGTGGCTCGATTGGATCGGCGCGACTGCAATGGCCCCGGATGGCAGCGTCGCGGCGGAGGCCCCTCACAGTTTCGGTCCGCCGATCCCGCGCACACTCAATCTCTTTGATCGCGACGGTACTCCGCGCCGAATGTTTCACTTGCCTGCGAGCTGTCCGGGCCGACTCTTCGCGTACGACGGTGAGCGCCTGTTCCTGTGGAACGCCGGCGAGGTGCGTGTCCTCGACACCGAGGGGCGGCCATTGCAGCGGTTTCGCTTGGCTGTTGCCGGAGCTCGAGGCCACGATCCACTCCTACCGCAACTCGCGCCCGACAACGAGATCTGGCTGATCGAACGGGACAAACGACGAGTGCACCGGTTCGAGCGACCGGAGCTGACGCGAATCGGCGAATGATCCGATTGGAGAGGGTTGGTATCCGCGGGACGCCCATATCGCTCCATTGGTCCGTTCTCGCGGTGTGCGCGGTCCTGGGGTTCGCCGGCTCGCGGGAGCCGTTTGCGTTGGCCTGCGGCATCGCCTCGTACTTCGGCATGATGCTCGTTCACGAGGCCGGCCACGTACTGATGGCGCGGCGATTCGGCTATCGAGCTGTCGCCGTGGAGCTCTACCCCATCCACGGCATCACGCGGTTGCCGCACATCGCCGAGCCGTTCGCGCGCGCCATGATCGCGTGGGGCGGCGTCTTGGCGCAGTTGGTCGTGGCGGCTCCATTGGTCGCCTGGCTTGCGGTCTTCGGCTACACGCACTACGGTCCGGTCAACGCGATCCTTGGAGTTCTTGGGGCGGTCAGCGTCGCGATCGCGTGCCTGAATCTGTTGCCGTTCCGCCCGTTGGACGGCGCGGTTGCCTGGACAGTCGTACCCATCCTCTTTCGCGCATTGCGCGCCAGGCCCGAAAGTGATCGGCGAGATCGGCCGCGTCGCCACGAGAAGCCGCTCCGGCGAGTTCACTGAGAATAGACCCTCACTATGGCGCCGCTTCCCGTCGCGTGGCGAGCGATCTGGACGTTCGTCGCAGTCTTGTGTCTGCCCGTAGCCTTGGTGTGGTGGTGGCTCGCCCCGGGCGGGTTCCCGGTCGAGCACTCGCACTTCTGGATCCATCGGGGCGGACCGTCGGTTCTGGCCGCGTTCGCGGTCACGCTGATTGCCGCGCTCTGGACGAGCCCGCGCCTGGCGGCGGCGCTGCTGGCGATGCCCGCGGCCGCTTGGCTCGCCGCGACTGCGGCGGCGTGCCTCCTCTATCCGATGAGCGCGCGGATGTTCGCGATCCCGTTGGTCCTCGTCGGGCTCTTGCTCCTCTTGCTCACGGCGCTCAGCGTCGCGCCGCAGCTCCGGCCGAGCGCGACGTGGCTCGCCGCCGGTGCCGTGCCCGCAGCGATCGTCGGCGTCCTGTTCACGGCCGGCTTCAGGGCCACGGATCCCGCGACACGGCCTCTGGGCGAAAGCGATGCCCTCGATGGTCCTCGCGCGCGAGCGGAGGTGGTGCGGCTGTCGTCCGGCCGGGTACAGATCGCTGTCGACCCGCAACTTCAGTTTCAGAGCTGCTCGCCCGACCGCTTCATGACGCTCTTCACACCGCGCGCCTGCACCGGTGCCAGCGCGACGGAGATGTCGACGCGGACGGCCTCGAGTGGAGCGATCGACATGGACGCCGTCACTCGGGTTCCGGCACCGGTCTACTCGCACCTCATTACCTTCCTCACACTCTCGGCGAGTGGCCTGCGCGGGACGCCGTCGATCTCCTTTGCGTGCGCGGGAGACATGCGCGTGGAGATCCGCGCCGGCGAGTATCCCTTCGGAGAGCCGTATCGCTTGGCCTACGTGGGCGCAGACGCCGTGTTCCGAGTGGTCGAGGCCCACAGTGGCGAGAAAGGCCCTTTCACCGAGCTTGCGGCTGGACGGCTCGAGCGCGGGGCGCCGCTGACGTTCACGCTCTGGGATGGCGACACGCCCGTGCTCGACGTCACGCTGCACGATTGGTCCGCGCAAGTCTCCACACAGCTGTCGCCCACGGCAGGATGGGGCTTTCCGGAGAACTCGCTCCAGTTCGATCGGCTCAGCGATGTGGCTCTCGTCTACGTCACGCTCGCGAGCACGTCGGTGGGCCGCGGCTTCGACAGCGTTGGCCACGCGGCGGGCACGTATCGCAATCGTGTTCGTCTCTTGCCGCGTTGAATCATGCACGAGGCCACGCGGCTCGTGACCACCGTCACCACGGATGGGCGCGCGTTCTACGTGGCGAGCTCGGTGCCAGTAGGCAAGTACACTGTCAGTGCGGCGCTCAGCGGCTTCAAGAAGAGGGTGCCCCTCGCCTTCTCGTTCGAAGACACGCCGACGCTACGCGACGGCGCTCAGGCGGTCGGCCGCGTGGCGCGCCGACTCGCTCTCCCCGTCCCGCTCGATCGCCAAGGTGAACGCGCGCCGTGCTTCGTCTTCGCGGCCGAGCGAGCGCAGGAGGTCTCCCCAGGCTAGGAGCCCGTCGCCGCCCTGGCCGCGATACTTCAGGCTCGCGGCGAGCTCGTAGTCCGCCAGCGCGTCCGCGCTCTGGCCGGCGGCGGCGCGGATGCGGGCGCGGAGAAAGAGACCGTTTCGCGTGCTGGCGATGCGGCGGGCGAGGCGCAGGCCGTCGTTGACGTGTGCAAGCGCGGCCGACAAGTCCTTCTCGGCGAGGGCGATCCGCGCGTGCGTGAAGCGATGCTCCGCGTGGAACACGCGGGGCAGGTCCCGCGCGTCGGCCTCGAGAGCGGCCGCATGCGCCTCGGCGATGCGGCCCAGGTGCACGAGAATCCACGCTCTCTGCTGTCGCTCTCCCGCCCGGGCGATGCCCTCCAGATCGCAGACGCGGCGCGTCCGATCCAGGCGCAACAGTGCCTCTGCCCAGAGGCCGAGGTTGTACTCCGCCTCCGCCAGGTTGATCTGGAGGAGCGCCCAGAAGGGGAGCAGGCGCGCCGGCGGGTCTTCACTGCCGCGTGCCCCAATCTCCAGCGCGCGGCGATAGCGGCCGGCGTTGACCAGCGTCGTGACGCATTCGTTGGCGAGGACGAAATTGGCATGGGCCAGCGGCGCCACGCGCGACTCGACCATGGCGACCGCCCGCTCGGTGTCCCCGGACCATTCGGCGACAGCCAGCTCTAGGTAGGCACGTGTCCGCCGCGGCATGAACACGCCAAAGCGGGCGAGGAACCGATCGGCACGCCTCCAGTCGCCGCGCTGAAAGACCAGCCGCTCCGCGTGGCGTACTACTCCTCGCAAGACGACCTGATCCACGACGTACACCACGAGCAGCCACGCCAGCAGGTAAACCATCGCCATCGCGGGAACAGTGTATCGATTGACGGGCCGACCGGAGCGCGCGGCACCTAGCCGCGCGCCTGTTCGAAGCCTCTCAGGCAGAACGTGATCTCGTCGTCGGTGCCCGTGGAGACGCGGATGCAGGCGGGCAGGCCGAAGGAGGCGAGCGGCCGGACGATCACGCCGGCGTGGAGAAGGTCCTCCGTCAGCCGCTCGGCGGTCGCGTCATCCGGCAGCACGACCATCACGAAGTTGGCGCGCGAGGGGACGACCTCGAACCCCATGGAGGACAGCGCACCCGCGAGCCTCGCCAGGCCGCGCGCGTTGGTCTCGAGCGTCCGCTGCAGGAAGTCGTCGTCGTCCAGGGCGGCGAGAGCGGCGGCCTGGGCGGTGACGGCGGGCTCGAAGGGGAGTTTGACCTTCAGCAGGTTGGCCACCAGCGCCTCGTGGGCGAAGCCGTAGCCGATGCGCAGGCCGGCGAGACCGTAAGCCTTGGAGAAGGTGCGGAGGGTGATCACGTTGTCGTACCGGTACTGCATGGAGTCGGGGTAGTCGGGCGTTCCCCGGGCATACTCGAAATACGCCTCGTCGAGGAGGATGAGCACGCGCTCGGGAACGCGGGCATGAAAGTCTTCGAGCTCCTGCGTGGTGATCGTCGTCCCCGTGGGGTTGTTCGGGTTGGCGAGGTAGACGAGCTTGGTTCGCTCGTTGATGGCGTCGGCGAGGGCGGGCAGGTCGTAGCGCCAGCCGCGATAGGGGACGGTGCGATAACACACGCCGCGCGATTGCGCGAGGACGCGGAAGCCGATGAAGGCGGCTTCGGTGGTCAGCACCTCGTCCTCGTCGCACAGGAACGTGCGGATCACGTTGGCCATGATGCCCTCGGATCCGCTGCCGACGACGACGTTGTCGACCTTCAACTGGAAGCGCCGGGCGAGCGCGGCCCGGAGCGCGAGGCCGCCGTCGGGATAGCGATGAGAGGCGGCGAGGGCTGCCCCGACCGCCGTCACCGCGAGCGAGGAAGGCCCCAGGGGATTCTCGTTCGAGGCCAGCTTCACGACGCGCTCGAGCTGATACTGCCGCCGCACGTCCTCCACGCTGCGGCCAGGGACGTAGGGGCGGAGGGCGGCGATATAGTCCGGGACGAGAGGCATGGCACCTCCTCCCTCAAGGATAGTCATTCTCGTGATGCGGCGACACGTGATGTAGGCTCTCCGCGTGAGAGGACGCCCCCGAGGTGTTCCGACGGCGCCGCGCGCGGCCGCGGCGGGGGTGGCCTCCGTGTTCTGGATCGGGGCCTGCTGGGCGACGGTGGCACTCCTGCAGTTCGACGTGCGGCAGATCGGCGTCCTCTTCTTCGTGGCGCCGGTCTACCTCGCCGTGGCCACCGGGCTCGGGGTGTGGGCGGGCCACCGCGTGGAGCCTGGAGTCGTGTTCCCGCCCGGCCTGCTCATCGGCATGGTGCTCGGCCTGATCGCGGCCGCGCTCGTGGGGGGCTTGCTCTACGAGCGGCTCGATCGTTTCCTGTGGGCCGAGTACGAGGTCCATTGGAAGCCGCCGGCGTGGTTCTTCGCCGTCTGGTGCGGGATCGGCTGCTTCCTCTTCGGGAAGGTCTTCGCGAGCCGCCGCCACTGGAGGGGAACACGGGCGTGAGATAATCCTAGTCATGAAGCAGGTCGGAAAGCGCTCCGTCGACGGGGACGCCTGGGAAGGCCAGGCGCGCCTGCGACGCACCGCCGCATTCCTCCGGGGCACGCCACGGCTGGTGCCACGAGGCGTGTTCCGCTTCTCGTCCTTCGAGGAGGCCGACGCGTGGATGACGACGATGATGCTGTCTACGCGCGCGAGCCGGAACCCGGCGACGTCGTCCGCATCTGTCGAGCGCTGAACGAGGCGCAGGCCCGCTATCTGCTTGTGGGCGGGGACCTCCTGGTCGAAGACTCTCCCGATAACGTTCGGCGTGTGAAGGCGGGCTTGGCTGTGCTCCCCGACAATGCGGCAGCGGACGTCGATGATGAGGACGTTCGGCAACACACTGTCGTGCGGGTGGCCGACGAAGTCGTAGTGGACCTGATGGGCCGCGCCTGTGGCGTGTCCTATGACGAAGCCGCGAGGGACGCGGAGACGCTCGAGCGCGACGGTGTGGCGATCCCGGTCGCGAGCCCACGCACCCTGATCCGTCTCAAGCAGACCGCGCGTCCGCAGGATGCGCTCGATCGGGCCTTCCTCGAAGGAGTGCTTCGCTCCCGCGGAGAATCCGTTTAGAGAGCCGCAAGGTCGATTTCTGGAATCGGTTCCCGGCGTCATCGGCGTCGTACAGGACAAACCTGTCCCCCCGATGAATGCGAACTAACCCACGCACCGGCAGGCGCGTCTAATGCGAAGGAGAATCCGCGTCGCCGGGCACCAACGAGCGCTCGATGGGCTGCGAAACAGGCTCAGGCTCCAGTTCCCCGTGGGGTTGTTCGGGTTGGCGAGGTAGACGAGCTTGGTTCGCTCGCGCGATTCCGCCCCTCAGTTCGTACCGACTTGAGCCAAAAGCACTTTCACAATTTGTGCTATTCTCTGTGCCTTGCCGCGTTGCCCATTGGGAGAGGGCAACGAGAGGCTTCGAGAATGGGCGGTTCGAGCCGCAGTGCTCAACGCGACTCCCTCGAGCGGGCGCTCGACTCCGGGACCCGCTCCGCCGTCTTCACGGAGCTGTCCGACTCCACCACGCGCCTCCTTCCCGGAGAGCGCCTCTCGCACTACGAGATCGTGGATCTCATCGGCCACGGCGGGATGGGCGAGGTCTACCTGGCCCAGGACGCGGCGCTCGGCCGCAAGGTCGCGATCAAGGCGTTACGCGGCGATCTCGCGGAGGACGCTCACGGCCTGGCCCGCTTCAAGCAGGAGGCCCGTACCGCCTCGGCCCTCAACCACCCGAATATCCTCACGATCCACGACGTCTTCGAGTGGAACGGCCGCCACTTCATCGTCACCGAACACATCGACGGCATCACGCTCCGCGATGAGATCGAGCGCGGCCGGCTGAGCGTGCCGCGCGCCCTGGATGTGGGTGCGCAGATCGCCTCGGCGCTGAGCGCCGCGCATCGAGCGGGCGTCGTGCACCGCGACATCAAGCCCGAGAACGTCATGTGCCGGCCCGATGGCATCGTCAAGGTCCTGGACTTCGGCCTGGCCAAGCTCTCGCGGGCCGAAGACGCGGGCGCCTCGCCGGGTGACGGGGCGGCCGGCGGTGCGGACGGCGACCTCTCGACGGACGACCGACTCGCCACCGATTCCGGCGTCGTCATGGGCACCGCGCGTTACATGTCTCCGGAGCAGGCTCGCGGCACCCCGGTCGACGCTCGAACGGATGTGTTCAGCCTGGGCGCCGTCCTGTTCGAGATGATCGCCGGCCGGCCGGCCTTCGAGGGCACGACGGCGGTTGACCTCATGGCGAGCGTGCTCCAGCACGAGCCGCCTGCCTTGCGGACCTTGCGGCCGGAAACGCCGGGCATGCTCGAGTGGACCATCGCGAAGACGCTCCGCAAGGATCGCGAGGAGCGCTACCAGTCGGCGCGGGAGCTGCTCGCCGATCTCGAGAACCTGAGGGATGCGCCGCCCGAAGAGGCGCCGGCGCCGATACCCATCGAGCCTCGGCCGAGGCGCGCGCTTCCCGTGGCCGCCGCCCTTCTCATCATTGCCGTGTTGGCGGCTGGAGCGGCCGTTTCGTGGCTGCGCGCGCGGGCGCTGCCCACGGCCGGCCGCTACACGCGCATCACGCGCGACGGGGCCGCGAAGGGCTGCCTCGCCACCGACGGCACGCGCCTCTACTACTCCGCTTACGACGGCTCGCGATTTTCCTCCTTCGAGACGTCTGCGGCGGGTGGTGAGAGCCGGCCCCTGGCGCTGCCCCCGAATTGGTGCATTCAGGAAGTCTCGCGCGACGGCAGCGAGCTCCTCGTGGCCGGAGACGTACCGCCGTCGACGCGGACGGCGCTCGCGTCGCGCGTGCCGGTCGTGGGCGGCGCCCCGCGCCAGGTGGGCGAGATACGCGCGAACTCTGCGGCCTGGGGGCCGGGCGGCCAGACGCTTTTCATGGGGGCGGGGTCGAAGTTGCACCGCGTGGCCTCCGACGACGGACGCGAGATCGCGCCCGCCCGCGAGGTGCCGGACGGGATGATCCATTGGCTGCGTGTGTCTCCCGACGGCACCAGAGTCCGCTTCACCGTCGGCCGCCAGCTCGCCGGCAACTCGTCGCTCTGGGAGATGAACACGGACGGCGGGCAGCTCCGGCGTGTGGAAGGCTGGAACGAGAACGGCGACATCTGCTGCGGCTCGTGGTCGCCGGACGGGCGCTTCTACTATTTCTGGTCCGGGAACGACATATGGGTGACGCGTGGTGACACGCGCGGCGCCATCGAGGCTCCCCGGCGGCTGACGCTCGCTCCCATCGAGTTCCGCAGCCCCGTGCCGTCGCCAGACGGTCGGCGCCTGTTCGTGCTCGGCGGCCAATGGCGCGGGGAGCTGATGCGGTTCGATCGGGCGAGCGCCCGCTGGGTTCCCTACCTGCCGGGGCTTTCCGCGGAGATGCTCAAGCTCTCACCCGACGGCCGTTCCCTCATCTACCGCTCGTATCCCGAGGGAACCCTCTGGCGGAGCGCCGCCGACGGAAGCGAGCCCGTGCAGCTCACTTATGCCCCGCTGTTCGCGGGGGCTGCGGAGTGGTCGCCTGACGGCAAGACGATCGTGTTCAGCGGCCAGCTGCCGCCCGGCCCTTTCGCCGTGTATCTCATCGCGGCCGACGGCGGGACGCCCGAGCGGCTTCTGCCCCCCGCGGCCCGCAAAGAAACCTCGGTGAACTGGTCGCCGGACGGACGCACGATCGCGTTCGACGTGTCGCTCGGCCTCGAACGCGAGCGCTGGGTCGAGCTGGTGGACGTCGCCTCGCGGCAGGTCACGAAGATCGAGGGCGTCGAGGTGTTCGCGCCGAAATGGTCGCCGGACGGCCGGTTCCTGCTCGTGCAGCGCACGGGCTCGTTCGAAGGCATGCTCTACGACGTCGAGCGGAAGACATGGCAGGCGCTGGGCGCGAACATGTCGCACCCGCTCTGGTCGCGCGACGGGACCCGCATCGTCTTCAAGGGCCACGATCGCAGCATGAAAGGCGGCATCTTCGAGATCACGATCAGCGATCGGCGCGTGAAGCCGGTCGTGCGCTTCGACGGCCTTCGGCTCGTCTACGGCAGCGCCGCCACCTGGATGGGCCTGGCCCCCGACGACTCGCCCGTCGTGCTGCGCGACATCGGGAGCCAGGACATCTACGCCGTCGATCTCGCGCTTCCCTGATGCATCGCCGCTCTCTTCGTCCCCGAGCGAGTCTGCGGCACGCCTCCAGTCGCCGCGCTGGAAGACGAGCCGCTCCGCGCGGCGTACCACTCCTCGCGAGACGATCTGATCCACGAGGTACACGGCGACGCGTCCTGGATCAGATCGAGTGCGGCGTCGACCTCGTCGAGAAAGCGCTCGGCGGCTTCCCGATGGATCCGCCGCTTGCGGACCGCCACGACGCCGCTACGCCTTGCGTCCGCGCTTGAGAGTGGCTCGCAGCCGGCGGCGGTCTGTCTCCCAGGGAATCAGCTTGGTCCTTCCCGAGTCCACGTCCTTGAGCCGCCGTTCGATCTCGACGGCCCAGGCGGCCTCGACGTCCGGCTCATCCTTTTCGTCCAGACTTCGCACGAGGGTCCCGGCAATGTCGGCCCGTGCTCTCGGTGGCAGGCTGAGAGCTTCGCGGAGAACGTGGCGAGCCTTGGCGCTCATTGGGCGATCACCTCGCGTCTATCTTAGTATGGCGTCCGCCGATGGCCAGTCGTTGCCGCTACGCGCCTAGCGAACGCGTTCCTTCTTGCGCGAAGCGCGGCGTGACGATGGGGCACGCTCGCGCGCCCGTGATGCGCCGAGCGTCGCGCGCGCCGAGTGGCGCAGGACCCGCGCCTTCACCGTGCGCCGGTCGAGCTGCAGCCGGCGGGCGGCGGCCTCGTAGCTTCCGCTCGACCGGTAGACGCTCTCGCAGTAGCGGTCCAGCAGTTCGTCGGCGGTGAGTGCGCCCGCCTCGATCTGGTCGGCCAGGCCGGGCTCTCCCTCCGCGCGCGCCGGGCGGTACTCGCCCCGGACCAGCACGTTGCGCACGCATTGCTCGAGCTCGCGGATATTGCCGGGCCACGCGTAGGAAGGCCCCAGGTTCGCGGTGATCCAGGAGTGGGCCTCCGCGGCCAGCGCCTCCGCCTCGGCTCCGACCAGCTGCCGGGCGATGTGGCCCAGCAGGTTCCCGAGGTCGTCGGGCGCGTCGGCGAGCTGATCGGCGAGCGTGGGCGTCCGGATCAGGTCCGAGCACAGGCGGTAATAGAGGTCCTCGCGGAAGCGGCCCGCCGCCATCGCCGCGGCCAGGTCGCGGTTGGTGGCGGCGATGATTTTTCCGCGGAAGGGACGTTCCTCGGTCTCGCCGAGGCGCTGGAAAGTCCGCGCCTGGATCACGCGCAGGAGCTTCACCTGGATCCCCGCGTCGAGGTCGCCGATCTCGTCCAGGAAGACGGTGCCGAGCGGGGGACACGCCTCGAGGAAGCCCGCGCGGTCGGCCACGGCGCCGGTGAAGGCGCCGCGCTTGTGGCCGAAGAGCTCCGACTCGATGAGCGTGGGGCTCATCGCCGAGAGGTTGAGGGCGATGAAGGAGCCTTCGAAGTCGGAGGCGAAGGCGCCCTTGCGCGTGTCGAAGGGGATGTAGCGCGACATCCCGATCGCCTGCGCCACGAGCTCCTTGCCGGTGCCCGAGGGGCCCGTCACGAGCGTCGTGAAGTCCGTCATGCGCTCGAACAGCAGGCGCCGGTAGCGGCGCATATCGTGGGTGAACACTGACTGCCACACCTCGGCCCGCAGCCGCCGCGCGGGGCGCGAGACGCCGATGATGGCGTCGAAGATGTGGTGCATGGCGCGGCGGAGCTGGAACGCGCAGCTGAAGAAGTGCGGCACCGCCGCGCGCGACGGTGCCGCCGCGCCGACGAAGGCGCGGGCCGCCTCCCGCTCGAGCTGGCGGTAGATCGCTCCCGGGCGCGCGGAAGCACCCGCGCCCGGCGTCATCACCGTCTCGTCCAGGGCCGAGCGCCACCGCCTGTAGAGCGAGAGGAACACGACGTCCTCGTAGAGGATCCGCTCGGTCTCGGTCGCCGAGACGCCCTTCTCGAGCCGCGACCGCACGCGCGCGGCCATCTGCTCCAGCCGCCGCTCCAGGGCCAGCAGGTTCGGATGGTCGTGGCGCTCGTCGGGGCGGAGGTTCCACTCCGCGTCCTGCTCCACGAACTCGCGCCCGAGCGCCTGCTGCTCGAGCTCGATGCGGCGCGCGGTGAACGGGTTGCAGTGCACGAGCTCCGAAACGACTCGGGCGAAGGTCTGCTCGGCGGGGCTGAAGAGGGCCATCTGTACTCTCGACATTCAATGTACTGCCTCTGTACATCCTTTGTCATCCGCCGGGCTGACCCGGGACGACGGGCCGGGCCGGTTATCCCGGCAAGTCGCATAACCCGAGCCGCTTGGCGGTAACGGCCTCTCCTGGTACGGCGTTTGGAGACCCCTCGTCGGCCCGTGCCTGCGAATGGGCGCGGGGTCCGGAGGGACACCCTCCAGGGAGCTCATCGATGCGAAGACTCGTCGGACTCATCCTCGTGACGGCCGTGGCGCTGCTGCGGCCGGCGGTGTCGGCCCAGGCCTCCGGGCTGCTCGTCGCCGACGGCGGCTTCGGGGGAACGCTCGAGATCAAGGAGCAGCGCGTGCGGGTCGTGATCAACAACGGCATCGCCGTGACCGAGGTGGACCAGACCTTCCTGAACCGCGAGAACCGCGTGGTGGAGGCGCTCTACACGTTCCCGGTGCCGCGCAGCGCGAGCGTCAGCGACTTCACGATGTGGATTTCCGGCAAGCCCATGGTGGGCGAGGTGGTCGAGAAGAAGCGCGCGCGCGAGATCTACGAAAGCTACAAGCAGGTGCGCCGCGACCCCGGGCTCCTGGAGCAGGTGGACTTCCGGCGCTTCGAGATGCGCATCTTCCCGATCGCGGCCGGCGCCGAGCAGCGCGTGCGCGTCGTCTACCACCAGGAGCTGGAGTTCGACCACGACGTGGCCACCTACGTCTACCCGCTCGCCACCAACACGCGCGGCGCCTCGGAGACGGCGGGGCGCTTCACGTTCAGCCTCGACGCCCGGAGCGAGGTGCCGATCGTGGAGATGACGAGCCCCTCGCACAAGGAGCGCTTCGCCACCGCCCGCCACGGCGCTCACTACCGCCAGGCCAGCTTCGAGGCGACGGGGGCCGACCTCAGCCGCGACGTGGTGGTCGCCTACCGCACCGAACGCGCGCGCACGGGCCTCGACTTCGTCGCCTCGCGCACGGGTGCCGAGGACGGCTACCTGCTGCTGACGCTCACGGCGGGCAAGGAGCTGGAGCAGGCGGCGGACGGCATGGACTACGTGTTCGTGCTCGACGTCTCCGGCTCGATGGCGAACGACGGCAAGCTCCGCCTCGGCGTCGACTCGCTGGCCGCCTTCGTCGACACGCTCGGGACGCAGGACCGTTTCGAGCTGCTCGCCTTCAACATCGCGCCCCTGCCGCGTTTCCAGTCGCTGGTGGCTCCCGACGACGCCAACCGGAAGGCCGCCCGCGAGTATCTCGGCTCGCAGCAGGCGCGCGGCGGCACCGTGCTGCGCCCGGCCCTCGAGGCCGCCTACCGCTACCGCGACCCCGACCGCACGCTCAACGTGGTCGTGCTCTCGGATGGCCTCACCGAGCAGAGCGAGCACCGGGAGCTGGTCGCGCTCATCGCGCAGCGGCCTTCGGGGACGCGCGTCTTCTGCCTCGGTGTCGGCAACGACGTGAACCAGCCGCTGCTCCGGCAGCTGGCCGAGGAGTCGGGCGGCCTCGCCGCGTTCCTCTCGCACGGCGACGACTTCGCGCGCCAGGCGCAGGCCTTTCGCCGCAAGCTTCAGCACCCGGCCGCCACCTCCGTGAAGATCCACATCGAGGGCGGCGAGGTCTACGACGTGGAGCCGCAGGCGCTGCCGAACCTCTACCACGGCGCTCCCGTGCGGCTCTATGCGCGCTACCGCAAGCCGGGGAAGGCCGTGCTGCGCGTGGAGGCCGACCTCATGGGTCAGCCACTGCGGCAGAGCTTCCCCATCGAGCTGCCGGCCGAGGACGAAGCCAACCCGCAGATCGAGCGCATGTGGGCCTTCCGCCGCGTGCAGCGCCTGCTCGACGACGGCCGCCGCGCGGGTTCTGCCGATACCGCCGAAGTCGTGCGGCTGTGCGAGGCCTTCTCGATCGCCAGCGAGTACGCCTCGTTCATCGTGCTCGAGAACGACGCCGAGTATCAGCGTTGGAAGGTCGAGCGCCGCAACGCGGCGCGCGTCCTGCGGGACGAGCGCGCGCTCGAGGCGGTGCGGCAGAGGCTCGAAGCGCTCCGCCGTAAGTCCGAGCAGCAGGTGGGCCCGGTCGATCCCGAGGCGCGAAAGGTGGCGGCGGTTCCTGCCCCTCCTTCGGCTTCGCCGGCGCCGACGATCCGGCTCTCCACGCCGGCGCGGAGCCGTCGCGGCTTCGACCTGCCCCTGCCGCGTCGCCGTGGCGGCGGCGGCGCCATCGATCCGGTGAGCGGGCTGCTGCTCCTCGCGGCGGGATCGGCGGGGCTGCGCGCGCTGAGGCGCCGGCAGTGACACGCGTGCCGACGAGCGACGTCTTCGCAGCGATGGGTGACTTCCTGCAGTACGACCGACAGGCGATCGCCGACGGGCAGCTCTGGCGCGTCGTCACCGGTCACGCCGTCCACTTCGGCTTCGAGCACTTCCTGTGGGACGCGGCCGTCTTCCTGGTCCTGGCCCTCCTCTGCTGGAAGCTCGGACCGCGACGGTGCCTGGTCTCCCTGGCGGCGGCGACGCTCGCGATCCCTGCGGTGCTCTGGGCCCTGCAGCCGGGACTCGAGACGTATCGCGGGTTGAGCGGGCTCGACTCGGCGCTCTACGTCACGGGAGCACTCGCGCTCGGGCAGCGGTTCTGGACCGAGGGCCGACACTCGTTGGGGGTGGCGGCCTTCGCGTCGGTCGCGGCGCTCGCGGCCAAAGCGGTCTACGAGCTCGCGACCGGCCAGACACTGTTCGTCGACGCCGCCCGCCTGGGGTTCGTCCCGGTTCCGCTGGCGCACGTCACAGGCGGCCTGGTCGGGATGCTCGCCGCTTCGCAGTCTCGGGCCGCTCACGGAGTCGCGAAGACGCTGACCTCCGAGACACTGTTCCGCGTGCCCTTGGTCGGGTCTGTATTGCCGTGGCCGAGGTAGCGGATCCAGCGGGCGGGCTGGTCGGGGATGTCGAAGCGCGAGCCGTCCGGCACGCGGTAGTCGCGCCAGACTCGCCCTCAGGAGGACGAGTGGGGGGCGTCTTCGGCGCATCTTTGGAACTTTCTAGGGACTCCCCGAGACGCTCGCCGCTACGCTCGAACCCATGAGAGTGGAGGCGCGCATCAGCCTGAGACGTGCACTCGTGGTTTCGGTGGCGTTGTCGTTCTCGGCGTGTACGCACGTCCTGCATCCGGCGCACGTTCAGCCCGGCTGGCAGGTCGAGCTGGGTGGGGGCGCCGTGTTGCCGGAGTATCGCGCGGGCCTGGGCGATGTCCCGCCCGGTGCCGTCCCGTCCCGTTACGACCCGAGCGGCCATGACGTTCAGTTGGCCGTCGGCTATGGCAAACGCTACTCCGACGATGTGGCGGTGCTCGTTCAACTCATCGCGCCGCTCACACGGTTCAACCCGCCCTACGAGTTCGATTCGCAGGGCACCAGCCTTCCCGCCGTCGATCTCTATCTCCAACTCGCCGGCGGCGGCATTGATGCGGGCGTGGGGGCCGTGGCCGGACTTGCGCTGCTGAGCCTGTACGCGGAGCTGGGGAAGCGCGGGCGCACGGGGCCGGTGGAATGGAGCGCGGACGTCGGCGTGAGCGGCCTGCCGGACTCCATCGTCACGCCCTTCTCGCTTGTGACGGGTCGCTACGGACGATGGACCGTGGGAATGTGGTCGGACGTGGTTCTCTATGGCGGCGGGCGGTTTCACGGCTGCGAGGACTGCACCGAACCCGACTGGTTGCAGCGTCGGCTCTCGTTCGGTGCGCTCATCCGTTGGACACCCGGCGCGTCGCCAGGCGTTCGGTCCGGACGGTGAGCTCGCGAATCGGTCTGGAATTCGGTCTGAAACTTGGACGCCTTCTGAGGTCCAGACGCCATCGACTTCACCGTGTGTTGCCCGCAGGGCTTGCGCCTCCGTAGTTTGCGTACGTCCGCGGCAAGACATGGAACGGGCGTGCTCCTTGCACATGCCAGTGCGGGTTGAGGATGGACAATGCTTCGCACGATTCTGGTCGTCGATGACTCCGAGGTAGTCCAGTACATCTACGCGGGTTTT
>Ga0114129_10001938_pt1 | contig 28317 bp, 24 predicted proteins | sample RhiMetdeltSRZDD1_FD_80071 | JGI IMG/M metagenome (GOLD analysis project Ga0114129, IMG submission 80071) | Populus rhizosphere microbial communities from Tennessee, USA - Rhizosphere MetaG P. deltoides SRZDD1 (version 2) (version 2) | ecosystem: Host-associated > Plants > Roots > Rhizosphere >... | reverse complement strand
TTCCTTTGCTATCCGCCGAGCGATCTCGCGGCGTCGTACCAACCGATGACCGCACCGGCGAGGGGCACCAGGCCCACCAGCGCGACGAACTCCAGGACGTCGAGAAGCCGCGTCCAGTACGGCGACGGGCGTTCGGCCGGGGCCCGCATCCCGTACGCGAGACACACCACGCCGGTGCCGAGGACGGCGAGGACCAGAGCGACTCCGACCATCGCCGAGCCATGGGCGGCCAGGTTCACGCCCGTGGCGGCGAGGGTGACCGCACCGCCGGTCAGCAAAGCGGTGCGCGGTCCGATGGCGGGGTAGGCCCGGGCCCGCAGCAGCATCGCCAGCCCGGCCGCTGCGGACAGCGCCCACACCCACGGTCCCGACGCCGAAGCGAGCAGCACCGCGGATGCGCCGGCCGACAGGACGGCCACCGCCGCCAGCATTCCCGCCAGCAGAGCCGCTGCGGTGCGCGTACGCTCGGCGACCTCGGGGCCGGGTGCGGCCGAGTCGTCCCGCCGGAAGGCAGTGGGATCACTGGGTACGCGCGGCAACGGCAGCCGGCCGAGCCGCAATGCCATCATCGGCAGGATCGGGCTCAGTACCAGTGCACCGGCCGTCACCGCGGCGGCCACCGCCGATGGGCGTACGCCGGTCAGGATGGTCACCAGCGCGGCCGCGCATCCGGCCGTGGCGGCCAGCGCAGCAGCGGCGAACCAGGCGACCTTCTCGGCGACGGCGACCGCCGCCACGACGGCGTACAACGCCAGGACGGCCGAACCGGCGGCCAGACCGGCGGCTCCGACCCCGAACGGGTCGGCTCCACTCGGTGTGACCAGAGCGATTCCGGCCAAGGCGCTCGCCGGTATCCCGGCTCCGGCCAGCGCACCGCCCGCACCCGGGTCGCCGAACGACCGAGCGACGGCCGCCGCCGCGAGCAGCAGCACGAACGCCAGGAGCCCGCAGACGGCCGCGGTCGTGGGCCACTGCGGTCGCATCGCGGCCACGATGACCGCGGCACCGCCGAAGGTGACCAGCGCAGCGGCCAGCCCGACCGTCCGCGACAACGCCGGACGCCACGTGGCCTGCGGTGCTCCGGCCGCGGTGGCGATGGCGTCGACGACGTCGTCGAACACCGGCGGAGCCGGCTGCGCCTCGCGGGGATGCAGGTACAGCAACTCCCCGTCCTGGACATTGGCAGCGGCCACAGTGGACGAACCGTCGAGGGCGTCCCCGCCCAGCCGGCCCAGCGTCCACCCGGTGCCGGTACGCCCGCCGGCCGTCAGCCGGGCCAGTACCGGTACCAGCTCAGCGACCCGGCTCTGGGGTGGCAGCGACACGTCCACCCGGGCAGTCGGGCCGACGATGGTGACCCGCCGGGGCGCTACCGGAATCGACACGATCACTCCCCGAGCTGCCGGCTGTACGTCTCGACGAACGTCCGGGCCTCGGCGATGAACGGCGCGAACCGGGCCTGGCCGGCCTCGCCGAGCCGCCGCATGGCGTCGTTGACCGCTTCCACGACGAAGGCACCGATCGCCTTCGCGTCATAGCGGTCGAGGATCCGCGGATCGATCGCCACGTCGACCAGCTGGCCGGTGCCGCGTACCTTGGCCGCCACGCCGTTGTTGCGGGAGCGGCCGGTCACCTCCAGGCGCTCCAGCGACCGCTGGATCTCGGCGATGCGCGCGGTCTCCCGTTCGGCCTGCGCGACGATGTCGTCCATCGACTCCATCTCAGCCTCCTCAGGCCGGCTTGATGTCGAAGTCGTAGTGCTTTCCGTTGACGTTCACGTCGATCTCCAGCCGCCGGTCCTCGGGCGCTTCGACGGTCACGGCGCCGTCCTTGGCCACGGTGATCTCGATCCGGTCGGCCTCGTCGGCGTCGATACCGTCGGCCGTCTCCGGCGCCCATCCCGACGCGAATCCCCCGGCTGCCGCCCCGGCGCCGGGACCGTATCCGGGGCTGTAGCCGGCGCCGAAGTCGCCGGCCGGCCCGTATCCCGAGCCGTATCCCGGTACGCCGTACCCCGGCGCCACAGTGGACATCGGATTGCCGGGCGCACCGCCGGCGTACGCCGGATTGTCGTAAACGGTCGGTACTGGCGACTGCTGGTAGGCGTACCCGGAAGGAGGAAGGCCGGGGACGGTGGACCCGGCGGGAAGCGTGGTGGCACCGAGCCCGGCGGCGGTGGTGTCCACGTCTTGCGTCGCCTGCTTGATGGCCTTGACGGTCTCGGCGATCGCGACGATCACCGTCTTGACGGTCAGCAGCCACTGCACGATCTTCATGACGGTGCACCAGGCCGTGGCCTTGGCCGCCCAGGCCGTCCACGGGTTCGAGCCCAGCGCGGCGCACGTCGCGTTGCTCCCGCACAGCGTCGTCAGCAGGCTCATCATCGAGTCTTGGAGCGTGCCGCCGAGCGTGGTCGTCGCCTGCTGGAGCTTGCCCGCCTGCTCGCCGAGTACGCCGAAGCAGCCGTGCATGTCGACGAACTTGTCCATGGCGTTGCCGCCGCCCTGCCCGGCCGGCCACGCGTTGCCCAGCTGCTGGGTCATCCCCTTGAGGCTCTTGTCCAGGTAGCCGAGGTCGGCCAGGGTGTTGAGCAGGTCCCGGGCGAGCTGGAAGACCAGTTGCAGGGCCGGCGGGTCGATCACCTTGGACGCGACCGGCACGACGCCGCCCTCGCACCAGAAGTTGGTCGCGCCACCGATCACCGGTGCGACGTTGGGAATGTGCATGTCCGGCACGTTCAGCCCGGCGAAGGGATTGGTGAAGTCCACCTTGATGTTCGGCTTCGGGACCTCGTTCATGCCGCCACACCGCCGTTCACGGTGTCCGGCGGTGCGGTCATCCGTCGGTACATGCGTACCTCCTCCCCGGCCGGGGCCGAGACCGCGACGCCGTTCTCGTAGTAGCGCCCGTCCGGACCGACCATCAGCAGCCGCCCGGCCGTGGTGAGCATGTCGCCGGGCACCGTGCGGACCATGGCCGGATCGAAGGTCCGCCACACACCGATCTCGGCCACGCTCTCGGCCACCTGGTTCGGCTGGCTGGCGAGGTAGCGGTGCGGATCGGTGCCCGGCGGCGCGGTCAGGCCGGCGGAGATCGCGCCCATGCTCTCGCGCCCGCTCTGGTCGAGGCCGGCGTAGTCGCGCATGGACTGGTGGACGTCTTCGTGGTGGTTGCGCATGACGGCCTGGAGCGTGCCGAACGCGCCGCTGAGCATTCGCAGCGCTTCTTGCAGCGCGTACTGGGCCGGCCGCGCGATCATCGGCGTGGAGACCGAGCCCGGTGCGTCGCCGAAGGCGCACGACACGCGGGTCAGCTCGCCGATCGTGATGTCCCCCTCGCCCAGGAAGAGGTCACGGACCTTCTGCTGGTCCACCCGCACACTGGCGTCGTCGGACATCGGTCGCCCTCTCTGGCGATGGACGTACATTGGATGGCGTCATCGGTGTCATCGGTAGGTCGGCTTTGGTTGGTGACGCGGCCAGAGTAGAGCGCGGGAGGACCGTCGCTGCACGGCAAAACTACCTACGGAGGAGCCGATGGCCTTACCCATGTTCGGCACGGCGACGGACTTCGGTCCGGCACCCGGTTACGGTTCGGCGGCCGGTCTCGGTGCGGCCGACGACGCCGCCCGGGACGAGATCGTGCTGCAGCCACCGCCCCAGCTGCCCAAGCCGGGCGGCGGGCAGGGGATGCAACAGCTTGTCTACGTGCTGCTGCCCATGGTCGGTATGGGCGGCATGTCCGCGCTGTACCTCGGCCGCGGCGGCAACGGTGCCCTCACCTGGATCGTGGTCGGCGTATCGGCGCTCGGCCTGGTCGGCATGGTGGTGCTGACCCTGCTGCGCGGCGGTGCCCAGAAGAAGACCCAGATCAACGACGAGCGGCGCGACTACCTGCGCTACCTGAACACGTTGCGGGGCAAGGTACGCGACGTCGCCCAGCGGCAGACCGGCGAGGCGCGTACGCGGCTTCCGGCCCCGGAGGACCTGTGGGCGGTGATCGGCACCGAACGGATGTGGCGGCGGCGCATCGGTGATGCCAACTTCGCGCGCGTACGCGTGGCCAGCGGCCCGCAGCTGCTGGAAACGCCGTTGCGAGTGCCCGAGACCGCCCCGCTGGAGGACCTCGATCCGGTGTCCTCCGCAGCTTTGCGGCGGTTCATCCGGGCCCACGCGACCGTGCCCGAGCTTCCGGTCGCGGTGTCGCTGCGCGCGTTCGATCGCATCGTGCTGACCGGTGATCGGGCGACCGCCCTCGGGCTGGCCCGAGCCATGGTCAGCCAGCTGGCCGCCTTCCACTCCCCCGCCGACCTGCGCATCGCGGCGTGCCTGAGCCCGGATCGCCATGCCGACTGGGAGTGGCTCAAATGGCTGCCCCACGCGGTGGACCCCGCCCGGCCCGATGCGGCCGGACCCGGCCGGCTGTGCGCACCTCGCCTGGCAGACCTAGCCGAGCTGCTGCTCGACGACGACGTCTCGGCCACCGTCGTGATCCTCGACGGCGGTGCGGGCGTACCGGCCGACCTCGACGGCGTCACGGTTATCGATGTCAGTGCGCGACCCGCACCGCCCACGGGATCCACATTGGACCTCGTCGTCGAGCCGGGCCGCCTGGGCCGGCGTACCAAGCAGGGGGTGTCGCATCTGGGCGTACCGGACCGGATGGACGCGGCCGCCGCTGATCTGGTCGCGCGGGGCATGACCGCGCTCTACACCAGCGCCACGGCGTACCGGGAGGACGCACCCATCACCGGCACCGTCGGGCTGGCGGATCTGCTGAGCATCGGCGATCCCCGGGCGCTCGACCCCGCGATCAGCTGGCGCACGCGCGGCGGCCGCGACCGGCTGCGCATCCCGATCGGCGTCGACCCCGAGGGCCGCCCGGTGGATCTGGATCTCAAGGAGTCCGCCGAAGGTGGGATGGGCCCGCACGGCCTCGTCATCGGCGCCACCGGATCGGGCAAGAGCGAGCTGCTGCGCACCCTGGTCACCGGCCTGGTCGTCACGCACTCCTCGGAGACGCTCAACCTGGCGCTGGTGGACTTCAAGGGCGGCGCGACCTTCGCCGGCATGGCCGGCCTGCCGCACACCTGTGCCGTCATCACCAACCTGTCCGACGAGCTGAGCCTCGTAGACCGGATGGGCGACGCCCTGCGCGGCGAGATGGTACGCCGCCAGGAACTCCTGCGGGCGGCCGGCAACTACGCCTCGGTACGCGACTACGAACGCGCCCGGGAGGCCGGCGCCGACCTGCGGCCGCTGCCGTCGCTGCTGGTCGTCATCGACGAGTTCAGCGAGCTGCTGACGAACCGGCCGGAGTTCACCGAGCTGTTCGTGATGATCGGGCGGCTGGGCCGCAGCCTCGCCATCCATCTGCTGCTGGCCTCGCAGCGGCTGGAGGAGGGGCGGCTGCGCGGGCTCGACAGCCACCTCAGCTACCGGATCGGTCTGCGTACGTTCTCCGCTTCGGAGAGCCGGGCGGTGCTGGGCGTACCGGACGCGTATGAGCTGCCGCCGGTTCCGGGCTCCGGCTACCTGAAGGTCGACACGTCGACCATGGTGCGGTTCAAGTGTGCTTACGTGTCGGGCCCGCTGCCGGTGGCGCAAGTGGACGAGGCGACCGGATACGTCTCCCCCGAAGCCCGGCCCGTGCTCTACACGCTGGCACCTGCCCCGGTTACGTCGGACTCGGTTCCCTCCGGGCCGGCACCGGTCGCCGGTCCGGATCTGCGCGGGCCCAGCATCATGACGACGATGCTGGATCGCTTGACCGGCAAGGGTCCGGCGGCCCACCAGATCTGGCTGCCGCCGCTCGGCGATCCGCCCACTGTGGACCAGCTGATGCCGGGGCTGCGGGAGACCGGCGCCCGGGGCTACACACTGCCCGACTGGCCCGGCGTCGGGAAGCTGAGCGTACCGGTGGCGTTGGTGGACAAGCCGTTCGAACAGCGGCGGGATCTGCTGTGGGCGGACCTGTCGGGCGCCGCCGGGCACGCCATCGTCGTCGGCTCCCCGCAGAGCGGCAAGAGCAATCTTCTGCGTACGCTCATCGCGACGCTGGCCCTGACCCACACCCCGGCGGAAGTCCAGTTCTTCATGCTCGACTTCGGCGGCGGCGGGCTGACGGCGCTGACCGGGCTCCCCCACGTCTCCGGTTGCGCCGGGCGGCTCGACGCCGACCGGTGCCGCCGGATCGTCGCCGAGCTGACCGTGCTGCTGGCCGAGCGGGAGCGGGCGTTCACCGAGCGCGGCGTCGACTCGATGGCCGCCTTCCGGTCGGCGCCCTTCACCGGCCCCGACGGGCGGACCTTCGGCGACGTGTTCCTCGTGATCGACGGCTGGCTGACCCTGCGCCAGGAGTTCGAGGCGCTGGAGGAGGCGGTCACGGCGCTGGCCGCTCGCGGTCTGGCGTACGGCATCCATGTGGTGCTGTCGGCGAACCGCTGGATGGAGATCCGCGCCGCCCTGCGTGACCTCGTCGGTACGCAGTTCGAGCTGCGGCTCGGCGACCCGTCGGACTCGGCGATCGACCGGCGCGCCGCGGCCAACGTGCCGGCGGGCGTACCGGGGCGAGGGCTGACCGGGGATCGGCTGCAGTTCCTCACCGCGTTGCCGCGAGTCGACGAGCGTGCCTCTACAGAGGACCTCTCGGCCGGCGTGGCCGATCTCGTCCGCCGCATCGACACGGCCTGGACCGGCGCCCGAGCACCGCAGGTACGCCTGCTGCCGAAGACGGTTCCGGCGACCGCGTTGCCCGCACCCGTGGGCGGCGACCGGCGTATCCCGATCGGCCTGGCCGAGCTGGACCTGGCCCCGGTGTACCTCGACTTCGGCGCCGACCCGCATTTCGTGGCGTTCGGCGACATCGAGTCCGGTAAGAGCGGCCTGCTGCGCTTGCTGGCTCGGGCGATCACCGGACGATTCTCACCCGACCAGGCCGCTATATCCATTGTGGACTACCGGCGCAGCCTGCTCGGCGTGGTCGACGGGCCGCACCTGCTCGACTACTGCGGTTCCGAGTCGGCCGTCACCGAGGCCGTACGCCAGATCGAAGCGGCCATGAAGCACCGGCTGCCCGGCCCCGACGTGACCCCGGAGCAGCTGCGCAACCGGGACTGGTGGCAGGGCCCGGAGCTGTTCGTCCTCGTGGACGACTACGACCTCGTCGTCACGCCGGGCGGCAATCCGCTCGCTCCGCTCGCGGCGTACCTGCCGCAGGCCCGCGACATCGGCCTCCACGTGGTGCTGGTACGCCGGACCGGCGGCGCCGGGCGGGCGATGTTCGAGCCGGTGCTGCAACGCCTGCGCGACGTGGCCACGCCGGGCCTGGTCCTATCCGGATCCCGGGACGAGGGTGCCCTCGTCGGTGACGTCAAACCGGGGCCGCAGCCGCCCGGCCGGGGCTACCTCGTGACCCGGCGTACCGGAGCGGCCTTGGTCCAGCTGGCCTGGCTGCCACCCGTCTGAGTCAGGCCGGCGATGTGGGTAATACTGCCGCGCTGAAGCCGGTACATGTGCCGTGCTGCGACGGTCCCCTGCGGAGCTAGCTTCGACACGCTGGCGGCGCCGTCCCGGCGTCACCATGGAAGGAGGAACGCCGTGACGGAACCACAAGAACAGCCGGGCGGCAGCTTCAACCTGGCCGACGCCGATCTGCGCACCGCGCAGGACGAGTTCGACCGGGCGGCGTACGCGGTCCAGCAGGAGTTCGCGGCGCTGGTGGCTCGGGTCTCGGAGAACCCGTCGGAGGGCGACACGTTCCTGGAGGCCAAGAAGGTGGCGGCGGCGCTGGAGGCCGAGGGCCTGAAGTTCCGCGACCTGACCCGGCGCCTCGCCCAGGAGATCGGTGAGAGTGCCCAGAGCTACCAGGCCCTGAACGCCGCCGGTGCCGACAAGATCGCGCAGATCGGGCGCAGCCTGCCCGACGGTGGTGGCGCCACGTTCAGCCGCCTCGTGCCCGGCGGTCCGCAGTAAGGAGAAGGTGCAGGCAGATGGCAGAGTTCCTGGATTACCGTTTCACCGCGACCGTGCAGACGATCGACGGCATCCGCGCGGAGCTGGTCAAGTTCCGGCGCACGCTGGACGAGTTCACGAATCGCTACAAGGACCTGGCGCGGCGCTGGGGCGGTACGGCCAGCCAGAACGCCGCGCTGCGGGCGAAGGACATCAACGCCCTGGGTGAGGAGACGGCCGGCATCGTCAACCGGTTCCTCGACGAGTACGAGGGCCACTACTACCAGGCCCGGACGACGGAGAACCGGATCGCCGACCGCTTCGCCTAGGGCCTCGGGCGACCTGACCCCCTCCCGGGCCAGATCACGGCTTCGGCCCCGGCGGCGACCATCGGGCGCCACCGTGATCTGGCCCACCCCGAGCGCGCATGGGAGCACAGAGGACGGAGAGCACAGTGGACGGTGATGCCGGCTCCTTCCGGGTGCACCTGGATTCGCTCAAGGACTTCTCCGATCGGGTGCGAGGGGAGGGCGAGGCGGTCCGGGTGGCCGCCGACGCCCTGGCGGCACGGCCGCCACAGCTGCCGCTGGGCGCGTTCGCGGAGGCGTTCGCGCTCAGCGACAGCCACAACGACACCGCCGTACGCATGGTCGAGACCCTGGAGAAGGTCCGGCCGGCGCTGGAGTTCGCCGAGCGCGTCACCTCGCACGTGGCGGCCAGTTACGAGGCGCTGAGCCTCGCGGGCGCGGCCGGCATGGAGGCGCTCGGCCCGCCGGCGGCCACACCGGTCCCCGCCGGTGTGGCCGCTGCACCGCCCGGCAGCCTCATCACACCCGACGTTCTCGCGCGCTTCACCATTCCCGTCCCGCCCACCGGCGGCACCGTCTATTACTCCGGTGGGTCCGGCACGGTTCCGGTCCAGGTCACCGTCGAGACCCGCGATGGCTGACTACGGCCGCACCGAGTTCACCACTTACACGTACGCCCAGCTGGTCGCGATGCTCGCGGCCGGCCGTCCGGCCGATGTGCGTACGGCCGCCGACGGGTGGCGGACGCTGGCCACCGACCTCGACTGTGCCGTTCTGACACTGGAGGAGGCGTACGTCGACTTCCAGGATCGCTGGCAGGGCCCGGCGGCCAAGGCCCACGCCCGGATGGTCGAAGCATTGCTGGAAGGCTTGCGACAGGTGGCGTGGACCGCGAAGACCATCGCCGACCGCGTCGCCGTCGCCAGGGAGGCCCTGGATCGGGCGCGTGACCGCCTGGCGAACCTGCCGCCGAACGACGCGATCCGGGCCGCCGCCGTCCTCGCCGATCTGCGGGACGCCTACCGGGGCATCGAGATGCCCGCTATTCCGGCGATCGCGGATCCGCCGGTCCCGGCGCCCGACGGTAGTCCCGTTTTCGCTGCCCGCCCGGTCACCGGTCCACCGGTTCTGTTCCCGGAGTTGTGGCGGGACGGTCTCATCGCCGCGGCCGGTGCGCCCGCGTACCGGCTTCTGCCGGCTTATGCTGCGCCACCGCCGAATCCGGTGCGCGTACCCACTCCTGCGCCGGCGGATCCGCTGCCGTCGCGGTCCATTCCAGACTTTCCCGACCCGGAACCGGTGCGGCTGCCCGATCCCGCGGCTCCTCAGGACGATCCGGCACGCGCAGTCGGCCACTCCTCGTTGGCACCACGCCTCGACGGTGCCGTTGGCGCGTCCACAGTGGCCGGTGTGGCCGGCATGGCGGGTGCGGCCGGTGTGATGGCCTCGGCCGCCGGATCAGCGCCCTTCGTCGGCGGCTTCGTTCCGCCGATGAGCCCCGGAATGGGCGGCGATCTCGGCCGGATGGACAGCCGAGCCACGCCGGCCTGGCTGGTCGAGACCCTGACCGTGTTCGACGACGCTACCGTCGAGGTGGTGCCGGGCCTGGTGGCGTGAACCGGGTCCGGCCGCGGCGCAGCGTGACGGCGCCGACGGCGACGATCCCGGCCAGCAGCAACGCTCCGGCCGCGATCCCGAGCGCGGCCCGGTCGGCCTGCGGTTCAGCGGGGGGCTGCGCCGGTGCCACGACGATCGGGTCCCGGCTCGCCGGCGTACGCGCCGATTCGACCCCTTCCGCCGTGACGGCGGCGTACAGGTTGACGATGCCGTGGCCGAGCCGGGGATCGGCGGATCCGCCGGCCGTACCGGCGATGCGGGCGGCCACCGCGGCCGCGGTCAACTCGGGCCGGTACGCCCGGATCAGTGCCGCCGTCGCAGCGACGAACGCCGCCGAGTACGCCGTCGCATCCGGGATCGGGCCGATGTGGCCGAGCCGCCCACCCGCACCGGCACCGAGGCTGATCAGGTTCTGGCCCGGCGCGGCGACGTCGATGTGGTCACCGGATTCGGCACCGGCTGCTGATCCGTCGGAGGCGACCGCGCCGACCCCGATCACCGAGGCATCCGCCGTCGGGTAGGAGACCGCGCCCGGCTGGGCAACCGCCGATGATACGACGACGATGTCCGCGGCCCGCGCCTCGGCCACCGCCCGGTCCAAGGCTGGACTATCCACTGTGGTCGGCACGACGACACAGACGACACCGACCCGAGCCGAGATCGCCGCCCGGATCGCCTTCGCCAGTCCGTCCGGATCGTCGGAGCGGTCGCCGCGATCGGTCGCTTGGGCGTACCGGATGGGCAGGATGCGTACGCCCGGCGCAATGCCGGCGAAGGTGGTCTCGCTGTGCGGCCGCGCGGCGATGAGCCCGGCAGCGAAGGTGCCCCGGCCATCGCAGTCGGCGGCGGCCGGGCCGGTGCCGGTCAGATCGGTTCCGGCACCGACTTGATCCCGCCCGAACTGAAGGTTGGCGCGGTCCACGCCGGTTCCGATGACCGCCACGGTGACCCCGGCACCGGTCGTCAGCGGCCACACCCGCTCGGGGGCGAGCAGCCGCTGCGGCCACGGCTTCGCATCCCGGTACACAGTAGACGGTTGTACGCACTCCGGAGCCGCCGCGCGAGCCACCGGCGGGACGAGGACCGCCACGAGGATGGCCATGACGAGACCGGCGGCCCGGATCATCACGGCGTCCCGAGGCAGCGCTGCGCCGATACGCCACGCTGGTCCGCCCCGACCAACGCGATCACGTGGAAGCAGTACGGCGCTGTCGCGGGATCCAGGCCGCCGATGGCCGCCTGGGTCACACCGGGCGGCACCGTCTTGAGGGGATCGCCCCGGCTGCCCACCTGGACGACGACGAACGCCGCCGCACCGCCGGACCGGTCGGTCCACCGGAGGAACACGCCCTCGTCGCCCCGCGCCTCCAGGACGGTGATGACCGGTGCGATCCGCGGATCGTTGACGTCCGTTCCGCCGCTTGATGCGTCATCGCTCGGCGTTGCGCTCGTCGGCGCCGCCTTGCTCCGCACTGTCGCACCGGCCGAAACCGCCGTGCCGGATGCGTCCGGCGTCGGGGAAGCATTCTGCTGCTGTCCCGCTTGGTTGGCCGACGCGAGAATGAAGGTGCCGGCGGTGCCGAGAAGCCCGCCGAGCACCAGCGCTATCGCGATCCTCGGCAGCAGCCGGCGTACGCGGCCCGGATCGCGGGGCAAGTCCGGCGGAGATTCCGGTTCCTCGACGGGTTCGGCCTCATAACCCCCGGCGGAGACGGCCGATGCCACCAGCCGGGCCATCGTGTGCGGCGACATCGGTCCCGATCGGGCGGCCGTCGGACCCTCCACCACGACCGGCGACGGGCGTACCTCGGGATCGGCGATGACGGACGGCGGCGCGGCGGGAATCGCCTGCGGTGCCCACCCGCGAGTATCGGCGGCCAGATCGCGCAGCGCCTGGTGAAGCGCCGCCGCGTCGGGGAACCGGTCCTCACGCGACTGGCGCAGGCAGCGTACGACGATGTCCACGAGGCCGGGTGGGACGTCGGTGCGGTGCGGCGTGCGCAGCTGCCCCGCGCGGACCCGCTTCATGTACGCCAGCGCGCTGTCCTCGGGCCCCTCCTGAGCGAACGGCGACGCCCCTTCGAGCAGGGTGAACAGGGTCGAGCCGACCGACCAGATGTCGTCTTGCACGGCCGGCGGTTCGCCGTCGAGCACCTGCGGCGCGGCGTGCCGGAAGCTGAACCACTCGACCGACGAGGTGTGCCCGGCGTCGACCCGGCGCGCGATGCCGAAGTCGGCGAGCACATAGGTGGTGGGCAGGACGAGGACGTTCTGCGGCTTGATGTCGCGGTGCAGGACGCCGTGCCCGTGCGCGAACGCGAGCGCGTCGGCGACCGCGATGCCTGCGGCCAGAACCTCATCGGCCGGCAGCGGTCCGCGTTCGCGCAGCCGGTCGTGCAGCGATCCCCGGTCGTAGTACTCCATGACGATGCACGGCCGGCCGGTGACCGTGGTACGCACATCGAGCACGGTCACGATGTGCGGATGCTGCCGTCCAAGCTGGACGGTGATGTCCACCTCGCGCTCGAACCGCTGTACGGCCTCCTCGTCGTCGAGCAGCAGCACCTTGATCGCGACGGGCCGATCCACACCGTCCTGGTACGCCCGGTAGACCTCGCTGGCTTCGCTGCGTGCGATGGCCGCGAAGTCCCGGTACCCCGGTACCAGTGGCGGGCCCGTCGCGGTGGGGATCTTCGGCATCCACGGATCCTGTGCCACGGGCCGAGGGTAGGCGCCCGGGACCCGGCCCGGCACGGCAAAAGTACCTACGCACCCGGCCGACTGGGTTAGTCCCGTTCATCTAGCGGAGGCGGGGCCCGGCCGCCGACCCTGAGCATCAGGTCATAGATGACTGAGAATGGGGTTGGCACATGAGACACTTCATCGGATTCTGCGTTTTCGTCCTGGTGGGTGGGGTGGCCGGTATCGCCGCACCGGCGTCGGCCGCACCCGCCGGCGGCGTACGCGCACAGGTCGACACCGCATTGGCCGACCCCGCTCGCCTGGTCCACCGATCCTGGCGTACCGAGGTGGGCGAGGCACTGAGGGCCCTGCCGGAATGGAAGCAGACGCGCACGATCGGCAAGTCGCTGTCGGGACGCGTCATCGCCGGGAAGGTCCGGCTGCCCGCCAAGGTCACGGTCACCGCCGACACGACGATCGTGGCGGACGTCGTCGAACTGACCGCCGGATCGGTGCAGATCGTCTCCGACGGCCACGACGTCCACCTGCTCCCGGTCACCGCGATCCGCCGGGCGGCGACGGTACGCGCATCGACGGCGGCGGTCATCACCATCAACACGTCCAGCAGCAACTCGGGCTCCTCGGGCTTCAGCGGTACGCCCGGCTTCGACGGCGGCCACGGCAACGACGGCACCAACGCGACCTCGGATCCCAACAACTGCAACAACTTGGGCGGCGGGAACGGCAGCGCCGGCGAGGACGGAGGCGATGGCGGAGCGGGTGGCAACGGTGGTACCGGTGGCGACGCCGGCGGCATCTCGCTGCCGATCCCCGACGGCTCCCAGGACTCCTATCTTCTGATCGCCCGGGGCGCCTCCGGCGGTCAAGGCGGGCCGGGTGGCTCGGGCGGCAACGGGGGCGACGGCGGCAACGGCGGCAACGGCGCCTTCGGCTACTACGAATGCGGCGGCAACGGCGGCCGGGGCGGCGACGGCGGCAAGGGCGGCAATGCCGGCGTCGGCAAGGGCGGCGACGGCGGCAGCGGTGGGGCGGGCGGCAACGTCAACATCAGCTACCCGCCGGGCTACGACCGCAGCCGGGTCTCGATGGACCTCGCGGGCGGGCCGGGCGGCGGCGGCGGATCGCCCGGATTCTCGGGCGTTCCCGGCCAGGGCGGCTCCGGTGGCCAGGGCGGCGACGGCGTCTTCAGCCGGGGCAACGACGGCTCGCCCGGCAACGGCGGCATCCAGAAGGTCGGCGAGAACGGCAGTACCGGTTCACCTGGTTCGGCCGGCTCGGTAGTCGACACGCCCATCGTCACGATCGCCACGAACAAGCCGGCGTACCTCGTCGGCGAGAGCCCGATTTACACCATCACGGGTGCGCCGAACACCCAGATCCTCATGACGAGCACGCTCAACGGCGGGCCGACGGGCGAGGACCACGCTCCGGTCGGCAGCACCGACGGCAGCGGCCGGGCCACCATCACCGGCCCCGCGTGGACCGAGGATCAGGCCGGCAACTGGATGAAGCAGGTCACCATTGCGGGCCAGGACGCCCGCGTGTTCTTCGAGGTACGCATGAGCGGCCCGTGGATGGACTGGACCTCGCTGGGCGGTGGCCTGACCGAGCGGATGGGGGCCGTGCCGACGCAAACCGGTGTCATCGCGTACGCCCGTGGCACCGACAACGCCTTGTACTTCAACGAACAGCGCAACGGTGCCTGGACCGGATGGACGGGCCTGGGCGGTGGCCTGTCCTCCCGGCCGGTGCCCGCCAGTTACTACGACGTCTTCGCCCGGGGCCTGGACGGCTCGGTGATCCACGGGTTCTTCCACTCCACCGCCGGTACGCAATGGGAAAGCCTCGGCGGCTACATCATCGGTACGCCGGCCGTCACGTCGTACCGGTGCCCGGCGTTCGACAACCCCCTGGCGCGGTGCACCATGGTGCTGGCCCGCGGCGGTGACAACGCGCTCTGGGTCAACCGGCAACGCGGGCCGTTCGACACCTCGTGGACGGGCTGGGAATGGCTCGGTGGCACGCTGACCTCCGACCCGGTCGCCACCGTGCGGCAGGGCCGGACCATGACGGTCGACGTGGAGAACCAGACTCAGGTATTCGTCCGCAACACCGGTGGCGGCGTGAGCATGCGGCTGTTCAACGGCTCGTTCTGGGAGGGCTGGCAGGACCTCGGCGGGAGCATCCAAGGTACGCCCGCCGCGGCGGCCGCGGCCGACTACAGCCTGCTGGGGTTCGCGATGTTCACGTTCCTGTTCGCCCGGGGAGCCGACGACTCGCTGATGCTGAACCGGATGGACAACGGCGTGTGGACCGGCTGGCAAACCCTCGGCGGTGGCCTGCGCTCGGATCCGGTCGCATCGAGCCCGTTCCTCGGCGCCGGTACGCAAATGCACGTCGCCGTGCGGGGCACCGACGACGGCATCCATCTCAATTCCTGGAGCCGTGGCGGTGGCTGGCTGGGCTGGCGGGCGGTCGGCGGATCGACCGCGCTGACGCCGGAGCTGATCACCAACGGCGTAGTGCCGCTCCTGTTCGGCGTCGACAAGGTCAGCCTTCGGGGCTTCACCCGGACCGTCTTCGCGCCGGCACCGCTGCGGGTCGCCTTCACCGCCGTCCACTCTGGAAAGTGCCTGGACGTGTCCGGCGTGTCGACGAGTGATGGCGCCGCCGTCTGGCAGTGGGATTGTCACGGCGGCGGTAACCAGCAGTGGATCCTCAACCAAGTCGGCCCGAACACGTACACGGTCACCGCCGTGCACTCCGGAAAGTGCCTTGATGTCTCCGGCGTCTCGGTGGACAACGGCGCCATCATCCACCAGTGGAGCTGCCACAGCGGCGGCAACCAGCAGTGGCGGTTCAGCTCCGCGCCCACCAACGGGCTGGCCGTGACGCTGACCGCGGTCCATTCGGGCAAGTGCCTGGACGTCGCGTACGGCTCGCTCGACAACGCCGGCACCGTCTGGCAATGGGACTGCCATGGCGGCGCGAACCAGCAGTGGCGGATCACTGCCGTCTGACCGCTGCCCGATCGCCCGGGAGGGGCCACGCCCCGGTCTCTCCCGGGCCACTCGACGCGGCCTGAGACCGCGCTTGATACTGCAATTGACACCCTTGACATCAGCGAACCCCGATGCCATCATCGGCACAGCATGAATGTTGTCCCGGGCAACAATTAGCCCTCCTTCCAGTCGTCCGCTGTGGACCATCCACACCAGACGCGGTTGCCCGATGGTGGGGGGTTTCTGCGGTGCCTGAAACGATCGCGCACGATGCCGCGGCCGTGCGTACGCTGCCCGAATTGGCCCGGCTGCTGCGCCAGTTACGGCGACGGGAGGCCCGCCGCCGCGAGGGTGCTGCGCTGACCTATCGGGAGCTGGCCGCCAAGACCGGGTGGTCGCACGCCATCATCGGCGAGTACCTCACCGGTACGGCGCTGCCGCCGACCGACCGGTTCGACATGCTGATCCAGATCCTCGGCGCCGCACCGGCCGAGCTGGGACCGCTGGCGACCGCCCGCGACCGCGTGGAGGAGCATCGCCGCCCGGCCAAGGCCCGGTTCTCGGCCCCGATCGCCATGACCGTCCCGCGCCAGCTGCCCGCGCCGGTGCCCGGATTCGTCGGCCGGGAGCGCGAACTGGCCGAGCTGGACCGGCTGGCCGCCGACCGGCGCGGCGGCCTGGCCGTCGCCGCGCTGTGCGGCAGCGGCGGCGTGGGCAAGACCGCACTCGCCATACAGTGGGCCCACCGCAACGCCGACCGGTTCCCCGACGGCCATCTCTATGTCGACCTTCATGGGTACGCCCCGGCGGACCCGCTCGACCCGGGTGACGCCCTGGCCCGGTTCCTGTACGCCCTCGGCGTCGAACCCGCTCGCATTCCCTCGGGTACGCCCGAACGCACCGCCCAGTTCCGCACGATGGTCGCGAGACGGCGTACGCTCATCGTGCTCGACAACGCCATATCCGCCGACCAGGTACGCCCGCTGCTGCCGGGAAGTCCACTGTGTATGGTCGTCGTGACGAGCCGGGACAGCCTCGCCGGGCTGGTCGCCGCCGAGGGGGCGTGCCGGGTCGATCTCGATGTGCTCAGCGATGCCGAAGCGGTCGCGTTGCTGCGCGTCCTGCTGGGCGTACGCGCGGAGGAGGCGCCCGCGGACGCGCAGACCCTGGCCCAGCAATGTGGACGGTTGCCGCTGGCCCTGCGGATCGCCGCCGAACTGGCGAATTCACGACCCGACGCCTCCCTCGCCGACCTCGTCGCCGATCTGCGCGATCAGCAGGCCCGGCTCGATTTGCTGGACGCCGGGGACGAACGCAGCGCCGTCCGCTCGGTGCTGTCGTGGTCATACCGGCGGCTGTCCCCACCGGCGGCGCGGCTGTTCCGCCTGTTCGGCTGCGAACCCGGCCCCGATCTGAGCGAGCGGGCGGCGGCCAGCCTCGGCGGCGTACCGCTGAGAACGGTGCGCCTTCTGCTGGCCGAGCTGACCCGGGCCCACATGATCACCGAGGTCGAACCGCGGCGGTACACGCTGCACGACGTGCTGCGAGCGTACGCGGCCGAACTGGCGTCGGACTGCGATTCGCAGCCGGTTCGGCGGGCCGGGCGGCAGCGCCTGCTCGACCACTACCTCCACACCGCGATGCGAGCCGATCGGCTGCTCGATCCGACCCGCGACCGCATCGACGTCGGCGCTGTGACTCACGGCGTACCCATGGATTCGGTAACCGCCGCGCAGGGCTGGTTCACCGCGGAGCACGCGCCCCTGCTGGCCGCCATCCGGCTCGCCCACGACGAGGGCTTCACCGAACACGCCTGGCAGCTGCCGTGGGCGATGGCGAACTTCCTGGACCGGGGCGGTTACTGGCAGGAGTGGGCGGCGGCCAGCGCGATCGCGATCGACGCGGCGGTGGAGCCGGCGGCGGCCGCGCAGGCGCACCGGGGCCTGGCTCGCGCGGCCGCCCGGCTGCGCTTGCTCGACACCGCGGTCGACCACTATGAGCAGGCGGAGGCCCGCTTCGAACAGGCCGGTGACCACCTCGGCCGGGCCGCCGTCCAGGTGAACCTGAGCGAGATCCATCTCGCCGGCGACCAGGTCCAGGAGGCGATCGCCTACCAGCAGCGGGCCCTGACCATCTTCCGTACGCTCGGCCACCGGGCCGGGCAGGCGAAGTCGCTCAACAACATCGGCTATATGCATGCTCTGCTCGGCGACTACGAGGCGGCGCTGACCGAGTGCAGCGCGTCCGTCGAGTTGTGGACCCGGCTGGGTGACCGCGGTGCCGCAGCAGCCGCCCTGGACAGCCTCGGGTACGCCCACCACCAGATGGGCCAGCACGGCGAAGCGATCGAGTACTACCGCGAGGCGCTGGCCCTGCACCAGAAATCGGGGCACCGCCTGTACCAGGCGTCGGTCTGGACCCACCTCGGCGACGTCCACCGCGACGCCGGGCGGCCCGAGGATGCCGCAGCGGCGTGGCAGGCGGCCCTGGCGATCCTGGAAGATCTCGGCCATCCCGACGCCGCCGACGTCATGAAGCGGTTGAGCCCCGGTCACCCTCCGGCCGCGTCGCACCCCGGCCCCCACGCCGGAGGGTGACCACTCCCCCTGATATGGGCAGTGCCGGGCGGTGGATCGGCGGGCCGGCGGATCCACCGCCCGGAGTCATTCGGGCTCGTTCTCTATTCGCAGCCGCGCCCGCATTGGATGGGAGTGGCCGGCGCGTCCCATCTGGCGACCATAGGAAGATCGCTACCGCCGGGACGGCGATCCCGGACAGCGCCAGACACCGCCAGACAGCGTCCGGCCAGGGTCCATCACCCACCGCAGTGAATGCTCTTGCACGCCCGCCCGCGGGCGAGGACCGTGCGGTGCATGCCGACGATCGAGACCTTCCCGCGCCCGGACGACCTGAACGACCGCACCGATCCCGCCGCCTTCTACGTCCGGTCCTACCTGATGATCCGGACGGTGGTCGGCTTCATCGGCATCCTGCTGCCGATCGTGTTCATCATCGGGGAAGCCTTCTACCTGCGCGGCGATGTCCACGTACGCGGATCGATCAGCGCGTACTACCACACCGCGATGCGGGACTTCTTCGTCGCCGGGCTGTGCGTCATCGGCTTCCTGCTCGCCACGTACATGTCGGCGCAGGCGAAGACGTGGGACTTCTGGCTGAGCCTGATCGCCGGCGTCGCCGTCATCGGCGTCGTCTTCTTCCCGACCCGCCGCCCCGGTATCCCCGACGGCGCGCCGCTGTGCGGAACCGAGCCCGCCCCGGCCGGGTGCGCCGGGATCCAGCAGGCGCTGGGCGAGACGCCGACCGCGGTCGTCCACTTTGTCTGCGCCGCCGTCTTCATCCTCAGCCTGGCCGCCATCGCCTTCCTGTTCGCGTACCGGGAGCAGCGCTACGAGAACGATGTGCGGATGGCGATCGCCCAGCGGGTCTGCGGATGGGCCATCATCGCCGCGATCCTCTGGGTCGGCGTGGGCTTCCTGTTCGACCTGATGATCTGGGAGCTGACGCCGCTCTACCTCGGAGAGGTCATCTCGGTCTGGGCCTTCGGCATCTCCTGGCTGCTCAAGGGCAAGGACCTCAGGGGCGTACTGCGGCTGCCCATCCGGCGCCGCTCGCCGGAGAAGCTCGACGAGCTGGCCAAGGTGTGAAGGCCGACCACGAACGTCCACATCAGCAGCGGGAACACGGCGATCCGCTGCATGCCGCCCACGCCGATGCCGAGCCCGGCCCGGCTGAGGAACAGCACGGTGCCGAGGAGGGCGATGCTGCCCATGATCAGCGTCCAGTAGCTGAGCCACTCGGGCCTGTTGGGCAGGCCGAACGCGGCCACGACCAGGCCGATGTTGCCGACCACGAGGATCAGCGCCGCGCCGAGGAAGTGCGCGTTCTGATCCACGTTCGCGGGGAAGGCGCCGGCTAGGGCGTACCCGCCGGCTGCGAGCAGGAGGAGTACGCGGGCGAGCCGGTCCCGCAGGAGCGTGATCGCCCCGATTGCGAGGAGGACCGCGGTCACGAGGATGGCGGCGTTCATGAAGCCGTGCCAGGGCGAGCAGACGTAGCGCGGCCGGGTGGTGTCCCACATACCGCAGGCCGCGTTGCCCAGGTCGCTGAGGTTGCCCTCGGACCAGCTGTAGGCGGGGTTCCACGGCAGGCCCGCGATGACGGTAGCGCCAACGAGCAGCGGCGCGGCCACAACCCAGCACCAGGCACCAGTGTGACGCATGGCTACGACAAAACCAGCCACGTGCGGTCCGGGCACTACGGCTAGCCCCCCAATGGGGGTAGTGCTAGCTAGTCAGTGCCGTCCGTATCGCGTCCGGATCGATCCCCAGCCCCTCATCGACGTACGCCTCAACCGTACCGTAGCGCTGGTGCATCTCGTCCCAGGCCGCGTCCAGATAGGACACGTCCACCCGCAACAGTGGCAACAGGACATACGGGTCGCCGCCGCGCGCGGCCAGCCGGTCCAGCAGCGGCTGGTACGCCGGCAGCACGAACTCGTTGCTGCTCAAGTAGTCGCGCGTCACCACATCATCGGGTACGCCGGCCAGCGTGAGCAAGACGGCCGCGGCCCAGCCGGTGCGGTCCTTGCCGGCGGTGCAGTGGAACAGGCTCGGCCCGTCGGCGGCCACGATCCCGGCGAACAGATCGCGGTAGGCGGCCGACGCACTGGGCAGCGACACCATCTGGCGGTAGCTGTCGCGCAACAGATCGACACCGCGGCCGTTGCCCAGCTCCCGCATCGCGATCTGCACATCGGCGGCGTACGCCGTGAGCTTCGCGGCCGCGGAGTCGACCGCACCACCGAGGACATCGGCCACGATCACGCGTACGCCCTCCGGTACGCGATCCGGAGCCACCCCGCGTTCCCGCTCGGTACGCAGGTCATACACCGTACGCACACCCAGGCCGGCCAGGTCGGCGCCGTCGCTGCGGTCCAGCTGGCCCGAGCGGAACACCAGCCCGGTGCGTACGCGACGGCCGTCGGCGGTCTCGTGCCCGCCGATGTCGCGGAGGTTGGGAATGCCCAGCACTCGAACAGCGTACACAAAGCGGGCATTCCGTCCGGTACTCGCAGTGGCGAAGGGGCCGGCTACTCGCGGTGGCGAAGGGGCCGGCCGAGGGTCGGTGTGGAGGGTCCGATTGTCGGTGGCCGTTGGTAGCGTGACCGCCATGGCATCCGACCTTCCGGTCCTGCGCGACCTGTGGGACTTCGGCGACCCTGAAGGCAGCCGTAAGCGCTTCGAGGACCTGGCCGCAGCGCCGGCCGCCGAAGCCGACCCCGGCTACCGCGCCGAGGTGCTGACCCAGATCGCCCGCACTTACGGGCTGCAGCAACGCTTTGAAGAGGCCGATGCCGTTCTCGATCGCGTCGACGCCACGCTCACGCCGCAGATGAGCGCCGCATCCGTGCGCAGCCGCCTCGAACGCGGGCGCGTACGCAACTCTGCCGGGGAGCCGGCCGCGTCAGTGCCGTTCTTCACCGAAGCGCTAGAACAAGCGCAGAGCGCCGGGCTCGACGACCTCGCCGTGGACGCCGCCCACATGCTCGGCATCGTGGAACCGGATGCGGCCGGGACCGCCTGGAACGAACGGGCCCTGGAGATGGCCGAGGCGTCCGCCGATCCGGCCGCCCAGCGGTGGAAGGGTTCGCTGCTGAACAACCTCGGGTGGGCGTACCACGATCGGGGGGAGCACGACGCCGCTCGCGGAATGTTCGAACGCTGCTTGGCCTACCACACGGAGAACGGGCCGGACGATCGAGCCGCGATCGCCCGGTGGTCCGTGGCGAAAATGGACCGCTTCGTCGGGCGTACCCAGGAGGCTTTGAAGATCCAGAGCGAGCTGCTGGAGCGGCCCGATCACCGCGACAACGAGCTTGAGGGGTACGCCCGGGAGGAGCTGGCCGAGTGCCTGCTGGCGCTGGGCCGGGCCGGCGAGGCCCAGCCGCACTTCGCGCGGGCCTACGAGCTGCTGCACACCGATCCGTGGTTGGCGCGCGACGAGGCGGCTCGCCTGGAACGCCTGCGCGATTTGGGCGGTCTGCCGGGCTAGCGGGCGATGGCGGCGGCGGCAATGTGCTGCAATAGCAGCCATGGCGATGAGCGGCGTCTACGACAGTGCCGACCTGGCCAGCGGCTACGCCTTCGACCGGCCCGCGGTGCATCCACGGCTGCTCGCCGCGGCGGGTTTGACCGCCTCGGCCGGCCGGGCGCTGGACGTCGGCTGCGGCGCCGGGGCGTCGACGGCGGCGCTGCTGCCGCTGGCGACGAAGGTGATCGGCGTGGAGCCGGCCGCGGCGATGCTCGCCCATCGCAGCGCGGTCGCGCCCGGAGCATCCTTCGTCGTGGCTCAGGCCGAGGCGCTGCCGTTCCGTGATTCGTCGTTCGATCTGATCACCGCGGCGGGCGCGCTCAACTACACCCGCCTGACCCGCTCGCTCCCCCAGCTGCGGCGGGTACTCACACCGGTGGGCCGGCTGGTCGTGTACGACTTCAGCGAGGCGCGCCAGGCCGCCGAGGGGCCGGCGCTGAGCGAGTGGTTCGCCCGCTTCGAGCAGCGATTCCCGTGGCCGCCGGGGTGGCGCCCGCTCGACCCCCGCGATCTGGCCGTCATCGAACCCGGCCTGCGGCTGCTGGAGTTCCGCGACGAGGTCGTCGCCCTGCCCATGACCCGAGACGCCTATCAGCGGTACGCGCTCAGCGAGGTCAACGTCGACGCGGCCGTCCGGGCCGGCCTGTGTACGCGCGACGAGGCGCGGGCCTGGTGTGAGCAGACGCTGGCCGGTGTGTTCGCGGCGGGCGAACTCACGGTGCAGTTTTACGGCTACGTCGCAACCTTCACACACGCCGCGTAAGCCCGCGGCAGCGGCCCGGGATCGGTTCCCGAGCCGCTGCCGTGTGGGCTCAGCTGATGATAATGACGTTGAGCCGGAAGAGCCCCTGCGCGCTGACCGGCCCCGCGGTTCCCAGATCGTCGATCGGCTGGACGGACCAGGTGACGCGCACCTCTAAGCCCGTCACGGTCATCTTCGGGGTGAACGTGGTCTCGGTCGACTCGAAGGTCTGGTTCTTCTGGACAGTGCATAGCCCGGTGCTGGAGCAGTTGGACGTACTCACTGAGATCTTGTAGTGGTGGGCGTTCGGCACGGCCTGCCACTTCAGCGCCGGCATCTGCGTACCGAGGACGCCAGTGTTGTTGATCGGCGAGACGAGCCCCGGCGCACTTAGGCTCACGGCGAGGTCGAACTGCACGGTGCTGCCCTCGTCGACCTCGGTGCCGGCGGCCGGGTCCTGCCCGACGACCAGGTTGAGGTGGCTGGGATCGTGCTTGTGGCGTACGCCCGCCTTCAAGCCGGCGCTCTGCAGCGTGGCGACCGCGTCGGCCTCGGACTTGTCCTTCAGGTTGGGCACTTCGACTCCGCCGCCGCTGAAGACGAGAAAGGCAACGGTCGCGAGGACGACTACCGCCGCGGCGATGATGGCGATGAGCTTCCACGGCGGCTTGGGTTGCGGCTTGGGGTTGACCAGTTCGAAGGTGACCCGCCCGCTCAGTTTGGAGCTCTCCTCGGGCGGCACGTCGACCGAGTAGACCTGAGCCTGGTACGAGTACGCGCCGTCGGCTACGCCGTCCGGCACCCGGGTTTCCACCACATAGGACACGGAGGCGCCGCCCTGCACGAGGCGCTGCGGCGACTCCACGGTGAACCAGTTCTCCGCGGCGCCGTCGCCGGGCAGGACGTCGAAGACGACCCGGTCGGCCGCCGGGCCGGGGTTGCTGACGGTGAAGGTGGTGCTGGCCTTGCGCTGGGAATCGAGTTTGATCCGTTCCGTGGCGGTCGTGACCGCCCAGTCGGTGGCCATCGCTGTCCCCTTCGGCTAATCGGGCCCGATGATTGGGACAGACGGTAGATCGGACAAAGATCGCCGACTATCGTCTTCGCGTCATTCTCGGCCGATCCGGTGGCCTTTGTCGCCACCCGAATCAGTGATCCCATCGATCTTCAAGCTATGCGAGGGTGTCGCGCCGAGCCGGGCGATGTACGCGTCGACCAGGCGTACCTGCCGCTCGGGCGGGAACCGCTGGGGATCGAACAGCGCCTGCACCACCACACCGTGCGCGAACGCTGACGCCTCGACGACCACATCGTCCACATCGGTCTGCGGGTCGAGCTGACCGAGCCGGACCGCCGCTGCCACGTGCGGTCGCAGCATGCCCCGCCAGCGCTCGTAGCGCCGCAGCTCGGTCGCGCTCAGCTCCTCGTCGGCGAGCGCTCCGTCCCAGAAGCTCACCCAGACGCGGCTGATCTCCACCATCTGCGGCGTCCTCGGCATCACGAACAGCAAGGCGTCCCGCAATGCCACGAGCCCTTCCTCCTCGGGCTCGGACCGGTCCAGGCCCGCTCCGAGTTCCTGCGCCACTTCGAGCGCATGGCGTACGAGCGCCTTCTTGCTCGGGAAGTAGTGCGTGAGCAGGCCGGTCGAGACACCCATCTCGGCCGCGACGGCGCGCAGCGTCAGGCCGCCGAACCCGACGGCCGCGAGCACGCGCCAGACCGCCTCCGAGACGTCGCGGCGACGAGCCTCGTGGTCACCCCTGGCCGGCATGGTTATGATAGTACATAACAAACGTTTGGTACGCACTGCGAGGTCGGAATGCTGAGTTATCCCCTCACGCCCACCGCCGAGATGCGCACGCTGGAGCCCTGGAACGCGGAGGAGTTCGCGGCGTTCATCGCCGAACACCGCAAACACCTGGCCGAGTACCTGCCCTGGGCGGCCGCTCTCACCGACGTCGACCAGACCCGGGCCTGGCTACAGCGGTACGCCGAATCCGCGGCCCGCGACGAGGGCCGCATCTACGGCATCTGGCTCGACGGCCGGCTCGACGGCGGCACGCTCTTCCGGGTCTTCGAGACCCGGTTCAGCACCGCCGAGATCGGGGTCTGGCTCGCTCCCGGCGCCGTCGGGCAGGGCCTGGTCACCAGGGCCGCCACCCGCATGATCGACTGGGTGATCCGCGACCGCGGCATGCACCGCGTGGAATGGCGTACGTTCCCCGAGAACGAGCGCAGCATCGCCGTCGCCGAGCGGCTCGGCATGCACCTCGACGGAACCCTGCGCGAGGCGTTCCCTTACAACGGCGTCAACCACGACGCTCTGGTGTACTCGCTGCTTTCGCATGAGTGGCTGGCCCGCTGAAACCGGTCGCGGAAAACCGGTCGCGCTGGTGCCGGTCGGCTTCGTAGCGTGGCGAGCATGTCGGTCGCGGTGCGCGTACGCGCAGCTGAGCTGTTGAGCCAGATGGCAGACGAGAACCGCCTGCTGGTGCTGGGCGCGATAGCGAGGCGTGGTGCGGACGGCGCCACGCTGACGGAGATCGGGGAAGAGCTGGGCCGGCCGGTGCCGAAGGTCGGCGACGCCTGTGCCCGGCTGGTCGCCCTCGGCGTGGCGCACCGCGACGGCAACCGCTACACCGCCCGCCTCGCCGGGTTCCGGGAGGTCGCCGGGGACTTGGACGCGCTTCACCCGATCAGTGCGCTGCTTTCGGCGTACCCCAAATTGAAGGGGAGCTTTTCGCACGGGCGCCTGGTGTCCACGCCCGCGCTGGGTGAGGGGTACGACCAGCTCGCGCGCATGCTGGCGGAGTTTCTGGACCTGCGGGGCGAGGCGAGCGAGGCCGCGGTGAACGAGCGCCTGCGGGAGGTGAGCGACGATGTGGCGAAGCTGCGGCGGATGCTCGTCGACCTGGGGTGGCTCGTGCGGGACCGGGCCGGGCGGACCTATCGGGCCGGCTCGCCAGGCGGATTATCGCCGGCCGGCTAGCATCGCCGGAAAGTGTCGTACCTGGCGCGTAGTTTGGCCTTATGGTCACCGCCGATCAGATCCGCCGGGTGGCGCTGACGCTGCCGCGGACCAGCGAGCACCTCATTCGCGACCACGTGAAGTTCCGGGTCGGCCGGATCGTCTACGCATCGATATCACCGGATGAGCGGTCGATGGGGTTCGGCTTCCCGAAGGAGGAGCGGGCCGCGCTGGTCGCCGCCGAGCCGGACAAGTTCTTCCTGCCGACCCCGTCTGACATGCGCTATCACTGGGTACGCGGCTGGCTGTCCGAGATCGACGAGGCCGAGATGCAGGAGCTGATCGTGGACGCGTGGCGGATGTGCGTACCGAAGAAGGTCGCCGCGGAGTACGAGCGGGCTCGGGAGGCGGCGCATGGCCAGGGCTAACGACAAGGTCGCCGCCCTCCTGGAGGAGTACGCCGACCTGATGGCCATCACCGGCGGCGACGCGTTCAAGGTGCGCGCCTACGAGAAGGCCGCCCGAGCCGTGGCCGGGTACCACGCCGATGTGTCCAAACTCGACGCCGCCGGGCTGGGCAAGATTCCCAACGTCGGCAAGTCCATCGCCGCCAAGATATCCGAGTACTTTGACACCGGGAAGATCGTCGCTCTGGAGGAGCTGCGCAAGGAGATCCCGCCCGGTGCGCGTACGCTCATCGACATTCCCGGGCTGGGGCCGAAGAAGGCGATCACACTCAGCCGCGAACTCGGGGTGTCCTCCATCGACGGTCTCGCCGAGGCGATCGAGGCCGGGCGGCTGGACGGCATGGCCGGGTTCGGGCCGAAGACCGCGCAGAACATCTTGCACGGGATCGAACTGTTACGCCGCAACGAAGGCCGCGTGCTCGTGGACATCGCGATGGAGCTGGCCGAGGAGCTGGTCGCCGACCTGAAGAAGGTGCCCGGGACCATCGAATGCACGTACGCCGGCTCGCTGCGCCGGGTTCGGGACACGATCGGCGACGTCGACATTCTGGCCGCCGCCGAGGACTCCAAAGCCTTGATGGCAGCCTTCGCCGGGCATCCGCACGCCGCCGAGGTCATCGGCAGCGGCCCGACCAAGACCTCCATCCGTACGCGCCGCGGCATGCAGGTCGACCTGCGCGTCGTCAAGCCCGAAGCATGGGGTGCCGCGTTGCAGTACTTCACCGGTTCGCGTGCGCACAACATCCGCGTACGCGAAATGGCGGTGCACGCCGGCCTGAAGCTCTCGGAGTACGGCCTCTTCGACGCGGAATCGGGCGAGCTGATCGTCTCGCAGACCGAGGAAGAGGTCTATCGCCGGCTCGGCCTGCCCTGGATCGCACCGACCCTGCGCGAGGATCGCGGCGAGGTCGACGCCGCCCGCAAAGGCGAGCTGCCCCAGCTGGTGACGGTCAAGGACCTCCGAGGCGATCTGCACAGCCACACCGACCTGACCGACGGCGTGTCGCCGCTGGAGAAGATGGTTGCCGCGGCCAAGAAGCGCGGTCTGGAGTACTACGCCGTCACCGACCATGCCCCGAACCTCGTGATGCAGCGGATGACGACCGAGAAGATGCTCGCCCAGCGCGAGCAGGTACGCGCCCTGACCGTCGAGGGAATGGAGCTGTTGCACGGCACCGAACTCAACATCAGCCCCGACGGCGAAGTCGACTGGGACCACGACTTCCTCGCCGGGTTCGACGTCTGCGTGGCCAGCGTACACTCGCACTTCACCCAGTCCACAAAGGAACAGACCCAGCGCCTGATCCGCGCCTGCGAGAACCCGTACGTGCACATCATCGGGCATCCACGGGCGCGGATGATCGGCCGGCGGCCACCGATCGACGCCGACTGGGAGGCTGTGTTCGAGGCGGCCGCCGCGACCGGGACCGCCATGGAGGTCAACAGCTTCCCCGACCGGCTCGACCTCAACGACGAGCTGATCCTGCGGGCCAAGCGGGCCGGCGTGAAGTTCGCCATCAACACCGACGCCCACTCGACGCGGCACATGGCCAACATCCGCTACGGCGTCGGCACCGCGCAGCGGGGCTGGCTGACGCCGGCGGACGTCATCACGACGTGGCCGCTCCGGAAGGTGCGGCGGTTCTTCGCCGCGAAGCGGAAGTAAGCGAACGCGGAAGCGCCGCGCCCGCGTGAGCGGGCGCGGCGTTGGCGTGTCCGCGGCGCGGCGCCCCGTTTGTGGCGTCCGCGTGAGCGGGCGCGGTTCGGGCGCGGGTTCCGGCGCTGGATCTTGCTGAAGTGAGGCGTTAGCGGCGCATCGCGACGCGCCGAGGGCCGGCGCCATGCCGGTTGTCTTCATGATGCGACAGTTCCGCGTGGTGCGACCCGTCGTCCTCGGCCGGATCGGCGTGCACGAACGCCCGCGTCAAGCGCGGTATCGCGTGGATGAGGCGGTGCTCGGCGTCGACCGCGATCGCGTGCGCCCGCGCCACCGTCAGCTCCGGCTCGACGCTGATCTCGCACTCCGCTCGCAGCTGGTGGCCGATCCAGCGCAGGTGGACATCGCCCACACCGACGACCCCCGGTGTCTCGGCCAGTACGTCGGAGACCTTGTCGACCAGGTCTGGATCCACGGCGTCCATCAGCCGGCGATACACCTCCCGAGCCGCGTCGACGAGCACGAACACGATGGCGACCGAGATCGCCAAGCCGACGACCGGGTCGGCCCACCGCCAGCCGATCGCAACGCCGCCCGCGCCGAGCAGGACCGCGAGCGACGTGAAGCCGTCCGTACGCGCATGCATGCCGTCCGCGACCAGTGCGGCAGATCCGATGCGACGCCCGACAGCGATGCGGTACCGCGCGACGATCTCGTTGCCGGCGAACCCGATCACCGCCGCTAGTGCCACATAGCCGAGGTAGCGGACTTCGACCGGGTGAAGCAGCCG
>Ga0114129_10001937_pt1 | contig 28321 bp, 17 predicted proteins | sample RhiMetdeltSRZDD1_FD_80071 | JGI IMG/M metagenome (GOLD analysis project Ga0114129, IMG submission 80071) | Populus rhizosphere microbial communities from Tennessee, USA - Rhizosphere MetaG P. deltoides SRZDD1 (version 2) (version 2) | ecosystem: Host-associated > Plants > Roots > Rhizosphere >... | reverse complement strand
TCGATCAACTCCTGCGTGTACTGGCGGCACAGGGCAAGGCGGCGCTCCAGGCCGGCTTCTGCAAAGAACAGGCCGACGGCGGGCGTCTCGTCGATGACCAGGAAGCCCAACCGGTCCGCCAGGTTCATCATCTCCTCGGAATAGGGATAGTGGGTGGTGCGAAAGGAGTTCGCGCCCAGCCACTTCATCAAAGCAAAGTCTTTGATGACCACTGCCGGGACCAGACCGCGCCCGGTCACCGGGAAATCTTCATGGCGGCCAACGCCGCGCAGATAGACCGGTTGACCGTTGAGCAGCAATTGATCGCCGTCCACAACGACTGTGCGGATCCCAACCGGAAGTGTGTACCGGTCGAAAGTAGATCCATCTCGGTCAAGCTCGACGACAAGGTCATACAGATGCGGTGATGCCGGTGACCACAATACAGCATCCGGCACGTCCAGGACAACTTCCGCCTCCTCTCCCACGAGGGTCGTCTCTGCCGAAATCCCGGTCCCACGCAATGTAAACCGCGCGATGACTGTGTCAACGCCGGCGCGCTTCAGGCGCACGCGTACACGAGCCGCGCTTCCCGCAACTTCCGAGACCACGGTCAGGTCGGTGAGAGCCTCACGCGGGACCGCGTAAAGCAGAACGGGACGATGGATGCCACAAAAGGGAAAGAAATCAAATGAGGCATTCGGGAACGAAATGTTGGCGAACGAATCCGATGGATTGGGCGGAATGTTTCCGGGCGGAACGCGGTCGGGAGCCAATTCGCCTTCGACACAAACGACCAGCCGGTTCGCCTCGCCTCGCACGTATGGGGTTATATCGAATGCGAAGGGCAGGTGACCACCTTCATGTGCGCCGAGACGGATGCCGTTCAGCCAGACATCCGCCAGGTAATTGACTGAGCCAAACCTGACCCAAATCTGCTGCCGGGCGGTGTCCCAGCCCCATGGCAAATCGAATGTCGTCTGGTACCAGGTGTGGCCCAGATAATCACGTCCCTCTTCAAACTGTTCATTCCAGCTTGCGGGGACGGCTGCAGGGCGTCCATCACTGAAACCGTTTGGAAACCCCTCGGCGCTGCCCGTGCCATCCGGATCGAAACGCAAATCCCAAAAGCCTGATACGTCGATATGTTGCCGGAAGGGGTTTGATTGAGGATAAAGCATCGTCATTCCCTCCTACGCCTACCAGGGCAGGGGCTCGCCGCGATAATCCATGTACATGGCATCGCCCGGCTTCGGTTCCCCTACAGCTAGATCGAAGATGCCAGCGGCAGACTCATCCGAGTCTATTGCCGCGCTCGGTCCACCCATGTTCGTCCGCATCCAGCCGGGATGAACGGTGAGCACCCGGAAGCCGCGCGGCTCGAGGTAATTGTGCAGGATCTTGGATTGCATATTGAGCGCAGCCTTCGACATACAGTAGGCAAATTGATTCTCCCTCCGGCAATCGGCGATGCTGCCTGCCTCCGACGAGATGTTCAGGATGAGTTTCTGCCCTCCCTTTTCCAACAGTGGGTAAAACTGCTGGACGACGCGCAAGGGACCAAAGGCGTTGACTTCCATCGTTTGCTGAAGCTGCTGGTCGGAAAAATCCAACTCCTCGAGAGGTCCCTGCGAATTCTTGAGATGAATCCCGGCATTGTTGATGACGATATCCAATGTATCCGTCTGCCCACTAACTTGCCGGGCGGCGGCGCGCACCGATTCCAGGTCTGCCACATTAAGCAGGATGGGCGAGAGCGCGTCACCATACTCTGAAGCCAGGACATTCAAGGCGTCCATGGATCGATGAACGCCGGCAAACACCGCAAAGCCACCCTGCAGAAAGCGCTTCACCAGGGACAAGCCCAGACCTGCATCTGCGCCGGTGATCAGGACAGTCTTCTTCTCCGTTTCCATATTTTTCACCTCTCCAACTGGATCACGGTGTCGGCCTCATCGCGCTGATGAGGTGGGATCGTGATGACCAGATTTTCTCCACGGATCGTGGACTTCACCTGCGAACCATCTTTAAGCAGGGTTGCCTTCGTTAGCCCTACCGGCACGCGCGGCAGTGTAACGCAATCGCTGACGTACTCCAGCACATGGACGTACTGTGTATCGTCATTGCAGGTGCTGACGATTGTCCCATTGGCGGCAGACGGAATGAGCCCGGCACGCGTGCCATAAACCGAGTCGCCATTCGCACGCAGCCATCCACCCACCGCCCTCAGCCGTTCGGCATGGACCGGCAGGATTTCTCCGAGCGCGGTAGGGCCGACATTGAGCAGATAATTGGCACCAACACTTGCAGCTTTGACCAGCGTCCGAATTAAGTGCCGTGACGACTTATGATTTTCATCCTGTTCGTTTACACCCCAGTTGTCATTGATGGTCATGCAGACTTCCATCGGCAACGTCGAAACGGTTGTCGTATTGAAACCGGCAGTGTTCTGTCCCGGCAGATCCTGCTCGAAGCCCTGCACATCCTCGCCCGGCAGCGGTTCGACATGACGATTGTTCATAACCACCGCGTCCGGCTGCAGAGTGTGGATCATTTCATATAATGTATCGTATTCGAATGGACCGCCGGCGGCAAAGTACGCATTGCTGCTATCCATCAAATGGTGGGGCCAGTCGCCGTCGAACCAGAGACAGGCGATCTCGCCAAACTGAGTGCAAAGCTCGCGCACCTGTCCGTGCAGGAACCCAATATAGTCGGACCATGCCAGTCCGCTCTCCTCCCGGAAGCGATAGGCGGGATGATGCCAGTCGAGGAGAGAATTATAGAAGCCCAGTTTCACGTCGCGGCGCCGGGCACAGGCATCTGCCAACTCGTGCAGCGGATCACGTTTGAACGGGGTGCGAGTCACTTTGTAATCGCTCAAGGCAGTCTCGTACATGCTGAAGCCATCGTGGTGTCGACTCGTGATCACGATGTAGCGCTGTCCCGCGTCCGCCGCGATACTCACCCATTCGTCCGCGTTAAACCTGACCGGGTTGAACTGCTGTACCAGCGGCTCGTACTCCGACACGGGAATCCTTTCATTGTGCATCACCCATTCGCCGCGCGCCAGAATCGAGTACAACCCCCAGTGGATGAACATGCCGAACCTGGCATCCTGGAACCACTTTAGACCTTCAGGAGAAACCTGCTTCATAATTTATGAATTCCTTTCAACGATCTGTCTCAATTCTTGATTGATAGATTTTGGATGTTGAAACTACAGCTTGAGCTCCAGCCAGGTCAATTCATACCGATCGATAAACGAAAGACCTGCTGCCTGGAAGCCCAGCTTCCGGTACAGCTGAAGTGCAGGGGTTTGAGGTGTGGTGTTGCCAACCAGTGACGTCATGTTTTCCTGCTCCCACACAGCCACCCAGAATGCGTCAAATTCATCCTCCATCGTCCTTTTCTCGTAGGTGGGGAAACCCATCCAGCGTGGATCGTTCGACTGCTGTGCATTCCGCGCGCGCAGGTACATAGCCTCGACCTCCGCCTCAGCCTCCGGTCGATAGGGTTGGATGCGTGCTTCGAGAGCCTCGATCTGGGGCAGGTCTTCTTTGCGATACGGCCGGATATTGATTGAATGGTCCATGGTCCCTATCTTGCAGCCTACGTGCTTTCCGTCTCGAGTGCACTTCCACTCAGACCCTGATGGGGGTGGAAATCTTGCCGTCATTCAACAATACGACCTCGTCGACGAACTTATCCACCAGCGGGTCATGCGAAGACATCAGCACCGTGATGTGCTCAATTTCCATAATGTCTCGAAAGAGCTTGAGGATCTCGTGAGAGGTCTTGCTATCCAATTCTCCGGTCGGCTCGTCGGCAAGGAGCAGCCGGGGATGGTTTGCCAGGGCACGCGCAATTCCCACCCGCTGCTGTTGCCCGCCCGACATTTCGTGGGGACGGTGCTGCATCCATTTGGTCAAGCCGACCAGCTCCAGACATTCCAGGGTGCGCTTACGGCGTTCTTCCACGGGAACAGCGATCAGGCGCAGCATCAATTCCACATTTTCGTAGGCCGAGAGCGTCGGAAGGAGTCCAAAGGATTGGAAGATGAATCCCAGCTCATGTCTGCGCCACAACGCCAGTTGATCTTCGCCCAGTTCGGAAAGGTCGCGCCCGAGCACGCGCACGCTTCCCTCTGTCGGGCGGTCCAGACCGCCAATGCAGTTCAAGAGGGTCGTTTTGCCGCTCCCGGAGCGGCCTTTCAGCGCCACCAACCGTTCCGGCATCACGAGCAGGTCGACGCCGCGCAAAACCTGCACAGTTCGTTCGCCAATTCTGTATTCGCGCTGCAGGCCCCGGGTTGCGATGATGGGTTCACTGCTGGCTTGCGAAGGGACGGGCTGACTCATTGCCGCTCTCCGCTGCCGCGCAATCGCTTCCACCAGCCACGCAGCCCGCGTCGTTCCGTTTGATCGATTTCTGGCGCTATTTCATTGCTCAGAGGAGGAGGCTGCTCTTTCATTTCCTCGCTCGTCACCGGACGAATCAAAATACCATCATCCACAGCCTCGATGTGGACACGTCCCTGAATATTGAACTGCTCCAGGTATTCACGCGGCACCTGCAGCCGCCCCGCGGCGTCCAATAGAACATATTCCTCAAACGTATCCGCGTTTTTCTCCGGCATCAGATCTGAGTCAGGGCCATGGACGGGCTGGCGCACTGTCTCGCTGGATGTCTTTCCATCACGGATGGCGACCACGCGATCGACGTGATGAGAAATCTCCAGATCGTGGCTGACGATGACCGTCGTGAGACCCTGCAGGTGGTTCAGTTCTTTGAGAAGCCCGAATATGCCGAGAGCGGTCGCGGAATCCACTTCGCCGGTGGGCTCATCCGCCAGCAGCAGAACAGGATCGTTTGCCAGGGCGACGGCGATGGCGACCCGCTGCTGTTCGCCTCCCGACAGCTCCGAGAGGCGATGATGCTTGCGATCCCGCAGACCTACAATATCGAGCAGCGCCTCCAGGCGCGGTCTTTCTTCGCTCCAGCTCTGCGCCTGAATGGTGATCGGCAAGCGCACATTTTCGAGCGCGGTCAGGTAGGGGATCAGGTTGCGAGCACCCTGCTGCCAGACAAATCCGATCTTCGTGCGGCGGTAGTCGTTGATCGACTCATAGGACATCTTGAGCAGGTCGTCACCGTCCACCCAGACCCGCCCGGCCGAAGGACGATCCAGACCGCCCAGGATATTCATCAACGTGGACTTGCCGCTTCCGCTGGCGCCCACAATCCCAAGCATTTCGCCGCGAGCCACTTCCAGGTCCAGACCCTGAAGCGCTGTGACTTCCAGGTTGGCGACCTTGTAAATCTTGACCAGACCTTCGCAGCGAATGAAAGTATCACCGGTCATGGGACGACCACCACCTGTCCTTCTGCGAGCCCCTCGGTGATCTCAATTCGGTCGTCTTCCATAATGCCCACCTTGACGTCCACACGGCGCTGCCCCTCACCGTCCTGCAGGATGACGAAATAGCGGCCCTCAAATTCGCGGACAGCCTGCGAGGGCAGCCAGAGAGCATCTGTCTTTTTCTCGAGGACGATGCTCATACTGACCAGATCTCCGACGTTATAGCCCAGCTCAAGAGGCGATCGGTCCAGGTCCACCTGCACAGAACCATCCGGGGATTCCGTATCCACGCTGCCGTACGGGTATGGCAGGCTTCGGATCGTTCCCTGCGCGGTCTGGGTATCGCCGCCGACCGGGCTGACAGTTACGTTCATGCCGGCGGTCAACAGGGACATCTCGTCTGCACTCAGGGTTGCACTCACGATCAAGTCATCCATGTTCGCAACCACGATCACCGCCTGATCCGCTTCGACAGGACTTCCGTCGAGGATGGAAACCGAGAAAACCGTTCCGTCGAACGGCGCCGTGATGCGAACATTGCTGTAGGAAGCATTCAGCTCATCGAGCGCGATCTGTGCCAGCTCCACTTCCTGTTCCTGGATGGCAACATTGAGTCTGTTTATTTCCGAGTTTTGCGGATTTTGGAGGCGCGCCAGCTCGAGGCGGAGCCCGGCGATTTTGAGGTTTGCCTGCGCCCGGCGCAGGTCATACTCGTTCTGGCCGCTTTGCAGCTCGGCCAGCAGCTGCTCCTTGGTGACAGCATCTCCGCGCCGGACATACACCTTGGCGACGCGCCCATCCGAAGCGAATCCCAGTTCCTGCTGTAAGGCAGGGGCTATCCGCCCGGAGAACTGCAGCTCATTCGTCATTTCACCACGCTGTACCTTATACGCCGGCCTTTCGGCGATGACCGGGGGAGGAATGGCGGTTGGCGTAGCCTGGGACGTGGCTGCCGAATTTCCAGAACAGGCGGCGAGAAATAATACGCACCCCCCATACATCAGGGCGATGCGCAGCAGATGACGAAGGGAAATCAGGTGTGGCATAAGGTCTTCTCTATTTGTCGGAGGGAGTAAGTACCATCACACCGTAGGCTGGCATATAGAATTCTGCATCCAGGGACCTTCCGGTTAAGTGATCGAAAGAACGCCAGGGCATGGAAATGCTGCGTTCCGTGGAGGTATGGTTGATCACGATATAAAGAGGATCACCTGCGCTGGCGCGTACCCGGATACGGATTTCGATCCCGGGTGGGGAGACAATTGTGGTGATCCTGGCTATTTTAAGGACTCGTGCGAAAAATGACTGCTGTGCAGGCTCGTCCAGGTAGGCTCCCACATAATAGACCAGGCCACTGCCAACCCCATTGACGCTGATCGCGATCTGGTCATCGAGCCAGCCGTTGGATTTGCGATAGCGGGCTATGACACGCGCCTCCTTCTTTCCGATCTGCACGAGCCGCTCCGCCCACAGGCTGGCTTGGCCCTCGAACCAGGTACCGGTCACAGCCACAGGCTCCAGAAGGGCATAGAAGTCCTCCACCTCCACACCTGCGATCTCACCCAGCCCGCCTGGCTGCCGCAGGGGCAACAGCGCATTGTATTCATCCTTCATTCCAGACCGGGCCGTTAGGACAAGGTGTCCGCCCCGTGAGACATATTTCTGCAGTGTCTCGACTGTCGCCTGATTCTGGATCAACAGAGCAGGGGCAATCACCAGCCGGTAGGCTGCCAGTTGCTCGACGTCCGTCAGAGCTTTCGCCGAGAGTACATCCACCGGCACATTCAACGTCGCCAGCGGCCGATAGTAATGTATGAAATGCTCCACATAATCAAAATCGCGATGATGAGGCTGCCACTTAAGGGACCACAAACTGTCGTAATCGTTGAGCATGGCAACACTGGCTTGCACCTCAGACCCCGCCAGCAGGGAGGAAACCTCAGCGAAGTCTCTGCCGAGCTGCTGGGCCTCCTCGTAGAACGGACGAGGCCGGCCCGATTGGTCCACCAGGGTGCCGTGCATCTGTTCCTGCCCGCCCAGGGCGGAGCGCCACTGCCAGTACAGAATGGCATCCGCCCCATGCGCCACAGCATGCCAGGCCATCGCACGCGTCTCCCCTCGATCCAGGGTTGTGTTGATCGGCTTCCAGTTGATACTGCCCGGTTGCGTTTCGATGAGCCAGAAATTCTTGTTCTTGAACCCGCGGACCTGATCGTGAAGCACACCTGAGGACAAATAGTCATGATGGCCCATCCCTACGTACCAATCCCAGGAGGCGATGTCCAGGTCCTCGCTCAGCATGTAATGATCGTATCCATCGAACCAGCGCATGAAGTTGTGCGTGATCCATACGCCTTCGGGCAAGCAGGGCCGCAGCGTTTCCACCTGCAGGCGCTGGAACTTACGATAACTTTCGGTGATGAAATGTTTGAACTCCAGCATCAATCCCGGATTATGCGGCCCAATCGGAATCGGGATTTGTTCCCAGGCAGAGTAGCTCTGGCTCCAATAGCTGGTGGACCAGCGCTCGTTGAGCGCCTCCAGGGAACCGTATCGATCCTGTAAAAATTTCTGGAAGAGCTTCTGACAACGCTCGCAATAGCAAACACGGTGAAATTCATTATCGGTCTGCCAGCCGATCACACTGGGATTCGGGCCGAAGCGCTCGGCCAGAGCGCTCACGATCCTCTGTGTCGCGGCGTGGAATTCGGGTGAGTTGACGCAATAGTGACAGCGGTTGCCATGCTGGGCGCGCCGCCCATACTCATCCACAGCCAGCATGTCGGGGTGCTGCTGGGTCAACCAGGCAGGAGGACCCGCAGTCGGTGTGCCCAGCACGGAGGCGATCCCGGCGGAAGCCAACTGGCTGATCACGCGTTCCAGCCAATCCAGCCGGAACTCTCCTTCAGCCGGCTCCAGGCTCGACCAGGCGAACTCGCCCAGGCGAGCGACCGTCATCCCGGCCTCCTGCATCAGGCGGATATCTTCCGGCCAGCGTTCTTCGGGCCAGTGCTCCGGGTAGTAGGATGCCCCGAGATGGAGCCGCGAGGCGGACAAGAAAGAGTTGTTCATTACCTGATCCTCACAAGTTTGCGGCGAAGCGCCGTCGTAATTGTAGAGACTTCCGCCGTGACAATGATCACGGTGAAGATGATTGCCAGATTGATCATGGATTGGTCCGAGGTGAGTGGGATGAGAGGCGGCAGTGGAACCCCCCTCTCCCCTGTTACACGGAAGTAGGGCACAAACAAGCGTGAAGCCAGCAGCCCGATCGCCGTGCCCGCCAGCGCGCCGAACGCCGCCAGAAATGTGTATTCCATCACCACTTGCGAAACGATCTGGCTGTGCAGCAAGCCAATAGCCTGCAGCGCTGAGAACCGATAGACACGGTCACGCAGGGAGGCATAGCTGTAGAGCAACAAGCCCAGGATCGCCATGGCAGCGGAAGCCAGGAAACCGATTGTCAACGTGCCGAAGATACCGACGCGTTCCATCTTGCCCCTCTCCTCTGTAATGAGGAGGCGTGCATCTCGACCAACGCTGGGCCTGAGGCCCACTGCCGCGGGCAGGGCCCGACGGATCTCGGACTCGCTGGCTCGCGGATCAATCCTGAGCCAGATATCATGCGACGGTATAAAGCCAAACAGGGCTGTCAGCTGGTTCAGGTCCCCGATCACAGTGATACGCTGCTCCGGGTAGACGGTCGGGAAATAATCGTATACACCCACGACCGTGAACAGCGACTTGACCTTGAAATAATCGGTGGCATCCACCTGGATGGAAAGCTGGTCGCCGATTTGCAGCCTGTTCGCAGCCAGGAATTCCTGCGAGACCAGGACGCCATCCGGGGCCAGCGCCAGCCGGTTCATCAGCCCTCCGAGCGGCTCCTGTGCCAGGTCAGGGCGCCACCATGCCACCAGGGGAAAATCGATCCGATCGATGGCCATGAAATGTCCGAGCAATTCCTCGCCGTTTGGTGGGGTAATGCGCGAAGGGAAGTTACCTACACGCGTTGCGCCCAGCACCCCGTCCACTTTGGTAAATTCCCCGGGCGAGGCAATCCAGTTCCCATCGGAAGGACTTAATTCTCCAGTGGCCAGCAATGGCGTGAACGTGATGTCCGCTCCGGCCCGGTAGTACATCCGATCCACCAGCCATTGATCCAGGCTGGCGGCCATCGACAGTGTATACACACCCATGGACAGGGCGATGATAACCAGCAGCAACGGGCTGATGTATTCGTGACTCTGTCTCCCCAGTTGCCGCAGGGCCAGGTGTACCGTGAGCCAAGGCGTGCGGTTCGCCAACACGTCCAGCAGGCGCATGGAAACGGAAAAAAGCCGCATGGTCACGAGCGCGGCGGTGATGACGAACAACGCCGGAACCACGATCAGGAAGGGATCCTGATAGAGCTCTTCCGGCTGGCTGGCCATCCAGCCTGCTAATGAGCCGCGCTGGCTCATCTGGAAATAGGCGTAGCCGGTGGGGATGATCAGGAGAAAATCGAGATAATACCGATACCAGAACGGCGCCCGGGAGGGACGTGCCCATTCATGCTCTTCGGTCACAATGCTGTTCCGGTTGGCGCGCACGATGGGCCACAGGCGGGAAAACAGGGAAACCCCCAGAGCCATAAGAGTGAGCGGAAAACTGAAGCCCTGCATCGATACCGGCAGCGGCGCCCGACTGGTGAACGATAAAAAGCTGGAGGTGTAACCCATCATCCAGGCAATGAGCAGCCCGAAGGCGATCCCGAGCGGGTACCCGATGATAAATAGGAGCGACTGCTCCAACAGTGTCAGGTTCAGGATTCCGGGAATACTCATCCCGCGGCTTGTCAAAATTGACGTTTCTTTGCTTTGCCACTGGGCGATGATCGCCGAAATGAGCAGCAGAAAATAAAGCAGGATGGCGAACGCCGGAAGGTTGTACCCGAGCAGAATGATCGTCAGGAGCTCGTTGCGTTGCACAAAATCCTGAAGCGGGTCGAGGGGCGGCATGTTGAAGCTCACATCGGGCAGGAACTCGGCGATCCGGTCCTGTCCATCCTGAAAGCCTGCCAGGTACGAAGCGCTGTCGCTGGGGATGAGTTTGCGCTCGTCGAGGATGACATACCAGCTGGCTTCGCGTGAGCCGGAGGCGACCATCGGCTGGACAAATTTGATGTAATCCGCCCGGCGGACGAGCAGGGAGCCTTGCAGTAGTCCGTCCGGATCGCCAAACCAAAATTCGTGATCCGGATCTTTAGCATGCCAGATCCCGGCCACGCGGATCAGCACCGGATCGATGTTTACCGTGGGACGGATGATGAATTGATCGTCGATCTGAACGCCCATCTCCTGCGCCAGGCGGTTATGCATCCAGACGTCCAATACGTCTCCTGAGGCCGTCTTCTCATCCAGGGGGCTTCCGGCATCGAGCTCCATGTGCGGCGCGACCCCGGCGACATAGCCGGCGCTGACACTGCCGAGCAAATCCATGCCCTGCCCATAAAGGTCAGAGCCCGGTTCGGGCTGCAGCAGCATGGTACCGCTGGATATTTCGAGGCCCAGCTGACGCAACGGAAGGCCTACCGAGGTGGCCAACGTATCGCCGATCTGGCGCGAACGCTTTTCGGCCTGCTCCAGGGTGAGCGGACTCCGCGCGGAGGGGAACACGTAAACATTGGTCGAGAACGGTGGGCGGCCCGTCACCTGACTGAATTTAGCCAGATTCTGTTCCAGGATGACCCGGTCCACTGCCTGGGCAAAAAAAGAAGCGTTGGTCACCAATCCCACCGACAAAATAACGCCAAGCAGGGACAGGATGACCAGCCCGCGGTGATACTGTTGACGCCGCAGGATCAGAAGGAAAAGGCCGGGCAGCTGCTGAAGGAACTTCTTTAAGGAAGGTCTTTGCGATTTTGAGGAAGCACTCGGCATGAGGATATTATTCTACGAAAGCCCTTTTGATATTAAACATCATCCCTGACTCTGCTCCTTCAGCACGAAGACGCCACAGGGAGGAATTGTCACACTCTCATCTACTGATGCTCCTCCAAGCAGATCCACATAAGAACGATCGAGGGCAACCACTTTGGTCTCTCCGGTATGATTTAACAGGAAGAGCAGGCGCCGGGTTCCCTGCCAGCGCTCGACCGCCTCAACACCAGGTGAGGGCGCTAATACCGGGCGAACATTTGCCGACTCCAGAGCAAAGCCTACCAGAGTATCGTGTAGAGCGTCATCTCCCAGCGTCCCTACATAGATGGCCTGGCCTTCCCCAAAACGGTTAAGGGTGACGGCTGGTTTGCCGGAGAAATATTCGGCCTGGTAGGTCCCGAGCGCTTGTGCTGTCGTGGTGCGGAGCACATCAAACCAGAGCCGGGACTGTGCGGATTGCGCTGCGCGGCCCGGCAACATCAGTTCAAGTGGTACTGTGGAATCTGCGGGTTGGACGTCATACTCATCCACCTCCACGCCGCAGACGTCTGCCAGCAGGCCGGGCAGATACCTGTCCACAACCGCGTTCGATTCATCCTTGACCCCGGAACGCGCGGTGGTGATCAGCACTCCACCGCTCTGAACGAAACTGCGCAGCCGATCGGCGACATCATCCGGGAGGATGTAGAGCGCAGGAGCAATCACCAGACGATAGCGGCTCAGGTCCGCAGCGGGTGACACAACATCAACACCGATGTCCCGCGCATGCAGGGCTTTGTAATAACTTCTGAACAGGGCAGCATAGCTGAAATCGGCGTGGTTGGCCTGACCCTGAAATGCCCAACGCGTATCGTAAGAGAGGACCATCGCAACCTGGTTGCGATTCTCGGCCCCCAGAAATTCCTCACCCGCGCGTTTCAATTCCGCCCCGATCGTCTTCAGTTCCTCATAACGGCGCCCCGGTTGTCCATGATGGTACAGCACGCCGTGCCAGTATTGCTCAGTGCCAAACCTTGCCGTCCGCCAGCGGAAGTAGACAATGGCATCCGCTCCATGCGCGATCGCCTGGTACGTCCACAGGCGCATCTCACCGGGACGTGGAGTCATCCCCACCGTCTGCCAGCCGCCGGAGCCAGATTGCTCTTCCATCACCCAGAACGGTTTTCCTTTGAAGCCGCGCGTCGTATCATGCCCGAGGGCCAGATACGCCTGGTCCGCTTCCTGCGCCAGATGCCATCCCGTGCGCGGGTAATTATCCCAGGACACAAAATCGAGAGGTTTCGCCAGGTCATAATAGTCGATCTGGTCAAATCCGAAGCTCATGAAGTTATGGGTAATAAAATGCTTCGCGCAGACCTGGCGCAGGATGTCCACCTGTTCCTGCTGGAAGCCAGCAAAGGTGGCCGACATAAAGCGTCGAAAGTCCAGGTCGAGGCCGGGGTTGGGAACGCCGCCCGTCTCGACAGGCACGGGGATCTGCGACCATTCGGTATACACGTGACTCCAGAAGGCGGTACCCCAGGCGGCGTTGAGTGTATCCAGCGTGCGATACCGGTCACGCAGCCAGCTCTGGAAACTGGCCTGGCAGTTTGGGCAATAACAGCGGCCGTTCAGCTCGTTATCGATCTGCCAGCCAATCACCGCCGGATGATCTGCATAGTGATCCGCCATAGCGCGTGTGACCAGGCACCCGCGCTCTCGATAACCGGCATGCGTGGGACAAAACTCACAGCGGTTGCCGTAGGTCAGGCGATCGCCGTGTGCATTGACCTTATACGAATCAGGAAACATCCCCATCACCCACGGTGGCGCGGAGGCAGTCGGCGTGCCAAGGATGACTTGAATCCCCCGGGCATGCAGGATCGCGATGGCGCGATCCAGCCAGTCGAAATCGAAACATCCGGGACCAGGTTGGATAAAGCTCCACGCAAATTCTGCGAGCCGCACCACGTTGATGCCAGCTTCAGCCATCAGGCGAGCATCTTCGGGCCAACGTTCTTCCGGCCAATGTTCGGGATAGTAATCCACGCCAAAGCGAAACATATTTCTCCTTCAGTGGGTGCGTCGCACCATGCTAACGCAGCCTGGTGCGACGCACGTTTTAGAATGCGCCTTCGAGCCTGGTTCGCGCGACATCCCGCGGGTCATCCCCTCCGTTGAGGGGTTTCAATCGGAACGCGAAGCGATAGGTACCGGGATAAATGAGGAACTCCGGATGTACCTGGGACATCCAGCCATCATCGCCTCCTACACCCATGTGGCGACCATCGAGATGCAGGATCACTTCGTCGCGCGGCTGCAGCGCGACGATATGCTTTGACTCCATCAGATCGCGGATCGAGTAATGCAGGGCGTCGAAGTGCAGCCTGTCTAGTCCGAGGACCATCAGTCCATTTCCCGACTCGTCAGTCAATGTCAGCCAGCGCGCCTCTTCTTTGCCGCCACATTCACCGGGATACACATACGGTACGAACTGCTCCCGTACCGTACTGTTGTAATATCCCACCGCCGCGCCGCGCTTGCGGTCGACGTAATTTTCGTGTGGCCCGCACCCAAACCAGGTCAGGTTTTCCAGCGCGCCCGGCAGGTTCAATTCCACGCCAACCCGCGGTACAAAGAACTTCCACACATCGGCTCCGAGCCACCCGGAAGCCAGCAACTCCTTGCCCTCTGGCGGGACAAAGGGTGGACGCTCATCGATCGTCACCGTGTTGGTGATTGCCATTTCACCGTTCCCAAATACCTGGTAGATGATCTCGCTGCTGAATCCTTCACACTGCTCTGCGGCAGATAACCGGGCTTGGACGCGCACCTGGACCGTTTTTGGATTGACCTGCGCGGCTTCGAACAATGTGACCGTCCGCTCGAGCCGGTCCAGTCCCGCCTCACGCCATTTGTGAATCGAGGCAGGGGGATTTCCACAAAGCAGATCGATATCCGTGGGCGCGCGGAAATAATTCTCACGCGGGCCGGATTTCAGGAGGTCCTGTCCGTGAGCACGGTAGGCGATCAATCGTCCTTCCGATTGACTGAAGACTGCTTCGAAAGCCTCCCCATTGATTTTCACTTGATCGTTTTCGGCTAGGAGAGTCAGGTCCGGCATCTCGGTCAGAGAGAGAGTCGTCTTCGCGGGAATGGGGAACAAGACCGGGAACTGCTCCCAGGCGATTTCGTGTCCGCGCGCCGCCCAGGCTGAATCCGCTGCCAACACGAAACGGATCTTGAGATGATATTCCGCGCCTGGCAGGAGAACTTCCGGCTGCTTGAAGGGGATCCCCAATTCGCCGCGCGCCCCTGCGGCCAACTCCAGGGGCGGCAAGTTCCCCATTTGAATCGCGTATCCATCCTCGGTCAGCTCCCAGACGATATCGAGGTGGCTCAGGCTCAGGGTGTGATGCTTGTTCCAGATGAGGAAACGCCCGGCGAGGACATCCACAGCTTGGATGCCAACCGGCGCCTGGATCTTCTTCACTTCGTATGCACCCGGGTGCGGCACCAGGTCCGGTCCGACAACGCCATTGCAACACATCTGCGGATCTTCATGTGCCTGGCGGTAATTGAAATCTCCGCCAAAGTCGCCACCGTAGGCCCAATATTTTTGACCCTGTTCATTGGTCGCCAGCAGGGCCTTATCGTTCCAATCCCAGATGCAGCCTCCCTGGAAACGCGGATAGGCATCCACCATGTCCCAGAATTTGAAAAAGTTGCCGGTGCTGTTGCCTTTGGCATAGGCGTATTCGCACATCACGATCGGGCGCTTTTCGTTCACGTCTGCCAGTAGCTGCTTCATCCTATCGAGCCTGGGATACATTACCGAAACCACATCGCTCACCTGCGGCCCCGGATGTCCGCTTTCATAATGAAGCAGGCGGGTTGGATCATAGGCGCGGATCCAGGCAGCCATCGCATGATGATTCGTACCGCAGCCTGACTCATTGCCCAGTGACCAGAACAAGATGGAGGCATGATTCTTGTCGCGCAGCACCATGCGGGTGGCGCGCTCCATATAGGCATGCAGCCAGAGTGGATCGTTGCTCAGATCGTCCCACACGCCATGCGTCTCGAGGTTGGCCTCATCGATCAAATAGATCCCGTATTCGTCGCACAGCTCATACCAGAAGGGGTCGTCGGGATAATGGCTGGTGCGGACCGCGTTGAAATTAAACTGCTTCATCAACTTGATCTCGGTACGCATATCGTCTTCCGTAAGCGCCCGCCCGCGTTCGGGGTGGTGCTCGTGGCGATCGACGCCGCGCAACACGAGGCGTTTGCCGTTGAGGAGAATGATCCCATCCCTGATCTCGACCTGGCGAAACCCCACGCGACAACTTTCGAAATCCAGAGCCATTCCCTGAGGATCTTTCAAGGTCAGCACAAGGTGATAGAGGTAAGGCGTTTCCGCCGTCCACTTGTACGGATTTGTAATCGGCTGTGACATGACCGCGTATCCCGTTTTGATCCCGGTCTGGTGAAGCCTGCGGTCGTGGAAATGGGCAGTCAGCGGGGCGGCGAAAACCGGTACTCCATCCGCATCATACAACATCGCTTCGACAGAGTACGCGCTGAGTTCCGGACTCGCCGTGATCTGTGCTTCAATATAGAGGGTGGCATCCTCGTAACGATTGTCCAGCCCGGTGCGCACAAGGTAATCTTGCAGGCAGATTTGCGGCTTGTTGTAGAGAATCACATCACGCTGGATGCCACTCAACAGCCACATGTCCTGGTCTTCCAGGTAGGAGCCGTCGCTGTATCGCATGACCTGTACGGCGAGGGTATTCTGCCCGGCACGGACATAGGGGGTGATATCAAACTCGGCGGGCAGGCGGCTATCCTGGCTGTAACCTACTTCCTGACCATTGACCCAGACATATAAAGCGGAATCCACCGACTCGAACAGCAGGTAGATGTTTCGACCCAGCCAGGATGGGTCAAGGGCAAAGGTGTGGCGATAACAGCCCGTGGGGTTTTCCCTTGGCACAAACGGCGGATTGGGTGGGAAGGGATAGACAACGTTTGTGTATATGGGAATGTCATTGAAACCCTGCAACTGCCAGTTGCCCGGAACAGCGATGTTTGCCCATCCAGAAACATCGAAGTCTTCCGCGGAGAACCCAACCGGAACTTCCTCGGGGCAGGGCGCGAGATGGAATTTCCATTCCCCGTTCAGTACGTGCACATTGGAGGAGGCCTTGCGGTCACCAGCCAGGGCCAGCTCCACATCCGGGTACGCTCCCATGGGCACATGGGCAGGGCGTTTGTTTATTCCCGTGACAAGTGGGTTTTCCCAATCTCTTAAGGGTGTCATCATGATGATAGGTCCTCCGCTGCGAGGGTCTTGAGAAAGGCCCGGGCATCTTCTGGATTTTGGAACTCTGACTCTGCCGGGTAAATCACAAAGAGGAAGCCGCGCCCACCCAGATTCCTCACGATGGTACGCGCCCCCTCCGGACTGATGAATACCTGGCATCGCTTTCCACCGTCACGGATGCGTTTGAGCAGGGAAAGCCATTCCTGGGGCGGAGGCTGCCCATCGCCCGGAATCCACTGGATGCCGCGCAAGCGCTCGATGGAGAGCAGCAAATCCACGTGTGGGATCTGCCCCTTCCCGTCGAGATGGTAAAAGCCGTGATCGAGACGGTCACAACATGCCGTCAGGTCCGGGACGACGAAACGCTCGAACATGGCGGGAGAGATCATATACGAGAAATCAGACTGCATCATGTAGGTCCTGCCGGGAGAAAAGATCGGCGTCCAGCAGCTCGTACCCCGGCAGGCGGGCCGGATAATGGCGTCGAGTTCATCGTAGTAGCGCAGCCAGAGCCCGGTAATGACGCGGGTCAGCCTGTCCACTTCGTTTGGGCAGTCGTATAGATCGAACAACAATTCCTGCGTCCCGCGAAAAGAAGCCAGGATGTCGAGGTTGCCGCCCAGGTCGGTCTGCGAGACCACCAGGTTCCTACCCCATCGCTCGACCAGTGCCGCGGTCATTTCCTGCACCCGCTTCCACCAGGGATTCTCTGCATCGTAATAGAGCTCCAGCTCTTCCAGGCCAGTCGGCCGGGCAGGCGAAAACCAGACGGTTTCAGAAGGCTCGGATACACTATGAACCTTTGCGCCCAGGAAGCCTGCCACAATCCCGGGCCCAAAGTTTAGCCACCACCATGGGAAGGCATCTCCATAAAAATGCGTGGCCGCAAAGACCGGCTCGAAGAGATCGAGGATCCGGTCCGCCGGCATGTCCAGCGGATAATTGCTCCAGTATGAAAAACGGCGCAAGCCGGATGGGTGGGGCGGGATTGGATCGGTAACGGCCAGATAGACCAGTGGACGCTCGAGCTCCCCGGCCCACCAGGCCAGCGCACCGCGTTCGACACGCTCCCAGTCCTGTTCGGTGAAATTTATCTTGGTCAATTTATTGCCTCAGAGTTAACTGATATAGATCCCCCTGCGCCGGCAGGAGGCGAAAGTGCTCCACCAGCCCGGGGAATCTTTGATCGGCGTATACGGGTCGGCCCTCTTCGAGATAACCTTTCAATTGGGGGATAAGGGTCGAGGCGACCTTTCCATCGTGACCACTCGGCATGGCCTCCAGGAAAAGGGTGCCCGTCAGGCTCTTCTCCACATGCGCCAGATAAGCAGTCGCATACAGGCCGCGCCAATCCAAGACAAACACGGCATTATCGGCAGCACCCGCCAGGCGCATCTGGGCGATGGAACGCGGCTCCGCGAGATCCCTGACCGGGAACGGATAATCTTCGGTAACGAAATCAGCCACTCCCGATCGAACCGCCTGCCAGCGCGCGGTCCATGTGGGCTGCACCACCAGCGTAACAAAAAACAGCACGGGCAGCAGGTAAAGCAGCTGCAAACCAGGGTTCGGTACAGGTGCAAGGTAGCGATGGATCCAATCCAGTACGAACCCCATCCCCGCCCCCGCGGCGACTGCCAGAGGGATGTAAAGCGAAAGATAAAAAACAGGCTTATCCCCCACCTGGTAGTTCAGGATGAGGAGGGCCGAAAAGAGGAATAGCACGATGTAAAAAGCGCCAGCTGAGGGCCGGTTGATCAGCATGACAATCAGGCCGATCAGTACAAACAGCAGCAACAGCGGCGGAAATTCCGTCCCTGTTACCTGGCCACCGAATCTCTCCAGCTCTTTCTTGAACGAAAATTCATCTTCTTTTGGGAACAGGGAATCGCCCCACTGCCTGCTGAACACGGTCATCTTCAGATGCCTAAAAGGCGAACCAAAATCTCCGGGTTGAAGGTCCCAGAACACGCGGGAGGGCTCAAGGGTTGTGCGAATGAAGCTGGTGGGAGGGTTGAGCCAGTCTGAAATCAGAAAGGCAGCCAGGCACATTCCCAGCCCAAGGATGGCCCCGACCGAGCCGGCAGAAAGCGAGCGCAGCCATTCGGAATGGGAGAGACGTCGAATCCATAACGTCCACAAGACCAGTGCCAGGGCAGGAGGACCAAGCAACCAGACGGAGGCATGTACACCGAATCCGATCCCTGCGATCAGAGCCGCCGCCAGAAGAAATCGGCTCCGGTTGACAGGGTCGCTCTGCCAGTGGAACAACAGCAGCATGATCGTCACCAGGAAGGCCAGGCCCGGTGTATATACTTCCGCAATTACGGCCTGCGACCAGAAGGTGTACGAGATTCCAAGCGCCACGCCGCCCAGGGCAGCTCCGATCCGGCTGCGAGTAAAATCACGCGCCAGGAGGTAGACCCCGCTCACGGTCGCTGCCGCGCAAACTGCGGAAAGAAGGTTGATGCGCCAGGCAGGACTGTGGATCGGCAGAAAACCGATCAACCGTCCCAGGAGTAGATAGGTCGGGTAACCTGTGGAATGCGTGATTCCCAGCGTGTAGGACAGGCACTGAAATTCCGCACTATCGGCATAGAGAATATCCGGCGCGAGGGTGCGCACATAAACAGCCAGGGCAAGGACAGCAAGTACCAGTGCCACCAGATAATCCTTCTTCTCCGGCGCTAGAGCCAGTTCGGGCGGGTTCATAACGGCGTCCTGGCAGAGTCCTGTTAATCCAAAAGAGACTTCTTCATCCGCAGCGGACGCTTAGCGATCGGTGACCGAGAACGGACGCAGATGCACACGATAACGCGTCTCCTCGGGCTTGAGGCGGTACTTGTCCAACCGACCCGGACCGCAACTGGCGCTGCCCAACCCTGACTGCCCATAGTCGAGGTGCAGGACAACCTCCGGCCGGCGTACGATCTCATGAGGATGGCCAGCGGCTGTCAAATCTTCGGGGGTGAAATGATGGGCGCTCACTTCCAGCAACCGGTCCGCGCTGGCATGCAAGCCTGTGCCCGCCGCATTCGTTAAGGTAACCCAGCGGACATCGGTTTTGTTGCCATTTTCCTCCGGGACAACATATGGCACAAACTGTTCGTCCACGGTGCCGCGGTAGACGCCCACCGGCGCGCCCGCGTTGCGATCCACGTAATTCTCGTGGGGCCCGCGCCCGTACCAGGCAAGCTGCTCGAACCCTTCCGGCAGATGTAGTTGGAGGCCGATACGCGGTAGGAAGGGGAGATCTACATCCGGCAGCACGTGGGTTTCCACGTGTACTTCTCCACTCCCGAGAATGGTGTACACGTAGTCACAGTCGAACCGGGCGGGAGGCTTCAGCGGCGCATCGATGTCCAGCTTTTCAGCCGCGACGATATCCCTGAGCTGCTCAGGAACCGGCATCTGCCTCTCGACCAGGAGATCGTGAACGCCGATCACAAGATCGAAGAGTCTGTTCTCCGCTTCAAACTGTCCAAGCAGGCTCTTGAGCTTGTCGTCTTTGGAGTTACCCGGCAGGGTTTCAAAAGAGACGGTCAGACGTGCACACAGAGCCTGGAGCAACTTCTCGTCGAGGAGCAGGTTCAGGCCAATTCCAAGTTCGAGAAGCTTTTCCGCGCGGGTGGGCTGTGGGGGCAATTGGGCACCTGTACGCAAAGCTACAACAGACTTCACCGTGACCTGCACCACCCCGGGCCCGGGCTGAACGACCGAGACTTCCGAGAGGCATTCTTCGAGCTGGTCCAGTCCCACCTCACGCCAGCGGATAGCGGCACGCTCGTCACCCCAGGTATTGAGATCATTCTCGGTGGGGGCGCGCCAGAAATTGATCTTCGGCCCGCATTGAATCAGTTCGGTGCCCTGATAACGCCACGAAGCAACCGTGCCAGCCTGCCGGTCAAAGGCAAGTTCGAAATCCTGCCCGCTCACTTTCACCTGACCATCTGCTTCTACCAGTTCCAGAGCTGGCTGCCCCTCGTCCGGCGTCAGAGCGACTTCCGGCACATCCCAGGGCACCTTGAATTGCTCCCAGGCGACCTCGTGGCCTTTGTCTGCCCAGAGCGTGTTCTCTGCCAGAGTGAAACTTAACGTCAGCCAATATTCTGTTCCGGGTTCCAGCTCCGGTTTTTCGAAGGGAATGCTCACGACCTCGCCTCCCGCGGGTGGGGTGCTCAGCCGTGTTAGTCGTCCGGTCTGGAGGACGCGGTCGCCGTCCGTCAGTTTCCAGGTCAAATCCAACCCGCTCAGGTCGGAGAAGAAATAACGGTTGGTCACGGCAATGTTTCCGGTCAGCAGGTCAACCGCTTCCATGCTGACGGGCTGGTAAACCTTTTTCACCTCCCACATAGCCGGGTGGAGGGAGCGATCCGGGAAGACGATCCCATTACAGCAGAAGCTAAAGCTGCTGGGCGCATCGCCAAAATCGCTGCCATAGGCATACCATTCCTTGCCGTCCTCTGTCACCTGCCGGATCCCTTGATCCACCCAGTCCCAGATGAAACCTCCGCGCAGTCTTGGATGGGACTCGATCACTTCCCAATACTCTTTCAGGTTTCCGGGGCTGTTGCCCATGGCATGAGCATATTCGCACATGACAAACGGGCGAGTCTCACCGGGTATTTGCCCCATCCATGCCAGGACATCCAGCCTCGGATACATCTTGCTGAGGATATCCAGGTAAGGAGCTCTGTCACCCGAATCATAGAAGACCGGCCGGGTCGGGTCGTGCTGGTGGATCCAGTCAGCCATCGCCGCGTGGTTAGGACCCTCGCCCGATTCATTTCCAAGCGACCAAATGAGGATCGATGGGTGGTTCTTGTCCCGCTCGACCATCCGGCTGCCGCGCTCGACAAACGCCAGTTGCCATTCTGGGTCCTTGGTGAACCTGTCCCACAAGCCGTGCGACTCCACATTTGCCTCGTCGATCAGATAGATCCCGTACCGGTCACACAACTCATACCAGCGCGGGATATCGGGGTAATGGCAGGTTCGCACGGCGTTGATATTAAATCGCTTCATCAACAAAATATCTTCGATCATCGATTCGACAGTGATGGCATGACCTAGTACCGGGTCATGCTCATGACGATTGACGCCGCGGAAATAGATTGGCGCACCGTTGACCAGCACTTTTCCATCTTTGATCTCCACCACCCGGAAGCCTACCTGACATTGCTCTACCTCCACAATGTTTCCGCGGGCATCCTTAAGCTGGATCGCCAGACGATACAGGTTGGGATGCTCGCCATCCCATTTTTTCGGGTGGGAAACTTCTCCCGTCAGTTCGAGGGCGAGCTCCTCTCCCGCGTCCACCTGCACCCGGGCGGATACATTCCACCCTGTTGGCTGTGAGTCCGCGTCGAAGAGACTGGCTTCTACGTGATACCCATCGGCAGCCAATGTTGAATAGTTTTTGATGTTCACGCGCAGTTTGAGCACGGCATCTTGATATTGGGCATCCAGCTCGGTCCGTGCCCAAAAATCGCGGATGTGTATTCTGGGAGTCGCGAACAGATAGACATCACGGAAGATGCCGCTGAGGAACCACATATCCTGATCTTCCAGAAAAGAGCCATCGGACCAGCGATACACGCGCACCGCCAGTGAATTTTCGCCAGCATGAATGTAGGGGGTGAGGTCGAATTCAGCAGGCAGGCGACTGTCCTGGCTGTACCCAACCTGCTCACCATTCACCCACAAATAGAATGCCGAATCCACGCCATCGAAGACGATGAACACCTGCCGATCCTGCCAGTCTTCGGGTATGGTAAACGTCGTACGATACGAGCCTGTCTCATTGGTTTCTTCCGGGGTAAAGGGAGGGTTGGTTTTGTCGAAGGCATAGTCCGCGGCCAGATAACGCGGAATGCCATATCCCAACATCTGCCAGTTCCCGGGCACAGGGATGGTATCCCAGGCGCGCGAGTCGAAATCTGCACGGTAGAAATCTTCCGGCGCTGCAGCCGGCGTGGGCGCAAAATGGAATTGCCAGTTCCCGTTCAGGAGCTGGAAATAAGGAGAGTTCTTTCTTTCCCCGGTCAGCGCCGAATTAAGATCCGCAAAGGGCAGCAAGGTCGCGTGGGCAGGTTGTTTGTTGCGACCCACCATCTGAGGGTTTTCCCAATCTTTCGCAGGTATGGTGTTCAAATCGCCTCCATCTTATGGATGATCTATGTTTTCGGGCGCATGAAAGTCTGGCGGACAGCAATACCGCCCGACCCGGATTTCAGGACACAAAACCGAAAACGTTAAAGGGAAGGTCTGATCGCCCCGGTAAGGGTGAGTTCCTTAGCACGGTGGCATCTGACATAATGGGCCGGGGCAACTTCTTCCAGGACTGGCGCTGTCGTGGTGCAAATCTCCTTGGCATACTTGCAGCGCGGGTGGAAGTAACAGCCGGATGGCGGATTGGCGGGGTTGGCGACCTCACCGGTGAGCAGCACACGCTTGTCCCTCGGGCGCGGATCCGGCAGAGGGATGGCCGACATGAGCGCCTCGGTGTACGGGTGTTTAGGGGTCGAAAAAATCGCAGCGGTCGAGGCCAACTCGACGATCTTACCGACATACATCACCGCCACCCGGTCACTGATGTGGGCGACCACGCTAAGGTCGTGCGCCACGAAGAGGTAGGTCAGCCCCATCTTTTCCTGCATTTCTTTGAGCAGGTTGAGGATTTGAGCCTGCACCGATACATCCAGCGCCGAGACCGGTTCGTCACAGACCACGAACTTGGGGGAGGGCGCCAGGGCGCGCGCCAACCCGATGCGCTGACGCTGCCCGCCACTGAAGGCATGTGGATAGCGCCGCATATATTCGGGTCGCAGGCCGACCAGGGTCAGCATCTCGGCTACGCGATCTTCAATCTCACGACCGCGTATGAGGCCCATGGCCCGCAGCGGCGCGCCGACAATTTCCTGTAAGGTCATGCGAGGATTCAAAGAAGCATAAGGATCTTGAAAGATCATGCGGATGCTGCGGCGCACGAGTCGAATTTCCTTATTGTCCAATTTTGCAATATCCACGCGCCCTAACGTTGGGTCCTGGTACCAGACCTCGCCGCTGCTGGGATCTATGGCGCGCATGATGCATCTGCCCGTTGTAGTTTTCCCGCAGCCACTCTCCCCAACCAGCCCCACGGTCTCGCCCTGATTGACGTTGAAACTGACATCATCCACGGCTTTGACCTGCCCAACAACCCGTTTCAAAAAACCTCGTTGAATGGGGAAATGTTTTTTCAGGGCATTCACTTCCAGCAATGGCTCGGTGGAACTCGATACGGCAGCACTGGTATGGGTTTGGCTGGCTTGATCGGGCATGGCAATATCCTTGGTAGTTTGGGGTATTCGAATCCCTAGGAAGAGGTGATGTCAGAATAAAGGTGACAGCGGACAAAGTGTCCGGGCTCTGCCTGAACATTCAGCGGCTCCACCTGGTCACAAAGGTCGGGGATCACATGCGGACAGCGTGGAGCGAACGGGCAGCCTTTCGGCCGAGAATAAGGATCCGGCACCATACCCTTGATGGCCTGCAGGCGCCGACTCCGGTTGGGTTGGGTGATGGTTTCGTTCAGCTGAGGAATGGAGGACAGTAACCCGCGCGTGTAAGGATGCAGTGGATTGAGAAAGATGGTTTTGACATCCGTCTCCTCGACGACCTTACCCATGTACATCACGACCACATCCTGTGCCATCTCAGCTACTACCCCCAGGTTGTGGGTAATGTACAGGATCGCCATTCCGAAGTCATTCTGTAGGCTCCGCATGAGATCCAGGATCTGCGCTTCCGTTGTCACATCCAGGGCCGTAGTTGGCTCATCGGCAATTAACAGGCTGGGCCGGCAGCTGAGCGCCATGGCGATCACCGCGCGCTGGCGCATGCCACCGCTCAACTGGAACGGATAATCGTCGATGACGCGTTCTGGCCTGGACATTTTGACGCGCGCAAGCATATCAATGGCCTGCTCACGCGCTTCTCGCTTGGAAACACCCTGATGCAGGATAATCGATTCCGTGATCTGCTGACCAATGGTACGGACCGGGATCATGGCGGTCATGGGCTCCTGGAAAACCATGGAGATATGGTTGCCGCGAATATCGCGAATTTCCCTGCCTTTCGGATCCAGGGCCGCGATATCGATCACATCTATCATACCGGCGGAGCCATTCCTCTCGACCGGCTTATAAAACAGCATCTGGCCACCCTCGATCTTGCCTGGCGCCGGCACCAGTTGGAGCAGGGAGAGCGAGGTAATACTTTTGCCGCAACCGCTCTCGCCTACCACCCCCAGCGTCCGGCCTCGCCGTATGGTCAGATCTACACCCTCCACGGCGTGCACAACTCCCTCGGTCAGATAAAAGTAGGTACGCAGGTCTTTGATCTCTACAAGGGTATCCATCTCTGTCATAAGGACCTCTATCCGGTCACGTATGGGTCTGCGGCGTCACGCAGGCCATCGCCCAGGAAGTTGAACATCAGCACAGCGACGATGACAAAGGCTACGGGCCAGAGCAGCCAGGGTGTCTGCGCAACGGTCTGGAGGTTCTGCGCCTCCTGGAGCATCACGCCCCAGGAAATGGTTGGGGGGCGCAACCCGACCCCCAGGAAGCTCAGGGACGTCTCGCCCAGGATCATGTTCGGGATGGACAGCGTCAGGGAGACGATAATATAGCTGGTAAAGCCAGGCAGCATGTAACGTGTGATGATCTGCCCTTCCGATTCGCCATCCAGTCTGGCCGCCATGACGTAATCCTCCTCGCGCAGGCTAAGCAGCTTGCCGCGCACCACGCGTGCCAAGATGGTCCAGCCAAAGATGGAGAGGATGACGGTCACGTAGAAGTAGGTTTTTAGCTGCGGCCAATCCTGAGGTAAGGCGGCCGCCAGGGACATCCATAACGGAATGGTGGGCAAAGCCAGGAGCACATCAATGACCCGCATGATGATCTCATCCGCCACTCCGCCGAAGAAACCGGCGATGCCGCCCAGGATCAACCCCAGGAAGAAGGCCAGGAAGACACCGAGCAGGCCGACAGTCAGCGAGATGCGCGCGCCAAAAAAGATGCGCGAAAGCATGTCATGGCCCAGCGTATCACTTCCCAGGATGAAAAGAGGCACGAATTCGTCCGGTTCCGTTCTTACGCCAAAGAGATGAAGATTGCTCGGGAACAATCCCCAAAGCTTGTATTCATCTCCTCTTACAAATAACGTGATCGGGTGGATCTTGGAGGTCGTATCCTCTTCGTAGATCGGTCGTAATGTGACTGGATGGCGCCCCCGCACCAATCCATAGACGAACGGCAGGTGGAATTTGCCCTGCGCATCGATCATGCGCACGTTGACGGGCGCCAGCGTACTATAATCTTTGAAGCGCTTTTCGGGGTCATAGGGGGATATGAACTCGGCGAAAATGACGATGATGTAGAAGATGCCCAGCACAACCATGGCAATCTGTGCCAGTTTGTGCCGGCGGAACTTCCACCACACCAGTTGCCATTGCCCTGCACGGTAGAAGTTTTCATCCTTTTCGTGCGCTGCTTCCACAAGCGCACTCTTCTTGCCAAACTCCCACCACCTGCGCTTGGGGGTTAGCGGATTTGCTGTGCTCATGCTGCCTCCATGGCTCCAAAGCGGATGCGTGGATCAATTGCGGCCAGCAGCAGGTCTGATAACAGGCTGCCCAGTGAGTATAAGGCTCCAAGGATCAGGATGTAGGCGCCAGCGGTGTACATATCCTGTTGGAGCAGGGCACGCCACAGGACAGGACCGGCTGTGTTGAGATTCATCACGATCTCGACCACTGTGCCGCCCGAAAACAACCACGCCAGTAAGTAGGTCGTCTGGCTAAGGATCGGGTTTATGGCGATCCGCACCGGGTATTGCATGATCACCTGGTATTCAGAAAGGCCCTTGGAACGCGCCACGGTGACATATTGTTTACGCAACTCGTCCAGCATCGTAGCGCGCAGGGTGCGGATGATGTTTGCCATCCCGGCTATAGCCAGGATGATCACTGGCAGCCAGAGGTGGCTCAACAGATTTACGAATTTCGCCCAGCTCATCGGCTGGGGTTCAAACTCCGGAGAATAGAGTCCACCCACTTTTAGGCCCAGCACAGCATAACTGATATACATTAGCACAAGGGCTAACAGGAACCCGGGCGTGGCCAGGCCGATGAAGCCGATAAACGTAAAAAAATAGTCGGCAAACGAATACTGTTTAACGGCTACATAGATGCCGACTGGGATCGCCAGACCCCATGAGACCAGAAAAGCCAGGAAGGCGATAAAAAAGGTCATTCCCATACGGCTTAGCAGGATCTCATTGACCGGCCGCTGCCATGCAAACGAATAACCAAAATCCAACCGGGTGACGATGTTCCCGATCCAGCGGCCATATTGGACATACAGGGGCTTGTCGAGGCCGTACATATTGGTCAGCCGCTGGACCTCGGCCGCATCGACCGTCGCACCGGTCGCGCGCCGGCGGTTGATTTGTTCAGTAAGCAAATCTCCCGGCGGCAGTTGGATGATGATAAATGCCAGGATCGAAACCAGGAAAATCTGCGGGATCATCCTTGCCAGGCGCCCAACGATGTAGTTCAGCATAAGAGCCTCACCTCCTGATTAAGTACTACCGGATGCAGGCAGCATGGTTCATGTCTGCCACGCGCCCACATCCGGTAGTGTATCATGCTTCAAACGTTAGGCGCGCGTGCCGCCTTCGTAGAAGTACGCTTCAGGGTGATATGTCGAATTGCCGTAGGTATCCCAACCCACGACGGACTTCGACTTCGGCAGGTTGCGCATGTTCTTGTTGAAGATCAGGGGCGCCGGGACCTCCAGGATCAAGCCGATGCCCAGCGGAGTTTCAGCGAGGCCATCGAAGATTTCCTGGCCGAATTTAACCCGCTCATCCTCATCAGCGGTGGAGGTCATCTGGGCGAACAGATCGTAGTACTTCTTGATCTGTTCGGGCGGTTCCACGAGACCTTCGGCTGTCTTATCGACCGCGTTGTGCCACCTAGCCCATACGCTGGATGCTCCACCCTGGCCCTGATCGGTGGGGATGTACCAGCGCATTTCGAGCGGCAGCAGCAGATCGGAGCAGCGGTCGGCGTGCCAGACCGTGCAATGCACCTGACCGTTGTTGAGCCGTTCATCTAACAGGTTCGTTGTCACCTCTTTGGATGTGGCATCGATGCCGATATCACGCCAGTAGGCAGCAACCAATTCGCAGACCTGAGGAGTCAGCGGACCCACGCGCAGACCGGCCTGTTCGATCACGTACGTGAGCGGCTGGCCATCGCTGCGCAGGCGGATGCCCTGGTCATTTTTCTTGTCCAGGCCCATCTCATCGAGCAGTTGGTTGGACTTAGCGGTATCGAACTCTGCCCAGGCTGTACCGTAGTTCTCCTTGTAATACTTGGAGGATGGGAGCGGAGCTAACTGGCCCATCCGGGCAGTTCCAAAGAGCAGGCTCTGATTGATCTCTTCGCGATCGATGGCCATCGAGAGCGCCTTGACAAAGTTCGGGTGTTGGGCGATCTCGGTCATGACTTCATCGGGCGTTCCATCTTCTTTATTAATGACATGCTGCGGGAAGAGCACATCGCGGTCAGACATACAGGAAACGTAATCCATGACCTGGAAGTTGCCGGCCGTTTCATTCTCTTTGTAGAAGGCATATTCCGCCATCGTGACGTCGTGCATGCCCAGTGAATCCAATTCGTTCTGCGCCAGTTTGAGTTTG
>Ga0114129_10001935_pt1 | contig 28337 bp, 26 predicted proteins | sample RhiMetdeltSRZDD1_FD_80071 | JGI IMG/M metagenome (GOLD analysis project Ga0114129, IMG submission 80071) | Populus rhizosphere microbial communities from Tennessee, USA - Rhizosphere MetaG P. deltoides SRZDD1 (version 2) (version 2) | ecosystem: Host-associated > Plants > Roots > Rhizosphere >... | reverse complement strand
GTCCACGCTGCGGCGGTCCGCGGATGACATATGATCTCGATAGTCGTGGCTCAAGCGCTGTTGACGGGAGTGTTCGTCGGGCTCGCCGGCCTCGTGACGGCCGTCGTCTTCGGCCTGCAGGCCACCGACGTCGGCCGCCACATCTCCGTCGGCATCTTTTCGACGATGATCACGCTGCTCGCCCACTCGATGATGATGTTCTATCTGATCGGGAAGGGCAAAGCGGTCAAGGATGCGATGGCCGAACACAGCGTCGCGGGCGACTACTATCGCCGCATTGCCGCCGCGCGCAAGCCGGTGTTCTCCATCGCCACGCTGGCGATGGCCGTGACGATGGTGGCTGCGATCCTGGGCGCGAGCGTCGACACGGGGGTTCTTCCGTCGATCGTCCACGCGATGATTGCCTACGGCGCCATCGTCTGCAACGCCGCCGCGCTCAAAGTCGAGATTTCAGCGCTCTCCGCGTCCACCGGGATCGTCGACGAGGTCAATCGCCAGATCAGATCGTGATCCCCGTTCTCGAGCTCTCGGGTGTCATCAAAGACTATGGGGGCCTGCGACCGCTGCGGATCGCGGCGCTGAGTGTGGCAAGCGGCGAGCATGTCGCGCTCGTCGGCCTGGATCAGATCGCGGCGGAAGTGTTCATCAATCTGGTGACCGGCGCCACCCTTCCCGAGGCGGGCCACATTCGGGTGTTCGGTCGGCCGACGTCCGCCATCAGCGACAGCGCGGACTGGCTTGCCACGGTGGATCGATTTGGCATCGTCACCAACCGCGCGGTGCTGCTCGATCAGTTGACGGTCATTCAGAATCTCGCGATGTCATTCACGCTCGACATCGAGCCGCCACCGGATGAAGCTCGCATGCGGGCGAGCGCTCTCGCACGCGAGGTAGGACTGCAGGAGTCCGATTGGGAACAGCCGATTGCCGCGCTCAACGGAGTGGGGAGGGTTCGTCTTCGGCTTGGGCGCGCTGTGGCGCTCGATCCTGGTGTCCTCTTGCTGGAACATGTAAGCGCTGGCCTTTCGGCGGAGGAAGCGGCAACCCTGGGCGCCGACATTCGGAACCTCGCCGCGCGCCGGGGCATGGCCATCGTCGCAACCACGCTCGACGAGGCGTTCGCTCGTGCGATCGCCGGCCGGGTGTTGAACTGGAAGCCGGCCACGGGAGAATTCGTCGAGCAGCGGTCGCCCGGATGGCTTGGTCGGTTGCTCGGTTCTTAGAGACGGTCTGCGCGGCTCGCAGCAATCAAGATCGGCCGCGAAAACGCGAACACACGAAGAGATTGTTTGGTCAGGACAATCTACTAGAATGTTCGCCGGGAGGAGAATCACCATGCATGGCAAGAGGCAGCTCGTGCTGCTCGTCGTAGCGATCGTCGGGGCATTGGGTATCGTGGCAGGGGCACAGGCGAAAAAGGCGATGAAGCCACGGGTGTTTTTCATCGAACCGAAGAACAACGCCCAGGTGACGAGCCCGGTGCACATGAAGTTCGGCGCCGAAGGCATCGAAATCGCCGCCGTACCGCCGGGCGATGTGACGAAAACGCGTCCGGGAGTGGCTCACTATCACATTGGAGTGGGAGTCAGTTGTCTACCGGCGGGGAAGACGATCGTCAAAGGCACGCCCTCGTGGGTTCATTTCGGCGACGGCAAATCGGAGATCGACATGCAGTTGACGCCGGGCCGACACCGGCTGGCGCTGCAGCTTGGCGACGATCTGCACAACACCATCGCCGGCACCTGCCAGATGATTACGGTCAACGTGAAATAACCGCCGAAAACGGCCGAGCGGCTTCGGGTCATGGGATTGGGGACTCGTCTCCAATCCCTACACCATTGGATGGTTGAGCGAGCGCTCATCCGTAAATGTTCAGGAAATTGTTAGGGATGTCGCTGGAACGGAACTTGATAATCCGAATCTGGGCAGGCGCACGAGCCCAAGGAGACTCGGATGTCGAGCGGCACCATCAAACGACTCGTTCGGGACAGAGGCTTCGGGTTCATTCGCGACGACGGCGGCCAGGAATGGTTCTTTCACCGCAGCGCGGTTCAGGGAAGTTTCGACCAGCTCAACGAAGGTCAGCGCGTCAGCTTCGATGAAGAACCGTCTGCGAAGGGACCCCGCGCCGGCAATGTTCGCAGCGAAGGCTGATCGCTGACCGCCCGCACACTGATTCTTTTCGACATCGACGGTACTCTTGTACTCACCGGCGGCGCCGGTGGACGGGCCATGACGCTCGCGTTCGAGGAGATTTTCTCGATCGCGGACGCCTTCCAAGGCATCCCCATGGCCGGGCGTACGGACGCGTGGATTCTTGGAGATGCCGCCGCAGCCCACGGCATCCCTCGCGATTCGCCTGAACTCGCGCGATTCCCCGAGGTCTATTTCCGTCACTTGGCGACCGAAATCGAAATCAGCGAAAAAAGGGGTACGACCCTTTCTCCAAGAGGACGCTACGGCGTCATGCCTGGCGTCCGCGTGCTGCTCGACGCGCTCGTTGCCAACCCTGCGGCGTTTCTGGCTCTCCTCACCGGCAACTACGAGGCGGGCGCGCGCTTGAAGCTTGAGCACTTCGATCTGTGGCGCTACTTCCATTGCGGAGCGTTTGGCGATGCCGCACCTGATCGGAACGGTCTTATGGTGAAAGCATTGGAGCGCACGGCAGCATGCGGTGCGACCTTCCAGGCGTCGGACGCCGTTGTGATAGGCGATACGCCGCTCGACATTGCGTGCGCAAGAACCGGCGGCGCGCGATCGATCGCCGTAGCCACAGGGAGCCACAGCGTCGAAGAGTTGCGTGCCGCAGGTGCCGACGTTGCGTTCGAAGATTTGAGCGATACCGAAACAGTCTTGGCCGCGATTCTACGATTCTGATTCTGCGAAACTACCGGTGGACAACCTTCGCGAGAAGGATGGCGGAAGCGCCTGGGAGTCGAACCCAGCCCCCCCGCGTGAGCGGGGAGCGACCGATTTTGAAGACCGGGAGGGCCGCCGGGCCCCGTTCACTTCCGTAAGAACAGTTTAATTGCGGATTGCGGATTGGGGGATGCGGGGGTTGCGGGACGCGGATTGGGTTTTGCGGCCTTTTAATCCGCAGTCCGCAATCCGCAATCCGCAATCGAAATGAGCTCAGCCTTCGATCAGACGCACGTCGCCTGCGCGTGGGCCCTTTTGAGAATCTTCAGGAGTGAATTCGACCCGCTGACCTTCGCGGAGCAGTTCGAAAACGGCGCCGCGAACCGAGCTGCGGTGGAAAAAGTGCTCGATCCCACCCTCGTCGCGGATGAAGCCGAATCCCTTATCGATGAGTAGCCTCGCAATTGTCCCCGTTGGCATAACGCCGCCTCCGTTCGCCGAATCTGCAAATCCCAGGCTGAGCTGGAATTCGGGGCCAGTCTAGGCAGTTCATTCCGGGAAGTCAAGGAGAGGCCGTACTTTAGCGGGAAAGGTATCAGTCCGGATACTTGCCAGGTTTCGACCTCCTCATCCTCCTCGTCGTCCTCCTCGCCCTCCTCGTCCTCTTCGAAATCGTCGTCTTCGTCGAGGTCGTCGTCTGGCTCTTCCTGAACGTGGTAACGAGCGCGGGGTGTCCCCATTGTCGGTCGTTGTCCTACGACGGAGGTTCTGAGGCCGGCTTGATCTTCTCGCGATTGGGGGGTGGGTAGGTCGTCCAGAAATGACGGCCGCAGCGTGGACACACCCAGAATTGGTCAGGTGTCCAAGCCATCCCGGGTCCCGGATCGCGCATGTCCATCTGGGCGCCGCAACGCATACAGCGAATGTGGAGATCGCCCTCGGCCATGAGCGCGATTCTATAACATGGCAGCGGTGATCCCGGCCCTCGTCCTTGCCGCCGGCCGCTCGTCCCGCATGGGACGCGTCAAAGCGACGCTGCCGATCGACGGCGGCGATTCGTTTCTCTCGCGCATCGTTCGCACGTTGCTCGACGCCGGCGTCGATGATGTGGTGATCGTCGTAGGACACGAGGCAGATGCGATCGTTTCGGCATTCGTGTCGAGCGGATTGCCCGCCCGTTTCGTCGTCAACACCGACTACGACCGTGGGCAGTTGTCGTCGCTCGTGGCCGGACTGAACGTCATCGATCGTCCCGGCGTATCGGCGGCGCTCGTCACACTCGTCGACGTGCCGCTGGTGACCGCGAGCACGGTTCGCGCAGTGCTCGAGTGCTATCGACAGACGCGCGCGCCTGTCGTACGTCCGACGTCAGGCACTCGTCACGGCCATCCACTCCTCATCGATCGATCGTTGTTTGCCGCGTTGCGGACGGCCGATCCGCAGACGGGTGCGAAGCCGATCATCCGCGCGCACGCATCAGCTGCCGGCGACCTTGCGATCGACGACGAGGGCGCGTTTATGGACGTCGATACGGAAGAGGAGTACCGAGCGATTATCGATCGGTCGAGCGGCGTCGAGGATGATCGGGGGCCGTCTCACGGACAGGCTTAGGGCCGGAGAAGTCGAAGTCTTCTATTCGTGGCGAGTGGCGCATTTCGGGTTCGGCATACCCCTCAGCAATGAGCCAGGTTCCGATACTCGACGATACCTCTCGCACAGTACCCCGTTGGAATTTGTCGACGCGGACGCCGTCGAGCTCGTGCTCCCTCGGCGTGACTTTGATTCGAACCCTCAATTACCCACCTTTGTTCGAGTGGGATACAGATCGTGTGATGCATATCCCGCTATCCAATCGTTGTTGCTAGCAACAAGCAAACGGGGTACCTGCTATGATCCGCCCCCCATGAGCATCGACATCGCGGTGGTACCGGTGGCTGGGCTCGGTACGCGGCTTCTGCCAGCCACGAAGTCACAGCCCAAGGAAATGCTGCCTGTCGGCCGGAAACCGGTCGTGCAGTACGTATGTGAAGAGCTGACGGGCGCCGGTTTGCGACGAATCCTCTTCATCACCGGCCCGGGCAAGACGTCGCTGGAAAACCACTTCGACGTCAACGAAGAGCTGGTCCAGCTGCTTCGCGAGAACGGCAAGGAGGAACTGCTCACGTCGCTCGAATTCGAGCGCGCCGAGACGCAGTATTTTTACACGCGGCAGCGTCAAGCGCTGGGCTTGGGCCACGCGGTGCTCGCGGCGCGCGCGTTTGTCGGCCGCGAACCGTTCGTGGTGGCGCTGGGCGATTCGATCATCGGTCTCGATCGACAGAGCGACATCGTGCGCCGCATGCGTCAGGTGTTCGAGGACAAGGAGGCCGCGGCGGTGATTGCGCTCGAAGAGGTGCCGCGCGAAGAGGTGCGCCATTACGGCATCGCGCAGCCGCGCCAATCGAGCGGCGGGATCATCGAGCTCGCGGATCTGGTCGAGAAGCCGACAGCTGCCGACGCACCGAGCACCCTCGCCATCGCGGCGCGCTACGTGCTCTCGCCGACGATCTTCGACGCGCTCGACGCGACGCAACCAGGCGTAGGCGGAGAGATCCAGCTGACCGACGCGATCCGAAGGCTGATTCGCGGCGGCGGGCGCGCCTATGGCATCGTGCTCGGTCCCGACGAGCGGCGCTTCGATATCGGCAACTTCGACGCGTATTTCCGCGCATTCGTCGAATTCGCGCTTGCCGATCCGAAGCACGGTCCGCCGCTGCGCACATTCGTCGAACGACTCGTCAGATGATCATCATTCGCAGGCGCGCCTATGCGCGCGCGGCGCTCGTCGGCAATCCCTCCGATGGTTATCACGGCAGGACCATCTCGCTGATCGTCCGCAACTTTTCAGCGGAGGTGGTGCTCTACGAGTGGGACACCGTCGAGATCATGCTGACCGAAGAAGACCGCGCGCGCTTTCGGAGCGTTCACGACCTGGCGCGCGATGTCGCGCTCCACGGCTATTACGGCGGCATCCGTCTGATCAAGGCGACCGTCAAGCGGTTCGTCGACTACTGCCGCAAGGCCGGCATCACGCTTCACCAGCAGAACTTCTCCATTCGATACCGCACCAACATCCCGCGTCAGGTGGGCCTCGCCGGCTCGAGCGCCATCATCATGGCCACGCTGCGGTGTCTCATGGAGTTCTACGACGTCGAGATTCCACTCGTGCTGCAACCCTCGTTGGTGCTTTCCGTCGAGCGCGATGAGCTTCGGGTGACGGCGGGGCTGCAGGATCGCGTCGCGCAGGCGTACGAGGGGTTGGTTTATATGGATTTCGGTCGCGAGCACGAGCAGATGGTCCACGATCTCCCGTGCTACCGATACGAACCGTTGGATCCCGCACTGCTGCCGCCGCTCTATCTTGCCTACCATCATGGCTTCAGCGAGCCGACGGAAGTGTTTCACAACGACGCGCGCGAGCGCTTCCATCGCGGCGAGCAGGACGTGGTGAACGGCATGCGCCGCGTGGCCGACCTGGCAGCGTCCGCGCGGCAAGCGCTGCTCGACCGAGACGCGGGGACGCTGTCGCGGCTCATCGACGAGAACTTCGACGTCCGTCGCGCGACTTTTCGGCTGCCGCCGTGGCAGGTGGAGATGGTGGACGCCGCGCGTGCCTGCGGCGCCAGCGCGAATTTTGCCGGTTCGGGCGGGGCGATTGTCGGCACCTACGACAATCCAGCGACGCTGGACGCATTGCGTCCCGCGCTCGAAGCAGCCGGCTGCACCGTGATCAAGCCTCAGGTCGCGTCGGTCTAGTCCGGTCGCCGGTCGGATCCGCCATGATCAGGGCAGCACAAGCGACGAACGCGATGACACCGGCGAGTGTCCGAAACATCATCGCGTAGCTGCCCGTCCACTCGACACACCAGGCGAGGAGCAACGGCCCCAACGCCGACGCCAGAACGGTGAGGGCTTGCGCCGCGCCCTGTATCCGGCCCAGATGCCGTCGTCCAAACGCGCGCGGCCAGACGCTGAAGAAGAGAACCATCACGAGGCCGCCGCCGAGCCCCATCGCGGTCGCCCAGATCATGACGTGCGCGTGAGTGGAGACGTGCGGCAGCGCGACGAGTCCTCCGGCGAGAACGAACAGCGAGATCGCCATGAGTCGTCCGAGCTGAACGCGCGCCGCGAGCCATCCTCCCAGAAAATTTCCGGCGAGCGCTGTGAGCGCCGTGACGACGAGCGTTTGATAGTAAATCTGAGCGCTGAAGCCGCGTTGCGCGAGGATCGATTCGTTGAAGAGTCCGATCCCTGAGGCGACGAGTCCGTACAGCGCAGTGCCGACGGCGAATACCCAGAAAGCCGGCGTACGCAACGCCTCGGTCCACACGTAGCCAGTTGTGGCCCGCGACCTCTCCGCGTTCTCTCTGCGCCTGTGAGCCGGTGGCTCGCACACATCGCCGTCTGGCGCGAGCCCGCACGATTCGGGTCCGCGACGGACGATCGTCGCGGATACCGGCGCGAGAATGCCGAGCAAGCCAAGGCCGACCGCCAGCCATGCCGCCCTCCAGCCCCATCGTTGGACGAGACTGCCCACAAGCGGGAACGCGATCATGAAACCGACGCTCATCGCGATGCTATAGACAGCCATTGCAGCGTCGATCTTTCGCACGAACCAGTGCCCGACCATCGTGATGCTGACGACGGACAACGCGCTTTGGCCGAGACCGCGTGTGAGGGTCATCCAGAGAGCGAGCGCGGTGAACGATGACGTCTGACTCATCGCGCACACTACCAGCGAGAGCGCCAGCGTCACGAGCGTCAATACCATCCGGCTTCCGAATCGATCGATGGCCTGTCCGACGCCAATCGCGCCGGCGGAGCCGAGTATCGTCGCCCAGAAGTTCAGCTCCGCGAAGCGCACGCGGCTGATCTGCAGCTCCGCGAGCAGGGGCTCCGTGATCAAGCCAAGACCCTGGGTGCGTCCCGGCAGCGTGCCGACCATCGCAGCGGCCGCGACGAGGAGCACGATCCAACCGTAGTACAGACCTGGCGCTTGCGAGGAACGACGAACAGGAAGCGGTACTGCGGCATCCATGCAGCGCGATTCTATCGTTCTGGCGGAAGCGAACGGTTGGAGGCTGCGCCCGTTCTAGGTCATCGCCTGCCCCGCGGTATACTTATGTACCTCCCCAATACTGACGAGCTTCGCAGACAACGCTCGTTCTGAAGCGATTCTCCACAGATGTCTCTGCCCGTCAGGTACCACCTCGCCCTGATCCTCGTTGTTCTGAACGTCGTCGGCACGGGTGTCGTCGCTGCGTTTGCCTACCGCGCGTCACGTCAGAGTCTGGAGGATCAAGCGCGGCTCGCCGTGGGCAGCGTGGCGCAGGGACGCCAGCAGGCGATGGTCCGCCTTCTCGAGCGGCGGCAGGAACGGCTCAATGCCTTCCTCGCCAGTCTTGAATCGTTGTGTGGCGAGCGAAGCGCGAGGGGCGGCTTGGGCCTGGAACGCGAATGCGTGCGCGTGGCGCTCGTCGGACTGCGCACGGCGGAGCGGGCGACGGCCGCCGAGCTGCGATACGGCCTGCGGCGAGTGGCTGCGCGCGGCTCGTGGCGAAAACCTGTTGAATCGCCCGTTGCCGGAACTCTGGCGTCGATGACGGTGATCGACGGTCACCACGAGTACACGATGCGCGCCCAGCGCGGTCGCCTTGCGCTGCGCGCGCGATTCTCGCTCGGCGACCTCGAACCGATCTTTCAGGATCGGTCCGGGCTGAGAGAAAACGGCGAAGTGATTCTTGCGGATGCTCAGGGTGCGGCTCTCACGCCGATGCGGTATCCACCAGGAGCGACACTCGACGGCTTGCGGCCGATGAAATCGGTTCAGCAATGCCTCGCGGGCGAAAGCGGCGAGATGCTCACGCCTGACTATCGCGACACGATGGTGATCAGCGGATTTCGTCCAGCCGCGGCGATCGGCGGCGGCTGTATCCTCGCGAACCTGCAGTACTCGGACGCGCTCGTCCCCATCCGCCGCCTCGGGCGAATGTTCACGTACGCGTCGGTCGGCTTCATCGCGCTCGGCATCGCGTTGTCTTTCATGGTCAGTCACGCGATCGCCAGGCCGATTGCCAGCCTTGCTGCGTCAGCGCGTGCGATGCAGGAAGGACACTTCGACCAGCCGGCCGGCGGCGGTGGGCCCAGGGAAGTCCGGCAGCTCGCGGGGGCGTTTTCATCGATGGCGCGATCGATTGGCGACCTGGTGCGGCGCGAGCACGCCGCCCGTCTGGACGCCGAGGCCGCGAGCCGCTTCAAGGACGAGTTCCTCGCGACGCTCTCACACGAGCTCAGAACGCCGCTCACCGCAATCCTCGGCTGGGCGTCGATCATCACGCGCGGCCACGCAGACGAGGCGCGTACCGCGCAGGCGATGCGGGCCATCGAGCGCAGCGCTCGGACACAGGCGAGGCTCGTCGACGAGCTTCTCGATGTCTCGCGTCTGGTCAGCGGTCAGATGCGTCTGAATCTGTCTTCCGTGTCGCTGAACGCCGTGGTCGACGACGCGCTCGAGGCAGTGCGGCCGGCAGCCGAAGCCAAGAAGCTGGAGCTGGTCAAACGAATCGACGCGCCAAGGCGAAACGTGCGAGCCGATGCCGGCCGGTTGCAGCAGGTGGTCTGGAACCTGCTGTCGAACGCGGTTCGTTTCACGCCGCCTGGCGGCCGGATTGAAGTAAGCCTGCGCGAGGTCGACGGACAGGCCGAGATTCGAGTGACCGACACCGGCATCGGCATTCACGCCGATTTCGTGGCGCATGTGTTCGAACGGTTTCGCCAGGCGGACAGCAGCATCACGCGAACGCACGGCGGTTTGGGCCTCGGTCTGGCAATCGTTCGCCATCTCGTCGAGCTGCACGGCGGCACAGTCGGCGCTGAAAGCGCGGGCGAAGGGCAGGGTGCGTCGTTCACAGTCCGCCTGCCGATTCGGGCCGATGTGCCCGCCATCGCCCCGAGAGCCGACTCCGCCAGCAGGCTCGATCCGCCGACGAATCTCCGAGGTACGCGTGTGCTGATCGTCGACGACGATCCCGACGCGAGAGAGATTCTGCGCACGATGCTCGAGGATGCCGGAGCGACGGTGGCAACGACCGCGTCGGCGGGCGAGACGCGCGCCATCATCGGGCATCTGCGGCCCGACTTGTTGATCGCCGACATCGGCATGCCGAACGAAGATGGGTATTCACTCATCCAGTCGGTACGCGCGCTCGAGTCCGACATCACCGGCCACGTACCGGCGATCGCCCTGACGGCGCACGCACGGGCAGAAGACATCGACCGCGCATTTGCGTCAGGCTTCCAGATTCACGTCGCGAAACCCGTCGAAGCCTCGCAGCTGCTGTCGACGATTGCGACGCTCGTCCATCCGCACGCCTGAATCGGCACCACGATCCGTAGCGCTTGGCGACGATGCTTGCGCGTCGGACTACGGCGCGGCAGGTTTCGAGAAGAGCTTCTCGTCGATCGGTACGTTGTGCTCCACCTTCGTGAAGACGATCGTGAAGTTCTGAACCGCCGATGTCGCCTTCAACTGGAAGGGCAGCTTCACGCCGTCGACGTCGCGGTAGTCGAGGAATTCGGTCGTCTGCTCCAGCTCGCGTCCAAGCTGCGGCACATCGACCTTCACGACCACCTTGACCGGGAGGTACGTTTCGGCATCGATGTACTGACGCACGACCGAGCCGGTCGGCGGTTCGAAGACGAGCAAGTACGCCTCGCGCTCGCCGATCTTCTCTTTGCCGCTCAATTGCGCGGTCGTCCCCAGCTGCTTGTAATTCAACAGAGGATTCGGGAACGAGCCGTTTCTCAGGTTGTCCAGCTGATTGCCGGTGATGTCGCGATTGCCCTGAAGCGTATCCATGACGTAACCAGACGATCCGTCGAATCGTTGATCGACGACGAGCTGGCCGGCTCCGAGGGCCGACAAATCAGCCTTGATCAACGTGCGGGACTTGTTCGGCGCCTGGTTCAGCGTCTCGATCGAGCCGGAGATCTCGCCGGCGGGTGTCGAGAGCGTGATGGTTCCAGCCGCGGAACGCGATTTGAGCTTCCCGAGCGCAGCACGGCCGCCGAGCGCGGTCAGGCACTTCTCGACGACCTCGTCCGCTGTCTGAGCGGATGCGACGTGCGGCGATATCAGGAGCAACGACACGAGCGACAGACTCGACAGACCCTTCATACAGCGTCTCCTTCAGCGGTTCAGGCGAGCAAGCATTGCTACGACAGACGCTTGGTCGACGGCGAGCGCGTTCACGACCTCTGACTCTAGCCAGAGATTGATGTGGATGGCAACTCCAATGGGCCGCCGATACAGGTAAGGCTGGAAGATTAGTCTGGGAGGGGCGAAGGGCTAAGGGCCCCCAGCCCTAACGCCTGAGCCCTCAGCCCTGACAAGCAACATGCTCTACGGGGTATGTGGGTTGAACGCGTCGCACGACACGGCGGGGTTCCAGTTCACGAACGTGCCATTCGGGTTGTCCTTCCACGCCCACACATGCAGCGCGTAGAACGCCGGAAGCCCGAAAGCGAGTTCATAAAGCCGCTTTCTTTGCCATCCGGGCTCAAAAGGAAAGCTCAACAGTCGGAGTCGACGTGCAGCTTCAGTGCGCGCCCCAGCCCTCAGTCGCCTTTTACGAGTGGGAGCACTCGTGCGACGAGCTCCTTCAGAAACGGGCGTGATTTCATGAACACCGCGAAATGACCGCCTTCGATGGAGATGAACGCTTTGCGCGGGGCACGAATCGAGCTCACGAAATCCCTGGCGAGGGTCGTCGGCGTCGTGAAGTCCTCAGCGCCCTGGATCACGACGACCGGTACGGCGAAGTCGCCACCGAGCCTCTTCGGGTCGAGCGCGCTCGTCTGGGGGACCAGACGCTCTGCGCTGACGCCTTGCCCGTCGATCCAGTCGTTGACGTCGCGCAGCGAGTAGCCCGGCGCGCCGAGCGCGAAGCCAAGCATCGACGAGATGAAGGAATCCGCGCCTTCGAACAGGTTTGACCATTTGCGTTGAACCGCATAGCCGCGGCCATCGGCGTACGGCGGATGGCCCACGTCTTTGAGCTCCCGAATCGCGCGCTGATCTCCGAGGCTCTCCGCCTTTTTCAGAAGTTCATCGTAGGCCACGAAGTAGTTTCTCGCCGGGTTCGCGACCTGTCCCGTGCCGACAAATGCATGAAAGAGGTCCGGCCGCGCCTTCACCATGAAAACTCCCAGGATCGAGCCCCAGGAGTGGCCGACAACGATGATCTTTTTCTTCCGCAGTGCCTTGCAGAGCAGCTCGGTCAGCTCTACTCCATCCTCGACCATGCGCTCGATGGTGATGGTCGGTGCGAGCGAGGGTCCGTTCTTTCCGAACGTTCTTCCGGCGCCGCGCTGATCCCATTGGACGACAGTGAAGGCTTTCAGCCACGGACGAAAGCCGGCGTACCCCCACGGGTTCGTGGCGTCGCCAGGACCCCCATGCAGGACGAGCAGGACCGGATTGTTGCGGTCTTCGCCGCGAATCGTGATCCATTGCGCGATGCCGCCGATCTCGACGTACTTGGCTTCATCGATCCCGTTCGGCGCGTCGATGGCGTATTCCTTTGCATTCCGATTGCGCACGAAGCCCATCATCGCGTCCAACTTCTGAAACTCGGCGTCGTCCGGCTGCGGCGGCGCTCCGCTCGGCCGAGCCAGCGCTGGCAAGGCGGGCATCGCGAGCGCAGCCGAGAGAATTGGAGTAAGAACGCTCGCACAGAGTCGTCTCAGCATGGTTCCACCACTCATCTACCTTAGACCGGCAGGTCCCGCGTTAGGATGACGCTTTGCGCCATGCGACACGTCAGCTTCAAGACTGTCGAATCGATCGGCCGCACTTTGCCCGACGTGGAGGTGACGACCACCTGGGGTCAGCCGACGCTGAAGGTGCGCGGGAAGATGTTCGTGTGCATCGCATCCCACAAGTCGGCCGAGCCGAACACGCTGGTCGTCATGATGGATTTCGCCGACCGGGACGCGCTCATTGAGGACGACCCTGGCACCTACTACCTGAAGGAACACTACTTGAACTACCCGTGTGTCCTCGTCCGCCTGTCACGCGTCCGTGCAGACGCGCTCCGGGATCTCGTCACGGGCGCGCACCGATTCGTGAGCGCCAAGGTGCGGAGGAAGCCTCGATGAGTTCGCCGAATGGGGACCACTAAGCAGCGTCGTCAGAGTCGTCCGAGTGCGACCCTGCGACAGCATTGGTGATGAGCCAGCGCCTTGGTCTGGGCATCGCCATCGCTGCAGCGTACGGCGGTTCGGTTCCGCCGCTCGCGAAGTAGTGTTCATCGGCTTTCGCCTTCAGGCGCTCGTACGCGGCCTGACGTCCACGGTGTTTGTGGAATTGCGCCAACCGCTGATAGCGATCGAAAAAGAAGTAGTGCGCCTCTCGAGTCAGGTCACCGTCGCGTCCGGCGCGCGCCACCCAGACCAGAACCTTCGCAGAGAGCAAATCGGCCCGTAGTGGCCACGGCGAATCAGGGGCCATGTGGACGATTATCGCTCTGACGAACAAGATTGTCGCGGGTTTCAAATCGCCGGGTTTGCCACACACGTGATTTGGAGCTTTGCGGCCGTTTTGGCCGACGCGCATCAGCGCGTCGGATTGTCTGGTCGCACCGCGCACGCTAAGATTCGGAATCCCGCCGGCAGAAATAGCAAGGGTGTACGACATGAAAACTGGATCGAGGCGGATGTTCCATGCTGCTGCGGCCGTCATGCTCGCGGCGCGGATTGGGGCCGGCCACCAGGTATCGGCGCGACAGGGCGGTCAGGCCCCGGCGCCGAGGAAGCCTCCGCTGGTCGACGATGTATTCAAGAACGTTCAGGCGCTCAAAGGCATCGGCGTCGACGACTTCATGCTGACGATGGGCATCATGTCGGCAGCGGTCGGGTCTGACTGCGTCGGATGTCATCCCTCTGCCGGCACCGATCACGTCGATTGGGCGCTCGACACGCCGAGAAAGCGCACCGCGCGGCGCATGGTGCAGCTGGTGACCGCCATCAACCGCGACACCTTCGGCGGACGGCAGGTTGTGACGTGCTGGACCTGCCATCGCGGCCGCGACAAGCCGGTGACCACGCCGACTCTCGACACGGTGTACGGCGAGCCGATCCTCGAATTCGACGACGTGCTTGCCCCCGCTCCCGGTGTGCCAACCGTCGATCAGGTGTTGAACAAGTATCTGCAGGCGATCGGCGGAGCCCAGCGAGTGGCGGGCATCACCAGCTTTGTCGCCACGGGGAAGAGCATCGGCTATCGCGGGTTTGGCGGCGGCGGCATCGTGGAAGTGTCCGCCCAATTTCCGGACAAGCGGGCCATGCACATCAGTTTTCCCGAATACCCGGACCGTGGCGTCAGCGTCAGGACGTACGACGGTCGAACCGGCTGGATCGCAACGCCGCTCGCGGTCGTCCCGAAATACGAGCTGGGTGGCAGCGAGCGGGACGGCGCGAGACTCGACGCGCAGCTTTCGTTTCCGGCACAGATCCGACAGGCGCTCGCGGATTTGCGCGTTGGTCCCCCTACGACGATTGACGACAAGGACGTGACGGTCGTTCAGGGAAATGGGCCGAACGGCACGCTTGCCACGTTGTACTTCGATGACGCCTCCGGCCTGCTGGTCCGAATGATCCGTCACGGCCGATCGCCGATCGGTCGTGTTCCAACGCAGGTCGATTACTCCGACTACCGGGATGTCGGCGGCATCAAGTTTCCCTTTCATTGGACGTTTGCGTGGCTCGACGGCCGGGACAATTTCGAGTTCAGCGACGTGAAGCTGAACGTGCCGGTTGAGGCCGCCAGGTTCGGCGAGCCCAACGTGACGGTGGCGGCGCCAAAGTAGACTCATGATCCGTCGAGGTACCGCACTAGCCGCAGAGTCGAGCCTACTTCGGTGGTTCGTCACTGCCCGCGAAGATCTTCGTGCCATCGGGCATCGTGATGTTCGTGGCGTTCGCGAATTCCTTCCCGTTCTTTGCGGCAAAACCCTCGACCTTGATCAAGGCGCCGTACTGCATCGAGCTCTTCTTCCACCCGCGTCGCAGCAGCGCGTTCGGCGGTCCCATCTCGATCGCCCAGTTCACGACTTTGCCGTCGGGACCTTTCACGTCGATGTAGATCCAGGCGTGCGGGTTCATCCACTCCGCTTTCGTGAGCGTTCCTTCGAGGTTGACGGGCTTGTTCTGATCGAATTCCGCGGAAAACGCGTGATGGGCGGCCGCCGACGCGGCGCCAAGAGTCGCCGCGAGCACGACCGGGGCCACAACTCGTCGTGTTCTCATCGCAGTCCTCTCCTCTAGCTAGGGCACGCTGACGCGGATGCCACTGATGTCCGTGTTCGTCATGAGCATCAGGTTCTTCTCATTGCCTTCGAAGCACGCATATTCGACCGGCACATAGTCCTTGGGTGCGCGCGCGAATGCATACCAGGCCACCGTCCACGGCTGTGTGAACACCTTTTCGTCACTGATTTTCGCTTCGTAATGGATCGTGCTCGCGTCGATTGGCGTGTAGCGCTCGGTCACACGATAGCGATCGCTGTGTGGAATGCCATGACCCGTTGCCAGCGACTCCGCGGGAACGCCGGGCGTTGCCGATATGGCGCCGATGACCCAGTTGTTGTCGAAGTTCGTCGTGAAGTTCGTCACCTCCACCACGAGGACATTCCCCTCCCAGTGGCCGCGCGACACCCCCATCGCCTTGCGAATGTTCGGATCGAGGGCCGGACGACCGTCGAGCGGGATCGTCCGATAGAGGTGGCTCTGCTCGTAGAAGATCACGACGTAGCCGGGCTTCTGGAAGATTTGATAGCCGACCACGGGCGCCGGAATCGTGCTTCGGGGGATGCCAGGCGCCAGACAGAGGACGCGTCCATCGAGGTACTCGACCTTCTCCTGGTTCGCGATGATTTCCTTGCGCTTCGCCAGCGCCTCCGGCGTCAACGGAATCGTGCCGTCGGCCGGGTCCACGCCCGCCGGCCGCGCCATCGCCCCCTCGGGCAGCTTGGGACGCTCGTTGAGGCTGTAAGAGAACTCGCTGTTCGCGCGGTTCGGCGCGCGGTTCGCCAACGGCACCAGTGGCGTCTCGACATTTCGCGGGAGCGGGATGGCGACATAGAGGCCGGAGATATCCGGCTGGCCATCCGGCGTCCGCGGCGGAACAAACGCGCTGACCGGCCGCGTGTAGGGCGGATAGGTCGCGGGCGCGGCAGGCGCGGCGCCGCGACCGCCTTGCGGAGCCACCGTGCCTCCTTGTTGCGCGGCGGCGCGCGAGGTCAGCAACCCGATGGCGAAGGCAAAGAGCAGGAGACGAAGTCTCATGACGGATCCTTCAATTGCCGCTGCCCGGTTTCTTGAGCAACTTCTGGTAGACGTGCTCGGCGCATTCGTAATCCAACAGCTCGAGGTTCTTCTCCAGGCGACGATAGACGATCATGCTGATTTTCCACGGGCGCGTGAACACCTTGGAGTCCTCGAGCGTCACCTCGTAGTTGATGTGGCTGGCGTCGATCGCCGCAAAGCGCTCGACGACCCTGAGCGCGTCGCTGTGGAAGTTGCCAGCCTGGTCGAACCAGGTCTGGTCGCCGAGGCTCACCGTGTCGACGACGAGCGTGTCGCCGTCCCATCGCCCGCGCGCGTCGCCCATCCAGAAATCGAGATCCTCCAGGTGCGGCGTTCCGTCGAGGAAGATGGTGCGCGTCGCGTGAGCGAACTCGTACGCGATGCCGATGTGCTTCGGCATCTGCGTGATTTCGAACGGGAACGGAAGATACGTCGCGCGTGGGACGCCGGGCAGGTAGCACTTTCTCAGCGGATCCGCCGTGAGCCGATTCTGGAAGTTCTCGTTCCGCTTCGCCAGTGCCCAGGGCTGGTACGGAATGGCTCCGCCCTCGACCAGACTCAGCCCCGCGGGAACGCCCTCAATGGCCGAATGGGCCTCGAGATTCCAATGTGCCGTGCCGAGGACCTGCCAGATGCCATTCAGATCCGGCTTGCCGTCCGGAGTCCGTGGGCCGTTGTACGCGGAAACAGCTGCGGCGGCCGGAGTCCGAAGCGGGTTCGCGCCGCGCTGCGCTTGCGCGGCGGCGACCAGCCCGATGACGAGCAAGATCGTGGGTACGCCGGCGGTGACGATGACCGGCCTTTTCATATCGATTCTGCTCCGGCGCGACGCAGAGGATCCCGAAGAGCGAAGTCTACTACCTCTTGATCACCGCGGCGGATCGTAGAAGTGATTCGCCGACGGATAGGTGCTGCTGGTCAGGCGACAGTTCAGCCCCGCCTTCCCCCAGAACTGCGGCGCGTGCCACGTCTTCGGCGGCGCGTAGACGATGTCTCCCTGGGCGGCGACGATCGAGCCCGGCTCGTCTCCTTCGAACGTCCAGCGGAGCTCCCCGAGCATCACCACCCAGAACTCGGCGAAGTCCGAGTGGAAGTGCCCGCGGTTGTTCGGCCCCACCGGTTGATCGGATCCTGCGTGTCCGCAGATCAGGTTGCCGCGCGCCCGGTTCTTGCGGATCGCTTCCTGCGTCCAGTTTTTCTTCGCATCGTTCTTCTTCGCGAGATCGTAGACGTTGAAATGGATCGGCCATGGCCGGCCGCTTGGATCGGGTACGTCGAGCGGGTTGGGGCCGGTGCTCAACCGAACCGGAATGTACTCGACGCCCGGCGGTGCCTCGGCGGGCCGCTCCGGATACACAGGCGTCGCCGACGCCAGCGTCACCTCGAAGCTGATCGCCGGCTGATTGCCGACAACCGCGCGCGAGTGCAGCATCCGCTCGGGCACGAAGACGTACGATCCTTTGGTCGCTTCGAACACCTCGAACGTGCCGTCGGGCTTTTCGACTTCGAACCGGATGCGGCCTTCGAGCACGGCCCACCAGGCCGGGGAGTCCGGATAAAGCTTGCGCGCGTGCGTGGTGCCTACCGGCTCCTGAACGAGGAACGCGCGAGAGTTTTCATCGTGGATGACCGCTTCGCGCCAGCTCGTCTCACCGCGATGTTTGGCCTTGACGTCAGCGAGCCGCGTGACCGGCTGCATCGGCGCCTGCCACGGCGTGCGCGCCAGAGGCTTGGGGTAATAGAAGACCCTGGTGTCGGTGCTGCCCGGCGCCTGGGCGGCGAGAAGAGCCGGAAGGAAAAGCAGCGACAGCGCCGCTGATCGCCAAGTCCTCATCGCCACGGCCTCCTGTTTCAGAACGACGCCGCATGGTATCACCACGCGCCATGCCGACGCGGAGGAGCCCGTCGGCACCTCGGGGACTGTCGGCGGGTTAACGCCGGCTCACGTCTTTTTTGAAGTCCGCGGTCCAGTTCTGCACCACCGTGATCGGCAGAACACTCGACTCGTCGATGCTGACGTTCAAGAGAAAGCGCTGGCCGTCGGCGCTTGCCGCCGATCTAGAATCCTTTCTCCCGGACTTGCAACTCTTTTCCGCCGTGGTGGGAACGCCTCGCATCACGACGGATCTTTCGGAGGTGGTGGGTGCTTCGTACGCTTCTCGTCTGTTCATGTGCGCTCGCGCTGGCATCCTCTGCCGCCGCGCAGGGCACCACGTCGCGTGTGCTCGGCACCGTGATGGACCAAAGCGGCGGGGTTGTGCCCGGCGCGACGGTGACGCTCTCGAACGAATTGACCGGCATCTCGTTCACGACTGTGACGACCGGCGCGGGCACGTACACGTTCGAGGCGATTCAGATCGGCACTTATTCAGTGACCGTGGAGCTCCAGGGTTTCAAGAAGTTCGCCTCGTCCGGGAACACGGTCAACATCTCGGAGCCGACAACGGTGAACGCCAGGCTCGTCGCGGGCGATATGACCGAGGAAGTGGAGGTGCGCGCGGCGGCGCCCACCGTCCAGACGGGCACCTCGGGCAACATCGGCACGACGTTCGAGCAGAAGACCATTGAGAGTCTGCCGATCATCGGCGGACGCGGACGCAACGTGCTCGACCTCGTCCTCACGCAACCGGGCGTCGTCTCGGGCGCGAATACCGGCGGCGGCACACACGTCAACGGCGCGCGCGATCGCTCGTGGAACTACACGCTGGACGGGATCGACAACAACGAATCGAGCGCCGGCGGCAGCAACTTCGCGCCGCTCCGCACGAACCCCGACTCCCTCGCCGAATTCCGTGTGCTCACCGGGAACGTGACGGCCGAGCTCGGCCGCAACAGCGGCGGGCAGGTGAACATGGTCACCCGCTCGGGGACGAATCAGTTCTCCGGCACCGCGTACTACTTCGATCGCCGGCCCGCGTACAACGCCAACGAGTGGGAGAACAACCTGCAGGGCGTCCCGAAGGCAGACTTCACGCAGAAGATTCCAGGCTTCAGCCTCGGCGGTCCGCTCAAGAGGAACAACACGTTTTTCTTCCTGAACTCGCAGTGGCTGCGGCTCGATCGCACGCGGACCGTGACGCGCACCGTCTATACGCAGCAGGCGCGGCAGGGCAACTGGCGCTACTCGTTGACCGGGCGCAACCAGCTCGCCGGTGTCGCCGGCGCCAGCGTCGATGCCAACGGCAATCCCATCGTGCCGATCGGTGCCTACAACATCGTCGCCAACGATCCGCAGCGCCGCGGTCTCGACGCGACTGTTCAGTCGCTCATCGCCCGCACGCCCTTGCCGAACACGTTCAACGTTGTCGGCGACGGCTTGAACCTGGCCGGCTACACATGGCAGCCGCTCGAGCAGGAAAAGCAGAACGATTGGGTGACGAAGATCGACCACCGGTTCGGCCCGCGCCACAGCGCCTTCCTCCGCATCGCGAGGGGCTATCAGAATACGTACTGTGACAACACGAACGGCGGGCTTGCGCCGTACCCTGGCGTGGCGTGTCTGGTCAACACCACGCGCGATCCGTACAACTGGGCGGGCAACTGGCGCTGGAATCCAGGCTCGAGCGTGATCAACGAGCTCGTTGCGGGCGTGAACCACTTTACGTTCAACTTCATCACGCCGGAAGCCGATCCCGCGAAGTACTCGTTCACGACTCAGTTCACGGGACCGGAGGATCACGAAATCGGCAACCTGCGAACCATCGACACCTATCAGTTCGTGGACAATCTGAGCTGGAACCGCGGCGCACACAGCCTGAAGTTCGGCACGAATATCCGCTACCAGCGCCACACCGACGAACGTGGATCCGTCGCCGGCCTCGATGTCGCCCCGACAGTGGATTTCAGTACGACCGTCAACACCGTCGATCCAGTGACGTTCGGTATCCCTGGAGACATCAACACAGCGTTCGATCGTCCGGCGCTCCAGACCGGCATCAACAACCTGCTCGGACGGGTCGGCAATATCAATCAGGCGTTCGTCCAGCGCGGCGACGCCTACGCGCCGGGAGGGACGACGTTCCTCTTCAAGGCATGGTTTCCGGAGATCGACCTGTACGCGCAGGACACCTGGAAGCCGAAGCCCAACCTGACGATTGACGCCGGGCTGCGCTGGGAAATGAAGATGCACCCGACGAACCCGGACAATTCGATCCGCGTGCCCAATCAGCGCGTCGCCGTCGATTCAGCGCCGAGCACGACGCTCAACTGGGTGCCGGGCGACCTCTACAAGAACGACGTGAACAACTTCGGGCCGTCGATCGGCGCGGCGTGGGATCCAAAGGGCGACGGCAAGAGCGCGCTTCGCGCCAATTACCGGATCGCCTACGACCGCATCAACACGTTCCTGTTGTCGTCGGCGATCTTCCAGAGCATTCCCGGCTTGACGACCGGCGTGGTCAACACGGCGTTCGGCCAAGCGGGCGGCCGGCTGCGCGACGGGCTGCCGGCGCTCCAGCCGACCGTCAGTCCCAGGGACTTCCTCCAGCCGGCGACCTCGTCGAACAGCGCGCGCGTCGTCGATCCGGAGTTCCAGTCGCCGCTGACCCACGGCTGGGCGATCAGCTACCAACGCGAAGTCTGGAACAAGACGATGCTGGAGGTCGCTTACGTCGGGCGGAATGCACAGCATCTGTTCGGCGCGTACAACGTGAACCAGGCCGAGTACGTGAACAACGGGTTCCTGGCGGCCTTCAACGCCGCGAAGAGCGGCGGCGAGAGCGCGCTGCTCGATCGGCTGCTCGGTCCGGACACGCGGCGCAATGCCGGCGAGAGCGGCGCGGCGATGGTGCGCCGGCTGTTCGCCTCGAACCTGTCGCTGAACTCCGTAGCGGCGACGGCGGCGTCGATCGGGCAGCGGATCCAGAACGGCAGAACGCTGCCGGAATTGGCCGGCCTCGGGCCGAACTTCTTTTTCCCGTACCCGCAGTTCCTGAGCGCCACGGGCGTGATCGTGATCGACTCGAACGACTACTCGCGCTACCACGCGCTCGAAATGAAGCTGGAGCGCCGCTTTGGCGCCGGAATGGGCTACCTCGTCGGCTACACCCTGTCGCGGTCGAAAGACACGCGCTCCTACGATCCGGCATTCACCGTCGTGAGTACGGCCAACAACCAGTCGGCTAGCAGCACACCGTTCGACGTGCACGATCGATCGCTGAACTACACGCTCTCGGACTTCGACCGCACGCATGTGTTTCAGGGCCAGTGGGTCGTCGAGCTGCCGTTCGGGCGCGGGCACCGCTTCGCGGGCGGCGCGCCAGCGGCGCTGGACGCCCTTGTCGCCGGCTGGCAGATAGCCGGCCAGGCCGTGATCGAGAGCGGCCGGCCGATGACGGTGTACTCCGGGAGCAATACGTTCACGAACGTCGTCCAGACGCCCGCCAACTGCGGCGGCTGCAGCGGCGACCTGGGGGCGGTGCACGAGGAGGACGGGATCGTCTTCTTCTTCACGCCGGAGGAGCGCGCCAAGTTTTCGAGCCCCGACGCGGGGCAGTACAGCAACGTCGGCCGCAACTTCTTCCGCAGCCCGACGTTCGCGAACCTGAACGTGGCCGTGTCGAAGCGCACGCGCATCATGCGTCAGCAGTCGCTCGAAATCCGTCTCGACGCGACGAACGTGCTCAACCGGGCGAGCTTCGGGTTCCCGACCCTGACGATGACGAGCGCGACGTTCGGGCGGATTTTCAACCAGGTCGCGAGCAGTGCGCGACAGGTGCAGTTGGGGGTGAAGTACCAGTTCTGACGCAGATTATGATGGGTAAGAGCAGGCGGTACGGCCGCATCAGAGGTCTCGCGTGGAACGTCACAAGAAACTCGCCATCCTCGTCGGCGGTGGACCCGCCCCGGGCATCAACAGCGTCATAGGCGCCGCGACGATCCGCGCCGCGCTCGAAGGCATGGACGTCGTCGGCGTGCGCGACGGATTCGAAGCGCTGATGCGCGGTGACATCGAGCACATCACGCCGCTGACAATCGAGGGGGTCAGCCGCATCCACTTCCGCGGCGGGTCGCACATCGGGATCTCGCGCGCGAATCCCACATCGGATCCCAGAGATCTCGAGAATGTCGTGATCTCGCTGCTCAGGCTCGATGTGACAGGACTGCTCACGATTGGCGGCGACGACACGGCGTACTCCGCGATGAAGCTCGAAGAACGCGCCCAAGGCCGTATTCACGTCGTGCACGTGCCGAAGACCATCGACAACGATCTGGATCTTCCGCCCACGGTTGACACCTTCGGGTTCCAGACCGCCCGGCACTACGGCGCCGACATCGTCAAGAACCTCATGGTGGATGCGAGGACCACCTCGCGCTGGTATTTCGTGATCACGATGGGACGGAAGGCCGGCCACCTCGCGCTCGGAATCGGCAAGGCCGCCGGAGCGACCCTCACGCTGATTCCCGAAGAGTTCCCGAAGCCGCTGCGATTGAAGACCATCGTCGATACGCTCGTCGGCGCCATCATCAAGCGTCTGAGCTACGGACGCCGCGATGGCGTCGCGATGATCGCAGAAGGCGTCGTGCTCGACGTGGACCCGAAAGACCTCGCATCGCTGCACGAGGTCGAGCGCGACGCGCACGGGAACGTCCGCATCGCCGAGGTGAACATCGGCGAGATTCTCAAGGCCCACGTGGCGGCGCGGCTGAAAGAGCTGGGCATGAAGGCGACGCTCGTGGCCAAGAATATCGGGTACGAGCTCAGGTGCGCCGACCCAATCCCCTACGACATGGAGTACACACGCGACCTCGGCTACTGCGCCGCCAAATTCCTGCTGGCTGGCGGCAATGCGGCGATGATCTCGATGCAGGGCGGCCATTTCGTGCCGATCCCGTTCGCGTCGTTGATCGACGCCACGACAGGTCGCGCCCGATTGCGGCTCGTCGATACACGATCCACGCGGTATGCCATCGCGCGACGCTACATGATCCGCTTGCGCCGCGACGATTTCGACGATCCGCACGAGCTCGCGAAGTTCGCCGCCACGGCTCGCATGTCCCTCGAAGCGTTCCGCCAGCAGTTCGAGTATCTCGTCGACTACGAGCCGCCGCCGCTCCTGGTGGACGCGGAAGGCGAGGCAAGCAAATAGTCTCCGCTCGCCTCGCAGACTGTTGAGCGCTACTTGGACGGCGGATCGTGCTCGTCGCTGTCGATGCTGTTGATCTTCGAGTTCGCCATCGGTCCGGAGCCGCCCTTCCCCGGATGGTCGGGAATCGTGACGGCGAACTCGCCGACGTTGTTCTCGTAGTTCGATTCGAACAACTGGTGGTACACGCCCGGATGGCCGGGATCCGGGCTCGCAAAGGCGATCGATTCGCCGGGCTGTGGAGTAAATCCGGGGTTCACCGTGATGCGGATGATGTAGTCACCCGGCGGGACTTCCGGTTGGCCGTCGCCGCCGTCGAGCACGAAGTATTGGCCGCCGAGGAAGAACCGATACGTGTCCGCCCATCCGGCGCTGATGCCCTGATTGCCTGGCACGCTGACGCCGCCGCAGCTGCGGAAACGCGGAGCGCGCGGCGGCTGCCCGAAATACGCCGGGTTCGGATCGGTGTCGAGCATGCAGAATCCGCGCTTGGCGGCGCGCCAGACGAACCCGGTGGCGGGATCGATGAGTTCGTACTTCGCGTAATGCCTGAAGTGATAGTGCTGATGGCAGGTCGCGAATTCGTACAGGCCGTCGTGGGCCGCCACGTGGACGTTTGGATCGCCGAGCGCGATGTCCGTGTCGCCCACGTTCGGCGTCATGACGGTGAATCGAATGAGCCTGCGCAGTCCTGGCGTCACCTCGCCTTCCAGCACGCTGCAGGTCGTCGGCGACAGGTTTTCGTCGCGGACCACCCACTGACGCGAGAGGACGTCGGCTCGCACGATCAAATCGGGTCCGGTCAACTTGCTCGATCGCGCCGTCGCCGCGGACATCAGTAACAGCGCGAGCACGACGACCGAAAGCGAGCACGACCACCAGAGCGCATGACTGTTCGGCACTTGCATAGGCGACCTCCTGAAGGCAAGCCACTGAGGGATGCCGGCGGACTATATCTCATGGAGGGCGGTTATAGCTGTGCTGCTGCCGTCGTTGATCGACGCCACAACAGGGCCACGAGCGGGCGCGTAGCCGCTTGCGGGGGTAGAATCACGCCGGGAATCCCTGTTTGACGCAACCTGCGTGCGGAACGAGGAGTAGGGCGATGAGATCAACGACACTGCGGCTCGCGCTTGCGTTCGTCCTTCTGTCCATTGCGCGCGACACGTTCGCTCAGAGTGGACTCGCCGATCGCTGGGTCGGAACGTGGACGACGGCAGAAGTCGGGCGTCCACAGAATCCGGTGCCGCCGCTTGCGCCACCGCTTGCGCCCTTCATGGTCAACGCCAGGTGTCCGGCGCCTCCCGCGCCGCCCGTGACTCCGCCTCCGGGCCAGACGTTCGCGCCGCCGCCATACCTCCATTTCACGAATCAAACGCTGCGTCAAATCGTTCACACCAGCATCGGTGGATCGAAAGTGCGGGTCGTTTTCAGTAATGCGTACGGGACGGCGCCGGTGACCATCGGCGGCGCGCACATCGCGCTTCGCGACAAGCAGGGCGCCATCCAGGCGGCGTCGGGCGGCCCCCTGACGTTCAGCGGAAAACCGACGATGACGATTCCCGCGAACGCCGTGATCTACAGCGATCCGGTCTCATTGACCGTGCCCGCGATGTCCGACCTCGCCATCGACCTGTATCTGCCCGGCACCACCAACGCGCCAGCCACCCTGACGATGCATGCCGCCGCGCTTCAGACCAGCTACATTTCGGAAACCGGCAACTACGTCGGGAAGACGACGATGCCGGGAGTCGGCACGACGCGGAGCTGGTTCCTGCTCTCGCGCGTGGATGTCGTGGCGTCAGACGCGACGGGCGCGATCGTGGCGTTCGGCGACTCGATCACGGATGGTGCGCAATCGACGGCGGACACGAACAATCGGTGGCCCGATCATCTGGCGAAACGCCTGCAGGCCCAGGGGATCAAGATGGGGGTGCTGAACGCGGGCATCGGCGGGAATCGTGTGCTGAACGAAGCGACTGTGCCCCCGGGAGTCGACTCACGCGCCGTTGGCGCCGGCATCAATGCGCTCGCGCGGTTCGAGCGCCACGTGCTGTCGCTGCCGGGCGCGACGCACGTCATCGTGCTCGAAGGCATCAACGACATCGGCAACGCGCGGCAGAACCCTACGCCGAGCGCTGAAGATCTGATCGCCGCGCACAAGCAGCTCATCGAGCAGGCGCGCGCGCGGGGGCTCAAGATCATCGGCGCGACGCTGACGCCGTTCTGGGGCGCGGCGTATTACACCGAAGTCGGCGAGGCGAAGCGCCAGGCGCTCAACGAGTGGATTCGGACGAGCAAAGCCTATGACGGCGTCGTCGATTTCGACAAAGCGACGCGCGATCCGGCCGATCCCAAAAAACTCCTCGCGCAATACGATTCGTGCGACTACCTGCACCCGAGCGACGCAGGATATAAGGCCATGGGCGATGCGATCGATCTGTCGCTGTTCAAGACCGGTGCGGCCACTGCGTCTTCGAGATAACTCAGCGTCGCGAGTGATGACGGGCGACGATGAGCCGCATGCTCCGCAGACTGGTCCTCCTCGCGACGCTCTTTGCGGTGGTTCCCCGCGCGGCCGGACAGACGGTCAGCGTCCTCCATATCAAGGTTGTCCTGGTGGATGCTGATCGGAAAGCGACACCGGTCGCGCGTCATGCCCTGCTCATCAGCGACAACCCGTCCACTGCGCCGCCCCGCCGAATCGTCACGGCGATCGATGGCGCCGCCGATGTGCGGCTGCCCCCAGGCAACTACACCGTCGAATCCGACCTGCCGGTCGCGTTCCAGGGCAAGGCGTACCAATGGACGCAGATGGTGGACATCGTCGCGGGCCGCGACGCAGTGCTCGAGCTGACAGCTGACAACGCGGAGGTCGGGGCCGTCGGCGCCGCGACGACCTCGGCGTCGTTGGATACCGACCCCTGGTTGCTTTTGAGTCAGTGGCAAGACAGCGTCGTGGCCCTCTGGACGCCGACCACCCACGCATCGGGATTCGTGATCGGCGCGAACGGGCTCGTCACGACGAACCAGCGGGCCCTCGGCACCGCGACCACTGTGGAGGTGCAACTCACACCCACCGTCAAAATGGCGGCGAGAATTCTCGTCGCCGATGCGGTACGGGATGTCGCCGTCCTCTGGATCGACCCGACCAGCGTTGCGTCAGTGCGGCCCGTGCCGCTCGGATGCGCGGTGGAGGCGAAGCCGTCCGTCGTGAACGGTCAAAGGATCTTTGCCATCGAGGCCCCGCTCCTTCAGCAGAACGGGACGACGTCTGGAACCGTGAGCCGCGTGGAGGCACACGCGTTCGTGTCGGACCTCGCTCTCTCCACCGGCGGTGCGGGCGGTCCGGTTTTCGCCGAGGGCGGCAGTGTGATCGGGATTACCTCTATCGTCGATGAGACGGTGGCCGAGAGGCGCGGGAATTCCCGCGTTGTCCGCATTGGCGATGTGTGCGACGTCGTCGCCACTGCGGAGCAGAAGATGAAGAAGGCCTCGCCGCCGAATGGAACGCGTCTTCCCGTCGAGCCGGTACGGCCCTTTCCCGTCGAAGCGCTCGAGGACGCCACGAAGGTGCGCACCGCCAGCCTGAGCCCGTACCACATGTCTTCGTCCGACTTTGACATCGCGTTGATGACGCCCGTGCAGACCTACGGCGCGCAGCACCAGTCCGAGCGAATGAGCCGACAGGTTCGCGGCAGAACCGGGCCGACGACTGACGCGGATTCGATGGTCATGCGCACGCTCCTGGACTTCAGCAACTGGTCCCAGTACGTCGCGGACTTTCCGCCGGTGTTGCTGGTCCGCGTCACGCCGAAACTGGTGGAGGGCTTCTGGACGAAGGTGGCGCGCGGCGCCGCGCAGACACAGGGCGTGGCCCTTCCCCCAATGAAGCATTTCAAATCGGGCTTTTCGCGGATGCGCGCACTCTGCGGCGACGCCGAGGTCACGCCGATCCACCCGTTCAAGCTCGAGCAACGCGTCTCCGAGAACGACGCGATCTACGAGGGTCTCTACGTCTTCGACCCCGCTGCGCTGGGGCCGGCGTGCGGGGAGGTGAAGTTCGTTTTGTACTCGGAGAAAGATTCGGAGAAGGGCGACGCGCTGGTCGTCGATGCGAAAGTGGTCCAGCAGATCTGGCAGGACTTCGCACCCTATCGAGCCCTGAAATAGACGCGACTGGATTCAGAGCATCCCAAACTTGACGATGCCGACGGGATCGTCCTCCTGCCGGAACTCGACGCCGCCATCCCATCAAGATGGCGGAGATGTGAACTTTCGGAGTAGCCATGACGCACGCCGCACTCGCCCTTCCGATATCGGCCATCATCGTCCTGACCGCTGCGACGCCGCGCCCCGCTCATGCGCAGAACTGGCAGCAGTTCCGTGGGCCGCAGGCCGGCGTCGCGCCGGACGATCCGCGGCTCCCCGATACCTGGACGACAACCGAGAACGTCGCCTGGCGCATCGACATTCCCGGCCGGAGTTGGAGCTCGCCTATCGTGTGGGACGATCACGCGTTTGTCGTGACGGCCGTGAATACGAAGAATCCCAATCAGCCGCTGAGTCCCGTGATCACATACCTTGCGCGGTCGCTCGGCGGAACGATGAGCGGCGCCGACATCAGCAAGGCGACCGACGAGCATCGCTGGACGCTCTACGACATCGATGTCCGGACCGGTCGGATCCGTTGGGAGCGGCAGATTCAGGCGGCGCTTCCGCAACAGCCCGTCCATCAGAAGAACTCGTACGCCTCAGAGACACCCGTCACGGACGGCGAGCGTGTATATGTCTACCTCGGCTACGCAGGGCTGTTCGCGTTCGACATGAACGGCACACCGGTCTGGTCGAAGCCGATGGATGCGCCGAGGATGCGCACGGGATGGGGCACGGCGGCGTCTCCCGTGCTCCACAACGGCCGGCTCTACATCGTGAACGACAACGAAGACCGCTCGTTCGTCGCCGCCTTCGACGCCCGTACGGGTGCTC
>Ga0114129_10001934_pt1 | contig 28338 bp, 23 predicted proteins | sample RhiMetdeltSRZDD1_FD_80071 | JGI IMG/M metagenome (GOLD analysis project Ga0114129, IMG submission 80071) | Populus rhizosphere microbial communities from Tennessee, USA - Rhizosphere MetaG P. deltoides SRZDD1 (version 2) (version 2) | ecosystem: Host-associated > Plants > Roots > Rhizosphere >... | reverse complement strand
GCGGTCCCGGTGATGGGCGCGCCGAACGAGCTGATCGGAGCCATCTCCATCTCGGCGCCCGCCAACCGCTTGACGCGCCAGCGCTGCACCGAGCTCGTGCCCCTGCTGCGGCGTTCGGCATCGGAGCTCGCCGCCGCGGTGCGCGACAAGACCGAGCCGCCGGCGTGACGGTGCGCGCGGGCCTGCGCGGAGCGGCGCTCGTCGCCGCGCTGACGGATCTCGTCGGGAAGGACAAGGTCATCGGCACACGCGAGGACCTCCTCATCTACGAATACGACGGGGCGGTCGACACCGCTACGCCGGACGCGGTCGTGCTTCCGAACGACACGGCCGACGTCGCGAAGCTCTCGCGCTTCTGCCACCAGCACGACGTGCCCATCGTCCCGCGCGGAGCGGGCACCGGTCTCTCCGGCGGCGCGATCCCGGTCGAGGGCGGCGTCGTCGTCTCGTTCGCGCGGATGGCGCGGATCCTGGAGATCGACGCGCCCAACATGCGCGCGGTCGTGCAGCCCGGACTGGTGAACCTGCATCTCTCCACCGCGGTCGCACCGCACGGGCTCTACTTCGTCCCCGATCCGTCGAGCCAGAAGGCGTGCACGCTCGGCGGCAACGTGGCGGAGAACTCCGGGGGTCCGCACACGCTCGCGTACGGCGTCACGACGAACCACGTCACCGGGCTCGAGATCGTCCTCTCGGACGGGAGCGTCGTGCGCCTCGGCGGGAAGGCCATCGAATACGAGGGGTACGACCTCATCGGTGCGTTCGTCGGCTCGGAGGGAACGCTCGGGATCGTCACGGAGATCACCGTGCGCCTGACGCCCCTGCCGGAGGACAAACGCACGATCCTCGCGGCGTTCTCGACCATTGACGGCGCCTCAGAGACGGTCTCGGCCATCATCGGCGCCGGTATAGTCCCGAGCGCGATCGAGCTGATGGATCAGCTCGCGACCGAGGCGGTCGAGGCCGCGGTGGGCGCGGGCTATCCACTCGATGCCGGCGGGATCCTGCTGATGGAGGTCGACGGCCTGCGCGACGGTCTCGACGAAGCCGCGGCACGGATCGAAGCGATCTGCCGTGCGAACGGCGCGACCACGCTGCGCCGCGCGGCGACGACGCTCGAGCGCGACCGCCTGTGGGCCGGTCGGAAGGGCGCGTTCGCGGCGATGGGTCGCCTCGCGCCCGCGTACTACGTGCAGGACGGCGTCATACCACGCACCCGCCTCCCCGACGTGCTGCGCACCGTGCGCGAGGTCGCCCAGCGCCACGGCGTGCGCATCGCCAACGTCTTCCATGCCGGCGACGGCAACCTCCATCCGCTGATCCTCTTCGCGAACGAAAGTGAGCTCGAGGGTGTGAAGCAGGCCGGGCTCGAGATCCTCGAGGCGTGCGTCGCCGCGGGAGGCTCGATCACCGGCGAGCACGGCGTCGGCATGGAGAAGAACTGCTTCATGCCGCTGCAGTTCACCGCCGAGGATCTCGCGACGATGGGGCGCGTGAAAGCGGCGTTCGACCCGGCTGGTCTCGCGAACCCGGGGAAGATCTTCCCCACTCCGGGCCGCTGTCGCGAGTTCCAGCTCGCCGCCAGACGGTGAGCGTGGCCGCCGCCGAGCGCATCCGGCCCCCTGACGCCGCTGCCTGTGCGCGCGCGGTCGCGGACTCCGCGGCGGCGTCGCGCAGCCTCCGGATCCGTGGCGGCGGCACGAAGGACTATCTCGGTGAGCTGCTGCCGGCCGACGCGGTGCTCGACACGACGGCGCTCGCCGGCGTGATCGCGCACGTCCCAGCGGACCTGACGGTCACCGTCGCAGCGGGCACGCGCTTCACCGACCTGCGCGCCGCGCTCGCTGGCGCCGGGCAGTTCCTCCCGCTCGATCCGCCGCATGCGGAGGGCGCGACGATCGGGGGCATCGTCGCCGCGAACAGCACGGGCTTCTGGCGTGCGCGATACGGCGGCGTTCGCGATCTGTTGATCGGCACGACCGCGGTCCTCGGCGACGGCACCATCGCACGGTCCGGCGGTCGCGTGGTGAAGAACGTCGCGGGCTACGACCTGAACAAGCTCTTCGTCGGATCGCTCGGCACGCTCGGCGTTCTCGTCGAGTGCACCTTCAAGGTGCTGCCCCGGCCGCCCGTCAGCGCCGGCGCGCACGCGCATTTCGCGCGTATCGGGGAAGCGTTCGCGGCGGCCGATGCCATCGTGCGCACCTCAGCGCGCGCCGCGGCGCTCGCGATCTCCGGCGGGCCTGGTGGCGACTGGGAGCTTCTCGTCCAAGCGGACGGCGACGCGGCGCCCGTCGAGCGCACTCTCGAGCTGCTCTCGCGCGCCGCGAGCGCGCATGGGGCCGGCGCGCAGCGGCACGAGGGCGTCCCCGCCGTGCTCGCCACGCTGAACGGCATCTCGGGGCGCGCGGAGGGCACCGTCGTCCGTTCCGCGCTGCCGCTCGCGGCGCAGACGGCGTTCGCGACCAGCGCCGTCCGACTGGAAGGATTCACGCAGCTCGTGGCGGACGCGGCGAGCGGGATCGTCCGCGTCATGTTGCGTGGTGAGGATGTGGTCGTGCAGGGCGGGTGCGACGCACTGCTCGCGGCCGCGCGCGTGTGCGGCGGCTCAGCGCGGATCGAGCGGCGGTCCGACTCCCTGCGCGCGCGACTCCCGGCATGGGGCGACGCCGAACCGGCAGGCCGGTTCCTGATGCGCCGGCTGAAAGAGTCCTTCGATCCGCGCGGCATCCTCGAGCCGGGACGATCCGCGGTGGGATGACGGGCTACCCGAACGTCGACGCGCCGTCGCCGGAGCTGCTGCAGCGCTGCGTGCACTGCGGGTTCTGCCTGCCCACGTGTCCGACGTACGCCGTGCTCGGCGTGGAGATGGACTCGCCCCGCGGACGGATCCGGCTCATGGAGACCGTGTGGCAGGGTCGCGTCGAGGTCGCCAGCGATCCGTTCGAGCGGCACATGTACGGCTGCCTCGACTGCCGCGCCTGCGAGACCGCGTGCCCGTCGGGCGTCGAATTCGGCAAGCTCATGGAGGGCGCACGCTCGCAGATCGAGGCCACGCGGAGGCGCTCGCGCGCCGAGCGCCTGATCCGCGTGATCGCGTTCCGCGGCCTGCTTCCGCGGCCCGCGGTCCTCGGCACGTTCGCGCAGTTCTCGGTGCTCTCACGTCGTCTCGGCGCCGGCGCCGTCCTGCGCGCCGTCGGCAAACGGGTTCGCGTCGCGCGACGTCTCGCCGATCTGCTCGAGCTCGTGCCCGCCCGTGCGTCTGCACGAAAGCTGGCCGCGACGTATCCCGCGCTCGGCACGCGCCGCGGCCGCGTCGCGCTCTTCGTGGGCTGCGTGATGCGCGCGGCGTTCGCCGACACGAATGCGGCGACCGCGCGGGTCCTCGCCCGGAACGGCTTCGAGGTGCTCGTGCCCGAGACGCAGACGTGCTGTGGCGCGCTGCACGCCCACGCTGGAGAGCGCGCGGATGCGCGGGTCCTGGCGCGGCGCAACATCGCGTCGCTCGAGGCGCTCGAGGTGGATGCCTTCATCGTGAACGCTGCGGGATGCGGCGCGGCGCTCAAGGAGTACGGCTGGCTCCTCAAGGACGACGCCGCATGGTCGGAACGTGGCGCGCGTTTCGCGGCGCGTGTGAAGGACGCGAGCGAGTTCCTCGCGGACGCGGGGCTCTCGGCGGCGCCGGGTCCTCTTGCGGCCCGGGTCGCGTACGACGATCCGTGTCATCTGCTGCACGGGCAGCGGATCCGCGAGCAGCCGCGCGCTCTCCTCGCGGCGATCCCGGAGCTCCGCGTCGTGCCGCTCGAGGAGGCCGATTGGTGCTGCGGCAGTGCCGGGACGTACAACGTGACGCAACCCGAACTGTCCGCGAAGCTCCTCGAGCGCAAGGTCGGCCACATCACGCGCAGCGGTGCGGAGCTGCTCGTGACCGCCAACCCCGGCTGTCAGATGCAGATCGCGGCCGGGCTTCGCGCCGTGGGTGCCCCGGTCACGGTCGTACACCTGATGGACCTGCTCGACCGCGCGTATCGCGCCAGCGGCGATACTGGCGCGGGATGAGGGCCGAAGAGCTACTCGCGGGTGCGGTCTTCGTCGGGATCTATGCCCTCATCGTCACGGAGAAGATCCATCGCACGCTCGCGGCCCTGCTCGGCGCGTCGCTCGTCATCCTGCTGAAGCTCGTCGACCAGCGCGAGGCGTTCGCCTTCGTCGACTTCAACGTCATCTTCCTGCTGGCGGGGATGATGATCATCGCGAACGTGATGGCGAAGACCGGCATCTTCCAGTGGATCGCGGTCGAGACCGTGCGACGCGCGGAGGCTCGACCGTACCGCCTGCTCCTGCTGACGAGCGCGATCACGGCCGTCGTCAGCGCGTTCCTCGACAACGTGACGACCGTCGTGCTGCTCACGCCGATCACGTTCTTCGTCGCCCAGCGTCTGGGGACCTCCCCGGTCCCTTTCCTCATCTCGCAGGTGATCGCGTCGAACATCGGGGGGACGGCGACCCTCATCGGCGATCCACCGAACATCATCATCGGCAGCCAGATGGGCAAGGACTTCAACGACTTCCTCGTGAACCTCACGCCGGCGGCGACCGCGGCTCTGGCGGTCTATCTCCTCCTTGCACGCTGGTTGTTCCGGGACGAGCTGCGCGTCGCGACGTCCGCGCTCGAGCCGGACGACATCGCGCGCCTGGTGGAGGAGGAGCGCAAGATCGTCAACGTGCCCCTCATGCGCATCTCCCTCGGCGTCATGGCGCTCACTATCCTTGGGTTCCTGCTGAGCCGCCCCCTGGGCCTGGAAGGCGCGACCATCGCGATCACCGGAGCCGTGGTCCTCATGATCGTCGCACGAGAGGACGTGCACGAGATCTTCAATACGGTCGAGTGGCCGACGCTCTTCTTCTTCATCGGTCTGTTCATCCTGGTCGGGGCCGTGGTCAAGGCCGGCATCATCTCGGAGCTGGCGACGAGCGTCCTAGCGATGACCGGAGGCCGCACGGACGTCGCGGCGCTCGCGGTGCTCTGGATGAGCGGTCTCATTTCGGCGATCGTCGACAACATCCCGTACACCGTGACGATGGTCCCGCTCATCCAACAGCTCGGGCAGTCCGTCGACCGCGAGCCCCTCATCTGGGCGCTCGCACTCGGCGCCAACCTCGGAGGGAACGCCACGGTCATCGGCGCGTCGGCGAATGTCGTCGTCGCGAGCATGAGCGAAGCGCGCGGCTATCCGATCACGTTCGCGCAGTACCTGCGCTACGGCGTCCCCGCGACACTCGCGACGCTGGCCGTGGCGACGATCGACATCTGGATCCGCTACCTGGTGCTGTCATGACCGCCTCGAAAGCAGAGTTCCGTCGCAAGCTCGATCGCGCGCTCGACTCCGATCGGCTACGCGTCGCGCTCCACCGCGCGCTGCCGGCGCTCGGCTTGCGCCGCGCCGACCGGATGCGCGAGGTCGATTGGCCCGCGCTGCGGGCGGACCTGACCGACCGAAAGAAGCGCGCGATCGACGATCTGCCCGCGCTCATCGATCGCTTCACCCGCGAGGCCGAGGCGGTCGGCGCGAAGGTGTACCGCGCGGTCGACGCCGAGGAGGCGCGCCGCGTCGTCACCGCGATCTGCCGTGCGAAGAAGGCGAAGCTCGTCGTCAAGTCGAAGTCGATGGCCACCGAGGAGCTGCAGCTCAACGAGCACCTCGCGGCGAACGGCATCACCGCCGTCGAGACCGACCTCGGCGAGTGGATCATCCAGCTCGCCGGGGAGCGTCCCTCTCATCTCATCGCTCCCGCGATCCACAAGACGCGGGAAGAGATCGCGGCGCTGTTCTCCAAGGTCGTCGGGCATCCCGTCAGCGACGACACCGCGTCGCTGGTCGCCGTTGCCCGCGAGGAGCTGCGCGGCTCGTTCCTCAAAGCCGACATCGGGATCACCGGCGGGAACATCCTCATCGCCGACACCGGCACGCTGGTCCTCGTGACGAACGAGGGCAACGCCGACCTGGCGACGAGCCTGCCCGCGGTGCACATCGCGGTCGTCGGCGTCGAGAAGGTCGTTCCGTCGCTCGACGACGCCGCGGCGGTACTGAAACTCCTCGCGCGGAGCGCGACCGGCCAGAAGATCAGCACCTACACACAGTTCATCACCGGGCCCTCCCGTTCCGCCGACATCGAGCTCAAAACGCAGATCGGCGTGCACGGTCCGAAAGAGCTGCACTTCGTCCTCATCGACAACGGCCGCACCGCGATGCGCGAGGATCCGGCGTTCCGCGAAGCGCTCCGGTGCATCAAGTGCGGCGCCTGCAGCAACGTGTGCCCCACCTATCAGGTGGTGGGCGGACACGTGTTCGGCCACATCTACACCGGCCCGATCGGGCTCGTCGTGTCGCCGTTCCATCACGGCCTCGACAGCGTCGCGTACGAGCAGCAGATGTGCGTCGGCTGCAACGCGTGCGACACGGTATGTCCGGTGGGGATCCCGATCGCCTCGCTCATCACCGACGTTCGCGCGCTCGCGGTCCAGCGCACCGGCATCTCGTGGGCGAAACGCGTGGCGCTCTCGCAGTGGAGCTCGCCGCAGCGCATCGACCGCATGACCGGCTGGCTCTCCGCGCTGCAGGGCCCCCTCCGGCACGGAAGCCTGGTGCGCCTGCCGTTCGGCGACCTCGGCAAGGAGAAGAGCCTCCCCGCGGTGGCGCAGCAGCCGCTCCATTACCGAGCGCGCGAGATCACGCAGACGAACCCGACCGATCCGGTCGTGCACGTCGGCCTCTTTCCCTCCTGCATCGTCGACCACTTCCTGCCCGGCGCCGGATACGCCGCCGCGCGCGTGCTTCAAGCGCTAGGCGCGGACGTGCACGTCGTCGAAGGCCGGCGTTGCTGCGGCCTGCCGCACATGAACAGCGGTGACCGCCAGAACGCACGGATGATGGCGAAGGAGATGATCGCCGCGCTCGAGCGCGTGCACGCCGACAGGCTCGTCGCGCCCTCGTCCTCGTGCGCGATCACGATGGCGCAGGACTACGAGCGGATCCTCGCCGACGAGCCGGAGTGGGCCGAGCGCGCGCGGCGCCTGGGCGCGCGCATCGTGTCGTTCACGCGATTCGCGCACGACCTCGCCATCGAGCGGGGCGCGACCGGCCGACACCTGGCCATCCGCGCGACGTACCACGACGCCTGCCAGTCGGCGAACGTGCTCGGCATCCACGATGAACCGCGCGAGCTCCTGCGACGTGTCGCGGGGGTGGAGCTCGCCGAGATGGCCGACTCCGCGGTGTGCTGCGGATTCGGAGGCACGTTCTCGTTCGAGCATCCCGACGTCGCGAACTTCGTCCTGGACGCGAAGCTCGCGAACATCGCGGCGACCGGCGCCGACATCGTGATCACCGACAACCCGGGATGCCTCACCCACCTGCGCGGTGGCCTCGACGCGCGCGGTCAGCGCGTCAAGGTACGGCACCTCGCCGAAGTGCTCTGGGAGTCGCTCTCCGCGCCGGACTAGATCGAGCTAGCCGCCCCCGCCGCAAGCGCAGCCGCCGCCGAGCGTCGGGTTCTTCACGAGGAAACCCGTGCCCTCCGGCCCCTCGACGAAGTCGATGATCGCGCCGTCGGCGTAGGGCTGGCTCACCGGATCGACAGCGAGGGGGATGCCCGCGACGTCGCTCACGGTGTCCTTCTCGTCGGGCATGGCGTCGAACGCGAGACCGAACTGGTAGGAGCAGCAGCTCTTGCCCGCGACGTACATCCGGAGAAAGGCGCGCGTCGGGTCGCTGCCGCGGAGCTCGCGGAGCTTCTCGGCCGCGACCGGCGTCATCTCGATCATCGCTTCACCTCTCCGGAAACTCGGTCCGACCACAATGCTAACGCGGCGGTCAGTGGACGACGATGCGCCGGGGCGCCGCGACCGTCTCGAACCGATCGGTCCGCTCGTCCCAGCGGTGCAGGAGGCGGGTCTCGGCTCGGCCGGCCCGCACGGCGAGGATCTCGTGCACGGTCGCGATGCGCCGACCCGTGGGCTCGCGCCAGTCCCGGCCGAGCGAGCGGATGTACACGGCGAGCGCGATCCGCGCTGCCTGCTCGTCCGGCACGCCGTTGCCGTGGCACACCACGTCCATGGCCGCTTCGGCGCCCGGCGCGTGCAGGGCCACGGCAAGCGCGACATCGCTACCGATCCGCGCGAAGACGCGGCGGACGGGCGCGCCCCAGATATACCCGGGCGCGACCGGGTACTCGCTGATCTCGGGGACGACCAGGTACCCGCCGGTAGCACCCGCCGCGAGCGCGTCCATGTCGAGGCCGTCCTCACCGACGGTCTTCAGCGGCGCTCCCTTCGGCCGCTCCGCGAGCATCGCCGCCATCACCGTGCTCTTGCCCGCGAGGCGCGGTATCGCGCAGACGAGGAACGAGTACCGGCCGCCCGCGGCCGCCCGAAGGGTCGTCGCGACCTCTGACGACATCGTGCCGTTGGCGACCAGATCGGCGAGCGTCAGCGGCGGCACTAGGACTCGCGGAGCTCCTTGACGCGGGCGAGGATCACCGCGAGAGCGGCGAAGACCGTCGCGGCGGCGGCGGCCACCGCCGCCGGCGCGCCGAACGCGATCGCCGCGCCGCCCAGGATCGGACCGTTGAGCACGCGCATGCCCTGGGTCGCGAACGTGTACGCGCCCATGACGCGCCCGCGGAGCTCGTTCGGCGCGGAGAGCTGGATCTTCGTGTTGGTGAGCGACTGGGTCAGCACCGCGCTCGCGCCGACGACGAGCAGAAGCAGGAACGACAGCGCGTAGCTGGTCGAGAGCGCGAAGAGGAGGATCGCGGCCATCTCCGTCATCGCGGCGACCACGATGAAGACGCCACTGTGACGGCGCCCGCGCGCGTAGGCGAGGTAGAACGCCGCGGCGACGGCGCCGATCCCACTGCCCACGAGCAGGAACGAGTACCCCAGCGCGTCGACGTGCAGTACGTCGTAGGCGAACAGGACGAGGAACGAGTTGAACGTGTGTCCGATGAAGATGACGCTGATCATCTCGACGCTGATGAGGGCGGCGACGCGGGGACGACGCCCCACGAAGCCGAGCCCCGCGCGGAGCGACGCGAGGAGCGGCTGCCGTACGGTGGCGCCGAGGCGCGGCACGCGGACGACCGCGAGGAGCACCAGGAGCGGAACGAAGGTGAGGGCGTTGATGAGGAACCCGGTCCCCGGGCCGAAGGCGACGACGATGAACCCGGCCACCGCCGGGCCGATGACCTGCGAGAACTGCCGTGCGGTCGAGTTGAGACTGACGGCGGAGAGCAGCTTGGACGGTCCGACCATCGCATGGATCAGCGTCTGTTGCGCGGGGTTTCCGATCGCGCCCGCGAAGCCGTGCAGCAGCAGGAAGCCGAAGATCCACCAGGTGGTGACGAACCCGGCGAGCGCGGCCGTCGCGACGCCGAGCGCCGCGGTCATGAGGAGGATCTGCGCGACGAACTGCACCTTGCGGTTGTCGTAGCGGTCCGCGAGAACGCCGCCGTAGAGCGAGAACAGCGTGAACGGCAGCCAGTGGGCGAACACCATCATCCCGAGCCAGAACGGCGCCGATGCGCCCGCGAGCTGCACGACGAGGACGTTGCGGATCACGTTCTCCATCCCGTCGCCGGTGCTCGAGATCCAGCTCGTCACCCAGTACCAGCGGAAGACCGGCACGTCCAACGCGGCGAACCGCGTTCGCGGCGGCTGCGCCGCGACGGCCGCGACCCCGGGTGCGCCGCTCGCCGCGACGTCGAGCGTGTCGGTCACTTTGTCGGGCTGATCGCTCATGGCGTCAAGAACATCTGCGTGAACATGCGTCCGTACGGGCCGGCCGAGATCACGCCGATCGCCATGCGCGTGAACTCGGGCCGGAGGATGTTCTCGCGGTGCCCCTGGCTCTGCATCAGACCGCGGTGCGCGACGGACACCGACTGCGCGTACGCGAGGTTCTCGCCGGCGCGCGAGTACGTGATGCCGGCCGCCCGGAGACGATCGAATGGCGATCCGTTCACCGGCGACTGATGCGCGAAGTACTTCAGCCTGAACATCTCCTCGGAATGCTGCCGCGCCACAGGCAGGAGACGATCGTCCCAGCTGAGCACGCGCAGGCCCACCGCCGTCCGCTCGTCGTTGACGAGATCGAACATCTGGCGCTCGGCGACCGGGTCGGGCACGAGCTGCAGGTCGCTCGGCAGGTCGAGCGACTCGCTCTGGTCCTCGCCGAGCTTCGTGACGAACAACGGAACGCTCTCGCCGAGCTGGCCGGAGAGCCTCGCGAGCGTCGGCTGTAGCGCGCTGATCTGATCGATCAGGCCGCGCGCGATGCGCGAGCTCTCGATAGTTGCCTTGACATCGCTGCTGATCGGAGACACGACGAGGGCGGCGAGCACGATGGCGATCACGAACAGCGCGCGCGCCGCCGCCGGGAAGATCCCCACGATCCGGTCCGCCGTCTCGATGGCACGCACGCGATGCACGGAACGCACGACCGGCGTCAGCGCGAAGAAGCCGGCGATCGAGAAGAGCGACTCGACGAGGACGATGACCACGATGAATCCGATCGGTCGCGCGGTCGCCGGGAGCACGCCGAAGTTCTCGACGAGCTTGGCCGCCTGCGCTTGGAACAGGACGGCGGCCGCGAACGACACGATCCACGTCGCGAGCCCGTACGTCGTCGCGATGAAGCCCGACCGGTACCCACCCCAGATCGCGGCGGCGATGAGTAGGAGGATGGCCGCGTCGATCGGGGAGAAGGGGAGACTCACCTGCGGGTGATGCTAGCGACCGCAACGCCGCGCGGCCGTCGTCCGCGTCGTAGTGTTCCGTGCAAGGCATGGGATCAACTGAGCTGCTGCGTGACGCTCGGACCATCCTCCTGATCGACTGGCCGAGCCGAGACGTACCTGACACGCTCGCGCGGGCCGGCTACGCGGTCGTCGCCGCCGAGGGTCCCGCCCCTGATGACTACGCCGCGTACGAGCGGAGTGGCGAGGCCGTCGTCGCGCGCCGTGTCGGCGCGCCACCAGCCCACGCTGACATCGTGTATTCGCACCGGCCGCTCGCGGAGCTGCCGAGGATCATCGCAATGGCTCGGCAGGTGGGCGCGAAGGCAGTCTGGTGCCAGACCGGCTCCGCGGAGGCGCGCACCGTCGTCGAGTCCGCCGGACTCGAATACGTCGACGAACCCGCGATCGCGGACGCCGTCAGACGTCAGGCACGCCGCAGCTAGCTCGCGTCAGGCGATGCCGCGAACCTCACCAGTCGCGAGCAGCTCACGCAGGTAGCGTCCCGTGAACGAGCGCCGCGACCGCGCGACCGCTTCGGGCGTTCCCTCGGCGATCACCTCGCCGCCGGCTTTCCCGCCCTCGGGTCCGAGGTCGATGATCCAATCCGCGGTCTTCACGACGTCGAGGTTGTGCTCGATCACGACGACGGTGTTCCCGGCGTCCACGAGGCGGTGCAGCACATCGAGGAGACGTTCCACGTCGGCGAAATGCAGACCGGTCGTCGGCTCGTCGAGGATGTACAAGGTCCGTCCGGTCGCGCGCCGCGACAGCTCGGTCGACAGCTTGATGCGCTGCGCCTCGCCGCCGGAGAGGGTCGTCGCGGGCTGGCCGAGATGGATGTACCCGAGGCCGACGTCGTTGAGCGTGCGGAGCTTCGCCTCGCAGGCGGGGATGTTGGCGAAGAACGCAAGGCCCTCCTCGACGGTCATCTCGAGCACGTCGGAGATCGTCTTGCCCTTGTACCGGATCTCGAGCGCCTCGCGGTTGTACCGCTTCCCGCCGCAGACCTCACACGGAACGTAGACGTCGGGCAGGAACTGCATCTCGATCTTGATGATCCCGTCGCCGGCGCATGCCTCGCACCGTCCGCCCTTCACGTTGAAGGAGAAGCGCCCTGCGGTGTAGCCGCGAAGCCGCGCTTCGGGGATCTGCGCGAAGAGATCGCGGATCGGCGTGAAAAGACCGGTATACGTGGCCGGGTTCGAGCGCGGCGTGCGGCCGATCGGAGACTGGTCGATGTCGATGACCTTGTCGATGTGCTGGATGCCCTCGATCTTGTCATGCGCGCCGGGACGCTCCTTCGCCTTCGAGAGGACCTGCGCCAGGCGTCGGTAGAGGACCTCGTTGACCAGCGTGCTCTTGCCCGATCCGGACACTCCGGTGATCGAAACGAAGACGCCGAGCGGGATGCGCACGTCGATGTTCCGCAGGTTGTGCTCGCGCGCCCCCCGCACGACGATCGCGTCGCCCTTCGCCGAGCGGCGGTGGGCCGGCATCGGGATGCGGCGCCGGCCCGAGAGATAAGCGCCGGTCAGCGAGCGCGGCTCTCGGAGGATCGCCTCCAGAGGTCCCTCGGCGACGACCTCGCCGCCGTGCTCGCCGGCGCCGGGACCGATGTCGATGACCCAGTCCGCGGTGCGGATCGTCTCCTCATCGTGCTCGACGACGATGATCGTGTTGCCGAGGTCGCGCATGCCCAGCAGCGTGCGGATGAGCTGCGCATTGTCGCGCTGGTGCAGGCCGATCGACGGCTCGTCGAGGATGTAGAGGACACCCATCAGTCCTGAGCCGATCTGCGTCGCGAGGCGGATGCGCTGTGCCTCGCCCCCGGACAGCGTCGTGGCCGACCGGTCGACCGTGAGGTAGTCGAGGCCGACGTCGACGAGGAAGCCCAGGCGGGTCCGGATCTCCTTGAGGACCTGCCTGGCGATCTGTCGGTCACGGACGTTCAGGCCGCCCTTCTCGCGCTCGAGTCCCGAGACCCACTCGAGCGCCTCGCTCACGGTGAGGCTCGTGACGTCCACGATGTTCTTGCCGATGATCGTCACGGCGAGCGCCTCGGGCTTGAGGCGGCGGCCCTTGCAGATGGGACACGGCCGCTCGCTCATGTACTTCTCGATGTCCGCGCGGATGTAGTCCGACGTCGTATCGCGGTACTGACGCTCGAGCCAGGGGATGATGCCCTCCCACTCGTACTCGTAGGAGCGCTTCTGCCCGCTGCGGTTCTCGTACGACAGCTTCAGCGGCTCCTCCGTTCCGCGGAGCAGCGCGTCGATCGCCTTCTTCGGGAGATCCTTCACCGGAGTGTCGAGGGAGAACTTGAACCGCCGCGCGAGGCCTTCGATGATCGCCATGCGGTACTGCGCGGTGCCACCCGACTTCTGCCACGGCAGCACGGCGCCCTGCTTCAGCGAGAGATCCGGATTCGCGAGAACGAGGTCGGGGTCGGGCTCGAGCTTCGTGCCGAGGCCGGTGCACGCTGGGCACGCGCCGTGCGGCGAGTTGAAGGAGAACATCCGCGGCTCGATCTCGCCGATGGAGAAGTCGCCCTCCGGACACGCGAGCCGCTGGCTGAACAAGCGCTCAGGCTGCTTTCCGTCCGCGTCCGCGACCAGGACGAGGCCCTCGCCGAGGCGCAGCGCGGTCTCGACAGAGTCGGTCAGCCGCGAGCGGTCGGCGTCGCCCTCCTCGCCGCGCTTGAGCACGATGCGGTCGACGACGACCTCGACGGAGTGCTTCTTCATCTTGTCCAGCGTGATGTCCTCGCTGAGATCGTGCACGTTGCCGTCGACGCGGACGCGGGCGAACCCGCCGCGCCGCGCGGTCACCATCAGCTGCTGGTGCTCACCCTTCCGGTCACGGACCAGCGGTCCGAGGATGAGAAGACGCGAGCCCTCTTTGTACTCGCGGATCTGGTCGACGATCTCCTGCACCGTCTGCGCGACGATCGGAACGCCGTGGTTCGGGCAGTGCGGCACGCCGACGCGCGCGAACAGCAGTCGGAGGTGGTCGTAGACCTCCGTGACGGTGCCGACGGTCGACCGCGGGTTGCGCGTCGTCCCCTTCTGGTCGATCGACACCGCCGGCGAGAGGCCCTCGATGAAGTCGACGTCCGGCTTCTCCATCTGCCCCAGGAACTGTCGCGCGTACGCGGACAGGGACTCGACGTAGCGGCGCTGCCCCTCGGCATAGATCGTGTCGAAGGCCAGCGACGACTTCCCCGATCCCGAGAGGCCCGTGATCACGACCATCTTGTCCCGCGGGATCTGGATGTCGATGTTCTTGAGGTTGTGCTCGCGCGCGCCCTTGACGTGGATGTGGGTGACGGGCATCAGTCGGGCTCCCGCCACTTCTCGCCCGGCCGCCCCACTCGCACGATCCGCTCTCCTGGCCGCACGAACGCGGCACGCCGGAATTCCTGCGGCGGCTGCGCTTCGGCGCCGGTCGAGCGCTCGCCCGGTCCCGGTCCGATCCGTGCGCCGACCGGAGCGGGCTCGGCGGGCGGGCCGCTCGGTCCGGTGCGGTAGAAGCGCGGCGGTCCGCCACGCGCGTCGTCGAGGACGGCGCGTAGGTAGACCAACCAGAACACGAGCGACACCAGTCCGCCGGTCAGGGTGTCGGCGATGCCCGGACGGTAGAGACCCGTCGAGCTCGGGAGGATCGCGTTCGCCAGCACCTGGTACACGCCAGCGGGAAGGAGCGCGATCGCGGCAACGCCGAACACGACCGTGCCGAGCAATAGGTACGCGCGCCGCAGCCCGCCCCGACCGCCTGCGCTTACTGAGGCGCTCCTCCGCGCCCACAGGTGCGCCAGGTAGAAGAGCACTCCGAAGGCAGCGAACGTCGCACCGCGAACGAGGTCCTCGAGACGCCGCCGTTCGAGCACGTCCTGCGCCGGCGCGAAGACCTGCACCTGCGGCGACGGGCAGTCGACGCCGACGGGGCAGCCGCGGATCGCGGGCGTGGCCCCATACACGAACTCGTTCCCCACCGCCACGGCGAGCGCACCGTTGAGCAGAGCCGACAGGCCGAACGCGAGGGCGATGACGCCCGCGAACGAGCCGAGATAGAGGTACGCGCGGAGGACGGTGCTACCTGAGAGGTCGAAGCCCTCGCGTCCGCGCTGGAACGCCAGTGCGCCGATGATCACGATGAGCACGACGACCGCGACCGGAATGAGGATCGTGAGCATCAGCTCCCCCGTCGGCGACGGCCCATGACACGCCTCGTCGTGCGCGGGCCGGTCGACATCGCGGAATCGTCGAGGCCTTCGGGTCCGCTCTGCAGCACCAGCAGACCGCGGAGCTCGACGACCTCGTCGCGCAGCGCGGCGGCCTTCTCGAAGGCGAGCTCCTTCGCCGCGGTTTTCATCTGCAGCTCGAGGTCCTTGATGAGGCGCACCAGCTCGTCCTTCGGAAGCTGGCCCGCCGCGATCGGGCGCCCGCCCGTCTCGTAGACGCTCTCGACGTCGGCGACCTGCCGCAGCCGCATGCCGACGTCGCGGATGGCCTTGACGACGGTCTGCGGGTCGATGCCGTGCTCCGCGTTGTACGCGAGCTGGACCTCGCGCCGACGGTCGGTCTCGTCGATCGCGGCGCGCATCGAGGCCGTCACGCGGTCGGCGTACATGATCACGCGGCCCTCCACGTGACGCGCGGCACGGCCGATCACCTGGATGAGCGACCCTTCCGACCGCAGGTAGCCCTCCTTGTCCGCGTCGAGGATCGCGACGAGCGTCACCTCGGGCAGGTCGATCCCCTCGCGGAGGAGGTTCACGCCGACGACGACGTCGAAGACCCCCAGGCGGAGGTCACGCAGGATCTCGACGCGCTCGATCGTCTCGACCTCCGAGTGGAGGTACTGGACCTTGATGCCCATCTCGCGCAGGTAGTCGGCCAGGTCCTCGGCCATCTTCTTCGTGAGCGTCGTGACCAGCGCGCGCTGTCCGCGATCGACGCGCGTCCGAAGCTCGGCGAGCAGGTCGTCGATCTGGCCGTCGGTCCTGCGGACGTCGATCTCGGGGTCGATCAGGCCGGTCGGGCGGATGATCTGGTCGACGACCTGGCCGGAGCGCTGGACCTCGTACGCGCTGGGCGTGGCGGACACGAAGATCGTCTGGTCGAGCCGCGCTTCGAACTCCTCGAACGTGAGCGGGCGGTTGTCGAGCGCGCTTGGCAGTCGGAAGCCGTACTCGACGAGGATCTGCTTGCGCGAGCGGTCGCCGCCGTACATGCCGTGCACCTGCGGGATGCTGATGTGCGACTCGTCGACGAACATCAGGAAGTCCGGTGGGAAGTAGTCGAGGAGCGTCCACGGACGGCTGCCCGCGGGTCGTCGCGCGAGATGCCGCGAATAGTTCTCGATCCCGGCACAGCTGCCGGTCTCGCGCATCATCTCCAGGTCGAAGTTCGTGCGCTGCCGCAGCCGCTGCGCCTCGAGCAGCCGCCCCTTCGCCTCCAGCTCCTCAACCCGCACGACGAGCTCGGCCTCGATGTCCTTGATCGCCTCCAGGAGCTTCTCGCGTGGCGTGACGAAGTGCCGCGCCGGATAGATGTCGATGCGGTCCCGCTCCGCGAGCACCTCGCCGGTCAGCGGGTCGAGCTCGGTGATGCGATCGACGTCATCGCCGAAGAACTCGACGCGCACGGCCAGCTCCTCGTACGACGGCTGGACCTCGAGCGTGTCGCCCATCACGCGGAACCTGCCGCGCACCAGGTCGCTGTTCGTGCGCTCGTACTGGATGTCCACGAGATGTCGCAAAACGGTGTCGCGTCGGACGCGCTCGCCCTTGTTCAGGCGGACCGTCACCGCGCCGTAGTCGACCGGCGCCCCCAGGCCGTAGATACACGAGACCGAGGCGACGATGAGGACGTCCCGCCGCTCGAACAGCGCCCGCGTCGCCGCGTGACGCATGCGGTCGATCTCCTCGTTCCGGGACGAGTCCTTCTCGATGTAGGTGTCGCTCCGCGCGATGTACGCCTCGGGCTGGTAGTAGTCGTAGTAGGAGACGAAATACTCGACGGCGTTCTTCGGGAAGAACTCCTTGAACTCGCCGTAGAGCTGCGCCGCCAGGGTCTTGTTGTGCGCGAGCACGAGCGCCGGGCGGCCGGCCTCGGCGATGACCTTCGCCATCGTGACGGTCTTGCCCGAACCGGTGACGCCACGAAGGGTCTGCGACTTCATTCCTTCGCGCAGACCGCGTGTCAGCGCGGTGGAGGCCTTCGGTTGGTCGCCGGCCAGATCCCAGGGCAGCACGAGCTCGAACGGAGCGTGTCCGCTCGGACGATCGATAGGAACCTGCAGGATGTCGCTCTTGGGCACGGGCGCCTCATTCTAGAACAGACGTTCGGTGACGACTGGAACTCCCCCGACTCCCCGACTCCCCGCATTGTCGCGCACCAGCCGACCATCTGCCGCGTTTTTCCCACCAAAGCGCTATTGCGGTACCCCTGACCGCTCCCTAGCGTCACCTGTGTTCTTTAGGAAGGGACGGCCACACACTGGAAAAGCTCCGCGGCTTCGTGCACGGCGAGGAGGGGCAGAACCTCGTTGAATTCGCGCTCCTGCTGCCGGTCCTCCTTTACATCCTCATGGGGATCATCCAGTTCGGGCTGATCTTCGCCGTCTACGTGACGATCAACAACTCCGTTCGCGAGGCGGCCCGCTGGGGCTCGATCTACGTCTACGACAACACCATCGGCGCTACGAACAATGACGTCGCGCGTAACAACGGCATGGTCGACCGTATCTACCAGTCGCGCGGCATTCTGAGCATGGCCGCTCGCGGCGGCGCGACGAACAACTTCAGCACGGCGAGCACCGGGACGATCCCCTCGCCGGGCACGAACTGCCCGGTGTTGACGCCCCTGCCTGAGGCTGGCTGGTGGTACGGTGCGAGCTACCCGAACGGCACCGACGTAACGATCTGCTACTCGCGCCCCGTCGGTGTGCCGATCAGCGACCCACGCCGCGGTTACTACCTCGACGTCGAGACCTGGTACCACCTGCAGGTGTTCATTCCGCTGCTCCAGCAGTTCCTCCCCGACGACCCCCAGAAGGGTTCGCCGTGGATCCGGCTGCCGGGACGCATCACAGTCGTAGTGAATTAACGATTGAGTAGCTAGAGTCCGCTAGCACAGCAGCACAGAGGAGAGGGAAAGACAAGGTGCAGGACGGTTCACGCCGCCGCGCGCGGCTCATTCTCATCGTCGGTGTCGCGCTCGCGCTGATCGCGGGCGTGGGCACGTTCGTGTACGCCTCGGGCGCCAAGAGCGATCAGCCCGTCGCCGTGCCGACCGTCGCGGTCCTCGTCGCGGCGCGCGAGATCCCTGCTAAGACGACGCTCACCGCGGCGGACGTGAAGGTCCAGCAGTTCAACGTCGAGGCGAAGCCGGCCAGCGCCATGTCCACGGCCGACCAGGCGCTCGGCAAGATCACGATCCAGAGCATCAGCGTCGGCGAGCCGATCCTCCCGACGAAGTTCGCCGACCCGAAGAACCCGTCGTTCGTCGTCATGCCGGCGAGCTTCATCGGACCGGATGGCGCACCGGCGCCGAACTCGCCGAACTTCCGGGCGATGTCGATCACGGTGGGAGACGCGAACGCCGTCGGTGGCGCGGTCGCGGTCGGCGACCTCGTCGACCTCGCCATCACGATGCAATTCGATCCGACCCAGCGCCTGCAGCGTGCCACGCCACAGCAGACCGTCGACTTCAGCGCGAAGATCATTCTGGAGCGGCTCCCGATCCTCGCGCGCCTGGGGAGCGTCTACACCATCCGTGTCGACGCGCTGACGGCCGAGCGCATCCTCTACCTGCAGTCCGCGGGTGGTCAGCTCGCGTTCGTCCTCCGCGCGCCGAAGGACGAGCGCGCCAGCGGCTCGGTCGGTGCGACGTTCGAGGACATCTTCCAGAACTTCCGCATCAAGATCCCCTCGAAGGTCAACCCGTAGTCCGTTAGCGAGGCGTGGGGCGCAAGCGCTCCCACGCCTCGCGCACCTGCCCCCGTGTCGCGTCGCGAGCGCCGTCGTTCACGATGACGACGTCTGCCGCGGCGCGGAACTCCTGCTCCGTGGATTGTCGGGCCAGACGCATCTCCGCTTCCGCCTGCGGTAGGCCGCGGGCCCGCAGTCGCTCCACCAAAGCCGGTCGCGGCGCGAGCACGACCCAGATCTCATCGCAGACGTTCCGCAGGTCCGACTCGAGGAGCTTGATGGCCTCGACGATCATCACGTCGCCGTCGCGCAGCATCTTGCGCGCCTCGAGGATCCGCGCGATGACGCGCGGATGCATGATCCGCTCCAGCCGCGCGAGCTTCTTCGGATCGGCGAAGACCTCGGCCGCGAGCTTCGCGCGGTCGATCTCCTTGTCCTCGCCCAGCACGCCGGTGCCGAAGGTCTGAACGATCGCGCTGTAGCCGACCGTCCCGCGCGACTGCTCGTCGTGAACGATCGCGTCGGCGTCGATCACCTTGGCCCCGAGCTCGCGCAGCATCGCGGCGACGGACGACTTCCCTGCTCCGATCGGCCCGGTAAGGCCGATGACCCGCGCGCTCACTCCTTCTCGGCCTCGCTGAGCTTCGCCCACTCGTCGTAGAGCTCGCGGAGCGACTTCTCGAGCGCCGCATGCTCTTCGCCGATCCGACGCGTCTCCAAGTAGTTGCCGCTCTGCGCGATCTGGGCGACCTTCTCCGTCAGCTGCTTGAGCTGCAGCTCCATCGCCGCGATCCGCGCTTCGAGCGCGCGTGTGCCGCTGACGCGCCGGAGCGGCGATGCTTTTGCGTTGCGCGGCACGGCCGGCCGGGTCCTGTCGGGCCTCGGGGTCCTCGCTCGCGGGTTGGCCTCCCCGCCTGTTCCGCGCGCGCGCCGTCCCTCTGCCGGCGGGGCCCCTCCACTCCCGCTCGCGAGGATCCCGCTCGCCCCGCCACCCGGCCGGCCGCTCGCCGCGTTCAGGTATTCGAGGACCGGTGCGTCGCGGCCCGCGGCGCGCTCGCGCTGGTAAGGGGTCCAGCCGCCCTCGAAGCGGCGCAGCAGGCCGCCGTTGATAAGCCACAGCTCGCTCGCGAGCTTGTCGATGAAATAGCGGTCATGGCTCACGAAGATCAGGGTCCCTTCGTAGTCCGCCAACACAGCCTCGAGCTGCTCGCGTGCACTCAGGTCCAAGTGATTCGTGGGCTCGTCCAAAACCAGCAGGTTCGCATGGCGCAGCGAGAGCCGAGCGAGCGCCAGGCGACTGCGCTCGCCGCCGGACAGGACTGCGACGGCGCGCTGCACTTCCTCGCCGCGGAACAGGAACCGCGCGAGCAGGTTCCGCGCCTCTTGATCGTCCATGGCGCCGGCCGAGCGCATCGCCTCGAGGACGGTCTGGTCGTCGGTAAGTTCGGCCTGCGCCTGCTCCAGGTATGCGACGCGCGCGCCGGGAGCGGCGCTCACATATCCGTCCAGCGGCCGAAGGTCGCCGACGAGCGTCCGCACGAGAGTCGTCTTCCCCGCGCCATTCGGCCCGACGACGGCGACGCGCGCGTCGCGCGCGACGCGCAACGGACCGGTGCGCATGACGGGATCCGCGTAGCCGACCGAGAGCGCGGTGGTCTGGAGGGCGGTCTCGCTGCCGAGGTCGGCGGCCTCAAGGCCCCAGGTGTGGCGCGCGGACTGGGTGGGAGCCTCGATGCGCTCGACGCGAGCGAGCTTCTTCCCGCGTCCGCGCGCCTCCTTCGAGCGCTGGCCGGCGCCGTACCGCCGGATGAACTCCTCGGTGCGCGCGATCTGCTCAGCCTGTCGCGCATGCGCGCGCATCTGCGCGGTCTCGCGTTCGAGCCGCTGTCGCGCATAGTGCGAATAGCCCCCGCGATACTCGACGACGGTCCGGTCCTCGATCGAGAGCGTGCGCGACGTGACGCGATCGAGGAACCATCGGTCGTGACTGCTCACGACCGCCGTGACTTGCTGTTCCACTACGAAGTTCTCGAGCCACTCGAGAGCGGCAACGTCGAGATGGTTCGTCGGCTCGTCGAGGAGCAGGACGTCGGGGTCGTCTAGCAGCACGCGCGCCAGCCCCAGACGCGTTCGCTCGCCGCCCGAGAGCGTCGCGACCTCGCGGTCGACGAGCCCACCCAGGCCGAGACCGCCGAGGATGCGCCCGAGCCGCGCCTCGAAGTCGTACCCGCCCGCGTGCTCGAAGTGGTGCTGCGCGTCGGCGTAGCGCTCGAGTGTCTCCGGATCGCCGCCGGCGATCCGCATCTCCAGATCGCGAAGCTCGCGCTCGAGCTCTCGCAGATGCGCCGCAGCGCCCCGGGCGTGCTCGATGACCGTTCCCGTCGCTTCCTCGAGGAGCTCCTGCCGGAGGAAGCCGACGCGCGTGCCACGCGCGTACGCGACGCCGCCGGAATCTGGCGCATCGAGGCCGGCCGCGATGCGCAGCAACGACGTCTTCCCAGTGCCGTTCGGGCCGACGAGTCCGACGCGATCGCCGTGGCCGATCCGGAACGAGACGTCCTTCAGGACCTCACGCTCGCCATACCACCGCGCGACAGCCTGGACCGATAGCACGCTCACCTGGCGATCCTGCGTCGCCCGAAGCGCTTCGCCGGAGCTTTCTGACACCGCGGACAGTGGAACGTGCCGCGGCCGCCGACGACGGTGCGCGCGATGGCACGGCCGCACCGCGGGCACGGCTCGCCGGCGCGGTCGTAGACCTGGAATTCGCGCTGCATCCGTCCCTGGCCGCCGCGCGCATCGACGTAGTCGCGTCGAGATGCGCCTCCAAGGCGGATGCCCTTGCGGAGCACGAAGCGCAGCGCCTCGCGAAGTCGCGCGACCTCGTCGGCACGCAGCGAGCCCGCCGTGCGAAGCGGATGTATCCGCGCGCGCCAGAGGGCCTCGATCGCGTAGATGTTCCCGACGCCGGCGATGCCGCGCTGGTCGAGCAGCAGCGGCTTGATCGCCGAGCGGGCGCGCAGCTGCAAGAAGTCGCGCAGCCAGCGCGTCGTGAAGCGCGGCGTGAGTGGCTCGATCCCGAGCACGCGGTGCAGCGGCACGCCCGGACGTGCGCGTGGTCGGTCGCCGTCCTCCGCCAGATCCGCGCGCTCGACGATCGCCATGCGCCCGAACTTGCGCGTGTCCGAGAAACGCAGCGCGGTGCCGTCGGTGAAGCCGATGACCGCGCGCACGAAGGTGTCCTCGGGCGAACCCGGCTCGCGGAAGAGCAGCTTCCCGGTCATGCGCAGCGAGACGATGAGCGCCTCACCGCCGTCGAGCTCGAGGACGACGAACTTCCCGCGGCGACCGACGCCGGTGATCTCGCGCCCGGCAAGCCGCGACGCGAAATGCGCCGCCGGCACGGGCTCGGTCACGCGATGCCAGAACGACTCGAAGCCCGCGATACGCCGCCCGATGACGAGCTCGCGCAGCTGCCGCGCGATCGTCTCGACCTCGGGCAGCTCAGGCATGGGTGGTCGCGGGCTGCTGGATGCGCGTCATCTCGTCCCAGTTCGTGCCGACCCGAACGTCGACGACGAGCGGAACGTCGAGCGGATAAGCAGCGGACATCTCCTCGCGCAGGATCTGCGCGGTCGCGTCGACGGCATCGTGTGGCAGCTCCACGACCAGCTCGTCGTGCACCTGCAGCATGACGCGCGCGGGCGACTCCGTCTCGGCCAGACGGTCGTACACACGGCGCATCGCGATCTTCATGATGTCGGCCGCGGTGCCCTGGACCGGCATGTTGATCGCCATGCGCTCGGCCGCGCCGCGGATCGCCGAGTTCGGGCTCGTCATATCGGCGATGTACCGCCTGCGACCGAGCAGCGTCTCAACGTACCCCTGCTCCATGCAGAAGGCTTTCGTCTCGATGACGTAGCGGCGGACCTGCGCATAGCGCTTGAAGTACTCCTCGATGAAGCGCTGAGCCTGCTCGCGCGGCATCCCCATCCGCCACGCGAGACCGAAGTCGCTCATCCCGTAGACGATGCCGAAGTTGAGCATCTTCGCCACGTCGCGCTGCTCGCGCGTGACCTGTTCCTCGGCGACGTTGAAGCCGGCCGCAGCCGTGCGCCGATGCACGTCGGCGCCGTCACGGAAGGCCGCCGTGAGCGCGGGGTCGCCTGACATGTGCGCCAGGACGCGCAGCTCGATCTGCGAGTAGTCCGCGGCGAGCAGCACGAGATCGGGGCCGCCCGCGACGAACGCGCGACGGATCCGACGGCCAAGCGGCGTGCGGATCGGGATGTTCTGGAGGTTCGGGTTCCGGCTCGAGAGCCGTCCTGTCGCGGCGACCGCCTGATCGAACGTCGTGTGCAGCCGGCGCGTGTCCGGATCGACCAGCGGGCCGAGCCCCTCGGCATAGGTCGAGCGCAGCTTCTCGACCTCGCGGTATTCGAGGATCTTCTCGACGACCGGGTGCGCGCTGCGCAGCTCCTCCAGGACCGCCGCATCGGTCGAATACCCCGTGGCCGTGCGCCGACCACGCGGCAGCCGTAGCTCCTCGAACAGGAGCGAGCCGAGCTGCTTCGGCGAGTTGATCGGGAACTCGTGACCCACTGCGTCATACGCCTCGCGCTCGATGCGTGCGACCTCGCGCGCGAACTCCTGTCCGAGCGACTGCAGGTACGGCAGGTCCACCGCGATGCCGGCCTCCTCCATCTCGACGAGGACATCGACGAGCGGGAGCTCGATCTCCGCGAAGAGCTTGCGCATCCCGAGACGGTCGAGGTCCTCGTCGAAGAGCGCGCCGAGACGGGAGGCGGCGACCGCTCCGGCGCCCGCGCGCGCGAGCCGCTCTTCGGGCGTCGCGGCGCGGTGCGGGTCGCGGCGATCCGGCACCGGGAGGACCGGCACCTCGAGCTTCAGTCGCTCCGCGGAGAGATCTTCGATCGTGTGATAGCGGCGGCTGGCGTTCACGAGGTAGGACGCGAGCATCGTGTCCATCGTCACGCCACGCAGCTCGGCGCCGGCGCGCCGCAGGGCCCGCCGCGCGGTCTTCGCGTCGTGCGCGATCTTGGCGACGGTCTCGTCGGCGAGCACGGCCGCGATCGGCGCAGGGACGCTCGATGTCGTCGGCACGTACCACGCTTCCTCTCCCACCGCGAGACCGAGGCCGCGGAGGATCGGATGCCGGACGATGTCGACGTCCGCGTGCAGAGCGACGGCGAGCGCGCCGCGGAGGCGTTCCGCGACGCCCGCGGCGTCTTCGGGTGCGACGAGGGTGGTCGCGACCGGGGGTGCAGCTGCCGGCGCGGGATCGAGCCCTAGCGCGAGCTGGCCCGGCCGCGCGGCCGGCACCGCGGCGGGAGCGAGGTTGCCGTCGGCGGGCGGGAGGCGCGGGATGAGGCTGCGGAACTCTAGTTCGCGGAAAAGCTCGAGCACGCCCGCGCGGTCGTAGTCGCGGAAGCGCGCTGCCTCCACGTCTAGCGTCACCGGAAGGTCGGTGACGATCGTCGCCATCTCGCGGCTCCGGAACACCTGGTCCTTGTGCGCCGCGAGACCCTCGCGCAGCTTCGGCGTGAAGCGCGAGAGGTCGGTGTACACGCCTTCGAGCGTTCCGTTGTCCGCGATGAGCTTCGCCGCGGTCTTCTCGCCCACACCGGGGACGCCCGGGATGTTGTCCGTCGTGTCGCCCTTGAGCGCCTTGAAGTCGACCATCTGATCGGGTCGCAGACCGTAGCGCTGCGCGATCTGCGCCTCGTCGTACACGACCGTGTTCTGGAAGCCCATCCGCGTCGTGAACAGCTTCGTATGCGGCGTCACGAGCTGCAGTGTGTCGAGGTCGCCCGACACGATGATGGTCTCGAGGCCGGCGGCCTCGGCCTGCTTCGCGAGCGCGCCGATGACGTCGTCGGCCTCGAAGCCGGGGAGCGCGTAGATCGGCACGCCGAACTTCTCGAGCAGCTCCTTGCAGCGCTCGAACTGCGGACGGAGCTCGTCGGGCATCGGCTTGCGCGTCGCCTTGTACGTGGCATCGCGTTCGTGTCTGAAGGTCTTTCCTGCGAGATCGAATGCCGCGGCGATGTAGTGAGGTGTGATCTCCTCGATCGCCTTCAGAAGGATCGATGCGAAGCCGAACGTCGCGTTCGAGAGCTCGCCCTTCGTCGTGGTCAATGGGGGTATGGCGAAGTACCCGCGGTATATCAGCGAGTTGGAGTCGATGAGGAGAAGTCGATCTGGCATCGGGCCGTTCATATCAAAGCGTACATGAGGTATTGACACGGAATCGCGCAATCTTCATAAGAGGCGCATCGGAAAGAACTGGGCCAAAGGTCTGACGCGCGATACGGACATACGGGTTGCCCACTCAGCGGAGGCACACAAGGGACGCAAGTACGAACGGCGCACACCAGCAGCCCAGTGCAGGTGGTGGCGGGGGCCCCGGATCGAAATCGGCCCAATACCGTGGAGCGCCACGTTTGCGTATGCGGTGGGACTGTTCGCGACGGATGGGTGGATCACGATTCGGGCCAACGGCTATTCGAACATGGGTTTCTGCTCCAAGGACCGAGAGCTTACGGAGCTGTTTCGGCAGTGCCTCGGGTTAACCGCCGCGTTGCGCAAACGCCGCAGGAAGCGGTGGGGGGAGAATGTGGACGTGCTACGAGGTCAGCTTCAGTAGCGTCAGGCTCGCCCGCTGGTTCCAGGACATCGGCATCACGCCACGCAAAAGCCGCACGCTCGGTCCGCTCAGGGTCCCGCAGCACCTCTTCTTCCACACGTTGCGTGGACTTATAGATGGCGACGGATCGATCGCGCGCTACACCGATGCTCGTGGTCGGCATTGCTTCTCTATTCGCCTCTATGGAGCGAGCGAGCAGCATCTCCGCTGGGTCTCCGGCGTCTTGCGTGACCGGCTTGATGTGCATGGTTCCCTGGTCGAGATCCATCGAAAGACGAAGGCCTTGGGCAAGCATCCGATATATCAGCTCGCTTACTCACGGGAGGCGTCCACGATCATCGCGTCCTCTGTCTACGAAGATCCCATGGCCCCAAGGCTGGATCGCAAGTGGATACGTTGGGTTGCCGAAGAGCGATCGGGCCGCCTATTGAGTTGAGCGGGAACGTCGCGGGCGCCGCTCGCTCAACCGGTCAGACGGCCGCGCGCAGCCGCCGTTGCAGGGCGATCGCGATCGCGCCACACACGAGCGCGAGCGCCAGCCACAGCCAGGGATTCAGAAGCGGGGACCGCGGTGACGCGGACGACGGGGCGCGCGTGGACGCGTCCTGGACGTTGCCGGTGGCCGGATCGACCGTTGGTCGGGACTGATCCACACGCGTCCGGTCATCCGGTGACGCGGCCCCGATCGTGCCTCGGCCCGCATCCGCGGTCGGCGACTGCGTCGGCGTGACGACCGAGAAGGCGGCGTTCGGTGATGCGGCCGGCGCGGGCGCACTCGACGACGTGCTGGCGGGCTGCGCCGCCTTCGGCTCCGGCGCCTTCAGAGCGGTGTCACGACTCGACTCCAGCGCCGTCGTGCCGGTCGCGCCGCCGCTCGCGAGGAACGTGATATTCGAGACGAGCGCGCTCGCGATGAAGAGGAACACCGCGGCCCCGCTCGCGAGCGTCATGAGGGTCCGCAGCGGAGCGAGCCAAGCCGGGACCGTGAGACGCGGCACGAGCCGTCGCGAAGGAATGGGCTCGGGAAGCGCACGGACGAACGCGGCCGTGGCGCGCAGCTGCGCGACGTGCGCGCGGCAGACGGCACAGCCGACGAGATGCGCCTCCACCGCGGTCCGCGCCGCGGGATCGAGCGCGTCGTCGATGTATGCCGAAAGCTCGGCGTGCGGGTGCTCTTGCGTCACAGACCTCCATTCCTAGTGACGACGGAGGCCGCTGCTGGTTCCATCATCCGTCCGGACCTCGCCAGCCGCGGGCGATGAGGACATTCCGGACGGCCAGCCGGCCACGGTGGATCCGCGACTTCACGGTGCCTATCTCGACCGCGGTGATGACGGCGATCTCCTCGTACGCGAAACCCTCGACGTCTCGAAGGAGGAGGGCAGTCCGTTGCTCGGCGGGCAAGGTCCCGAGCGCCGTCTCGACGAGCGCGAGGGCCTCCCGGTCTCCCGCGATCTGCGTGAGGTCTGGCCCCGGCGCGGCCGGCTCCGCCCATGTCACATCGTCATCCTCCGGCGGGTCGAGGGGCAGCTCCGGTCTGCGCTTGCGCGATCGCAGCTGATCGAGTGCGCGGTTCGTGGCGATACGGAACAGCCACGCGCGGAACGAGAGGCCCTGGAAGGACGCCATGGATCGCCATGCGGAGAAGAGGGCGTCCTGAACGACGTCTTCGGCATCCGATGTCGTGCCGAGGATCCGCAGGGCATGCCGATAAAGCGCTCGCTCCTCCCGTCGTGCGAGATCCTCGAACGCGCGTGTGTCGCCGCCGCGCGCCCGCTCGATGAGAAGTTGAATTTCGCTGTCTGGCCCCGCGCTCACTGCGCGCTCGACGTTTCGAATCGGCTAAAGTCCCTGCCTACCTCGGTGGAAGAACGACAGAAAAAGGTCGTCGTCATCGGCGAGGATGACGAGCCGATCGCGGTTCTACTTCGCGACGCCATCAGCGACGAGCCCGGATACCAGGCCGTGGTCGTCGCCGACGGCGCGCTGGTGCTCGAGACCGTGCGCCAGGTCCACGCCGACCTCCTCATCCTCGACATCATGATGCCCGGTCTGAATGGTCTCGAGGTCTACGACCGAGTACGTGAAGATGATGGGATCCGCGACATGCCAGTGCTTTTCGTCAGCGCCAACATCCCGCAATTCGACCGTGAGTTCCGGAGGCGGAAGATCACGTCCATCCTCACGAAGCCGTTCGATCTGAACGAGCTGCTCCAGCGTGTGCGGTCGCTCTGCCCCGTATGACCACCGGCCGCGCGCACCGCGCGGCCGACATGGCACGCTACGCGACACTCGCGCGCGTCGCGACCGAGACCGCGGTCGCGGTCGGCGACGCGATCGTGCAGACGGACGTGCAGATCGTGACGCGCAAGAAGGGCCGCGCCAACTTCGCGACGGCGGCCGACCACGCCGCCGAGAAAAGCGTCATCGAGCGCCTCGTCGCGCACGACCCTAGCGTGCCGGTGCTCGCGGAAGAGAGCGCGAAGGCGGCGCTCCGGAAGGCCGAGCGACTCTGGGTCGTCGACCCGATCGACGGCACACTGAATTTCAGCCGCGCGATCCCCTTCTACTGCGTCGTCATCGCCTACGTCGAAGCCGGCCGCACCCGCGCAGCGGCGGTCCACGCGCCGCGGACGGGCGAGACGTTCTCCGCGTCGGAGGGTCGCGGAGCGGCGCGCAACGGCGTCGCGATCAGCGTCGGCTCCGTCGCGAAGCTGTCGGAGGCGTTCGCCGTGGCGAGCCTCGCGTTCGGCGCCACGAAGAGGAAGGATTCGCGCTTCGTCGCCCTCAACGCGACCTGCGCGCGTTTGCGCGTCCTGGGATCCGCGGCGCTCGAGATGTGCTACGTCGCGATGGGGGCGTTCGACCTGTTCGTGCACGAAGCGCTCGCGCCGTGGGACGTCGCCGCGTCGGCGTTCATCGCGCGTGAGGCGGGCGCGAG
>Ga0114129_10001933_pt1 | contig 28341 bp, 29 predicted proteins | sample RhiMetdeltSRZDD1_FD_80071 | JGI IMG/M metagenome (GOLD analysis project Ga0114129, IMG submission 80071) | Populus rhizosphere microbial communities from Tennessee, USA - Rhizosphere MetaG P. deltoides SRZDD1 (version 2) (version 2) | ecosystem: Host-associated > Plants > Roots > Rhizosphere >... | reverse complement strand
GCGTCTCGACCACCTCCGCGCCATCCCCGGCGGACACGGCGACGTCGGCCATCACACTCGGCGCCTCGGCTTCCGCGCTCACCTTGGCGGACACACCGCGACCTTCCACGACCGCATCGGCGATCCGCGACGTGATGAGCCGGATCGCCCGAATCGCGTCGTCGTTGCCCGGGATCGGGTAGTCGATCCCGGTCGGGTCACAGTTCGTGTCCACGATCGCGATGATCGGAATCTGGAGCTTCTGCGCCTCGGCCACCGCGATCCGCTCCTTCCGCGGGTCGATGATGTACACCGCCGAGGGCAAGCCGTCCATCTGCTTGATCCCGAACAGCGCCTTCTCGAGCTTGCCGCGCTCACGGTCGAGCCCGGCCGCCTCCTTCTTGGTGAGGCGCTCGAACTCGCCCGTATCACGCATGTCCTCGAGGCGCTTCAGGTGGTTGATCGACTTCCGGATCGTGGCGAAGTTCGTGAGCGTGCCACCCAGCCACCGCTGGTTCACATAGAACATGCCGCAGCGGGTAGCCTCGTCGGCGATCGTCTCCTGCGCCTGCTTCTTCGTGCCGACGAACAGGACCGTGCCTCCGTTGGCCGACAGGTCCCGTGCGAAGACGTGCGCGTCACGGAACTTCTTGAGGGTCTTCTGCAGGTCGATGATGTAGATGCCGTTGCGTTCGCCGAAGATGTACTTCGCCATCTTCGGGTTCCAGCGCTTCGTCTGGTGACCGAAGTGGACTCCGGCCTCCAGGAGCTCCTTCATGGTGATCTGTGCCATCGCGAGCGGTTCCTCCCGGTCGGTTCGCCTCCGCGCTCCCTGCGGCCCCCGGGTTTCCCCGCCGACCGCCACCGACCCCGGAGCGCGTGTGTGATGGTTAGCTCGTGCCGGTATTTATCTTAACGTAGTCGGCCGTCAGGTCGCAGGTCCAGATGTGGTCCTGCGCAGAGCCGAGGCCGAGGTCGACCGTCACCACGACCTCGGGCTTGGCCAGCTCTGCCTTGACCCGGTCCCAGCGGACGCCTTCCCGGAGCCGGCCGCCGGCCGCCACCTGCTCCTCGCCGTACCAGACCGCGACCCGGTCTTCCTGCACCGCGATGCCCGCGGCGCCCAGCGCCGACATCACCCGGCCCCAGTTCGGGTCGCGGCCGGCCATGGCGGTCTTGAAGAGGTTGGAGTTCGCGATCGAGCGCGCCGCCATCTCCGCGTCGCCGCGTGTCTTGGCCCCGCGCACGCGCACGTCGATCACCACCGTGGCGCCCTCGCCATCCTTCACGAGCATGACCGCCAGGCGCTGGGTCAGCGCGTCGAGCGCCTGCTGGAACGGGCGAAGCTGCCGGTCGCCCCGCGCGAGCGCCCGGTTCTCGGCGAGCCCATTGGCCAGGATGATCACGGTGTCGCTGGTACTGCGATCCCCGTCGACGCTGATCCGGTTGAACGACCCGGCCACCGCGCGGCGGATTGCGGCCTGCAGGCCCTCGCGCTCGACCGCGAGGTCGGTGGCGACGAAGCAGAACATGGTCCCCATCATGGGATGGATCATCCCGGTTCCCTTGGCGATGGCCCCGATGGTCACTCGCCGACCCCCGATCTCCACCCGGAGCGCCGCTTCCTTCGGGTGTGTGTCGGTGGTCATGATCCCCTCGGCGGCGGCCCGGCTCCCCGCCGGCGAGAGGCCTTTCACGAGCTTCGGCAGCGCCGGCCGGATCTTCTCCATCGGAAGGTAGCGCCCGATCACGCCAGTCGAGGCGACCAGGACCCGCTCGTCCGGGATGCGCAGGTGTTTGGCGACGATCTCGGTCATCTCGCGCGCGTCTCGGATCCCCTGCTCGCCCGTGGCGACGTTCGAGCACCCGCTGGACGCGACGATCGCCTGGGCCACCCCGCTCTTGAGCCGCTCCCGCGAGACCTTGACCGGGGCGCCGAGGATGCGGTTCGTCGTGAAGACGCCGGCGGCAGTGGCCAGGGTCGAGGAGTACACGAGCGCGAGGTCCCGGGCCGGCGTCGGTTTGATGCCGGCATGGAGCCCGGCGGCAAGGATGCCCGGGACCGCGGTGATGCCGCCGTCGATCCACTCCTGGTCGCCGCTGACCATTACTCTCTCCAAAAAAAATCGGGAAGGTCGCCAGGACCTTCCCGGGGTCGTCTCCGAGCGATCCGGACTACCGCTTCGAGAACTGGAAGCGCTTGCGCGCGCCCGGCTGTCCGTACTTCTTCCGCTCCTTCATTCGCGGGTCTCGGGTCAGCATCCCCGCCCGCTTGAGCTGGGGTCTGAGCTCGGTGTTGAACTCGAGGAGCGCCCGCGCGATGCCGTGGCGTACCGCCCCCGCCTGCCCCGACAGCCCGCCACCCCCCACGTTCACCTTCACGTCGAGCTGGGAGGTCGTCCCGGTGAGCTCGAGGGGCTGGGTCACGATGAGCCGCAGGGTCTCGCGCGGGAAATAGTCCTCGAACGGTCGACGGTTTACCGTGATGCGCCCCTGGCCGGGCCGGAGGAACACGCGCGCAACGGAGGTCTTCCGCCGTCCCGTTCCGTAGAACTGCACGACCTCCGCCATCACGACTCCTTCTTGCGGGCGGGCAGCGCCTGCGGCTGCTGCGCCTGATGCGGGTGCTCGGCGCCGCGGTAGACCTTGAGCTTCCGTGCCATGGCGCGCCCGAGCTTGGACTTCGGCAGCATGCCCTCCACCGCCCACTCGACGACGCGCTCCGGGTGCAACCGGAGCATCGTGTCGGCCCGGGTCTCCGTGAGCCCGCCGATGTAGCCGGAGTGGGTCCGGTAGAGCTTGCCCAAGAGCTTCCGACCCGTGAGCTCCACCTTCGCGGCGTTGATCACGACGACGTGGTCGCCCGTGTCCACGTGCGGCGCCCAGATGGGCTTGTGCTTCCCCATGAGGAGGGTAGCGACCCGCGCGGCCAGCCGGCCGAGGATCTGACCGTCGGCATCGATCAGGTGCCAGCTCCGCGCGATCGCGTCCTTCTTCGGCATGACCGTCGGCATACGACGTCCGTCTCCACGCGCTCGAGGGAGATGATGAGCGAACGGCCACTCCGGAGCGGACCGCTCGGGCGCAAATCGCAAGCAGTAACCTTATCGGAGCCGCCCGGGGGTGTCAACCCCCGAGACACCCGAGAGACACCCGGCGCCCGGTTCCGGAGGCCGCCGGACGCGCCGGGCGGCCGGACTACGAGGACCGCCGCCCCCGCGCCGCCGAGGCGGGACGCGAGCCTCGCCGGCCGCCGCTCTTCCCGGGCCATGGGCAGAGCGCCCGCACCGGACAACTGGGGCACGCCGGGGTCCGCGCCTGACACACCTGACGGCCGTGGGCCTGGATGAGGTGGCAGAAGCGGGTCCACCGTGGGCGCGGGACGACCTCGGCCAGCTGCGCCTCCACGTCATCGGGATCGTCGGCCTTCGCGAGGCCGAGGCGCTGGGTCACCCGGAACACGTGGGTGTCCACCGCAATGCCGGGGATGCCGAAGGCGTTGCCCAGCACGACGTTGGCGGTCTTGCGCCCCACGCCGGGCAGGGCCGTGAGGGCCTCGAGCGTACGTGGCACCTCCCCGCCGTGCCGTTCGACCAGCGCCCGCGCCATGCCGAGGACCGACCGGGTCTTGGCCCGGAAGAAGCCGGTGGGCCGGATCTCGTCCTCGAACGCGGCCGGGTCAGCCGCGGCGTAGTCCTCCGCCCAGCGGTACTTCTGGAACAAGGACGCGGTCACCTGGTTGACACGCTCGTCCGTGCACTGAGCCGCGAGGATCGTGGCGACGAGCAGCTCGAGCGGCGTCGTGAAGCGAAGCGCGATGGTCGCGTCCGGGTACGCGCGCTCAAGGTGTCGGATCAACGCCTGCGCCCGGGCGCGACGGGACTCGGTTGACTCCCTCACGAAGCAACCCGCCCACCCGGGGTCCGGAGCGTCTGATAGACGTGGACGCCCACGACGGTGAGGTAGCTCACCGCAGCGCTGTGGACGACAAACGAGGCGAGACCGCCCAGGAAGGGAACCCACCCCACGATCCAGGCCACGATGGCCGCTCCCACGAAAACGAGCAGGGATCCCACCACGAGCCCGACGACCGCGCCGACGTGCTCACGGACGACCGCGACACTCCGCCGCATCGCGTCCACGGCACCCAGGCCGTCGAGGAGCACCGCCGGCAGCGTGAACATCAGGAACACCATCGCGACGAGCCCGGGGATCACGAGAAAGAGAAACCCGGCCGCCACGATCGCGGTCACGAGGATGGAGGCGACCACGAGCGCGCCGAACCGTCCCAAGGCCGCCTCGAGGGCATCGCCCAGACCGGGCTCGCGCCCGCCGAGCGCGTCGCGCGCCATGACCACCACCATGCCCGAGCTGAGGAACCACATGCCCCCCATCACGATCCCGAAGAGGAGCGCGCCGAGGACCAGCCCCGCGATCCCGCCCGCCGCCGCCCCAACGCCGCCGCCCATCGCGCCCCCCATCAGCGCGCCCATCAGGGCGCCCACCACCGTCGCCCCGCCGGCGATGAAGAAGAGGAGAAGGAACCCGAGGATCCCGACCAGCAGCGGCGGCACGATGAGGACCGGAAAACGGACCACTGTCTCGTATGCCCGCCGGAATTGTCCGACGACGTCGCCGTCCGTCGCGCTCGCCATGGCCCCCTCCGTCGTCACTCACACCGCTCAGCGTGCTCTGCGTCGGGTCGCCCGACCGAGCCTAGGGCGGGGTCCAGTGGGCGTCAACCCGCCCGCTTGGCCGCTCCCTTGGCCGGTTCCCTTGCGGCGGACGTGGTGGCCGACCGTCGCGCGGCCGCGCACCATACTACCCAGAGAAGGAACAGCGGCGCGCCGAGAGCCGCCGTGAGCAGGAACGGCGTCCGGAGCCCCAGCCACGTGACGGGGCCGACGAGGTAGAGGGCGTCCTCCGGCTCGAATCCTCGCCAGTTCCCTTGTGCGACCATCGCCCGGCCGGCCGTCTCCTCCAGGAAGACCCGGATCAGGAAGATGGCTGCGATCGACCCCGCCGCGATCGCGCCGGCGACCGGCGCCCACCCCCCGAGCCACCCCGATCGGACACCCATCCCGAGCCCGACGAACAGGCTCACGTAGCCGAGGCCTGCGGCCACATGGTCGTAGTAGTGGCCGAAGCGGCTCGTCAGCCCGGTCAGGCGGGCAAATTCCCCGTCCATGTGGTCGATGAGCACCGCCAGCATGAACAGGCCACCCCCGAGGGCGCTGCGGCGAGGGCTGCCCGAGGCCATCAACCAGGCCGCGACCAGCGAGGCGACGAGCCCGAGCGTCGTGAGCCCGTTCGGGGTCAGCGGCGTGTGCCGGAGCGGCCGGACCAGGAGGCGCGCGAGACGGACGTCCCAAGGAATCACCGGGCCACGCCTCTGCCGGATCTCAGGGACGGGCAGCGCGGTCACGCAGGAACTCGCCCAGGCGCCCCAGGGCCTCGTGGATGCGCGGGAGGCCGTTGGCATACGAGAAGCGCAGATACCCCTCACCGCCGGCGCCGAAGTCGATGCCCGGAGTCACGGCCACACGGGCCCCGGCGAGGATCTCGAAGGCGAAGTCGTACGACCGCTCGGTGAAGCGGCGGGCGTCGGCGAAGACATAGAAGGCTCCGGTGGGCTCGGCGCCCACCCCGAGCCCGATCGCCCGCAGCCCCGCCACCATGGCGCGGCGGCGCTCGTCGAAGATCGCCCGGAACCGGCGGACGTCCCCCCCGGCATCGCGGAGCGCCGCCACGCCCGCCCACTGCACGAACTCGTTCGACGAGATGAAGAAGTTCTGGTGGAGCCGCTGGAGTGTGCGGACGTGCGACTTCGGCGCGATGAGGTAGCCGAGGCGCCAGCCGGTCATCGCGTAGGCCTTCGAGAAGCCGTTGAATACGAATGCGCGGTCCGTGAACTCGAGAGCGGTGTGGTCGGGCCCCTCGTAGCTGAGACCGTGATAGATCTCGTCCGAGACGAGCCAGCAGCCTTGCCGCTCGGCCAGCTCGGCAAGTGCCGCCAGCCGGTCCGCGGACGTCACCACCCCGGTCGGATTCGCCGGCGAGTTCACCATCACCGCCCGGGTGCGCTGGGAGAGCCGCTCCCGAACCGCCTCGGCCCGGAGGCTCCAGCCGTCGGCCTCGGGGGTCGGAGCGTAGACGGGGACGGCGTCGGCATAGCGGACGAAGTTCGGATAGCAGGCGTAGTGCGGGTCGGAAAGGACGACCTCGTCCCCCGCGGACAGGAGCCCCGTGAAGAGCAGCAGCATCGCCGGCGACGTGCCTGCCGTCACCAGCACCTGGTCGGGCGACACGGCGACCCGGTAAGTCTGCTGGTAGTGCTCGGCGATCGCTTCGCGGAGCGGCAGGATGCCCAGGCTGTGGGCGTACTTCGTCCGGCCATCGCGAATGGCCCGCACGGCAGCCTCTCGGACCACCTCCGGCGTCTCGAAGTCCGGCTCCCCGAACTCGAGGTGCACCACCTCGTGCCCCTGGCGCTCGAGCTCCTGGGCGCGCTCGAAGACTTCGACCGCCAGGAACGGGGTGATCTCCTCGGTTCGCTTGGCGAACTCCGCGAACGCCTTGGACATCGGCTCTCAGTGCGCCGGTCGGCGGCGGTGGCGCCCGAAGCCCCCGCGCTGGGCGGCGCGAACGACTTCCCGGGCCACGGCCGGGGCGACCTTCTTGTTGAACACGCTCGGGATGACATACTCCTCGTGCAGCTCTTTCCTGCTCACCACGGACGCGATTGCCTGGGCTGCGGCGACCTTCATCTCATCGGTGACCCGCGTGGCCCGGCAGTCGAGCAGCCCTCGGAAGAAGCCCGGGAAGCAGAGGACGTTGTTGATCTGGTTCGGGTAGTCGGACCGGCCCGTCGCCATCACGCGGACGTGGGACGCCGCTTCCTCTGGCATGATCTCCGGCACGGGGTTGGCCATCGCGAAGACGATGGGCTCCTTCGCCATCGCCTTGACGTCCTCCGCCCGCAGCACCCCGGGCACGGAGAGGCCGATGAACACATCGGCCCCCTGGACGGCGTTCCTCAGGCTGCCCCGGCGATCCTCCGGGTTCGTCTCCTCCGCCACCCGGCTCTTTACGGCGTCCATCGGCTCCGGCCGGCCCGGGGCGAGGATGCCGTACTCGTCGACCCCCAGGATCCGGCGGACGCCGACGGACCGCAGGATGCGAATCGTCGCCGTGCCCGCGGCCCCGACCCCGCACACCACGACCGAGATATCCCCCAGCTCCTTGCGGACGATCCGGAGGGAATTGAGCAGCGCCGCCAGCACCACGACGGCCGTTCCGTGCTGGTCATCGTGGAAGACCGGGATGTCCAGCTCCTGCTGGAGACGCTCTTCGATCGCGAAGCAGCGCGGCGCCGAGATGTCCTCCAGGTTGATCCCGCCGTAGACGGGGGCGATGTGCTTGACCGTCCGCACGATCTCGTCCACGTCCTTCGTGGCCAAGCACACGGGGAAGGCGTCGATGTCGGCGAACTCCTTGAACAGGAGCGACTTTCCCTCCATCACCGGCAACGCCGCCCGAGGGCCGATGTCGCCGAGGCCAAGCACGGCCGTCCCGTCCGTCACGATGGCCACGGTGTTTTGCTTGATGGTCAGGGCGAAGGCACGCTCCGGGTCTTCCCGGATGGCGAGGCAGACACGGGCCACGCCCGGCGTGTAGGCCATCGACAGGTCGTCCCGCGTCTTTAGCGGGACCTTGTTGCGAATCTCGATCTTCCCGCCGAGGTGGATGAGGAAGGTCCGGTCGGACACGCTGACTATCCGGATGCCGTCGACCTGGCGGATCGCGGCGACGATCGCCTGACCGTGCTGCTCATCGCGCGCGTTGATGGTGAAGTCGCGGACGATGATGTCCTTGACCAGCTCGACGAGGTCGACGGCCCGGATGTCGCCGCCAGCCTCGCCGATGGCGGACGTGAGCCGGCCGAGCATGCCTGGCCGGTTCTTGATCGCTGCCCGGATGGTGAGGCTGTACGAGGCGCTCGGTGTCAGAGCCACGGGGGTCTCAGGCCGGCCGCATGAGGGCCCGCACGACCACGGGCGGCAGGTCGGGGTGCCGCGCGCGCATCGCGGGGACGGTGCGATCGTACTCGTCCTGGACCGCGATGCGCAGCTGGCGCGCGAAGGCGACGCGTTTGATCTGCAGCGTACCCAGGTACGCCGCCGCGCCGCCCACCTCGAACCCGACGCCGACCTGGAACCAGGCCTCGTCGGGGACCGTTCGCCCGCTGTCGTTGATGCGGAGACGCGCAATCTGGTACCGACCCGGCGGGAGCGTGAGCACGAACTGGCTCCGGCCGGCGTCGACCGGGAGCTCGTGCCGGTAGCCGCCGTCCTCACGAACGATGTCGAGCACCACGCTCCGCACGCTGAAGCCTCTGACGATGACCTCGCCCAGGACCGCCTGGTGTCCCGGCGGCACGTCGAGCGGCGCGCTCCGGAAAGCCGCGCAACCGGCGGCCACGAGCGCTCCCAGGGCAATGGCAGCGAGCCACCGCCGGTGACCCACCCCGGCCGTCGGCGACCCCACCCACCTCACGCGCTCGGCCTTTTCCAGATCCCCCGCTCCTGCATGAGCCGGATCTGGCGTCGGATGACCTTCTGCCGGTACTCCGCGTGCTTCATGGGCGCGCGCTTGAGATAGAGGTTCTTCGGGTAGATGGGCCTCTCATACAGCATGCCGTAGAGCTCGGCGCGGACGTCTTTGAGCCAGTTGTCCCACTGCGCCGAGGCGCGGTGGTGACGGAGCGCCTCGATGTCGACCGGTCCCGCCACGTACGTCGAGCCCGCCCCGTAGTCCTGGCGGCCGACGATCCGTCCCTTGTAGTCGATGATGAAGGACCGACCGCCAAAGGTGTCGATCGGCGTGGTCTCCTCGGGGAAAAGGTAGTAGGTCCCCATGTTCGGCGCCACGACGTACATGTTGTTGTCGAGCGCGCGGGCCCGGCTCTGGATCTCGAAGTACTCGTTGCCGGTTGCCGGATGGGGATAGGACGCGCGGTAGACCACCTCGGCACCGTTCAGGGCGAGCGCGCGGGCGTTCTCCGGGTACGAGCCCTCGTTGGCCATCATGATGCCGAGCCGGCCGATCTCCGTGTCGACCACCGGCCAGAACGCCTGCAAATTCCGCCCGTACTTCTCCACCCACCAGTCGTAGACGTCGTGGGGGCAGACCGAGTGCTCGACCGGGAAGAGCGGGGAGACCTTGTAGTGCCGGAGGATGATCCGGCCGCGCGGATTCAGGATGAACCCGACGTTGAAGTACCGATCCTTCCAGTCGGGATGGCGTGCCTTGGCCTGGGCCATGATGAAGACGTGGTACTCACGCGCGATCTTCCCGAGCTCCTCGGTCTCCTCCCCCGGAATGTCGATCGCGCACTCCCGGGCGAAGGTCGCGTGGTCGAGGTCCAGCACCTCGTCGTTGAACGCCTGGAGCGCCCCCTCGGGGAAGGCGATCAACCGGACCGGGATCGAGAGGCTCGACAGCCACGCGGCGGCCTTGACCAGGTGGTGGAGGTGCTCGAGGTTGATCTTGATGTCCCGCCGCTTCCGGATGCCGCGCACCGTGGGAATGAGTCCGACCGCCATGTACGGCTTGATCATCTGCCATCCCTTCCGCGCAAGAGCTGGGGTGGACAGCATGACTCCGGACGGCGCGGAGCGCGTCCCCGGACCGGAGCGCTCACGGGGATCCCCGCGGAAGCCGAGCCATCCGCACGCACGACGTCACCTGGTTGCCACGCGACTATTCGCGGAGCAGCGCGCCGTCCGTGACCTCCGCCAGCATGATACGCGGTTCTGGGGGTCCAGCGAGCCGAACCGCTCGTCCATGAGCAGGAGCTCCGTCGTGATCGCGAGCGCCCGGGCCGTGGCCGCGCGCTGCCACGTCCCGCCCGAGATCCATGTACGCGCGCTAACGGCGCACGATCGCCTCCCGGACGAAGAACGACGCTGAGGACGGCGAGCGATGGCGGCCGGAGTGCTCCACCGCACGAACGCCCCCGGAGGGCTCAGCCTAGCCAGAGAAACTCCTTGTGACGCCCTGCAGATGCATGCAAAGTTGGGCGGCTGCGGACTCCAGCATGGAGAATCGTGGCACGACACGCGAACTCCCCGCAACCGCGTCCGCCACTGCCCGTTGCTGAGCCTGTCTTTCCCGGACGCCCTGGAGGCGGCCCAGGATCCCGCGCCAGACCGCTGACCGCACTCACCGCGTCACCGTAGCTATCGAGTCGTGCTGGGCGCAAGGCCGATCAATGGGCCCAGCCGGCTCGGCCAGATCGAATGGCAGGACGGCACCGCGCGGGCCGCACACATCGCGGCATCACGCTCCAGAAGGTCGAGCGGGCGGCGTTGATCCGGTCGACGAGTTGTCCCCCGGCGGCGTGGCCAGAATCGTGGCGCTGCAGCCTGCTCGGCCTGAGGCTCACAACCGGACCGGCAGCCGGGCCGTGGGTTCAGGCCCGACGCGGGTTCCACCTCACGGCCCGGAAGGACCCTCGCCCTGCTGGCGCACGACTTCCTCCATGATCACCCGGTTCAGATGGTCCACGAGCGCATGCCGGTCGCGCCCGCCGTCGTTCCGGATGAGCTCACGGACGCGCGACGGACGCGCCGACATCATGACCAGCGTGGTACCGATCGATACCGCTTCCTCGATCGCGTGGGTGACGAACACGATGGTCTTCCCCGTCTCCGCCCAAATCCGCCTGACCTCCGCCTGCATGATGCGGCGGTTCTGAGCGTCCAGCGAGCCGAACGGCTCGTCCATGAGCAGAAGCGCGGGCTCGATCGCGAGCGCCCGGGCGATCGCCGCGCGCTGCCGCATCCCGCCCGAGACCCGGTTCGGATAGTAGCCCTCGAAGCCCGCGAGGCCTACGAAACGGAGATACCGGTGGGCGGTCTCCCGGCGCGCGGCCCCGCCGAGACCCTGCGCCTTCAGCACGAGGGAGACGTTGTCGGCCAGTGTCATCCAGGGCAGCAGCCGGTCCTCCTGGAAGACCACGCCTACGTGCAGGTCGCTCGCACCGTCGTGGGCGACCGGGCGCCCGTCGAAGCGCACCTCACCCGCCGTCGGAGCTTCGAGGCCGCCGAGGATCCGGAGGAGCGTCGTCTTGCCGCATCCGTTCGGGCCGAGGAGGCACACGAACTCGCCCTTCTCCACCTGTAGCGAGACCGCGTCCAGCACGGGGATGGCGTAAGCCTTGGAAACCCCCGCGACCTCGAGCTTCATCGGCGCCGCCTATCCGTCGACCGGCAGGAGACGGAACTGACGGTGGTCGCTCGTTCGGGCGACGCGGAAGTGTCGCTCATCGAGTGTCGGAATGGCTTCGCGCCGTCCCGGTCCGCGAGCACCGCGATCGACGCGTCGGTCAACTCCAGCCGGAGACTCGCGTAGCGCGGGATGCCGGCCACGGCGATCGCTCGCCGGCTTCTCAGCGCCACCGTTCCAACCGGCGGGTCAGCGACTCGAACACGAGCTTGTCCATCACGAGCATGATGGCAATCATCACGAGAGCCCAAACGAAGACCATCTGGGTCGCTAGGATCTCCCGGCTGTAGTTCATGATGTAGCCGACGCCACTCGTCACCCCGAAGATCTCGGCGACGACCGAGACCTTGAGCGCAAGGCCGAATCCGACCTTCATGCCCGCCACGAGGTGGGGAATCGTCGACGGGATCACGATGGACTGGAACTTCTCCCATCCCGACAGCCGGTACACCTGGCCCATCTCAAGAAGGCGACGGTCGACGCTCGCGACGCCCTCCACGATGTTGGCGGCCACCACGGGCAGCGTGATCATGAACGTCGTGAAGATGGGCGCCATGTTGGTCAAGCCGAACCAGATGAGGGAAATAACGATCCAGACGAACACCGAGGTCGAGTTGAGGACGGTCACGATGTCCGCGACCGCGACCCGCGCCGACCGCCACAGGAACGACGCCAGTCCCATGAGGACCGCGACGACCAGCGCGCTCCCGAAGCCGATCGTGATGCGGTAGAGCGACGCCCCCGCGTGGATCCACACCTCGCCCGTGAGGACGACCGCGACCAGGCCCTGGAGCACCGACCGCGGGGAGGGCATCACGTACGCGCCGTAGCGGCGCGAAAGCGCCTCCCAGACGATGAGAACGACCGCCAGGACGACGAGCGAGGGCAGCCGGAGTCGCTGGCTCCAGCGGACGGATGCTCCCGGAGGGCTCAGCCCCGTCAGAGGAGCTCCTTAATGCCGCGTATCGAAGGCCGCGCGAACCTAGGTGACAGCGGGCTGCAGAGCATGGCGAATCGTGGCACGACACGCAACCTATCCGCAACCGCGTGTCCCTCCACTGGCTCCCGCTTCGCGCGCCGTTGTCCGTGTCAGCGATGTGCCCGGAACAGCGTCCATGGCCCCGCGCCACGCGCTGACCGCGCTCGCTCCGCCCTACCGCTGCCGGGCTGTCCTCGACGCCGACGGCTGGCCGATCATCCCCGGCCGCCCCGGGCGGCTCGGGTGGCACGGCGCCGAGCTCGTCGCCTACATGGAGTGCTCCCGCCTGCTCGACGGCCCTGGGTGGTGCCGGGGGTCCGAGGCTGGAGCAGGTTTGGCCACCAGGAGGGCCGCGGGCTGGTCTCGCCCGAGGTCCTCCCGGCCACGTTCTCTGAACCGCCTGTCGGTAGGCGGTGGCCGTGTCAGCGCGATTTCCGCCCGCTGGGAGCCCGTCTGGCGGTGGGGTCGGCTCTTTGGTAGGGTCGAGGTGGACCGGCGCGCCACTGCGAAGGGAGACGACGTGCGCCTCGTGATCACTCGAAGGCTCCAGGGCATGTGGGTTCGCCTCGAACCAGCGACCGCGGAGGAGCGGCGCGCCCTCGAGGCCTGCGAAGCGCAGGGCGAGGGGACGAGCGGGCACGGCGTGGATGCGATCGCGAGGCTCCGGGCCTTGGCGAAGCGGCTAGGATTCCCGATCAAGCGCCCGGTCGAGCTCCCACCCGCGCGGGCATGGCTGGCTGTGGTGCAGCGGGGTGAGCGAGACCTCTACGAGCGGTTAGCACCGATGGCGGGGCCAGACATGATGATGATCTGGGATCGGCGCCAGCGCGAGCGCCGCACCAGCGATGAACCGATCTCGACTGAGCAGCGCCGAAGCGACCGACGACACCCGCCGCCAGCGACGTGGGACACCAAGCGCTTCCTCCTGGTGCGTCTGTCGGAAGTGCCCGCCTGACGCCCCGACCTGGCTCGACGCCGCCCCCGCTGGACCTAACCCCGGCGCAACCGGTCTAGGCAATCAGTCGATTGGCGGGCTCTTCTACGCGGATCGCCAGAGGAACTCCTTCTTGATGCGGTCGGGGTTGTCCCAGACGTCCGACTTCAGGAACCCCGTCTCCTTGATGAGCCGGAGCTGGGCCACGAGGGTGTCGATCTGCTCGTCCGAGAGCCCGTGCAGCATCTGAACCGTCTGGCCGTGCGCGTACTCGACGACGGCCGTCGGTAGCTTGGTGATCTCGGCGGCGATTTCCACGGCCCTCGCCTTGTTCCCGTTCCAGAGCTCGACGGCTTCACGCTGGGCGTCGTTCAGGTCCCTGGGGAACGTCGGGTGCTTCTCGATGAAGCTCGGGCTCACCACGTAGCAAACGTGGACGGGGAAGCCCGAGGCGCGCCCGGTGGCCTTGCGCCAGAGGTCGATCTGCTTCGCGAGGTACACCCCGTCGCCGCGCTGGACGATGAGGTCGGAGATGGGCTGCCAGGCGATCACGGCGTCCACGTCCTTCTTGGCGATCATGGTCGCCATGTCGGGAGGCGCCTGGGCGGTGATGAGCTGCGTCTCCTTCTGCACGTCGAACCCGTAGCCCTTGAGTGTCAGGGTCCGGATGTCCAGGAAGGTCGTCGTCCCGACGACCGCCGCGATCTTGCGTCCCTTGAGGTCCTCGACCTTGCTGATGCCCGCGTCCTTCCGGGCGACGATGGCTCCCAGCACGGCGGTCGCCACGCCCGTGACCTTCATCGGCACGCCGTCCTCGAACATCTTCGCCGAGAGCGCGAACGACATGTCGATCGCGTCGACGTTGCCGGCGGCGAACGTGTTGACGAGCCCGGTCGGAGAGCCCGGCACGACGTTGTACTCCGCCTGCCAGCCGCGTTTGCCGAGGAGATCCTCCTTGTGGATGATCTCGCAAGCGGCCCAGCCGAGCTGGAGGTACGCGAAGCGCACCTTGCCCTTCCCCTGGGCGATCGCCCGGCGCACCGGGGAGGCGCCCGCCAGCGCGGCGCCGGCGGCGACGCCGGTCCGCAGGAAATCCCGCCGCCTCACGAGCCGTCCCTCAGGTCGCATCGCATGCCCTCCCTGCTTTCGTGCTCTCGGGGTTCACTAGGACGAGCGCGTCCACGGCCACGACCCGGCCGCCCGACGCGATCAAGGGATTCAGGTCCAGCTCCACGATCGCCGGGTGGTCCGCGAGGAGGTCTCCGATCGCGACGAGGACGTCGGCCAGCACGCCCTCGTCGACTGCCGGGGCCCCGCGAAACCCCCGGAGGAGCGCCGCCCGCCGTCCTTCAGCGAGCATCGCGCGAGCGCTGTCGGCGGCGAGCGGCGCGAGCCCGATGGACACCTCGCGGAGCAGCTCGGCCAAGACGCCACCAAGACCGACCAGCACGGTAGGCCCGAAGCTCGGGTCCCGCCGGCCGCCGACCAGGAGCTCGAGCCCGCGAGGCACCTCCTCCTGGACCAGCAGCGGGCCCGGACCGAGCCGGGCCTCGAGCGCCCGCACCGCCCGTGTGAGCGCATCCCCGTCCGCGACACCCAGGACGACGCCCCCCACCTCAGTCCGGTGGAGCACATCCGGTCGCGCCGTCTTGACCACCAAAGGGTAGCCGATCTCCCGGGCCGCCGACAGTGCCTCCTCCGCCTTGGCGACAACTCGCTCGCGGGGAAAGGGCACACCGTAGGCTGTGAGGAGCACGCGGGCGTCATCCTGACCGAGGGGACCCCGAACCGAAGCGAGCCGCCCCAGGAGATCAGCGGACAGCGTGCGCGAGGGCCGGGATGCAGGGGCCGTCTCGGTCCGCCGGTGGAGCTCCGCGTGGCGGACCAGCGCCCGGTAGGCTCGCACCGCGCGCTCCGGTCCCGGCACGAGCGGGATCCCGGCGGCTCGGAGACGTCGGTCCATGTCCGGCGTGTCGACGGTGCACGCGACGACGGGCTTGCCCGTCGCGGCCTGCGCCGCCGCGAGCGCGTCCGCGTACTCGGGGCGGTCGAGACCGATATCGATCGCGATGGCACCGGAGATCTCGGGTGCCTCGAGGACCAGGCGCACGCTCGGCTCGAAGCCCGCCGGCTCCATCTGGGGCGTCATGTCGACCGGGTTCCCGTCGGCCCCAAATTCCGGGAGATGGGCTCGCAGCGCCAGGCGGCGCTCCTCCGGAAGCGAGGGGACCCGGAGCCCGGCCGCCTCCGCCGCGTCGGCCGCCACGACCGAGGGCCCGCCCGAGATCGTGAGGATGGCAATCGCCGGGTCCCGTGGCGGACGCGCCCCGTGGACCTCCAGGGTCGCGATTGCGTCGAACAGCTCCTCGGTCTCCTCCACCGCCACGACGCCGGCGGCCGCGAAGGCGGCACGATACGTCTCCCAGGCCCCCGCGAGTGAGCCGGTGTGCGATCCCGCGGCGCGCCGCCCGGCCTCGGCCCGGCCGACCTTGAGGGCAACGACCGGCTTCGCGCGCGCCAGCTGACGTGCGGCCGCGACGAACGCTCGGCCGTCCCGGATCCCCTCGACAAAGAGGCCCACCACGCGCGTCTCAGGGTCGTCGGCGAGCCAGGCGAGGCACTCCGTGAACCCGAGATCGGACTGGTTCCCGATCGACAGGAACTTGGCGACCCCGAGCGATCGCTCGCGCGCCTCGCGGAAGAACAATCCGCCGTAGGCGCCGCTCTGGGACACGAAGGTGATGCCCCCGGGCTGCCGCGGCACGTCCCAGAAGTAGGAGGCGTTGAGGCGGCCGGGCACGTTGACGACGCCCATGCAGTTGGGGCCGACGATCCGCATCCCCGTCGCCAGGGCGATCGTCCCGAGCTCGGCCTGGGCGGCCCGTCCCGTCTCTCCGGTCTCCCCGAACCCCGAGGCGAGCACCACGCAGACGCGACAGCCCCGCGCACCCAGTGCGCGGACGGCCGGCAGCACCGCCTTCGCGGGGAGGCTCACGAGCGCGAGGTCCAGGCCTCGCGGCAGGTCCTCGACCCGGGCGACCGAGTCGCGGCCGAGGATCGCCTCGCCGCTGGGGTTGACGGGGAAGACGTCGCCCGGGAAGCCCGGAGCGATGAGGTTCTGGACAAGCCGGTGGCCGAGCTTCGCAGGGCTCCGTGACGCGCCCAGCACGGCCACTCCGCGGGGGGCGAAGAGCGGCCTGAGGTCCACGGTCACCGCCTACCCCCCCGCCACCCGTCAGGATCGAGCGCCGCGCGTGAGCTCGGTGAGCTCCTCGATCTCGTCGACGCGGCCGAGCGCGTCCCGGAGCCGCGCGGCCTCCGCCGCCCCGAGCCGCGGCTCGGTGAGGGCCTGGAACTTCACGCCGAGCTCTCGCCGGAGCCGCTCGGGATCCCGGCCCATCCGGAGGTTCCCTACCCTCTCCTGAACCGACCCATCGCGGAGCCGCACGACGGCTCGAGCCCGGGTCTCGTCCAGGTCCGTCTGCGGGAAGAGCCGCACGCGGTCCGCCAGTGCCCGCACCGAAGGGTCCCGGACCGCCTCGGCGGTGAAGTGTTCCTCTCGAACGTGGCCGCGGAGGAGCGCGCTCGCGGCACAGTAGGTGATGCTGAACTTCCCCCCGAGGCCCGTGTCGGGCTGGCGCTGGTCCGCCACCAGCAAGGTCGTCCGGCATACGTCGAGGTCCACCGCTTCGATCGTCGCCGCGTCGGGGGCCAGGTCGAGGAGGGCCGACAGGGCGGCGTGGGTCGCGAAGCAGCACGGGAAGCGCTTGAAGAAGATCTCGTTCACGGCCCAGTCGTGGCCGAGCCCCTCGGCGAGGCAGCCCGGCGTCCAGTCCGGCGAGAGCCGTCGCGGCCACCGTGGACCGTCGAGGATGCCCGTCGGCCCCGTCACCCCGTGCGCGGCCAGGAGCGCGGCGAGGAGCCCGTCGGCCGCCGCGCGACCGACCTGGAACGGCTTCCCCATCGTCCCGAACGACTCGTGAATCCCCGCGAGCTGGGCCGCCGCCAGGCCGACCGCGTGGTCAATCCCCAGGGCGTCGAGGCCGAGCAGCCGGGCGCACGCGGCCGCGCCCCCGAGCCGCCCGAGCGTCGCGGTGGCGTGCCAGCCGGCGCGGTAGTGCCCGGGCGCCAGCGCTCGCGAGACCCGGCACATGACCTCGACCCCGAGCACGAACGCCGTGAGGACGTCACGCCCGCTCGCTCCGCGCGCTTCCGCGAGCGCGAGCAGCCCCGGCAGGAGCGGCGCCGTGACGTGGCCCGGGAGCGCGAGCACGGTGTCGTCGTAGTCGAGCGCGTGCGAGGCCGTGCCGTTCCAGAGGGCTGCCGTAACCGGTGAGGCTGTGCGGTCAGTCCCCAGCACCGACGCCGGGCCCCCCGGCTCGGGCACGGCCTCGCGGAGGAGACGGGCCACCGGCTCGTCGACCCCGCCGACCGTGACGCCCCACCAGTCGAGCGTGGCGAGACGGCCCATCTCGACGGCCGGCTTCGGCAGGGCCTCGAAGGGTGTCTCGGCCACGAAGGCGAGCAGGGCCGCTCCGGGAGCGGCCGCGCCGATCACGAGCCACTCCCCATGCGCGAGAAGAACTCCTGCGCCCGGCGGCCGATCTCGCGCGCCGAGAGGTCCTCCTTGTGGGTCCCGAGTCCCCACTCGTGGCCGAATGGATCGGCCACCTTGGCGTAACGGTCTCCCCAGAACATGTCGGTGACCGGCATCCGTACCTCGGCCCCCGCCGCAACGGCCCGCTGGAAGGCCTGGTCGACGTCCCTCACGTAGAGGTGGAGCGACCCCGCGGTCCCACCGAGCGTCTGCGGGGCGCGGCAGCCCATGTCCGGGAACTCGTCGGCCAGGAACACGATGGAGTCCCCGATCTGGAGCTCCGCGTGCATGATGACCTTGCCGTCCGGACCGGGCATGCGCCCGCGCTCCCGGGCGCCGAACGCGCGCTTGTAGAAGTCGATCGCGTCGGCTGCGCCGCGCACGGTGAGGTGGGGCGTCACCGAATGGTAGCCCCTGGGGATCGCCGCCACCCTCGTCTTCCGGCGCTTCGTTTCCGGCCGGTTCGTGTTGCCCCGCTTCGCCTCCGCGGGCCGCTTCCGGCTGGCTACCTTCTTCATGGCGTCCCCCGTCCTTTCTCGACGGCCCGTCGGCCGCCTGCGGCCACTCACCGCTGTCAGAGGATCGGTCTGCTCAGTTGCGGCCCGCCCGCCGGTCCACCACGCGGACCGCCTTGCCCGCCGGCCGCGGGATCTCCCCGACGGCCATCGTCCTGATCTCCGGCGTGAGATTGAGCCGGTCGCCCAGCTCGCGCAAGAGCCTGGTCTCCGCGGCCCGGTCGAACGCCGGTCCGGCCTCGACGCACAGGATCAGGCGGTCACCGCGTCCAGCGTCCCGCTCCAGCACGATCTGGTACTCGTGCTCGAGCCCAGTCTGGCGGAGGAGGATCTGCTCGACCTGACTCGGGTAGAAGTTGACCCCCTTGAAGATGACCATGTCGTCCGTGCGGCCCTGGAAGCGGTCGAGCCGCACACCGGTCCGCCCGCACGCGCACCGCTCGCGTGACCTGACGCGCGTGACATCCCGCGTCCGGTACCGGACCAGGGGCAGCCCCTGCCGCGTGAGTGTGGTCACGACCAGCTCGCCCCGCTCGCCATCGGGGAGGACGCGGCCGGTGCTCGGCTCGACGATCTCCGGCAGGTAGTGGTCGTCCCAGACGTGGATCCCGTCCCGGGCCAAACACTCGATGCCCATCCCCGGTCCGCCGGTCTCCGTCATGCCGATGAGGTCGTGCGCGCGAATACCCATCTCGCCCTCGATCCGGGCTCGAAGCTCGTCCGACCATGCCTCGGAGCCCAGCACGGCGACGCGGAGCATCGTCGTCCCGAAGTCGAACGCCTCCTGCCGCGCCACCTCGATCATGCGCAGGGGATAAGTCGCGATCGCCGCGAGCACGGTCGCCCGGAGGTCCCGCAGGAGCTGCAGCTGGAGAAGCGTCCGTCCCGCCCCCACCGGGATCATCATCGCCCCGAGCGCCTCGGCCCCGAACTGGAAGCCGAAGCCGCCCGTGAAGAGGCCGAAGGACGCCGTGACCAGGATGACGTCGTCCGCCGTCACGCCCGCGGCGGCGAGCGAACGCGCCATGACCTCCCGCCACTGCCCGATGTCCGCCGCCGTGTACGGGTTGACGATCGGCGTCCCTGTCGTGCCGGAGGACATGTGGATGCGCAGGACCGGTTCATGCCCGTGGCAGGCCATCCCGTAGGGGTAGGCGTCGCGGAGCTGCTCCTTCGCCAGGAGTGGCAACCGCCGAAGGTCGTCCAGCGAGGCGACGTCGCGGGGAGCGATCCCGCCGAGATGGCGGTGATAGATCGGGTTGTTCGCGGCGATCCGGGCGAGCGTCTCGCGGAGGCGCTCGAGCTGAACGGCCATGAGGGCTTCCCTGTCGCGCGTCTCCTCGGAGGGCTGGAACACGGGTAACTGTCCTGGATCAGGGGGACGCGGCAGCCGTCTGGATCACTTTGACGAGGGTGGCGCCGCGTTGAGCCGGTCGGCGGCGAGAAGAGCTCCCTTCACGGTGCGGCGGAATCCCCAGCATTCCCGGCGCGTCCGCATGATCAGGAAACGGTAGCCGAGCTGGAACAAGGCGAGCTGCGTCACTGGCTCGACGGTGTAGCGAGGCTCGTCCATCGGCCGTTCCTCCGCTAATGGCACCTGGTGACACCCGGCGGCGCCTGGAGGCGCCCTGTTGGCGCGCTACCCGTTGGACTCCCGGGTCGAGAACGGCCCTATTGTAATGCCGGGAACCCGGGCCGGGGTCACCGAAGGGTCCTGCCCCTCCCGGGACGACGGGATCTCGCCGGCGCCGGAATCCCGGCGGGGGCCAGGACGCGTCTAATGGGCGGCGTCAGGAATCGGGTAGGTCACCATCCGGCCGGCGCCAGGAGGATCAAATGACGGACGCCACTTCCGACTCCGCCACCCTGCCCCTGACGGAGCGGAACTTCTCCGAGATCGTCGCGGCGACGCCGCGGCTCCTCGTGGACTTCTGGGCACCCTGGTGCGGCCCGTGCCGCGCGGTGGCCCCGGTGCTGGAGGAGCTTGCGCGCGCCGAGGTAGGCCGCCTCGTGGTGGCCAAGGTCAACGTGGACGAGGAGCCGAGCCTGGCCCAGCGCTTCGGCGTCCAGGCGATCCCGACGCTCCTCTTCTTCAAGGATGGCCAGGTCGTCGACACCGTGGTCGGCGCGCCGCCGAAGGCCGAGCTGGTCCGCCGCCTCACCGCCCTCGCCTGAGGGCGGCGCCGGGCGGCCCCTCGCCGCCCAGTTCTCGAGCGCCGGGTTCCCCGTGCTCCCCGTCTCGTCGGAGACCTTCCCGCCATGAGCCGGACCGTCATCGCGCGCTGGCGGGACTGGTCGGGCGAAGGTCTGGAGCACCTCGTCCTCCGGGAGAGGCCGGCAGGGATCCGCGCGGACAGCGCGGTCGTCGGCGCCGACGATGGCGAGCCCTTCGCGGCCCGCTACCGGATCCTCTGCGACCTTGGATGGCGGGCCCGGCGCTTCGAGGTGAGCCTCGTCGATGATGGCCGACGGCTCGATCTCACGAGCGACGGTGCCGGGAACTGGACCGATCCGTCGGGGACGCTGCGCACCGACCTCGCGGGCGCGATCGACGTGGATCTCACGGCCACGCCCTTCACGAACACGCTGCCGATCCGCCGCCTGGGCCTCCGGGGTGGTCAGTCCGAGACGATCCGGGTCGTCTACGTCCGCTTGCCCGGCCTCTCCGTCACCACGAGCCACCAGCGCTACACGTGTCTCGAGCCCGGCCGGCGCTACCGGTACGAGTCCATCGACTCGGACTTCACTCGCGAGATCGAGGTGGACGACGACGGGCTCGTCGTGACCTACCCCGGGCTCTTCCGCCGGGTGCTCTGAACGGCATCCCCCGGCCCAGGTCGCCTTGCGGGGGCTGCGGCCACACCGTATCCTCGCGTCCGGGGGACAGGCGCATGAGGGTTCTCGTCCTGGGGGGCGGCATCGCCGGCGTCACCGCCGCGTACTTCCTGGCAAAGGACGGGCACGAGATCACGCTCGTCGAGGAGCAGGAAGGCGTCGGGCGGGACGCCAGCGCCGCCAACGCCGGGATCATCGCGCCGGGTCATTCCTTCGCGTGGGCCTCACCCAAGGCCCCCGGGATGCTCCTCCGCTCGCTCCTCGGGCACGAGACCGCGATCCGGGTGCGCCCGCGACTCGACCCGGCGCTCATCGCCTGGGGCCTCCGGTTCCTCCGCGAGTGCACGGCGACGCGCGCCCGGCGGAACACGATCGTCAAGCTCCGGCTCTGCCAGTACAGCCAGGCCGTGATGACCGATCTGGTTCACACCGAGGGACTCGAGTACCACGCCGTGAACCGGGGCGCGCTCTATCTCTTCCGCGACCCGCGCGAGCTGGAGGCAGGGATCCGGAAGATGGCGCTCCTGGCCGAGCACGGGCAGCGCCAGGAGGTCCTGGACCCTGCGCAGGTCGCGCGGCTGGAACCCGCCTTCGAGCCGGTCCAGCAGAAGATCGCGGGCGCCGTACGCGATGTCGGTGACTCGAGCGGCGACTCCCAGCTGTTCACCGAGAACCTGGCGCGGATCTGCCGCGACAAGCTGGGGGTGACCCTGCGGCTCGGGGCGCGTGTCACCGCGCTCCGCGCGAAGGCGGACCGTGTCACGGGCGCCGTGACCACCGCCGGCGTGTTCACGGCCGACGCCTACGTCCTCGCCCTCGGCGTGGGCGCGCCGCTGGTCGCGCGCACGATCGGCGTGCGGCTCGGCGTTTACCCGGCCAAGGGTTACTCCTCGACGTTCCCCATCCGGGCGAACGGTCTCGCGCCAACCGTCCCCGGCGTCGACGAGCAGTGGCTCGTGGGATGGTCCCGGCAGGGGGACCGTCTCCGGCTCACCTCGACCGCCGAGTTCGCAGGCTACGACCGCGGCTGGACGCCGCGTGACTTCAACAACATCCTCCGGCTCGCCCGGGACCTCTTCCCTGACGCTGCCGACTGGGAGCAGGGCCAGTTCCGCGCCTGCCTCCGGCCGATGACCCCGGACGGTCCACCCGTCCTGGGCAGAGGACGCCACCGCAACCTCTACTTCAACGCTGGCCACGGGCACATGGGCTGGACGATGGCGTTCGGCACGGCGCGGATCGTGACGGACCTGGTCGCCGGACGGAAGCCCGATCATGACCCGGCCGGCCTCGGGCCCCGGGCGGTCGCGGGGGGGCTCTGAGCCAGTATCGGCGACGCTCGGCATGGGAGGAATAGCTCCGCGCGTTTCATGAGCCCGGCGACCCGCCTCCGTCTCGTTGGCGGCCTGGTGATCGCCGTGACCGCCGCTCTCGCTCTCCGCCTCTTCTTCGTCCTCACACCTCACGCCGTCCTAGACGCGGATGAGGCGATCGTGGGCCTCATGGGTCGACACGTGCTCCAGGGCGAGTTCCCCATCTTCTATTACGGCCAGCGGTACATGGGGAGCCTCGAACCTCACCTGGCCGCGCTCGGCTTCGCCCTGGCGGGCGCGACGCCACTCGTCTTGAAGCTCGTCGGCCTCGCGGTGGCGCTGGTCCTCGTGGGGCTCACGGCGGAGCTGGGACGGCGGATCCTCGGACCGGGGCCCGGCGTGGTCGCCGGCGTCTTCATGGCGCTGCCGCCGATCTTCCTCACCGTCTGGAGCCACAAGGCCAGGGGCGGGTTCGTCGAGACGCTCGTCCTGGGCACGCTCGTGCTGCTCCTGGCCCACCGAACGGTCGAGGCGGCCGGGCGTCGTCGCCTCCGCGCCGCCCTGGTGCTCGGGCTGGTCGGAGGCCTGGGGTGGTGGACCTGCCAGCTCGTCGTGTCTTACCTCGCGGCGGCGATCATCCTCGTCATCCGCGGCGCGGGCTGGATGGCCGGGCTCAGGGTCCTTCCACTGGTCACGGGGGCGTTCGTGCTGGGGAGCCTCCCCATGTGGCTCCAGGGCTGGCTCGGGCAGCCCGGGGCGAAGTCCATGGGGGCGGTGGTCGATCCGGGCACGGCCGCGAGCCAGCTGAGCGACGTGTTCACGATCGGGCTCCCAGCCCTGCTCGGACCCGGAGGCCGATGGCCCGCGCCCCGGGTCATCGAGGCGCTCACCCTGCCCTTGCTCGGGATCTACGGTCTAGCCTGGGTCTCGCTCCTCGGGACACGGATGCGCGCGTGGCGTGGAGGCCCGGAAGCGTCCCCGTCGACCGGCGCTGCGCTCGACGCCATCGTCGCGCTGCCGGTGGTTGCCGTGCTCGTCTGCGCCCTCAGCCCCGTCGGCTGGTTCGTCTCCGAGCCTCGCTACCTCCTCCCCCTGGCGGCGGTCGTGCCGATCCTGGTCGCCGCGCTGCTGGCGATGCTCGCGCGGGCGGGCCAGCGCGGGATTGCAACCGGCCTCGGGCTGGCGGTCCTCGTCGTCAACCTGGTGGCGCATGGCCTGGCTCCCTGGACCTCGGCGCGCGAGGCCCCTTACTCGCTCGAGGCGGCCCTGGCGTTCTTCGAAGTCCGGCAGATCCCGGTCGTGGCCACGACCTACTGGATCGGCCCGCGCCTGGCGTTCGAAAGTGCCGAGCGGGTCGTGGCCGTGCCGATCCAGGACGCCCCCGATCGCTATCCGCCGTATGTAGCGCTGGCGCGCCGGACCGATCGACTGGCGTACGCCCTCCTCGAGGGCACAACCGACGTCGAGGCCACCGAGGAGAGGCTCCAGGCACTCGGAGTCGGCCACGACCGGACCTTGCTGGGCGAGCTCCTGATCTTTCACGACCTCCGGTTACCCGGCCTCGATCCGGCACCGCCGGGGCTCTTCTTCGAGACGCTCGAGCGCCTCCCTGCTCTGGAGGGGCGGCTCCGGATCGCCGCCGCGTACGAGGCCGCCAGGCAGACCGACCGCGCGATCCGCTACCTCGAGGCGGCGCTCGAGCCGGGTATGCCAGCTGGGTCGGTGGCAGTCGACCGCTTGGTGCCACTCTACCGGGCCACGGGTCAGCTCGCGAAGGCCAGCATGCTCACGGCGCAGCGCGCCGAGGCCTTTACCCCGGCTCAACCCCGGGAAGTGGACTTCGGCGACGCCGTCAGGCTGATAGGCTACACGCTAAGCCGCCCGGCGGTTCACGCGGGCGAGCGCCTTACGCTCGTTTGCTTCTGGTCGACTCGCCGGGCGCTCGACGTTGATTTCTACCTCGAGGTCCAGCTAACCGACGGGATGCACCGCCACCCAGGGAGCTTCGGGCCGGTGGCCAGCGCCTACAGCGCGACATCGTGGCAACCGTACGAGGTGGTGCGCGGTGCCCATCAGATCTCCATCCCCGGGGACCTCCCGCCTGGCCGGTACATGCTTCGCATCAGGCTCTTGACTTCCCTTGAGAGTGAACCCGGTCCACGGCCGCGAGTGGAGGGTCACCCCGATGGAAGCCGCTGGCTGACCCTGACCGAGATCGAGGTCCAGCCTCCAGGCTAATCGCAGGGTGCCAGGAGAGCTATTGACACGCAACACCTGACGAGTACCCTACCTGACGTGCGGGCCTTTGCTGAGCAAGCGAGCTTGTTCGGGTCCGGGGAGCCCCGTCTGGACCCCTGTTTCCCGGGTCTTCGTCGCCTCGCGCTCGGGGCGGGAGCCTGGGTCGATCACCAGCCCGGCTGGCTCGAGGGCCACGACGCGGTGTTCGAGGCGCTCCGCCGGACGACCCGGTGGGAGCACCAACGGCGGCGGATGTACGAACGGGTCGTCGACGTCCCGCGGCTGGTGGCGGTGCTGCCGGACGACGGCCCCGGCCACCCGGTGCTCGATCAGGCCGCCGCCGTACTGTCGCGCCACTACGGCCTGGCCCTCACCCGCGTCTCCCTCGCTTACTACCGGGACGGCCGCGACAGCGTCGCCTGGCACGGCGATCGGCTGGGGCGCCTCGTCGACGACACGGTGGTCGCCATCCTGTCCCTCGGCGAGCCGCGACGCTTCCTGCTGCGCCCCGCCGTCGGTGGCGCGTCGCGCGCCTTCGACCTCGGCTGGGGCGACCTCCTCGTCATGGGCGGGAGCTGCCAGCGCACATGGCAGCACGCCGTACCGAAGACGGCGCTGGCGGGACCGCGGATCAGCGCCCAGTTCCGCCCGAACGTGGACGACGCGCAGGGCTGACCTGGCGGCGCTCAGGCGTCACCGCGCGGGCACCGAAGTCATGCGCGGTCCACGAGGACGAATACGCAGCCCGTCTCCGAGTACACGTCTTCATCGACCGTTCCGGCGCTGGCGACACTCGCCCAGCCAGGGCCCAGGCGTCGTCCAGCTTGGACGAGTTCACCTTCGAGGATGAACAAGAACTCCGGACCCTCGTGGGTGTGGACCGGAAAACGCGCGCCTGGCTCGCAGCGCACGATCTGCATCTCCCATCCATCCGTGACTGCCACGTCTTTCACGAAGACCCTGGCCGCCATCTTCGAGGGCCGCCAGGCGAGATCGTCGGTTCGTACCGACCTGAAGCCGTCAGTCCCACGAACGCTCATCGCCCATTCCCTTCCGCCCGGCTCGCCTGCACTTCTGCATGCCGCCGCTCACGGGGAAGTGCCTGCGTCCCGCGCTGCCGCATATCGCTTCTCTGAAATGCGCCACACCCAGGCACCCCACACCAAGCCCCCGATTGGAAAGAGTACAAGAGCGCCCAAGAGCGACCGCCACGGGTTCGGCGTTGGCTGAAAAAGCGCCATCATTGCCCACCAAAGAACTCCTGTCGTGACGCCTCACCCAAGGAACCCTCGCACCCACAGAAACCTTCGAAAACCTTGGCCCCGAACCTTCTCCCACTTTGCCAGCTGCTCGCGTGCTCATGTTCCCTCTCGCATCGGCGGGCGTTGACAGTCTCCACGCCGCCTGGGTGTTGCCCTCACGCCCCCGTGAAGCGGGGCGGACGTTTCGCCAGGAAGGCGGCCATCCCCTCGCGCGCGTCGGATGTGCGGATGAGGTCCGAGACCGCCTGCGCCTCTATGGCCAGGCCTTCGTCGAGGGACCGGCCGTGGCCCTGGTACACACAGCGCTTGAGAAGGCCGATCGCGCGCGTGGGACCGGCCGCCAGGCGCTCCGCGACGTCGCGCGCGGTCTGGTGGAGGAGGTCCGCCGGCACGACGTCGTCCACGAGGCCGAGGGCGCGCGCCTCGTCCGCTGTGAGCCGCCGCCCCTCCATCATGAGCCGGAGCGCCCGCGCCGGCCCCACTAGGCGCGTGAGGCGCTGGGTGCCGCCAGCGCCCGGGAGGAAGCCGAGGCGGATCTCGGGGAACCCGATCTCCCCGCCCCGGGCCATGAGCCGCACGTCGCAGGCCAGTGCCAGCTCCGCCCCGCCGCCCAGCGCGTAGCCGTTGATGGCCGCGACCACCGGCTTCTCCATCGCCTCCAGGCCCGCCTGGACGTCCACCCATCGGCGAGCGCGGCGCTGATTCTCCGGGGAGAGGTCCTGGAGCATCGCGATGTCGGCGCCGGCGCAGAACCGCCGCTCCCTGCCGGTGAGGATCACGGCCCGTACGGCGCGGTCCGCCGCCAGCTCGGCGACGACCCGGAGGAACTCGTCGATCACCTCGAGATCGACCGCGTTCACCGGCGGCCGGTCGAGCGCGACCGTGGCAACCCCTGCGGCGTACGTGAGGGTGAGGTGGCGCAGCGCATCGCTCATCGTGATCACTCCTCACCCGTCGAACGGCCTTCGGCCTGAGGCGAACGGCCTGCGGCCTGAGGCGAACGGCCTTGGGCCTAGGCGGATGGCCTTCGCCTGGGGGGCCTTCGGCCCGCGCGCCCGCGGCGTCAGACGCCCCAGCCTCCGCTCACGTGGATGTTCGTTCCGGTGACGTACCCAGCATCCTCTGACAAGAGGAATCGCGCTGCGGCGACCACGTCGTCGACCCGTCCGAGGTGTCCCGCGGGAATGCGCTGCAGCAGCGCGTCGAGATCCGGGCGCGGGTATCCGGGCGTCTCGAGGATGCCCGGGGAGACCGCGTTCACGGTGACGCCGTGCGGGGCGAGGACCTTCGCGAGCGACCGCACCAACACGAGGAGGCCGGCCTTGGCGATGTAGTAGGCGGTGACGTTGGGCTGGGCGGCGAGGCGATCGGCCGTGGCGAGGCCGAGGCCGAGGATCCGACCCCAGCGCCGGGCCTGCATCCCGGGCGCCGCCGCCTGCGCGAGGAAGAGGAGCGGGTCCAGGTTCTGGCGGAACGTCTCCCGCCAGCGCTCCGGCGTCTCCTCGAGGAGCGATCCCTCGTGGTAAGGCCCGGCCCCGTGAACGAGGGCGTCGACGCGCCCCCAGGCCGCCTCCACTCGAGCGACGAGCGCCTGCGCTTCGGCCGCCTCGCCGAGGTCCGCCTGGAGCGCCAGACCCGGCACCCCCGCGGCCTCGATGCCGGCGCGAGTCGCTTCGGCGGCGCGCGCGTCCGTCCTGAACGAGACCGCGACGGCCCAGCCCCGGTGCGCGAGGTCCAGCGCTATACCGCGGGCGATGCCGCGCGTCGCGCCCGTGACGAGCGCCACTCGCCCGGCCATCAGTTCAGGCGTCCTCGCAGCGTGTGGAGCGCCTTCCACGCCTCGACGTCGGTGGGGGCCGCGCGCACCGCGCCCTCGAACTCGTGGAGCGCCTCCCACCATCGGCCCTGCCGGAGATGAATCCGGCCGAGATTCATGTACGGGAACTGCCGCGGCTCATAACGCTTCGCCTGCTTGGCCCTTTGGAGCCACGGGATCGCGTCGTCCAGCCGATCACGCTGCATGAGGTAGACGCCGATGTCGTTGTAGGGGTTGCCGAACTCCGGGTCGATCTCGATCGCCCGCATGCATTCGGCCGTCGCCTCGTCGAGCTTCCCCTGGAAGCTGTAGGTCCAGCCGAGATAGGTGTGCGCTTCGGCCGTCGGGTGGGTCTCGATCGAACGCTTGTACGCCTGGATGGCACGGTCGAGCTCACCGGCCATCTGGAGGCGGCAGCCCTCCTGCCAGAGCTCGGCTGCCCGCCGGACCGCATCTTCGTCGCTCACGAGGCTCCCCGGGCTCCGCGGGAGTTGATCGAACGGCCTGCGGCCTGTGGGCTCACGAGGCTCCCCGGGCTCCGCGGGAGTTGATCGAACGGCCTGCGGCCTGTGGGCTCACGAGGC
>Ga0114129_10001932_pt1 | contig 28345 bp, 24 predicted proteins | sample RhiMetdeltSRZDD1_FD_80071 | JGI IMG/M metagenome (GOLD analysis project Ga0114129, IMG submission 80071) | Populus rhizosphere microbial communities from Tennessee, USA - Rhizosphere MetaG P. deltoides SRZDD1 (version 2) (version 2) | ecosystem: Host-associated > Plants > Roots > Rhizosphere >... | reverse complement strand
GAGAAAGCCGTCGAGAAGGCGTTCGGCGAGCTCGGCGCGCGGATCACGCGCGGGCATCCGTACGACGCCGAGAAGAAGCACGGGTTCATCGACGGCCAGGCGAAAGGGATCCAGATCTTCCGCAAGATCGATCCGGGCGCGCCGCTGGTCGTGGCCGAGGCCGTCTGGGAGTACACGAGCCACATCCTTGCGGGACTGACCAAGCACCGGGGGCCCATCCTCACGCTCGCCAACTGGAGCGGCGAGTGGCCGGGACTCGTCGGCATGCTCAACGTCAACGCGTCCCTGACGAAGGCCGGCATCCCGTACAGCTCGATCTGGAGCGAGGATTTCGAGGACGGCTTCGCGCGCAACGCGCTGCGCCGGTGGCTCGGGAGCGGAACGATCGATCACGACAAGAGCCACGCCCGCGCCGTGGACGACCGGACATTCGGCCCGAAGTACGACGCGGATCGCGCGCGGGGCGCCGAGCTGGGCGAAGCGCTTCGGAGAGACCAGGCGATCCTGGGCGTCTTCGACGAGGGCTGCATGGGGATGTACAACGCGATCGTTCCCGATGACCTCATGCACGCGATGGGCCTCTTCAAGGAGAGGTTGTCGCAGTCCATGCTCTACGCGGCCATGCGCGAGGTGCCGGACGCGACGGCGCGCTCCCACTTCGCGTGGCTGACGAAGCGCGGGATGACGTTCGCCCTCGGCCGGGACGAGGCGACCGAGCTGACCGAGGCCCAGGTGCTCGAGGGCCTCAAGATGTACGACGCGGCGGTGCGTATGGCGCACGACTTCGGCTGCGCCGCCGTCGGAATCCAGTACCAGCAGGGCCTGAAGGACACCTGTGTGGCTTCGGATCTGGCCGAAGGATTGCTCAACAATCCCGACCGGCCTCCGGTGCCGGGCGGCGACGGAAAGCCGCTCTTCGACGGCCTCGCGGTCCCGCACTTCAACGAGGTCGACGAGTGCGCGGGTGTGGACGCGCTGCTGACCAACCGCGTGTGGACCGATCTCGGCATCGATCCCTCGACGACGCTCCACGACGTGCGGTGGGGAGCGCCCGTCGAGGAACGCGGCGTGAAGACCTTCGTCTGGGTCTTCGAGATCTCGGGCGCGGCGCCGGCCTCGCACTTCATCGGCGGCTACGGCGGCGCGCGCGGCGAGCGCCAGCCTCCGATGTACTTCCCCAAGGGCGGATCGACGCTCAAGGGCATCTCGAAACCCGGCGAGATCGTCTTTTCCCGGATCTACGTCAAGGACCACGCGCTCCAGATGGACATCGGCCGCGGAGGCGTGGTCAAGCTGTCGCCGGAGGAGACAGAGAGGCGCTGGCAGGCGACCACACCGCAGTGGCCCATCATGCACGCGGTCCTCTATGGCATCACGCGCGACCAGATGATGGCCAAGCACATGGCCAACCACATCCAAGTGGCCTACGGTCCGGACGCTGCCACGGCCACGCGCGCCCTGGTGCGCAAGGCCTCGATGGCGCGCGCTCTGGGGATTCGCGTCAACCTCTGCGGCGACCTGGAAGACTCTCTGGACCGGCACCAGCCGGCGCAGTACCGCGCGTGACCGCGTCGCGAACGGAGCCCTGCGCGCTCGGGCTCGATTTCGGCACCGCCTCGGTCCGCGCGCTGGTCGTCGAGGTCCGGACCGGCAAGGAGCGCGGATCCGCGGTCGCCGAGTATCCCAACGGCGTGATCGAGGCGACTCTGCCGGGAACCGGCGCACGCCTGCCGTCGGACTGGGCACTCCAACACCCGGCCGACTGGCTCGAGGCGATCGCGAAGGCCGTGCCCCAAGCGCGCGCCGCGGCGGGCGTGGACCGCGACGCGATCGTCGGCCTGGGTGTGGACTTCACCTCGTGCACGATCCTGCCGGTCGATTCCGCGGGGAAGCCGCTGTGCCTCGATCCGGCGTGGGCCGCGAGGCCGCACGCGTGGGTGAAGTTGTGGAAGCATCACGCGGCGCAGCCCCAGGCCGACCGCATCAACGCTCTCGCCGCACAGCGGGCAGAGGCTTTCCTCGCGGACTACGGAGGCAAGACGTCTTCGGAGTGGCTCGTGGCCAAGGCCCTCCAGGTTCTCGAGGAGGATCCCGACGTCTATGCCGCCACCGCCGCATTCGTCGAGGGCGGCGACTGGATCGTTTCGCAACTGACGGGCCGCTTCGTCCGAAACGCCTGCGCCGCCGGGTACAAGGGATTCTGGAGCGCCGAGCGCGGCTTTCCGTCGCGCGACTTCTTCGCGGCGCTGTCTCCGGCGTTCGCCGACATGCCCGAGAAGCTGTCCGGGGAGATCGTTCCGCCGGGACGCGCGATCGGAGGCCTGACGCAGGAGCGGGCGTCTCTCCTGGGCCTCGCCGCCGACACGCCGGTCGGGGCTGCGATCATCGACGCCCACAGCGCCACGCCTGCGGCGACCGTCGTTGCGCCCGGGCGGATGGTCCTGGTCCTCGGCACGTCGACGTGCCACATGGTCCTGTCGGAGCGGTACGCGTGCGTCGAGGGCATCGGCGGCGTGGTCAAGGACGGGATCGTCGAGGGCTTCTACGGCTACGAGGCGGGGCAGCCGGCTGTCGGAGACATCTTCGGCTGGTTCGCGAAACTCGCCGGGAAAGGCAACTTCGCGGCGCTCGAGCACGAGGCGGCGCAGGTGCCGCCGGGATCGCGGGGGCTTCTCGCGCTGGACTGGTGGAATGGAAACCGGTCGGTCTTAGTCGACGCGAATCTCTCCGGTGCCGTCGTCGGCCTGACGCTCGCGACGACGGGAGCCGAGATCTACCGCGCGCTGATCGAGGCGACGGCCTTCTCCACGCGCCGGATTCTCGACGCCTTCGCGGCGCAGGGAATCCCTGTGGAGGAGCTGATCGCCGTCGGCGGTCTCGCCGAGAGGAGCCCGCTGCTCGTCCACATCTACGCGGACGTGACACGACTCCCGATCACGCTGGCCGCGACGGGCAACGCGTCGGCTCTTGGCGCTGCGATGCTCGGCGCCGTCGCCGCGGGTCCCGAGCGCGGAGGCCACAGCTCGTTTGCCGAGGCGGCGCAGGCGATGGCGCACCTGAACGAGGAGCGCGTGCTCTACGACGCGGACGCCGCCGCCCACTACGACGAGCTCTACAAAGACTGGCTGGAGCTGCACGACCACTTTGGGAAGGGCACGGACTTGATGAAGAGGCTGAGGAGGCGGTCGATTCCCCCTCTCCCTCCGGCGGGGGGAGAGGGCGGGGGTGAGGGGGGCGAACTCTCATGACCCCACTCCTGGAGGCCCGCGGCGTCTCGATGCGCTTTCCCGGCGTCGTCGCCCTTGACGGAGTGGACTTCGACGTGCGGCCCGGCGAAGTGCACGCGCTGATCGGCGAGAACGGCGCGGGCAAGTCGACGCTGGTCAAGGTCCTGACCGGTGAAGTCGCGGGCTTCGAAGGCGAAGTGCGCGTCGACGGATCACCCCGCCGGTTCGTCGCGCCGCGCGAAGCCATCGCGGCCGGCATCGCGGTGATCCCGCAGGAGCTGCAGCTGGCCTCGACCCTCTCGGCCGCCGAGAACATCTTCCTGGCGCGTGAGCCGAAGACGCCGCTGGGCCTGATCGACCGTCGGGCGCTCGCTCGCGAAGCCGCCGAAGAGCTGGCGCTCATGGGCGAAACACACGTCGCGCCGGAGCGGACGATCGAGCATCTCGAGCCCGGACAGCGTCAGCTCGTCGCGATCGCGCGGGCGCTCTCGCTCGACGCGCGCGTGATCATCATGGACGAGCCCACGGCGGCTCTCGGCAATGCCGAGGCGGAGCGGCTCGAGCGACTGGTGCGGAAGCTCTCCGAGCGAGGGGTTGCGGTCGTCTACATCTCGCACCGTCTCGACGAGGTCCGGCGCCTGGCCACGCGCATCACGGTGCTCCGGGACGGAAAGCGGATCGCGACCCGAGACGCGGCAGGCGTGGACGAGGCGGAGATGGTGCGGCTGATGGTCGGCCGCGAGATACCCCAGGTCGCTCTCGAGGCCCCTCCGGAAGGAGCCGAGGAACTGCTGCGGGTCGAGAACCTCTCGATCGCCGATTCCGACGCGCCCGGAGGTTTCCGCGTCAAGGACGTCTCGCTCTCGGTGGGGCGCGGCGAAATCCTCGGCCTCGCGGGACTGGTCGGCGCCCGTAGAACCGATTTCCTGCTCGCGCTCTCCGGCGCCTCCGAGCTGCCCGTGACGGGAAGAATTCGCGTCGGCGCGGCGGAAGGGATCCCCGCCGATCCGGCGTCGGCGCGCGCGGCCGGGATCGTCCTGCTGCCTGAAGAGCGCAAGGCGCAAGCGATCTTTCCCGATCTCGGCGTCGCCGAGAACGTCACACTTCCCGCACTCTCCCGCGTTTCGCGCTTCGGCTGGTGGGTCCTGCGGCGCCGGGCCCGGGACGCCGCTGCGAAGGCAATGCGCGAGACAGGTGTCAAGGCCGCCTCGCCGTCGGTCCCGATCGCCACGCTCTCCGGCGGAAACCAGCAGAAGACGCTGCTGGCCCGATGCCTGTTCGCATCACCGTCCGTGCTCCTCTTAGACGAGCCGACGCGCGGCATCGACCTCGCGGCGAAAGCCGAGATCTACGGCCTGCTGCGCCGCTTCGCGGCCGAAGGCTTCGGGATCGTGCTGTGCTCCTCCGAGATGGCCGAGATCCTGACGCAGTGTCACCGCATCGTCGTTTTTCGCGAAGGCCGAATCGCGGCGGAGCTTTCGCGTGAAGAGGCCAGCGAAGAGGCCGTGCTCGCCGCGGCCTCGGGAACGGCCGCCGCCGCGGTGCGCGAGGAGCGAGGGGGAGGGCGGGGTGGGGGAGGCGGCCGGGCGAAGCTGGCCCGCTTCACGAGTGTTCTGGGGCTGCTCGCGGTCGTCATCCTCGGAGTGGTGTTCTCGCCGGTACGGGGCGGACGGCCCGTGTTTCTCGGCCTCGGCAACCTGACCGACATCCTGCGCCAGGTATCCGAGAAGGGGATCCTGGCGGTGGGAATGACGGCCGTGATCGTTTCCGGCGGCATCGACCTCTCGGTCGGGTCCGTCCTGGCGCTCGCCGCGACGCTGACGGCCTGGCTCCTGATGAAGGGCGGCGCCGGACTCGGCCTCACGATCCTCGCGGTGTTCGCGGCGGGCGCGGCGTGCGGACTGGTCAACGGATTCGTGATCGCGCGCTGGAGGCTGCCGGCCTTCATCGCGACGCTCGCCACGATGAGCGCGGCGCGCGGCGTGGCCCGTTACCTTTCCGGAGGAACCGCGATCCCGCTGGGATTCGGAGAGGGCGCCGCGCCCGAGTCGGTGCGCGCTCTGGCCGGCCCGCTGCTCCCGTACGTCCCGGCGCCGGCGGTCGTGTTCGTGGCGTGCGTGGCGGGAATGCACCTCTTCCTGACGCGCACGGCGCCCGGCCGGGCGCTCTACGCGATCGGCGACAACGAGACGGCGGCGCGCCTCTCGGGCGTGCGCGTCGCGCGCTGGAAGACCGCGGTCTACGTGATTTCGGGGACGCTCGCGGCTCTGGCCGGTCTGATCCACTGCGCGCAGCTGGAGCAGGGAAACCCCAACGACGGCGTCGCGTACGAGCTCGACGCGATCGCCGCGGTGGTCATCGGCGGAACGAGCCTGTCGGGCGGAATCGGATCGGTCGGCGGCACGCTGGTGGGCGTGCTCACGATCGGAGTCATCAACAACATCATGGGGTTGAACAATGTCGATGCGAATCTTCAGCTCATTCTCAAGGGCGTCATCATCCTGGGCGCGGTCTGGCTGCAGAGGAAGCGCCGCTAGCGTCCTTATGGCGCTCGTTCTGCTCGCGGCCTCCGGCTGCGGGCGCGAGAAGACCGGGAAGCACGTCATCGGCTTCTCCCAGTGCAACCTCGGGGAGCCGTGGCGTGTTTCGATGAACGCCGACGTGGCCAGGCGCGCGAAGGACTTCCCGGACATCGAGATCGCGTACGCCGACGCGCAGCAGGACAATGCCAAGCAGGTCGCCGACGTCGAGAACTTCCTGCGGCAGAAGATCGACCTCCTGATCATCTCGCCCAACGAAGCCAAACCCCTGACGCCGATCGTCAAGAAGGTCTTCGAGCAGGGGATCCCGGTGATCGTCCTGGACCGGGCGATCGAAGGCGACACGTACACGACGTTCATCGGCGCCGACAATCGCGAGATCGGCAAGGCTGCGGGCGAGGCGATCGTGAAGATGCTCGGCGGCAAGGGCGACGTCGTCGAGATCAAGGGCCTGCCGGGATCGCCCCCCGCCAAGGACCGCAGCGACGGTTTCCGCGAAGCGGTCGCAGGCTCGCCGGGGATCAAGATCGTCCACGATCCCGTCGCCAACTGGCTGCGCGAGGAGGCGATGGCGCAGATGGAATCGGCGCTGGCGGCGCACGAGCACATCGACCTCGTCTACGCGCACAACGATCCGATGGCGATGGGCGCGTATCTCGCCGCCAAGGCCAAGGGCCGCGACGGCGAGATGAAGTTCGTCGGGATCGACGCCCTGCCGGGACTCGACGGCGGCCGCCAGGCCGTGGCCGACGGCAAGCTCGCCGTGACGTTCATCTATCCGACCGGAGGCAAGGAAGCCGTCGAGATCGCGGACAAGATCTTCAAGGGCGAGAAGGTCCCGCACAAGATCACGCTGCCCACGGCGATGATCACGAAGGAGAACGTGCAGGAATACCTGGCGAAGTAGGATGGGAAAGATGCCCCCCTCACCCCAGCCCTCTCCCCCGGGACGGCGGAGAGGGAGATGGCTTGGGGCCTTCGCGGCGCTCCTTCTTGTGGCCGCGGCGCCCCGGCCTACTCCGACGCCGGCGCCGCCGGCGAAGAGAGCGGTCAAGGCGCGAGCGATGCTGGATGTGGTCTCCGGAGCGTTGGTCCCGGACGCCGTGGTGCTGGTCGAAGGCGACCGGATCCAGGCCGCGGGCCCGAGGCTTGCGATCCCGGCCGGCTACGAGGTCCTCGATCTCGGCGAGGCGACGCTCCTGCCGGGCCTGATCGACTGCCACACGCACGTCACGACGACCTACGAGTATCTCGTCTACGGCGGCTCCATGCAGGACGCGGTGACGGCGGCTTCGCGCGCGCGCAAGACGCTCGACGCGGGGTTCACGAGCGTCCGCGACCTCTGGGCGAAGGACTACATGGACGTGGCACTGCGCGACGCGATCGATCGCGGCGACGTCCCGGGGCCACGAATGCAGGTCGCCACGCTCGCGATCGGCTCGACCGGCAGCCACAACGAAGACGCGGAGGGACTCGCGCCGACGATCACCGTCGGGGGAGCGTCGGGGATCGCGGACGGCGTGGACGGCGTGCGCAAGCTGGTGCGCACCGAGATCAAGTACGGCGCCGATGTCATCAAGATCATGGCCACCGAGGGCGCCGGCGAGGGCCGCAACGTCGGCGTCGAGACTCAGTTCACACTCGACGAGATGAAAGCCATCGTGGACGAGGCGCATCGCTACGGCAAGAAGGTCGCCGCGCACGCCCACGGCACCGACGGGATCAAGACGGCGGTGAAGGCCGGAGTCGACTCGATCGAGCACGGCACGCTGCTCGACGACGAGGCCGTGCGCCTGATGAAGGAGCACGGGACCTGGCTCGTGCCGACCGGAGCGATCTGGGTCGAGGAAAGCGAGTCCGAGCCCAAGGACGCGCCCGCCTGGAAGAAGGAAAGGGAGGCGATCCTTCGCAAGGGAAGTCCCGAGAGCTTCCGCAAGGCGCTCGCCGCGGGAGTCCGGATTGCGATGGGATCCGACGAGTCGGTCCTGCCGCACGGCGAGAACGCCAAGGAGATCGTCTGGATGGCTTCCAACGGCATGACGCCGATCCAGGCGCTGCGCGCGTCGACGATCGACGCCGCGGAACTGATGGGCTGGAAGGATCGCGTCGGATCGATCGCGCCGGGGAAGCTCGCGGATCTCGTCGGCGTCGCCGGTAACCCGCTTCAGGACATCGCCGCCGTCCAGCGCGTCGTGTTCGTAATGAAGGATGGTGTCGTCTACAAGGGCGTCGGCATGGCCAAACCCTGAGGAGGTTCCAATGCTCGAGCTGCGTCCCAACTGCGAGTGCTGCGACCGCGACCTGCCGTGGGAGTCGCCGGACGCGATGATCTGCACGTTCGAGTGCACGTTCTGCCGCGACTGCGTGACCCGGAGACTCCACGGCGTGTGTCCCAACTGCGGCGGCGGGTTCACACCACGGCCCATCCGGCCGTCGCGTTTTGCCGCGAAGTATCCGCCCTCGACGAAGAGGGTCCTGCGCGAGACACCGTGCGCGGAGGTGACGCCATGATCCTGGGGCTACGCACGGTCATCTACAAAGTGCCGGATCTCGAGAAAGCCAGGGCCTGGTACTCGCGGATCCTGGGGTTCGAGCCCTACTTCGCGGAGCCCTACTACGTGGGTTTCCAGGTCGGCGGCTTCGAGCTGGGACTGGATCCCGACATGGAAGGTACTGCGCCGGGAGGCGGCGTCATTCCCTACTGGGGTGTGGCCGACGCCGAGGATGAGCATCGGCGGCTCCTCGGGCTCGGCGCGACTCCCATGGATCCCGTGCGCGACGTCGGCGGCGGAATCCGCGTCGCGACGGTCCGCGACCCGTTCGGCAACGCGTTCGGAATCATCGAAAACCCGCAGTTCTCGGTGGCCAACGTCCGGTAGCGTGTGCGCTTGCGGATCGCGGGTGAGGACGACGTGGAGGCCATCGCGGCGCTGATCCCGGTTTCGGCGCGCGCGCTGTCGAAGGGGTTCTACACGGAGCGAGAGACGGAGAGCGCCATCCGGTTCGTCTTCGGCCCCGACCGGCGGCTGATCGAGGACGGGACCTACTTCGTGGTCGAGGACGGCCAGAGGCTGGCCGGCTGCGGGGGCTGGAGCCGGCGGCGCACGCTCTACGGCGGCGACCAGATGAAGTCGGTGGACGATCCACTGCTCGATCCCGCCACGGAGGCCGCGCGCATCCGAGCGTTCTTCGTCCATCCCGACTACGCGCGCCGGGGCGTGGGCTCGCAGATCCTCGATGCGTGCCTGGAGGCCGCGCGCGCAGCCGGCTTCCACCGCATGGAACTCGCGGCGACGCTGCCGGGCGTACCGCTGTACGAACGGTACGGCTTCGAGGCGCGCGAACGCATCGACGCGACGCTTCCCGACGGCGTGGTCCTGCCCATCCTCCGCATGGAGCGAAGCCTCGATGTCGGCTGACCCTCGCCTCGCTCTGATCGGCTTTCGCTCGGACGAGAGCTCGTCGTACCTCAAGGGAGCCGCCGAGGCGCCGCCGCTGATCCGGCAGGCGGTTTTCCACGAGTCGGCGAATCCCTGGTGCGAGAGCGGTGTCGAGGTCGGCCGGAGCCGTTTCCACGACGCCGGAGATTTCGGCGAAGCGCCGGGGAGGGACACACGTGCGACCATCGAGGCCGCGACCGTGGCGCTGCTCGAAGCAGGCTATCGGCCCATCGCTCTCGGCGGCGACCACGCGATCACGTACCCCATCCTCCGCGCCTTCGCGAAACGGTACCCACGCCTCTCGATCCTGCACTTCGACGCGCACCCCGACCTCTACGACGAGTTCGAAGGCAACCGGTACTCGCACGCGTGTCCGTTTGCGCGCATCATGGAGAAGGGACTGGCCGGACGGCTCGTGCAGGTCGGCATCCGCGCCGCCAACCCGCACCAGCGCGCCCAGGCGGAACGCTTCGGCGTGGAGATGATCGAGATGCGGGATTTCCGGGCGGACCGGGACCTGAAGCTGGAGGGCCCGGTCTACGTCAGCTTCGACCTGGACGGGCTGGATCCTTCCTTCGCACCGGGCGTCGCGCATCGGGAGGGCGGCGGCCTGACGACGCGGCAGGCGCTCGACGTCATCCATCGCGTCGGCGGGCCCATCGTCGGCGCCGACGTCGTCGAGTTCAACCCGAAGCTCGACGCCTCGGGCCTGACCGCTTTTGCCGCGGCCAAGCTCGTCAAAGAGATCGCGGGCCGGATGCTCGCAGGGCCCGCCCTCACCCCGCCCCTCTCCCAGAGGGGAGGGAGTAAGGCATGACGCAGACCGAGAAGAACAAGGAGATGGTCCGCGAGATCTTCGAGAAGGTCTTGAACGGCGGGAAGCTCGGCCTTCTCGACTCGTTGATCGCGCCGGGCTACGTCGAGAACAACCCGGCGCCCGGCCAGACCGCCGGCGCGGCCGGAGTGAAGGTGCGGATCCAGGGACTGCGGGCCGCCTTTCCGGACCTGAAGTTCATCCTCGAAGAGCTCGTCGGCGAAGGCGCGATCGTGGCGGCGCGTTACCGATGGGAGGGAACCCACCGGGGAGCGTTCCTCGGTATCGCTCCGACGAACCGGAAGATCTCTGTGCGCGGAATGGACTTCTACCGCTTCGAAGGAGGCCGGCTCGTGGAACACTGGGACAACGTGGACGAGTTCGGCATGCTCGCGCAGCTGGGAGACCTGGGTTGAGCCGGGAGCTCCTGCGCCACGCCCTGGCCACGGTCGCCTACCGCGGAGCCAAGGCCGTCCGCGGAGCGCCGTCCTCCTTCGCCGACTTCCGCGTCGCGGAGAAATCGCGCACACCCGCGCAGATCCTGGCTCACATCGGCGACCTCTACGACTGGGCGCTGACGCAGGCGCGGGGCGCGGAGGCGTGGCACGACTCGACACCCCTGCCGTGGGACCGGGAGATCGCTCGCTTCCACGAAGCTCTGGGCCGCTTCGACGCCTACCTGGCATCGGATGCTCCGCTGCACGTTGCCCCCGAGAAAATCTTCCAGGGCGCGGTGGCCGATTCCCTGACGCACATCGGGCAGCTCACGATGCTTCGGCGGGTCGCGGGAGCTCCGATTCGCGGCGAGAACTATTCCCGCGCGGACATCCATGCCGGGCGAGTCGGCGCCGATCAGCGGGCTCCGAAGCGGGAGTTCGATTGAGCCTCTCCCACGAGAGGACTCTTCCGTGACCTGCTGGAGCTGTCAGGCCGAGAACGATTTGGCGGCGCGGCAGACCTGCGTCCGCTGCGGAGCGCCGCTGATCCGGTCGGGCGGAATCTTCCGCAAGTCGCTCCTCTTCGGAGCTCTTCTCGCGTTGATCGCCTGTCAGCTCGTGTGTGTCCTCCGGCGCTTCGCCGGCTGAGACTGCGGCGATGGCGGGCGCCGTACCGGAAACCCATCGCAATCTCGGTCTCTACCTGTGGGCCGTCGCGGCCGGCCTTGCGGCGGGTCTGTTCGCGGCGGCGTTCGAGCAGGCGCTGTCTCTCGCAACGCGCTTCCGGGCGGGCTTCGAGGAGCTCGGCCCGTTCCTGCACGGCGTCCCGTTCTCGATGCTGTGCTCGGCGCTCCTGGCCGCCGCTTCGGTCTGGCTCGTTCTGCGGTTCGATCCCGACTGCGCGGGCAGCGGGATCCCGCAGGTGGAGGCGGCTCTCTCGCGTGGCCGGGCTTTCTCCTGGCCGCGCACTCTCCTCGTCAAGCTCGCCTCGGGCGCGCTGGCGATCGCCGGAGGCCTCACGCTCGGCCGCGAAGGGCCGACCGTGCAGATGGGCGCCGCCGCCGGCCGGGCGCTCGCCGGCGGAAGAGGTCTGGACTCGGAGCGCGCGCGTGTGCTCCTCGCCGCGGGCGCCGGTGCGGGCCTCGCCGCGGCCTTCCACGCGCCCATCGCGGGAACGGTGTTCGTCCTGGAGGAGCTCAAAGTCCTGCGGTCGCTCCGGCACGCGGTGGCGGCGCTGCTCGCGGCCGCCGCGGCGGACGGTGTCTGCCGCTGGCTGGTTCACCCGGCGCCGCTCCTCGGGCAGGCCGACCTCGCACAGCCGCCTCTTTACGCACTGGCGTTCTTTCTCGTGGCCGGAGCCGCAGCCGGGGTCCTCGCGTCGGTGTTCAACCGCAGCCTGCTTTCCTCGCTGGACGCGTTCGCGCGGCTGACCGGAGCAAGCGTGCGGCGGAAAGTCCTCCTCGGAGCCGCCGTCGGCGCGCTCGTCGGATTCGTGGGCGGCTTCGAGCCCGGCTGGCTGGGCTCCGGAGAATCCCTGGTCTCACGCTCGCTGCAGGCGACTCCCGCGGCGTCGGCGGCGGCCGCGGTTCTCGCCGCCCGGTTCGGCATGACGCTCGCGAGCTACTCGAGCGGGGCCGCCGGAGGCCTGTTCGCGCCGCTGCTGGTTCTCGGGTGCGAGGCGGGTCTCCTGATGAGCCATGGCGCATCGGCGCTCTTTCCGGGGGCGGGTCTGGATCCCGCGGCGGTCGCCATCATCGCGATGGGCGCACTGTTCGCGGGCTCGGTCCAGGCACCGTTGACGGGCGTCCTCCTCATGATTGAGATGACGGGAGCTTTCCGGCTGCTCCTGCCGCTGCTGGTCGCCTCGCTCGCGGCGCGGTTCGTCGCCCGCTCGCTCAAGACGCGGCCGATCTACGAGTCGCTGCTCGAGCGCCTCCTCGATCCCGCGAGGGCACCGGACGGACGAGTCCCTGCGTGAAGTCTCCTCCCGTGCCGGTCACCCCCGCGGTGCGCGCGCTGCGCGCGGCGGGCATCGCGTTCGTGCCCCACGTCTACACGTACGTCGAGCGCGGCGGGACGCGTCATTCCGCGGAGGCCCTCGGCGTGCCCGAGCACTCGGTCGTCAAGACCCTCTGCATGGAGGCGCGCGGGAAAGGGACGGCGGCCGAGCCTCTGCTCGTCCTGATGACGGCGATTGCGAGGTCTCGACCCGTGAGCTCGCACGGCAGATTGGAGCGCGGGAGGTCTCTCCCGCGAGTGTCACCGCCGTCGAGAAGCACACGGGATACGTGCCGGGCGGCGTGAGCCCGTTCGCAACGCGCAAAGCCCTGCCCGTGTTCGTCGAGGCGACGGTCCTGGAGCTGCCGACGTTCTACGTCAACGGCGGCAAGCGCGGATTCTTGGTCGAGATCCGTCCCGAGGATCTGGTTCGCCTCGCGTCGCCGACTCCCGTGCGCGTCGCGATCGCGAAAGACGTGGCGTGAAAAGACTGTCATCCCGAGGAGCGAGCCGGCCACCGAAGGCCGTCCCGCGGCAGTAGGCAACGACGGCCGAAGGCCGGCGGTAACCGACGAGGGATCCCGAACTCGACTCGCGGCGCAACGATTCCGGGATCCCTCGCTTCGCTCGGGATGACGGCCTTATCGGGCATATGATTCGCCGCAGCGCAAAGGAGGAGACATGAAGATTTGTGTCGTGGTGGCCGCCCTGGCGTGCGTCTTCGGCTCAATTTGTGCGGCCGAGGCCCAGGAGCAGGGAGCCAAGGCCGTCGACGCGGCGTGGCTGAAGGCGATCAAGGCGAACGACCTCGAGGCGCTCGTGGCGTGCTATGCGCCGGACGCCGTGTTGTGGCTGCCGGGCGCGCCGGAGGCGCGCGGCGCGAAGACGATCCGCGACGCGTATGCAGGGATGCTTGCGGTCAACACGGTGACCGACGCGACGATCGTGAACGCGGTCTACCAGACGTCGGGAGATCTCTCTGCAGGCTGGGGAAACTTCACGCTCAGCCTCAAGCCCAAGAACGGCGGTGCTCCCGTCGTGATGAAGGGCCGTTTCATCGACGTCGCGAAGAAGGTCGGCGGGAAATGGGCCTACGTGTCGGACCACGCGTCGAGCGATCCGCCGCCGCCGGCGCCTCCGAAATAGCGCCGCCGTGACCCCGGCCTCGGAGGAGAAGGAGACCGGCCGCACCGAGGCCTTCAGCGACGGCGTCTTCGCGATCGCGATCACGCTGCTGGTCCTCGAGCTGAAGGTGCCGCACTTGAGCGGAGCCGTCACGGCCGGCTCGCTGGCGCGCGCGCTCGCCGACCAGTGGCCCTCGTATACCTCGTTCGTGATCAGCTTCTTCACGATCCTCATCATGTGGGTCAACCATCACGCGATGTTCGGCTTGATCCGCCGTATCAACCTGCCCTTCCTGTACGCCAACGGTTTCTTGCTCCTCGTGGTGACGTTCATCCCATATCCGACGGCCGTTCTGGCCACCTACCTCGAAACTCCGGCGGCCCCCGTCGCCGGCGCGTTCTTCGCCGGCACGTACGTTCTGCTCGGCGTCGCCTACAACCTGCTCTGGCACGCGGCGATCCGCGGCAAGGGACTCCTGCGGCGCGACGTGACCCCGGAGATCGTCGACGCGTGCACGCGGCGGTTTCGGCTGGGCCCGCCGTTGTACCTCGTCGCGACGGCGGCCTCGTTCGTCAGCGTGTTTCTGGCGGTCGGAATATGCGCGGCCCTGGCGATCTTCTGGGCCTTCACCGGGCGCCTGATCTGATCGAAAGGAGATTGCGATGTTGGCGTCGGTCCGAATCCTGCCCGTACTGGCCGCGGCGGCGGCGGCCTTCGTCCTGGGCGCCGTCTGGTACTCGCCGCTGCTCTTCGGCAAGGCGTGGCTGAAGGCACACGCGTACACGGACGAGAAGATCGCGGCCATGCGTGCCACCGCGCCGCGCGCCTATGCCGTGACCTTCCTTTGCTACGTGGTCATCGGCGCGGCGATGTCCGTCCTCCTCCATCGCGTCGGCATCGTCAGCGGGTTGACGGGAATCAAGGTCGGCAGCCTGCTCGGCCTCGGGATCGCGGCCCCGCTGGGCCTGACGGCCAACCTCTACTCGGATTTTCCGCTCTCGGCGTGGGGCATCGACGCGGGTCACCAGATCGTCATGCTGACGCTGATGGGCGCGATCCTCGCGGCGTGGGGCTAAGGTCTGAACTCGGGAGGCACGAAGTGAAGACGCGCGTGACGGTCGGCGAGGGACTCGCGAAGCTGCCCGGCCCCAACCGGGAGCGGTGGGCGACCCTGCTCGAGCACGGGACTCTCGAGGTCGAGATCTACGCGCCGCGGGGACACGATCCGCAGAAGCCGCACACGCGCGACGAGATCTACGTCGTCGTGGAGGGGAGCGGCGAGTTCGTGAACGGCGACGAGCGTCAGAGATTCGCGCCGGGCGACGTCCTGTTCGTCCCGGCCCACGTCGAGCACCGCTTCGAGAACTTCACCGATAATCTGGTCGTGTGGGTGATCTTCTACGGGCCCGAGGGAGGCGAAGCGGCGTTGGCCGGAGCGCCTTGAAGCGGGTCCTGGCTTATCTCTGGGCGGCGCCCGTCTCGGCAGCCGCGCTTCCGGCGCTGCCTCTGGCGCTTGCGACCGGAGGGTCGGTTCGCGTCGTGGACGGGGTGCTCGAGATTTGCGGCGGAGCGCTCTCGGCACTGCTCTCGCGCGGGCTGCCGGGATTCCCGATCTCCGCGATCGCGCTGGGCCACGTGGTCCTCGCGGCCGACGCCGGCGCGCACGCCCGATGCCGCTCTCACGAGCGGGTTCACGTCCGGCAGTACGAGCGATGGGGTCTGTTCTTCCCGCTGCTGTATCTGGCCTCGAGCGCGGTTGCCCTCTTCTCCGGAGGCTCCGTATATCGGGACAACGTCTTCGAAAGAGCGGCTTTCCGCGAGGAGGAAATCTGCCTCGCCTAGGGGAGAACGATTTCTTCGAGGCCGTGGCCCTGCATCGGGCGGCCGTGGCCGAATGCGCCGCCGCTCTGGCAGAGGTCCCGGCGGACGCCTGGACCCGCCCTCTCGCTCCCGGCCGATGGTCGCCGGCCGAGATCGCCGAGCATCTCGCGATCGCGTACGACCCGCCGCTCGCCGAGCTTTCGGGCGGCCCCGGTTTTGCGATTCGTGCTTCGTGGTGGAAGCGACGCGCGCTGCGATGGGCCTTTCTTCCCGGCATCCTCAACGGAGGATTCCCCGCGGGCGCCCCGGCGCCGCGCGAGATCCGGCCGGGGCGAGCCGTCGCGTGTCCGGAGGAGGCGTCGCGCGCGCTCTCCGTCAATGCCGAACGCTTCCTGGCGACGCTGACGGAGGCGCGGACCGCCCGCCGTGTGCGGCTGACACACCCATACTTCGGAAAACTGCGCCCCGCGCAGACCGTGATGCTGCTGACGTCGCACGCGCTGCACCACCGGCGTCAGCTCCCGGGCCCCGGATCGCTGACCGCCTGCGATATCGTGCCCCTCGAAGGAGGCGCGGACGCATGATCGAGAAACTCCCCGAAAGCGGCGACAAGGCATTCGGCTTCAAGGTCACCGGCCGCGTCACGGCCGAGGAGGTCGATGCGTTTCTTCCCCAGATCGAGCGGGCGATCGGAGAGCGGGGGAAGAGGACGATCGGGATCCTCGCGGACCTTACGGCCATGACCGGCGCCGAGTGGGCGGCGCGGTGGAAGGAGATCGAGTTCCTCTCAGATTACGCGGACCACATCGAGCGCGTCGCCGTGGTCGGCGCGAAGAAATGGGAGGAGCTGAAGGCCGAGATCCTCGCGGGCACGGTCCTGATTCAGGCCGAGACGCGCTACTACCCCAAGGACCAGATCCTGCACGCGTGGCACTGGGTCAAGACCGGCGACGCGGGAACGATCGCCGGACAGCCGATCCTCCCCAAGGACGCGCTCATGGCGGGCTACGTCCCGGAGTACCGCGAGGTCTGATCCGTCTCGTGCGATGACCGACCTCGCGCGCATGGCGGCGTCGGACTGGGACGAAGTCCGGCGCATTTACCTCGAGGGCGTTGCCACCGGAAACGCCACCTTCGAAACCGAGGCGCCATCCTGGGACTTCTGGGACCGCGCGCACCGGACGGATTGCCGCCTCGTCGCGCGCGACGGGCGCCGCCTGCTCGGCTGGGCGGCGCTGTCCCGCGTCTCGGAGCGGCGCTCGTACGCCGGCGTGGCGGAAGTCAGCGTGTATGTGGCGGCGGACGCCCGCGGCAGAGGCATCGGGCGGGTGCTGCTGGAAGGACTCGTCCGCGCGTCGGAGGAGGCCGGCGTCTGGACTCTCCAGGCCGGCATCTTTCCGGAGAACCGCGCTTCGCTGGCGATCCACGAGCAGTGCGGATTCCGCGTCGTCGGCGTGCGGGAGAGGGTCGGCAACCTCCGCGGGATCTGGCGCGACGTGATGCTGCTCGAGCGGCGGAGCCGCCACGTCGGCGCGTGACGTGCGCGTCCTCGTCCTCGGCGGCACGGGATTCGTCAGCGGCGCGGCGGTCCGCCGCCTCCTCGCGGAGGGCTGTGACGTCGTTCTGTTCCACCGCGGGGACTCCTCCGGAGGCGCGCGGACGATCCGCGGAGACCGCCGCGAGCTTCTGAAGCTTCGCGGGGAATTCGAGAGACTCCGTCCCGAGGTCGTCCTCGACGCGATCGCCTATACGGAGAAAGACGCCGAGGATCTCGTCCGGACGTTTCGCGGCCTCGCGAAGCGGACCGTGGTCCTGAGCAGCCAGGACGTCTACGCGCCGTACGGGAGACTTCTGCGGCTGGAGGCGGGGTCTCCCAACCCGTCGCTTCTCTCGGAGGACGCGCCGCTGCGCTCGAGCCGCCATCCGTATCGTGCGATGGCCCGTCCGGGCGAGATGGCGTACGACTACGAAAAGATTCTCGTCGAGCGCGCGGCGAGGACCGAGCCCGTCTTGCCGGCGACAGTGCTCCGCCTGCCGTCGGTCTATGGTCCCGGCGATCCGCAACGCCGCCTCCGCACCTACCTCGAGCGCATGACCTCACCCGAGTTGCTCATGGATCGCGCGAAGGCCGCCTGGCGCTGGACGCGCGGCTACGTCGAGGACGTGGCGGAGGCCATCGCGCGTGTCTGCCTGGATTCCCGGGCGACGGGGAAGACCTACAACGTCGGCGAGGAGGACGCTCTGTCCGAAGCGGAGTGGACCGTCGCCATCGGGAAAGCCGCGGGCTGGGACGGAGAAGTCCGGCGGGTCGGCCGGGAGGAGCTGCCCGAGGGTCTCGCCGAGCCGTACGACTTCGCGCACGACCTCGCCGCGGACACGCGCCGCATCCGCGAGGACCTCGGCTATTGCGAGCCGGTCGGCCGCGACGAGGGTCTGCGGCGGACGGTGGCTTGGGAGAAGGAGCAACCCGCTTCTTCTTAAGTCATTGAAGGAAAGTGACTTCACAGGTAAGTCTCTCACCCTGGACTTACGCCTTTATTACGCCTAGATTGATTGCATGGCCGAGAAGCGCACGCGGTCTTCGGGCAATCCGCCCGAGCTGCCGCCTTCGCGAAACCTGGGTGTAGGCAACGCGAGCTGCGGCGGGCACGCCGATTCCGGCGATCCCCTCAAGCGGATCGTCGCCGCCGGAGCGCGCAAGGAGAAGCTGAAGCAGCGCGATTTCGAGAAGCGGCCGACGAGGACGAAGGCGCCGCGCTACGCGGAAATGCGCGTGGCCTCGGCATTCTCGTTTCTCGACGGGTCCTCGCTGCCGGAGGACCTCGTCGAGGAGGCGGCGCGGCGGGAGATCCCGGCCGTCGCGCTCGTGGACCGCAACGGCGTCTACGGAGCGCCGAGGTTCTACAAGGCCGCGACGCAGGCGGGGATCAAGGCGCTGGTGGGGGCGGAAGTGACTCTGTGCGACGCAGTCGCACTGTCATCCCGAGGACCGAAGGGACGAGGGATCCCGAACTCGTTCCCGCGTCTCACTCTTCTCGTCGAGAACCGCGCCGGCTACAAGAACCTCTGCCGCCTGATCACCGCGGGGGCGCTCGGGAAACCGAAGGGCGAGACGAGCGTGACTCTCGAGCAGGTCGCCGCGCACGCGGAGGGTCTGCACGTCATGACGGGTGGCGACGAGGGGCCGGTCGCCCGGGCGCTGACGACCGGCGGCAACGACGCCGCGCGCGCGCTGCTCGAGAGGCTCGCGGCGATCTTCCCCGGCCGTCTCCACGTCGAGCTTCAGCGGCATCGCCTGCGTGAGGAGGAGCGCCGCAATCAGGCGCTCGTGGATCTAGCGCGCGGGCTCGAGCTTCCGCTCCTCGCGACCAACGGCGTGCGTTACGCGCGCACGAGAGACAAGGAGCTGCACGACGTGATGACGTGCATCCGCAACCACACGGTGCTCGACCACGCCGGCCGGCTCCTCGCCGCGCAGCGCGAGCGCCACTTCAAGGACTCCTCCGAGATGGCCGAGATCTTCGCCGACATACCGGAGGCCCTCGATGCCGCGGGAGAGCTTCCGCAGCGGCTCAACTTCACGCTCGCGGACCTGGGCTACCGCTTCCCCGACTACCCGCTGCCTCCCGGCGAGACGCCCTCTTCGTACCTGCGCGCGCTGGCCTGGAACGGCGCCCGCGCGCGATTTCGCCCGCTGACGATGAAGGCGCAGGCCCAGATCGAAAAGGAGCTGGCGATGATCGAGAAGCTCGACCTCGCCGGCTATTTCCTGATCGTCTGGGACGTCGTGCGCTTCTGCCTCGAGAACCGGATCCTGGTTCAGGGCCGGGGCTCCGCGGCCAACAGCGCGGTGTGCTATGCGCTGTCGATCACGGCGGTGGACCCCGTGAAGATGGAGCTGCTCTTCGAGCGCTTCCTCTCCGAGGAGCGCGGGGAGTGGCCGGACATTGACCTGGACCTGCCCTCCGGCGATCAGCGCGAGCGCGTCATCCAGCACGTTTACGAGAAGTACGGCCCGCACGGCGCGGGCATGACGGCCAACGTCATCACGTACCGCGACCGCTCCTCGGCGCGCGAGGTGGCCAAGGCGCTGGGCTATTCGCCGGACCAGGTGGACGCGCTCTCCAAGCAGCTCGGCGGCTGGAACTTCGGCGAGATCCGAGATCCGCCGGAAGAGCTCGCCGGGGAGATCCGCGCGGCCGGACTGGACCCCGAGGAGCGGCGCGCGCGTCACTTCCTGCGCCTCTTCCTCCAGATCCAGAATCTCCCTCGCCATCTCGGCCAGCACTCCGGCGGCATCGTCGTTGCGGCCGGCCGCCTCGACGAGGTCGTGCCCCTGGAGCCCGCGTCGATGCCGGGACGCGTGGTCGTGCAGTGGGACAAGGACGACTGCGCGGATCTGGGGATCGTCAAGGTGGACCTGCTCGGACTCGGAATGCTCGCGGCGATCGAGGAAGCAATCCCGATGATCCGTACGCACGAGAAGATCGAGGTGGACCTGGCGCACCTTCCCCAGGACGACCCCACGGTCTACGCGATGCTCAACAAGGCCGACACGGTCGGGCTCTTCCAGGTCGAGAGCCGCGCGCAGATGGCGTCGCTGCCGCGCAACGCCCCGAAGACGTTCTACGACATCGTCGTGCAGGTCGCGATCATCCGGCCGGGGCCGATCGTCGGCGGCATGGTGCGCCCCTTCTTCGAAAGGCGGCAGGGGAGAGCGGAGGTCGAATACCCCGATCCCTGTCTCGAGCCGATTTTGAAGCGCACGCTCGGTGTGCCGCTCTTCCAGGAGCAGATCCTGAAGATGGCGATGGTCGCCGCGGGCTTCACGGGAGGCGAAGCGGAGGAGCTGCGGCGCGCGATGGGCTTCAAGCGCTCGGTCGAACGGATGGACTCGATCGAGCAGCGGCTGCGCAAGGGAATGGCCGAGCGCGGGATCGGTCCCGCGGCGCAGGAGCAGATCGTCAAGTCGATCACGTCCTTCGCGCTCTACGGCTTTCCCGAGTCGCACGCGGCGAGTTTCGCGCTGATCGCGTACGCGAGCGCGTACCTGAAGGCCCACCACCCGGCGGCGTTCCTCGCGTCGTTGCTCAATGCGTGGCCGATGGGCTTCTATCACCCGGCCACGCTGGTCAAGGATGCGCAGCTCCACGGGACCGAGGTGCGCCCCGTGGACGTCGTGCGCTCGGGGTGGAAGTGCCGCTGGGAGGAAGGCGCGGTGCGCCTGGGCATGCGGTTCGTCAAGGGATTGAAGCAGGAGACGGGCGAGTCGATCGAACGAGCCCAGGCGGAGGCGCCGTTTCTCTCGATCGACGATCTCGCGCGGCGATGCCGGCTGCGCCCCGGGGAGCTCGAGCTTCTCGCGCACGCCGGCGCGCTGTCGGCGTTCGGCCGGACGCGGAGGGCCGCGCTCTGGCAGGTCGCCAAGGTCTCGCGGGAAGCCGGTCCGCTCTTCGAGGAGATTCCGACCGACGATCCGTCGCCTCTGCCGGAGATGTCGCCGATCGAGGAGACGCGTGCCGACTACGCCTCGACCGAGATCACGACGGGGCCGCACATGCTCGCGCACCTGCGCAAGCCTCTCGCTTCTCGCGGCGTGTTGTCGGCGAAGGAACTCTTGTGGCGGCGGGACGGGGATCGCGTGAAGACCGCGGGCGCGGTCATCGTCCGCCAGCGGCCCGGCACCGCGAAGGGCTTCGTCTTCCTGACGCTCGAGGACGAGACGGGGATGCTGCAGGCGATCGTCCGCCCGAACCTCTTCCGGGAAAACCGCGCCGTGGTCGTGGGCTCCGGCGCTCTCGTCGTGGAAGGCAAGCTCCAGCGCCAGGACGGGGCGCTCTCGGTCCGCGCCGAGAAGTTTTGGACGATCCCGGAATTCGCGAAGATGCCGAGCCACGATTTCCGATAGAAATGACGGGCGAGCAACAGCGCAACCTTCGGATCTTCCTCCCGTACTCTCTCCCCAATGAAGCTTCGCGCGCTCGCCGCTATGGCCGTGGTGTGCGCGCCGCGCCTTCTCGCCGCGGACCAGCAGACGGAGCCGCCGGTGCCTCCGAAGTATTCGCTGCCGCGGATCACGCAGCCGATCAAGGTGGACGGCGATCTCTCGGACCCCGGCTGGGCCGACGCCCTGGTCATCGGCACGTTCTACGAGTTCCAGCCCGGCAACGGAACCGAGCCGCCCGTCAAGACCATCGCCCGCGTGGGACGGGACGACAAGTACTTCTACGCTTCCTTCTGGTGCGCGGAGCCGGACATCGGGAAGATCCGGGCGCCTTATGTGGATCGCGACGGGGTGACGGATCAGCAGGACTACGTGGGCATCCTGCTCGACGTGGACAACGCCCGGCGCTCGGCGGTGGATTTCTGGATCAACCCCCGCGGCATCCAGACGGACTCGATGCTGAACGAGTCGCCGTTCGGCGAAGACACGGCGCCGGACTGGTTCTGGGACTCCGCCGGCCGGATCGGGACGGATTCGTGGACCGCGGAGGTGAGGATCCCGCTCGCGTCGCTCCGGTATCCAAACAAAGACCCGCAGGACTGGGCGCTGATCGTGTACCGCGTCTGGCCGCGGGAGTACAACTACCAGTTCTACAACGTGCGCATCCCGCGCGGCTCGAGCTGCTTCCTGTGCTGGTCGGCGACGGTCCAGGAGATCGAGGGACTGCCGCAGGGGATGCACTACGTGTTGGCGCCGTACGCCGCCGGCTTTTCGGAGACGGTCTACCCGCCGAACCCGACGGACGGATCCCCGCCCGGCTCGCCCGACACCGTGACCAAGGGACAGGTCGGCCTCGACCTGAAGTGGCTGCCGGACGCCGGCACGATCGTGGACGCGACGATCAATCCCGACTTTTCCCAGGTCGAGTCGGACGTCGTGCAGATCGGCGTGAATCAGCGCTTCGCCCTGTTCTATCCGGAGAAGCGGCCGTTCTTCCTGGAACAGGTGGATCTGCTGCAGACGCCCATCCAGGCCATCTACACGCGCACCATCACGGATCCGCTCTGGGGTGCGCGGCTGACGTCGCGGGAGGGCGCGACCTCGTACACGGTACTCGTGACCGACGACCGGGGCGGCGGCACCGTCATCAACCCGGGTCCCGTGTTCTCGGGAGCGGCCCCGCAGGACTTCCAGTCCTACGTCGCCCTCGGTCGCCTGCGCCACGACGTCGGAAACTCGTTCATCGGTGCGGTCGCCACGGCGCGCTCCGGCGAAGGGGGCACCTACAACTACGTTTTCGGCCCCGACTTCCAGTGGCGCCCGAACGACGCGGACCTCGTGACGGCGCAGTATCTCTACAGCTTCTCGCGGCTCCCGGACCGGCCGGATCTTTCCCCGGAGTGGCTGGGCCAGAAGATCTCGGGCTTCGGTCTGACCGCGAACTGGACGCACACGACGTATCACTGGGACTGGCAGCTCCAGTACGACGATTTCGCCGACGGCTTTCGCGCCGACGACGGCTTCGTGCCGCAGGTCGGCTACAAGCAGGGAACGTGGGTCGGCGGCTACCGGATCTACCCGACCGGCTTCTTTTCGCGGATCCACTTCCTGACGGGGGGCAACTATTCCGTGGATCGCAACGGCGACCTCATCTCGCGCCGCGTGTTCCCCGGGATCGCGTTCCAGGCGCTCGGCGGGACGCGTGGCGAGTTCGACTACAACGTCGAGGCCGTCGCGATCGGCGGGAAGACGCTCGAGTACGACCGGTTCGTGTGGACCGTGACGTCGTCGCCGTCGGGACTGCTGCCGATCATCGGCGTCTCGGGCAATTACGGGCAACAGCCCGACGTCGAGAACGTCCGCGTCGGCCGGGGTGGCGACGTGCTGATCACGGCGCTGGTGAGGCCGACCGATCACCTGGGTCTGGATCTGCGCCTCGAGCGTCAGTGGATCGACGAGAGCGTCGGCGACGTCCAGGGAAACCTGTTCACGGCGGACGTGGCGCGGTTGAAGGCCGTGTACGTATTCAACGCGAAGATGCTGCTGCGGCTGATCGGCCAGTACCAGGAAGTGCGGCGCGATCCGGCGCTCTGGATCCAGCCCGTCCTCCGAAAGGAAGGCAGTTTCGCGGGCTCGGCGCTTTTCTCTTACAAGCTGAACTGGCAGAGCGTGCTCTTCGTCGGCTACGGAGACGCGCGGGCGCTGGACGAAAAAACGAACGTGCTGCTGCCCACGGGACGGCAGTTCTTCGTCAAGATCTCCTACGCTTTTCAGCGGTGACCCTCGCCGTCATCCCGAGGGCGGAGCCCGAGCGATCCTGAGATTGATCGGCCGGTCGGCGCCTCGAGTCCGGGATCCCTCGCTACGCTCCGGATGACACTTGAAGAGGAACTTTCCCGTCCCCCGGGTGTCCAACCTAGGGAGAATGACGGTCATGCGTTCGTCCGGAAGAGGGATCGGGGCAGGGATTCTGCTCGCGGCTGTGCTGCTGGTCGCCGGAAACGCCGCGCCCGGGCCGCAGAAGAAGAAGGTCGGCGGGATTTCTCCGGTGACACCGGTGGCCACGCGGACGCCGACTCCTTCGAAGACCTGGAAAGAGATCGACGCGCTGGTCTCGCAGCAGAAATTCCAGGAGGCGCTCAAGGGCGTCGAGGCGATCCTGGCCTCGGCGAAGAAGACGAAGGACTCCGCGGAGTGGACGAAGGCGCTGATCCGGGCGACACAGCTGCGAATGGGTCTTCACGGCGCCGAGGGCGCCGTGAGGTTTCTCAAGGACGAACCCTGGCCTTCGGACCTTCCGTCGCGCACCTCGCTCGAGCTCTTCTACGCGCAGACACTCGTCAACTACGCGCGAACGTACTCGTGGGAGGTCGAGCAGCGCGAACGCGTCGAGTCCTCGGGCAAAGTCGACCTGAAGGCCTGGACGCGCGAGCAGATCTACGACGAGGCCGCGAACGCCTATTTCGCGCTGTGGACGGACCGCGACGCCCTCGGAAAATATCCCGTCAAGATCCTTTCGGAGTTCGTCGAGCCGAACAACTATCCCGACGACATCCGCGGGACTCTCCGGGATGCGCTCGCATACTTCTACGTCGCGCTCCTCGTCGACACGGCCGGCTGGAGCCCCGCCGAGTCCAACGAGGTCTTCCGTCTGGACCTCGCGGCGCTACTGAAGCAGGACGCGGAGGGCGCCCGGTCGGTGAAGCTCGACGATCCGGCCGTGCATCCGCTGGTCCGACTGGTCGCGGTGCTCGCAGACCTCGAGGGCTGGCACTCCGCGCGGGGCGAGACCGAAGGGGCGTTCGAGGCGAGGCTCGAGAGGCTGCGGCGGCTCCACGCGCCGTTCAGCGAGGAAGAAGACCGCGAAGCGATCGAGAGTGATCTGACCGGCCGACTCCCGGCGATGACGAAATGGCCGTGGTTTGCGATGGGAAAGGCCCAGCTCGCGATGTTCCTCGAGACCTCTCCCGAGCCCGATGCGCTCGTGCGGGCGCGCGCCGTGGCGGAAGAGGGGCGGAGGGCGTACCCGGAATCGATCGGGGGTCGATACTGCCTTGCGATCGTCAAGCAGATCGAAGCCCCTTCGTATCAGCTCCGCGCGATGCGCGCCGACGGCCCGGAACGCCGGTCGATCCTCGTCTCGCACAAGAACGTCGCGTCCCTGAGGTTCCGGGCGTTCCGTCTGGACCTGCCCGCGCGCGTGGACCGAGCTCGCGACTTCAACCGGGTGCTTCCGCAGCAGGACGAGATCCTCGAGATCGTGAAGGGCCGGCCCGACGCGGAGTGGTCGACGGCGCTGCCCGACACTCCGGACTTTCGTGCGCACTCCACCTACGTCGTGCCGCCCATGAAGGCGAAAGGCCTCTACGTCGTGGCCGCCTCGGCGGCGCCGACGTTCGGAGGCCCGGGAGCGCCGCTCGAAGCGGCGAACGTCCTCGTCAGCGATCTGGTCCTCCTGATGTCGCAGAGCTCCGAGTCGGGCGCGAAGGGCGAAAGCCGGATCGAGGTGCGGGCGTTGTCGGGCTCGTCCGGGCGCCCGATCGCCGGCGCCGCGGTCGCTCTCTATCGGGGTGAGTGGAACCCGCAGAGCGTCCACCGCGAAGCCGCGGCGAGCTCCGACGCCGATGGTTACGCGACGCTGCCGGTGCGCATCGATCCGCACCAATACCGGCAACGCTTTCTCTATGCCCGTTCGGGCGACGACCTCGCCCTGGAGCTGAACGCCGGCTACTGGTCGCCCGAGCCTCCCGAGAAGGGCGCCGTTTCATCCCTCGTGTTCACGGACCGCAGCATCTACCGGCCGACGCAAACCGTCTTCTGGAAGATCCTGGCGTATCGAGGCGACGCGAAAGAGGGGCATCTCGGTGTGGCGCCCCAGACGGCGGTGACCATCTCGCTGGTGGACGCGAACAACCAGACGGTCGCGTCGCGCACGGCGACCACGAACGACTTCGGCTCCGCCGCGGGCGAGTTCGCGATTCCGGCGGGCCGGGCTCTCGGCGCCTGGCGCGTCGCGAGCTCGCTGGGCGAGGCGGCGGCTTCGGTTCGCGTCGAGGAATACAAGCGACCGACGTTCGAGGTGAAGCTCGAGGACCCGAAGGAAGCTCTCCGCCTGAATCGCCCCGCGCGCCTGACGGGCGAGGCCCGCTACTACTTCGGCCTTCCCGTGGCATCGGGACAGGTGCGCTGGCGCGTGACGCGCACACCCCAGTATCCGTGGTGGTACTGGTGGCGCGGCTGGAACCCATCCGTCCAGACCCAGACGATCGACGCGGGGACCTCGGCGATGCAGTCCGACGGACGGTTCACGCTGGCGTTCACGCCGCGCGCCGACGAGAGGAAGAACACCCGCCGCTCAGGCGTGACGTACTCGTACGCAGTAACCGCCGACGTCGCCGACGACGGCGGCGAAACGCAGTCGGCGACCCGGACGTTTCGCCTGGGCTTCGTGTCGGTGGAGGCGAGGATCTCTCCTCCCGGAGGATTCCTGCGCGAGGGCGAGCGCGCGAGCGTCAAGGTCGTGCGCACCAGCCTCGACGGCGTTCCGCGCGCCGGTAAGGGCTCCTGGCGGCTCGTGCGTCTCACGCAACCCGATCGCACGCTGTTGCCGGCCGACGAGCCGATCGAGACGCCGATCGAAGACGGGGAAGGCCGCTCGAAAGCATTTCGCACCCCGGGCGACCTGCTGCGGCCTCGTTGGCAGACCGACTATGCGCCGGAGCGCGTCATGGCGCGCTGGGAGGACGGGCCCGAGGTCGCGAGCGGCGAGCTGACGCACGACGAGAAGGGCGAGGCACAGATCGCGCTTCGGGGCCTTCCGGCCGGCGCGTATCGCATTCGGTATCGGACGACCGACGAGTTCGGTGCCGAGTTCGAGACGCCTCGCGAGATCGTCGTGGCGGCGGCGCGCACGCCGCTTTCTCTGCCGGCGATCCTGCTCGCCGAGGACAGCTCCGTCGAGGTCGGAAAAACCGCGCGCCTCTTCGTCGACTCGGGCCTCGCCGACCAGCCGATCCTCTTCGAGATCGACCGGGACGGTCGGCGGATCGAGGGACGAAGGCTCTCGTCGGGCAAGAGCTCCGAGGTGATCGAGATCCCCATCGTGGAGAGAGACCGCGGCGGCTTCGCCGTGAGAGCCGTCGTTCTGCGCGATCACCAGCTCATCACCCTGACCCAGACGATCTTCGTCCCCTGGGACGACAAGAAGCTGTCGGTGAGTTTCGCGACCTTCCGGGACAAGCTCAGACCCGGCCAGCGCGAGACCTGGACCGTCAGGATCGCGGCGCCGGGCGGCGGACCCGTCGAGAACGCGGCGGCGGAGCTGCTCGCCTACATGTACGACCGAAGCCTCGATGCCTTCGTCCCGCACAACGCGCCGGATCCGTTGTCGCTCTATCCGCAGCGCGGGACGCCCGTCTCGGACAGGCCCAGCCTCGGCGAGACCTACTTCATGTCGATCGGGGGCAGCTACCCGAGCCTTCCGTCGCCGCCCGTGCTGACACCGGACTCGCTGAAGCTGTACGGCGGCTACGGAATCGGCGGTCCGGGCCGGCGAGGCTACCTCGCGGGAGTCTCGGCGCAGTCGGTCGTCAGCGGTGAGGTGGCCGTCATGGACGCCGCGGCTCCGGCCTCCGCTCCCGCCGCGAAAGCCGCGCGGACGCGCGGGGACGTCGGTCTCAAGGAAGAAGAGAAGAGCGGCGCGGCGTCGCAAGCCGCGGTTCCTCTGCGCAGCAACTTCGCCGAAACGGCATTCTGGAAGCCGCATCTTCTGACCGGCGCCGACGGATCGGCGTCGATCGAGTTCACGGTCCCCGACTCCGTGACGTCCTGGAACGTCTTCGTCCACGCCGTCACGAAGGACCTGAAGGCGGGCTCGATCCGGAGAGAAACGCGCAGCGTCAAGGATCTGATGGTCCGGCCCTACGTCCCGCGCTTCCTCCGCGTGGGAGATCTGGCCGAGCTGAAGATCGTGGTCAACAACGCCTCCTCCAAGGGTCTCTCGGGACGCGTGACGCTCGACATTCTCGACACGGAGACCAACGAGAGCGCGCTGGCGCGCTTCGGCCTGACTCCGGAGCAGGCCACGCAGCCGTTCTCCGCGGCGGCTGGCGGTGGCGCCGACACGACCTTCCGTTTGACGACGCCTCCTCGGGTCGGCTCCTATGCGATCAAGGCCACGGCGGTCTCGAGCGACTTCTCGGACGGGGAGCTGCGTCCCGTTCCGGTCCTCCCCGGCCGGATGGAGCTCGCCCAGTCCCGCTTCGCGACGCTGCGCGGCGGCGAGCGGCGGACGCTGAGCTTCGAGGATCTCGCGAAGCTCGACGATCCCACCCGAGTCGACGAGCTCCTCGTGGTCACAGTCGACGCGCAGCTCTTCTACTCGGTCCTGTCGGCGCTCCCCTACCTCGTGAACTACCCCTACGAGTGCACGGAGCAGACGCTGAACCGTTTCGTGTCGACGGGAATCGTTTCGTCCGTGTTTCGCGATTTCCCGGCGGT